>JAABUS010004889.1_pt1 | contig 18536 bp, 14 predicted proteins | sample 5560161 | NCBI WGS metagenome assembly JAABUS01 (sample SAMN10711885, study PRJNA513376) | rock metagenome | isolation source: Antarctica rocks | place: Antarctica: Victoria Land, Trio Nunatak nord | collected 2016-01-04 | reverse complement strand
GCTGTTCAATCTTTTGCTTCAAAGTCTGATTAATCAAAGTTTCACAGCGCAGTTTTGACTAACGTCAAGAATGCAAACGTTCTAGTTGAAATCTGTTTTGTATGTTACAAATCAGATCATAGTTTCAAAGAATGCTTGAATTGATCTATCAAAGTCAATGCAGTTAATGAGAACTACGATCATTTTGAACTCAATACTGAATCAGAGTTCAAGTCAAAAAACTAGTCATCTCTTCAACAGTCATTGAAGTGAAGATTATATCTTTGTGCAATCTAAACGAAATTCTATCGAAAGAGAATTACTTTGATAAGTCATTTCTGATCGATGCTCTTCTCATCTTGCAGAATGAATCATTCAGTCTTTACTCTTTGATAGACAGTGATTCAGTCATCTATATGATCATACATATCAATCTAGTCAATAGAGTATGTAAAGAGCTGAGAATTCAATCTATATCACTGACAAAAGAGAAGTTAATAAAAGAATATGATGAAAAGATATTTAAGAAGACTATCATTGATAAAATTCTATTGAATCTCATCATTGAAAGTCATAAGAAATTGACTGTTTCTATGTTGATAGTTGACATCAATCATTACGAAGTCAAATTAGAAAAATCATGAATGAATAAAAATGAAATATTACTGAATATGTGAATCGACGTCATCGTTTTTCCGAATCAATTAAATACTTTCATTTCGATTTTTTTGATTTCTTTCAATTCAAAGCATTCAAGTTGATCGCGATCAACTTCGTTTACTTCTATCTTTCAGTCAAAGATTTCTAGAATGCTCAAACAATCTGTTTCAACTACGATTCAGAAAGAGTCATTCTCAATTCAAAGCATAAACATCGCTTCTTTCAAAACACTGTTGAATCGCTCAAAGAAGAATCAGACTGAAGTATTCACTCTATTCATGAAGAATATCGATAGAAAAATCGCGTACAACACTCAGTGCGATTTGAACGCTCTGAACGTCTCTTTTATCAAGAAAACTACTCAGAATTTGAAAGCTATTAAAGTCAAGCTGTCTTCAGAATATCATGAGTTTCTAGATGTTTTTGATCGAGCTCAATCGAATAAACTACTCTCTCATCGCTTTTACGATCATAAAATTGAGCTCATCAGTGATTCAACGTTCTCTCACTGTCGAGTTTATTGAATGTTCTCTGTCAAACTTCTGAAAGTAAAGAAGTACTTAAATGAGAACTTGTCGAAGAAATTCATCACTCTCAGTCAGACTCTCTATTTCTTTCTCGTTCTATTCATTCTCAAAGCAAATGAAGATCTTTGATTCTGCGTGAACTATTGAAAGCTAAATGTCATTTTCAAAAGAAATAGATATTCTCTATCGTTGATAGACGAGATCATTGATAAAATAGTGAGTTGCAAGCATCTGACTAGATTGAACATCATATCAGCGTTCAACAAACTGCGAATGCATTTCAATAGCGAGAATCATATCACTTTTATCACTGCTTTAGAAGCATATAAATACAAGATGCTATCATTTGAACTGACTAATGAATTGATCTTCTTTCAGCAATATATGAATGACATTCTATGAGACTTTCTAAACGACTTTTGTCAAGTCTATCTAGATGACATTCTCATCTATAGCAAAACAAGAAAGAAACATAAAAATCACGTCAAACTAGTATTGAGTCAACTACGCAAAGTTGAACTGCAGATGAATATTTGAAAGTGCAAATTCAATGTAAAAAAGACAGTCTTTCTAAAAGTCATTGTATCAGAACAAGATCTTTGCATGAGTTTAAGCAAAATGATCATCATAGTCAACTGAACTACTTCGATCAATTTGAAAGAAATTCAGAGCTTCGTGAGATTTGTGAACTTCTATTATCATTTCATTAGAAACTTCTTCAAACTAGTCAAATCATTCACTCAGCTGACTAGAAAGAACACGTCTTTTGTATGAAACAAGATCTGTGTTCAAGTCTTTGACAATCTAAAGAAACAGATCAGTTTTGCTTCAGTTCTTCGTCATTTCGATCTCAAACGTCAGACTATTTTGAAAATCGATGCATTGAACTATGTAAAAGATGAAATACTGTCTCAGTACAATGATGAAAATGTACTTCACTCGATGATCTTCTACAGCAAAAGCATGATTCTCGCTGAAATCAACTATCATATCTATGACAAGAAATTGCTGATCATTATTCACTGTTTTGAACATTGATGACTCAAGCTGAAATGTACTGAATTACTCATTCAGATATTCATTGATCATCAAGCTCTGAAGATCTTCATGAAAAACAAACAGCTGAGTCAATGTCAAGTCAACTATCTGAACATTCTATCAAAGTTTAATTTTCAAATCATCTTTAGATCAGGCAAAATGAACACTAAAGTCAATGCTTTAATCAGAATGCTTCTAGTGAACGTCTCTGAATCAGCTCAGCGTCTTAAAGATTGTTTTCAGACTATTCTGATCTCTGATAAAGTTGATGTTTTATCTGTTGAATTGAAAGTCAATCTTTATCAGAGAGTACAATTAGTCAATTAAACAGATGAACTTTGCAGTGAATATAAACAAGTTATGAACGAGAACAATCTCAAATTTCATATCATCAAACTGAAAAACTGCGAAATCATTGACAACGTTCTATTTAGAAAAGATCTACTGTGAATTTCTGAGAACATGCACACGAAATTACTACAAGAAGTGCATGATCAATCTTCAATCTCTCACTTCAGCAATAAATGAATCATTGATCTAGTTCAGCATTTCTACTATTGATCAGATCATTGAGCTACTATTCGATGATACATTCGAAACTGTCATGCTTGTCAGCGAAGCAAAGTCTTTAGAAATAGCATCAATGAACTTCATCATTCTCTCTCGATTTCATAGAAACGCTGAAAAGATATAGCTATGAACTTCATCACTGAACTATCTCTGTCAGAAGACTATAACATCATTTGCACAATCATATGTTGTTTTATCAAAGAACATCACTATGTTTTCTATCATTGAGAAGATGATGACATCTCAGTCAAAGAAACAATTTGAATTATGCTATGAAACATTTATCAACTGCATGATTTATTCAGTTCTATTGTTTTGAACAGAGACTTTCAATTCATATCAACTATGTGAAAAAGTCTTTGCAAATGACTGAGAATCACAGCTAGTCTATTCACTGCTTATCATTCTGAGATCGATGATCAAACAGAGCGAGTCAATCAAGACGTTGAATGCGAACTCAGAATCTACTGTAATTACATGCAGAATGATTGAGCTAAATGAATATTTATGATTGAGTTCAGTGACAATGTTAACACATTCTTGATCATCTCAATGATCTTTTTCTACTTCAATAAAGAATTTCACTCTTGAATGAGTTTCAATTCAGATACAACTGACTATGAAATCACTTATGAATGAATTGAAGCTAGAAAAGCAGATGATATTGTCATTTGAATGAAAGAACTATTGAACTTCGATTGTCAACAATTGAAAAAAACTAAGCTGATCATTGAAGCTCAAATCAATAAACATAGACGAGATGTCATTTATGAGATAGATGATCAGATCTGACTATCTTTCAGAAACGTCAAAATCATGAGATCATGCAAGAATTTGAAAGACAAACAGCTAGATCTCTACTCAATCATTGTCAAAGTTGAGACTTTCTATCATCTTCGTCTATCTACAAGCATGAAGCATATACACTCGATGTTCAGTTTGAAGCTACTATGATTGTATTCAGAAAACTCTCTATCAGAACAACATTCAGAATCACTCAGATCAATCACTATCAAAGATGATGAACACTGAAAGATAAATGATATATTGAACTTCAGACGCTATTGAGATCAAATACAGTACAAAGTCAAATGAAAAAATCTAGATAGAAACGACGAATGATACTATGTCGATAAAGAAAAATTCAATGACTCAGAGAAAGTTTTGAATGAATTTCATAAGCTATATTCAAGCAAATCGCGCTAAATATCAAAATAACTATCAATGAAAGTCAGCAAAAGAACTACATTCATATGAACATGAATTTTCAAAGAAGAAAATAATGTTACAAGCGTATCAAGATCAATAAGACTGAACAAGACTGAAGTTCTAATCAATTTGCAATGCATGCTAATGAGTATTCTGTGTAATGATTAAAGCTAGTCAACAATCTAGTTGAGATCTGATCTAAATCTGACTCAGATTTAACTCAGATATGACTCAACACTCTTTTTCTTTCTCAACACTCTTTTTCTTTCTTAACACTCTTTTCTTTCATCAACATCTTGTTCATTTACATCATTTTCTTTTCATGTTACAAACACATCTCTTTCAAGTCTAGCACAGTCTCTGAACATTACATAAATAGAAGCTTTTGTATCAATCTTTTTCTGTATTCTTAATATTCAGTTATAGCTATCTTTAAAGATCAAGCACTATCAACTCTGATCTTCATTAATTGTATCATCTAGACATGATTCTGACAGCTTGAAGTAATCAGTTGATTCAGTCAAAATCTTTCAATGAAGTTTGTAGTTATCTAATTCATTTGAACAATGAGCATTGAATCATGAATGACATCAAAGAAAAGAAATTCTTGATCAAAGTCAGAAAGCAAGTCATCTTTGCTGAGAAATGAGATTCATTGAATCTTTATAGAAAGATCAAAGTCATTACACTCATCGATCATTCAAAGTCATGTGACGTGATTTTAACTAATGTCAAAGATATCAATTTACAAGCTGAAATTTGTTTCATTTATCACAAATCAAATCATACTTCTAAAGAGTGCTTTGATTGATCGAAAGTCAATGCATTAAAAGATGATGAGTTTAATCAATTTACATCAAACTTTGAGTTTGATTTTGATTCAAAAAACTAACTATCTTTTTCAAAATCATTGAAAAGATAAAAATCATATCTTTATGCAGTCAAATTGAAGTTTTATTGAAAGAAAACTATTTTAAAAAGTTATTTCTGATCAATGCTTCTTTTATCTTTCAGAGCAATTCTTTCAATCTTCGCTCTTTGATAAATAGTGATTTCATCATTTACATGCTGATACATGACAAGCTAGTCAATAAAGTATATCAGAAACTTGAAATACAATTTATATTACTAGCAAAAGAGAAGTTAATATGAGACTATAATGAGAAGTTAGTTAGAAAGATTATTACTCATAAAATTTTACTCAATCTTACAATCAAAAGTCATAAGAAATTGACTATGTCAATGCTGATAGTTGATATTGAGCATCATGAAGCTATGTTGAGCAAATTCTGAATGAATAAAAATGAGATATTATTGAATATGAAACATGATACTATCATATTTTCTGATCAATTAAATATTTCGATTTCGATTTTTTCAATTTCGCAAAATACAAAGCACTTAAGTTAATCACGATCAACTTTGATCTTTTCAGCAGCTCACAACAAGATCTTTAAGATGCTCAAGCATTCAGTTTCATTCATTCAAAAAGAGTCATTCTTGATTCAAAACATAAATGTCATCTCTTTTTAAGCATTAGTAAAATGAAAACAGAAAGATTAAACAGAGATTTTTGCTATGTTCATTGAAGATATTCATAGAAAAATCATTTACAATACTTAATGTGAACTTGATGTCATAAACATCTTTTCAATCAATGAAATGACTCAGAATCTAGAAGATATTAAAGTCAAGCTATCATTGAAATATCAGAATTTTCTAAACGTTTTTGATCAAGCTTGTTAAAGATCAGCATAGAGCGAGTCATATGAGTGTAATGTAATGAGTGTAATGTAATGAGTGTAATGTAACGAGTATATAAATGCTAAGAAAGAAAAGTATCTAGAAGAGAAAAATCGACTATTTATATGACTCAGAAGAACATAAGCTAATTCTGAATAGAGTTGACTTCAAAACAACTCAATAGTCTAGTGACGAGCGATCAACGATAGTCAGGAACATAGTCATCAACATAGTCATCAACATAGCTATCAACATAGATGCGTAGCTAGAATCGTAACAGTATTCTTTTTCTTCAATGATTCATGTTCACATGAATGTATTTTCTTAGCCTTGTGTAGAATCGAAATGTCTATTGTAGCAGACTAGCTATGTAGAAAGAAATCGACTTGCTCAGCGAAGAAATCAACTATTGACTGATGTCATTGAAGCAGACTCACTAGAAGAGAATCGACTAGCTCATCAAAGAGATTGATTGTGATCATGTCATTGAAGCAGACTCACTGCTGATTCAGATCTACTACATAGTAGAGCTTGTTTCGTTCGTTGATTGATTCAATCAAGAGATCAATCATTGTTCATCTTTGTAGCAGACTCACTTTGAGTGTCGTTCAAGCAGACTAACTATCGAGTGACTGACTCGATAACGAGATCAATATCGAACGCGTCTTTGTAGCAGACTCACTAGTTGCACGCGAATGAGTCGACAGATCGATTCACTGATAGGTAGAGTGATGTGAGTAGCTAAGTCATTGCATTGACGAAAGATGTCATTGAAGCAGACTCACTAGTTGCATGTGAACTCGATGATGAGTCAGATTCACTGATAGATAGAGCAATGAGAGTGAGTAGATCATCGCATTGAGAGTGTCGTTGAAGCAGACTCACTGAGATTTCAATATAGAAACAAGCTCAAAGATTTGCTTGTTGTCGAAGACATTATCATGTCATTGTAGCAGACTCACTAGTTGACACAGAAACACAAGGTAGGTCGATTTGCTGATAGATAGAACGATGAAAAGATTATTGCATTGAGAATAGATGTCATTGAAGCAGACTCACTAGTTGCATGTGAACTGATAGGCGAATCGATTCACTGATAAGTAGAACGATGAGAAGATCATTGCATTGACGATGTCTTTGAAGCAGACTCACTAGTTGCACGTGAACTGATAGGCAAATTGATTCACTGATAGATAAAGCGATGAGAAGATCATTGCATTGACAATGTCATTGAAGCAGACTCACTGAGAGTTTGCTTCTCAAGATAGAGACTTCACGCAGTTCTATGACTGATCTCGTTTGATTGTTCAACAAATTCGAAGAATTTCTTGCGAATCTGAATGAACGATTAATTCGCTGATCTTTGACCTAGTCGAATGGTTTCAATCGTTTGTTTATACTCGCTGATCAGCGCACAAGTTCGAATCTTTTGTTTATTCTCGCTGAATCAGCTCACGAGAAAAGAAAGATGAGTGCTGCTGCATGAACGCAAGTCGCTAGATCAAAGTCGATAGAGAATTGAAGAACTACTAGCAGAAGCACTCGAAGAAATCAATGCAGATTATTTCACTTCGTCTGTAACGAAGAAGCATTTATATAATGTTAGAGATCAGCATAGAGCGAGTCATATGAGTGTAATGTAACGAGTATATAAATGCTAAGAAAGAAAAGTATCTAGAAGAAAAGAATCGACTATCTATATGACTCAGAAGAACATAAGCTAATTCTGAATAGAGTTGACTTCGAAACAACTCGATAGTCTAGTGACGAGCGATCGACGATAGTCAGAAACATAGTCATCAACATAGTCATCAACATAGCTATCAACATAGATGCGTAGCTAGAATCGTAACAAAGATCAAGCAAACAAGTTATTATCTCATTATTCATATGATTATAAGATAAAGCTTACTAGTGATGTAACATCATTTTGCTGTTGAGCATATTGAATGTTTCTTTACAAGTTTCAGAAAGTAAAGAAATATTTGAATGAGAATCTTTTCAAAGAATTTATAATTTCTAGCAAAGTTTTTTATTTCTCACTCATTCTGTTCATCTTAAAAGCAAATAAAGATCTACAATTCTGCATTGATTATTGAAAGCTCAATGTTATTATTAAAAGAAATCGCTATTTTTTATTGCTTATAAATGAAGTAATTAACAAAATAATTGATTGCAAACATCTGATTCAATTGAATATCATTTTGACATTCAACAAACTACAAATGCATTCTAATAGTGAGAACTACACTATCTTTATTATTGCATTAGAAGCATATAAGTCAAAAGTGCTACTCTTTGAACTTATTAATAATTCTGTCTCATTTCAGCAGTATATGAATGATGTTTTATGAGACTTTCTAAATAACTTTTATCAAGTCTATCTAAATGACATTCTGATTTACAGCAAAACTTAACAAGAATATAAACAACATGTCAAGATGATATTAAATCATCTATGAAAAGCTGACTTACAAATGAATATTTGAAAGTGCGAATTTAATGTAAAAGAAACAGTCTTTTTAGAAGTCATAATGTCAGAACAGAGTCTTTGCATAAACTTTATCAAAGTGAAAGTCATAGTCAACTGAGCTACGTTAATCAATCTAAAAGAAGTTCAGAGCTTCGTGAAATTCATTAACTTCTATCATTGTTTCATTAAGAACTTCTTGAAGCTGATTAAATCATTCACTCAGCTGATTAGAAAAGATACATCTTTTGTTTAAAATAAAGTCTATGTTTAAGCTTTTAATGATCTAAAGAAATAAGTCAGTTCAACTTCAGTTCTACAACATTTCAATTCAAAATGATAAACTATTCTGAAAATTAATGCATTTGATTACATCAAAGATGAAATACTATCACAGTATGATGATGAGAGTGTTCTTCACTCAATAGCATTCTACAGCAAGAGCATGATTCTCGCTGAATGCAATTATCACATTTATGACAAGAAATTGCTAATTATTATTCAATGCTTTGAACATTGAAGACTTAAGCTTGAATGCACAAAGCTGCTCATTCAGATGTTCATTAATCATCAAACTTTGAAAATCTTCATGAAGAATAAACAGTTAACTTAATGTCAAGTCAATTATCTAGACATTTTATTCAAGTTTAACTTTCAGATCATTTTTCAATCAGATAAAATAAATATTAAAGTTAATGCTTTAATCAGAATGTTTCTGATCAACATCTTTGAATCAACTCAGCATACTGAAGATCACTATCAAATAATTCTGACACTCAATAGAATAAATGTTCTAGCTATTGAATTTGAAGTTGATCTCTATCAGCAAGTAAAAGATGTTAACAAGATAAATAAGTTTTGCAATGAGTATAAACAAGTTATAAGTGAAAACAAGCTTAAGCTACATAGTACTGAATTGAAGCACTGCAAGATCGTTGACAATGTTCTGTTCAGAAAAGATCTATTGTGAATTTCTGAGAATATACATATAAAATTGTTAAAGAAAATTCATGATCAGTCTTTCATCTTTCATTCTGACAATCAAAGAACTACTGATTTAGTTCAATGTTTCTACTATTAATCAGATCATCGAACAATGATTAAATGTTACATTCAAAACTATTATGTTTATTAACAAAGTAAAACATCTAGAAATAGCATTAATGAACTTCTTCATTCTTTATTGATTTCACAGAAACGCTGAAAAGACATAGCTATGAACTTCATCATTGAGTTATTTCTATTAAAAGATTATAACATCATTTGCACAATCATATGTTGTTTCATCAAGAAACATCATTATGTTTTTTATCATTAAGAAGATGATGACATCTCAGTTGAAGAAATGATTTGAATCATGCTATGAAACATTTATCAACTTCATGATCTATCTAGTTCTATTGTTTTGAACAGAGACTTTTAATTCATATTAACAATGTGACAAAGTCTTTGTAAATGATTAAGAATCACAGTTAATTTATTAATAGTTTATCATTCTGAAATCAATGATTAATCAAAACAAGCTAATCAAGATGTTGAATGCAAACTAAGAATCTACTGCAATTACATGCAGAATGACTGAGCAAAATAACTATCAATGATAGAATTCAGCGAGAATTTCAATATTTTCTTGATCATCTTAATAACTTCATTCTACTTCAATAAGAGTTTTCACTTATGAATGAATTTCAATTCAAATACAACTGATTATGAAATTACTTGTGAACGTTTTGAAGCTAGAAAAGCAAATGATATTATCATTCAAATGAAAGAACTTCTTATCTTCAATTGTCAACAATTGAAAAAGATGAAGCAGATCATTGAAGCTCAGATCAATAAACATAAATAAAATGTCATTTATGAAGTAAATAATTGAGTTTGATTATTCTTCAGAAACATAAAAACAACAAGATCATGCAAAGATTTGAAAAATAAACAACTAGAATTCTATTAAATCACTGTCAAAGTTGAAATCTTTTATCATCTTCATTTATTAATAAGCATGAAGCAACTGCATTCAATGTTTAATTCAAAACTATTATGTTCTTGTCTTGATGACTTTTTATCAAAACAGCATTCAAAATCATTTAAATCTCTCACTATTGAAGATGATGAGCATTGAAAGATAGATGACATTTTAAACTTTAAATGCTATTGAGATTGAATACAATACAAAGTCAAATGAACAAGACTAGATCAAGACAATGAATGATACTATGCTGACAAAGAAGAATTTGAGAGCGAAAAAGAAGTTTTAGTTGAATTTCATAAGTTCTATTCAGACAAGTCACTAAGTTGAAAAACAGTGAAAGTTTGCATTTCATTTGTTCTATTCATGCAAACATGAATTTTCAAAGAGAGAAATAATGTTACGAATGTATCAAAATTGATTAGAACTAGTCAATGATTTAGATCTGACTCAGATATGACTCAGCATCTTTTTCCTTCCCTAGCACCTTCTAATCAGCTTTTATTGCCTTCTAGGCAAACACACTTCTTTGTGTTACGAGTAGTCAACAGGTTTCTATGGCAAACACATTTCTTTGTGTCGCAAACATCTTTCGAACCAACATCTTCCTTGTGTTTCAACACGTCTCCTTTGAGACTAGCGTCGACCTGGGTGACTACTATATAGAGCGTGTTCTTCTTGCCTTTTGTACCTTCTTCCTTCTGTATTCTTAAAGTCTTAGTTATAGCTACCTCTATAGATCAAACATTCTAGCCACGCACGCACTCTGGTTAGTTTCTAGGCACGGTCCCAACACTAGGCAACAGCGTTGACACAAATCAACATGAGCAGCTATAGTTGAGTATCAGACAGTCAATTCAGGCTTCTCTGTGCTGCGTCTCTTCTAGTACGAGAAGTCAGAACCCTTGCTCCCTTGCTGCTCTTTCGTGCTCCCTCGCTACTTTCCCTTGCTTCCTCGGCTCCCTATAAAGCGGCTCTGCTCCCTTTTGTGAACGAAAAGGGCAATCATCAATCCTAAGTTCGGGGTGTATATAATATATAATATTCCCGAACTGTGACCAAGAAGTATGACTCACCATTCAGCCAAACGCGATATAGGGATGAACAAGGCGTGCACTTACCCTTTAAAAAGTCACCGACTTGAGGGTGCGGACTCGCACTAGATTTCGTCTGCTAAGGCGGGGAAATGTGCTTATTGAAACATCTTAAAGGTAATGATACGAACCTCGTTTCATCTAATACTGGAAAACAAAGGCATGAGTCACAAAGCTTATCATTCACACGTCGGGCTTTTGTTTATTTTCTATCCACTATTTCACGTTAGGTACTGATTGTTGCGAACCATTCATTTTCCCCCTTCCTTCAGACCGTCTTTCACAGCCGTACTAAACCTACCACTTAAATAGACCCCGGCCTCTGATGTGCCTGCTGTCTTATGTATGGGATCGAAGTCTTCAGGCAGTAGTCGATAGGAAGCGGGATAATGCTGAGGTCGATGTGGTTTACGACTGGGTTGCGGGGATTGATAGCTTTGCACCTTTTACATCAAAGAGCAGAATATTACCATAAGATGAACCCATCAGTCGCAAGTCAAGTCTGAGTTCAAATAGAACTAGACTTTGTCTTTGAAAAAGCTTATTGAAATTCGGGATTTGCTATCACCAGGTCAACTACTTTTAATTTCTGTCGTATCACTCAAATATATAGCACTGCCTGAGTTGCTTCAGCATCAACTTTCATTGCAGATGATCTTACATTGAAGGTCACTTATTCCTTATTCCCGCATCAAAAACACGTTGTAATTTCCATCTGCGATAACAGCCTCGTAACATTAGTATAGAGCTAACATGCGAAGCTCGACGTTAAACAGCCTTCAGTTTTCCCGCATAGAGTTTGTTGCATACAGAGACCTAGCAAATATCAATGTTGCTGCTTAAGAAACAACGCTATAACTAATTTTCGTGGGTTTCATAGCGCCGCAGACCTGAATCATATAGTGACACAGCTTAATGAAGAATAGCCCTCTGTCCAAATACTCACTCCCATGCCATATATCCTAGAGGAACACAAATAGCTTGCAACCGGCTGAGTCCTCTTTTGCCCAGACAGATAACACTATGGCGCGCGTTTATTTATGTACCGAAAGCGAAGGCCAGAGATGCAGCAGCCACGGAGGAAAACCGGCAGATCTGACCAATAAGCCGCATGCTTGCAATTAACTTTTCCTAGTGGCGGTCGACGAACCTATATAGCGTGTTGTATGAAAGGATCTATGGATGGATGGATGGAGTCATTGATTAAGCAGCTATCTAGGCTATGAAAATTTCAGTGAAGCTTTTCCTGTTCTTCCTACTTACATAACTCACACGTGATTGGCCCGTTCCAACATAGCGCGCTGACTCTGTTAATTTTGCGCTGGACCTGGATGGCGTTAAACCTCTCGAGGATGCTAAACCTACGAAAGATGTAAAATCTACCAAGGTCATGAAGCTGACCGCGTCTTTGAAACTCACTAAAGAAGATTGAACCAAATTGAACACACGAACCCATTAGTTTGAATCCTTTCAATTATGACATTTGAGATTGAAGCTGAAGTTTTGCACCAGCAAGATCCTATTCTTGTTCTATATTATGACACTTGATTTGATGAGAAGCTCTCTTACGACCTGATAGTCTTTTGTTATCGCCTATTCTTATGAAACAAAGCGCTAAGATTTCGTTCTCTTTGAACTTTCAATTCGTATATATAGATGAGCTTCTCTCTGCCCTGTGGTCAGAATCAGCCTTCAATCCTCTGAAAGAATCACATTTGTTCATTCACGATCTAGTGTTTACTTGTTCTTAAATTGCCTATCAAATTCAAAGCGTTCTATCATGCCTTCTAGCTCAAGCCAACCGAATCAACAAGCCCAAGTAACTGGATCCCAGGTCGATGCAGCAGTGGCGGCAGCTTCTCGTATCACGTCAAATATTCTTACCCAGGATGCGAAAGTGCACGCTATCATTGGGGGACAGGCTCTTAAATTGCTTGGAAACGACCGTAGAACTTCGGTATGTATGAAAGCTCATCAAATTGTATTCTTTGTGACTAATTGCTATAGGACGTGGACATCCTGGTGAATAGACCAGCGCTTGAAATTAGAGCAAGATTGCTTCAATTGGATGATCGATACTCCGTCAATTCTGCTAACAAATTGGGTTTCAAAGCGGTCAGTCAACGAATTGAGCCACAAAGGCTTTATTAATTCTTTTAAAGGGCAACAACATCTTTATCGAAGTCGAGTTGCTTCAAGGTGGACCAGGTATGTCGATGGCGCTGCCTGATCCAGATTCAGCACCAAAGGTTTTAGTGAAATCCGGTAAGTCCTGAAGGATGTCTTGGAACAGTTCCATCTTCCATATCGTGATATGAAGCTAATTGAAATTAGTATATATCTTGCATCCCAAAGTCTTGATCATCACCAAGACCAAACGATGGATGCACATTGCGGATTCGACACGTCCCGCAAGTATCAGCAAAGCAAATTCTGACTTGATCGATATCAAATATCTACTTCGCTGGCTCGCTGATCATAATCAGCAAGTCGATTTTGGTTACTACGCTGCATTTACACCCAAAGATCGGCTTCTTCCCGGGTTCCGCCAGCTATATAGCAAAGGCACGGTCGTTAGAAATAATTTGCAGAAGGTTTTGCAGGCTGCTGACTTTCAGTATGTCAGCTCATAGAATTAACTGCTAGCTCATGGAGATGATCAGGTATAGCATTGGCAGGATATTCCCATGACTGGTTCTCTAATGACCGGTCCTTCTTTTACCGATCAGCCAATAAATGCTCCCCCAGTGCTTGCTCCTCAAGTTTCTAATTATCAGGCTTGTAAGGGATGTCACTGGGCTGGCGGTTTCCATCAACCAAAGTCTCTAGAAGTTTACGCCAATAATCTGTACTTTCTGGTAGAGTCCATGATCGCACCTTCTTCAATGCGATTTGAACATTCTCTTTGTACTCTTCCTCGGACTCTTCAGGTTGATCCCAATCTTTGGTGTAATATTTGTATTCGAAAATTGCGTACGCAATAAGCGCCGATAACTCGAAGACTGGTTCCATCCGACTATCACTTTCAGGTGGGTAGCTAGAAATGCATTGAACTAGCGAGAGGCAGTGTTGTGGAAGAGGAAGTCTGTAGATTGTTGGAGCCGGACGTTCACTTAACGGTATATATTGTAAATCGTCCAGGGAGATATACGTTATAGATAGCGGAAGCAGCCGAAGTGAAACCATGTTTTCCGGGTTCTCTTTAATATTACGGTGGTGTCGGCCTTTTTCTTCGAAGTCACCATATGTTGCTATACGGAGAGGATTCGGCGAGATATATGGAAATCCATGTTCTGCAAGAAGGTCTGACGCGGATTGGAGATCATTATCGGATATAGCATACTCCCATGTCTGTAACTACTTTCAGCACAGTTTATACACTATAAGTAGATTCAGAGAGAATTAGGGTTGACTGACAGAAACAACAGTAGGGTAGCCATACTTTGGCAGCGCCCTCTGCCCATACTCAACCAATGTGAATCCGTGCTGACTGAGAAGCTTCACAGCCGGAATTAGAGATTCTGGTACATCATCACCCATGTAGGCGGCAGCTGGATAATCATCAGTCATGTCGAACACGTCGACGGCACAATTTGCATGTATATCGACTTGGAAAATTTAGAGATTGCAGACCAAAGGTCTGTTAAAGGCCGCCGTCAATAGCTTCAATACTGACCGTTCATTAGGCAACACTTTAGGCGAGCAATATTACGCATTCGAAAATTACCGATTAATACGTGTAGGTCAAGTTCTAAATCTAAGGTACTAAAAATAACTTAAGAGTTAAAAGTGATCGATGTTCAAAGAGCAGCAAATTGCCTGTATTCAAGCCATCTCTACGAACATTTAGCAATTAACAGCAAGCAAGTTTTCAGCGTACAGAAGTCTGTATTTTGCCAATATTTCTATTCATACCTCGCACTTTTGCTCTTTCGCTCAGATCTTCGCTTAGTACTAGTCAGTCATGTAACTCGACTCGTCACACAATCCTGAAATTCGATATATTAACCTATCACCCTCAAAATTCAATCAAAAGTCAACCACATGACTGTTACTTACGCTATCATCGAGAATTGCATTCAGAAGACTATTACAGCGTTAAACACTTATTGTTACGATTCTAGCCTTCGTCTATCCTTCCTAGCCTTCGCTAGACTGATCGTCGAGTCGGGTTTCGGGTTGACATTTTGAACCCGAACTGAGATCGGGTCGGATTGCTCATATTTTCAACCCGATGTCACTCGACCCGACTGGAAATTGGGTCAATTCGACTCGACCCGCCAAGGACTTAAGCTTGACGTCAAGAGGGCTAAATATAGAAATTTTTCCGGCTTTTGCATTACCTTTTTGGTAGGAAGCCATGAAGGGGAAACATGAAGGCCGTTTGGTAGGGGGCCATGACGGGGAACATAAAGGCCGTTTGGTAGAGGGCCATGACGGGGAACATAAAGGGGAACATGAAGGGGAACATGAAGGTCGTTTGATAGGGGACCATGACGGGAAACATGAAGGGGAACATGGCGGGGAACATGGCGGGGAACATGGCGGAGAACATGAAGGGGAACATGAAGGGAAACATGAAGGGAAAACATGAAGGCCGTTTGACTTTGGTAGGGAGTCATGACGGGGAAACATGGTAGAAAGCCATGAAGGGGACCATGAAGGCTGTTCAACCAAGCTATTTACACCTATCTAATATCTTGTCGGGTCGGGTCGGGTTTTCGGGTCGGGATATGGGGTCAAGCTTCTCAACCCGACCCGACACTTTTCCAAAAAAATTCCAACCCGACCCGACGCGGTCAGTCTACTCTCAAGCACTTTCACACTTTTGACACATCTTCTTTCAAGATCATCAATGATAGCGATGCATGCTTGTTCTAAAGATTTGTGACTAGCTATGAAATAGAATTGACTTTGAATCTAACTTGATGTTCTAATATGATGAATCATATTCTAGCATTTTATCGCAGACATAGCGTGACGCTGCATTTGCTTTTCAAGATATTCAATGATGATTGCATTCAATGAGCGATTCTCTGATCTACTCTGCTTTACTCTACATATTCTCTACTAGCTTCACTATATGACAATATTCAACGAGCTATCTAGCACTTCATGTCTAGCACATTAAAGATACAGAAATATGCTCTCATGCAATGCGTCATGAGAAGCCTGATCTTCAGATACCTAGCGACATGAAAAGTTGAACTTCGCGACTATTGAAATCGAAGCTTGCCTTACTACTACTCTCTCGACGATGATCATGAATCGTGTCATACCTCTTGAGTCAGAACAATTTCCAACCGCATGAAAGACTTAAACCATTTCAGTACCACTTATGTATTGTAGATTGTTGAGTATTACAAACATTTTCATGGCAGATCAGTTAAATTCTTCAAGCAGTTATTTAACGGTTAAAAAAATCTACTGATTTATCAACTTTTTGCAGCTTTGTATTTTTAACAGCTAAATTGCATTGAACTATTGACCCGAATATTTACAACTTTTCAGCTGTTGAATACAAAAACTATTCTGGGATGGTTTAACCTTGCGACTGTCACGGTAAAACAACGTTTGCTTGATTTAACAGTTGTCAAAGTTTGTCTGGAAATTGACCGTTGGTTGGCACTTCACTGCAGTTTAACGGCTTAAAGTGCCCCGCAAAGGCCCGCTATGAATCCTTGGTAGGTCTAGCCCAGGCCTAGCCCCTATATATCAATCCATCATGACAGCTCTCGGCAAATTCTGGAAAACGTCACATACGACGATTCATCAACGCAGAGTGCAAGGATGCAATGGCACAAAGTTACTGTCGAATGGGGGATTTTTACTCCCTCAGCCTTTACCAGTTATCTCTCATCAAAAGGCCACATTCTTCTCGCCTTTTCTTCAGACATATTGTCCTCGCCTGTTCTCTCTGCATCTCTAGCTGTTTGTATCCATTTTTCGAAGGCTTCCCTATGCGCTACCTTCGACCGTTCCCAGGCGTCAGTAGGGACCCATCCATCGGAATTCGTGTCCAAGGCGCGTATGAGCCACAGTTTCAATTTTTGTACAGTCTCAAAATCTTCGTATTGCTTCTTGTGCTCAACCAACTCTTCCTCAGTCGGTACGTATGGACACGAACCCGCCAATCCCAGTTCTTTCCAGGCCTTGGAAACTTCAATCAACTCCTGCCGGACTGCGGCCGCGCTGTCTCTCCACGAAGTGTGACAGTAGCGGAAAGGTCTCAATAGCCTGTCGTCAAGTGCCCTAGCAGCACGTAGCTTGGGAACGAAGCCTTTCATGCAAACATCAAAGGTCTGACTGCAGATTAAGGCGTCCTTGTATTTCTTGTTTTCACCTGTTTCTCTTTCCCCTGCTGGCGTTTCTCGGCCGTCGTCGGCTGGTGGAACATTGTCAGGATGTGCGGCAAAGTCAGGGGTCTCGTTCGCGTAAACGAATGCTGGCTCAACGCTTGTAGATTGCCAATCAATCAAGCCTGTGACGAGCGTAGGGTCATCGTCCGATACATAAATGTTTCTCTTATGTAGGTCCGCGTGCAGTAAGGTTGGGGACGCTGTGTTTTGAATGAGCGGACTATCCATCAGCCTTTCGATGATCTCTCGACTGATATTCAGCAGACGGATGTGTTCTTCGATAGACCCTTGATGCGGTAGCACCTCGTCTGTCTGAACCTTTGCCTTTGGAAGTCGGGCAAATCCGGTGTCAATCAGGCCGGAGCAATAGCTGGGTAGATCTAACCCTAGATTTTATATCCATAAGCCTCAATAAGCAAGAGAAGATTTGGGACGAATCGAGAAAAGAATTGACTCACACGGTCCTCGATGATGATTTCTGTTGCCGTAGATTGTAGCTTCATCAGTATTACAGTTCCAATAGGTCGCTCCACAATGGGGTCCCAGACAGAAACCATCAGCGAACTCCAGCTTCAAATATGGGTTGATCGGAGCATCTGAAAAGTATAAACTCCCGTAACCTGGAAAGGCAATCGCCGCCATCTCTTTGATCATCATGGACAGCGCTTTGACGCAAAGCATGTGCTGGTGTCCAGTCATCGTAGACCATCTCTCGTGCAGCTGGACGCCCGCGACATGTTCCATAATAATATACTCCGCACCGATAGGATTTGACCTGTCATCGCTCCAGTCGAGGATTCTAGGCACGGGGAGAGTGGTATGCGACCTTACTGGTTATAGCGAATAACGATCAGCAGCTGCAATGGACCCGCAGCCGGCGTGGGAACTCGAACTTACTGTAGGTCATCGTCGCCACTT
>JAABUS010004887.1_pt1 | contig 18549 bp, 14 predicted proteins | sample 5560161 | NCBI WGS metagenome assembly JAABUS01 (sample SAMN10711885, study PRJNA513376) | rock metagenome | isolation source: Antarctica rocks | place: Antarctica: Victoria Land, Trio Nunatak nord | collected 2016-01-04 | reverse complement strand
GGCGTGCCAAGGTCGTTCCTGGATTTTTAGATAGGCGGTCAGGCTTGCTCCGTACGGACACGGTCAATCAGCGCGCTTAGAGTTGCAGTTTGGCGGCAGGCGTCAAACTCGGACCAGAACTGCGCGCTGGGCGTCACATCCGTGAACGGAAGGCGCAGGAAAGCCAGGACCGCAGCGTCGAAGCGATCGGGGTCGGCGCCGAAATCGATGCAGGTATGCGGGACACCGGACAACGCCAGCACCCGTTCGGTCGAGGAGCCCGGCGTCGTCAACGCCAGGATCGGGCGGCAGGCCCGGATATACTCGAAGGTCTTTGCCGGAACCTGCAGCCCCGGGTTGACCTCGTTCATGTCGAGCAGCAGCAGCCAGTCGGTGGTCAGCATCTCCTGCCGCGCCGCATGCTGCGGGATGATGTGGGTCACGGCCTGCAGGCAGCCTTGCGCCTGCAGCGTCTGGTAGATCGGGTCGGCGAGATCGAGGCACTCGGGGTCGCTGTAGCCGAACTGGCGGAACTGGATTGCGCCGGGCAGGATGGCGCCGCTCGCGATCAGTCGGTTCAGGCAGGCGATGAACGGCAGCGGGGTGCGCGTGCCGTATAGCGATCCCACGTGGCTGATGATGCGGCGAACCCGGTCGGCACGGGGGAGCGGCTCCATGCGGTCCTCGGGGTCGAAGCCGTTCCAGATCGTGCTGATCTTACCGGCCAATGCGGGATAGCGGCGCGCCAGCATGGCCGCGGACGCGTCGGTGTTGGCGATCACGGCATCGGCGTGCCGGATCACCAGCGATTCGATCACCCGATCGATCAGCCCGGCGCGGAACGACTGGCGGGACGGATTGCCCCAGAGCGGATCGCGAAAGTCGGCGATCCAGGGACGGCCGGAATGCTGCTTCAGCGCCAGCGCCGCAAGGTGCGTCACGACGGGGGGATGGGTCGATAGCAGCACGGTTCCGGCCGTGAGCTCACTGGCCGCGGCGGCGCATGCATGGGGCAGCCAGGTCAGCCGGTCGTCATACGGCAGCAGCAGGCGCTGGATGGTCTGCAGCAGGCGGCTGGTCGCCTCGAGCCGGCGCGGATCGTGCACGGAGGACGGGCTGGGAACCCGGATCGCGGGAGGCTCCCTGTCGATGGCGGGGCTGTTCTGCCTGTCGTCGTCCGGCGCAGGCGGCACCAGGTTGGAGGACCGCTCCCCGTACTTGGAATCCGGTTTAGGCACCGGGGAGCAGATGACCGAGACCGGCGTGCCGAGCCGTCGCAAATAGCGGGCAAACCGGTATGGGCGAGCGGCGCCGATCGCATTTTGCGGCGGGTAGTAGTAGGCGAGCATCAGCACGCGGCGATCGCCTGTCCTGAGGTCCGGCTGTCCCGGCGCGGCTGAAACCAGCATCCGGGCCAGGGCATTGCCAAGCTGATGCACGACCCTCCGACGTTCGGTCCGCGAGAAGAACACCAGCACGCCGGTGCCGATGAACAGCGCGACCCATGCGCCATCGAGCACCGTTTGCAGCACGAAGCCATCGGCGCGGAACACGGCCGCGACCGCATAGACTGCGATCATCAGGGTCAGCAGGCGAGCATAGGGAAGGATGCGGATGGGCAAGCGGTGCTCCCGGTCGGCGACGATCCAGCAGACGACAAGGTAGGCGGACCAGGTCAGCAGGGTCGCCCAGGCAGCGCCATAGGTGCCGTAGGCCGGGATCAGCAGCATGTTGGATAGCAGGTTCAAGGCGGCGGCGGCGAGCGCGATCTTGCCGACCCAGACGGACCGCTTGTTGATCAGCAGCAGGCTGCGGAAGAAGTCCGCGATGTCGCGCACGACATAGGCCAGCACCAAGATCGGCAGCAGCAGCGCCGGGGGGAAAAAGCTTTCGGGAACCATGACCCGCAGCAGCTCGGGACCGAACATCGCGACGGCGAACCCGGTCGTTGCGACCACGAAGGTGAAGTATGCGGCGACTCGGGCGAACTGCTCCCGCCATCCGGAGTCGCTGGTGTGTCGGTAGAGCGATACGTTCCAACTTTTTGCAAAGCTGTCGCCGACCAGGGAATTGACCATCAGGGCAAAACGGTAGGCGAGCGCATAGCGGCCGAGCTCGGCCAGCGTGACGGCCGAAGTCAGAAAGAAGCGGTCCGAGAAGTGGATGGCGAAATACGACAGTCCCGACAGGATCAGCGGGGCGCCGAAACGCACGAACTCCGGCACATACGCGCCATGCCAGTGCCAGCCGACATCCCGACGCAGCCGCCAGGCCAGGAAGCCGGCGCCCCCGACGCTGACCACCAGCTTGCTGGAGACGAAGCCCCACACCCCGGCGTCGAGCCCGCCGATGAACAGAATGTTGAGCCCGAGGTTCAAGCCCAACGTAACGAGGGAGTAGGCGAGGTAGAACCGGGCATTGTCCCGCATGCGCTCATAGACCAGCGCGACCTCGATCATGCTGGCGAAGAACATGGCGACAAAGGCCGCTTGCAGCAGCGTGGTCCATGCGTCGGTGTGGAACACCGCCCGGCTGACTGCTCCGGCGCTTGCGACGCCTGCGAGCGTGATGCAGGCGCTCAGCATCGCGGTGCCGATGAGCGCGGTCGATACCACGTTGCGCTCCGCCGCCGGCGAGGCCTGATCGTGGAACAGCCGCGTCAGGGCGGTGCCGACGGCCTGCAGCCCGAAGGCGATCGCGACGGTCTGCGTGCTGAGCTCGATCAGCTCGATCAGCCCATACTGCGCGGGCGACAGGAAACGCGAGTAGAACGGGATCGCCAGGAAGGCAACGATGCGGCCGGCAATATTGCCGAATGCATAGAGCGTCGAGTGCTGGAGCACGCGCTGCAAGCTGCTCCGGGTCTTTGGATACGGCACAGCTTGGGCGCCAGACATAGTCAGGGATTCCACGCGACAGAGGCAGCACAAGGTGGACAGCAGGCGAAAACGAGTCGGAGTTTCCAACCTCTTGATTGTATCCTAGACCGTAATGCAACCGGCCCCAAACGGCTTTTGTTTGTTTGAGCGGGCCGGTTGATGTTCTTTCCGCCGGGTTGCGGCAGCGCCACTCTATGAAGCTGTCAGTCGACTCCAGTACGCCCGAAATTAGCCTCGGAGGCCAGCATGCTGCAGACCACGAGGCCGCCACTGATCCTGCATGTGTTCTCGTCCTTCGCAGTTGGCGGGGTGCAGGTCCGGTTTACCTCGATCGTGAACCACTTCGGCCACAGGTGGCGCCATGCGATCGTTGCGATGGACGGCGAGGTGTCGTGCCGGGCACTGCTGGACCCGGGACTTGATCTCACGTTTCCAGCGGTCACAATCCGCAAGGGCGACACGATAGGCAACGTGCTGCGGTTCCGGCGCGTGCTGCATCGGCTGCGGCCGGGCCTGCTGGTGACCAGCAACTGGGGCAGCATCGAGTGGTCGATCGCCAACCTGATCCCGGTCGTGCGGCAGGTGCATATCGAGGATGGGTTCGGGCCGGACGACCGCGGTGGCCGGTTGCCGCGCCGGGTGCGGCTGCGGCGGATCGTGCTGCGCCGCCGCATGGTCGTGCTGCCGTCCCGCACGCTGTGGGGGATCGCGACCGGAGTCTGGCGCCTGGACCCACGACGGCTGCGCTACGTGCCGAACGGTATCGACCTGGCGCGGTTTGCCGGACCAGCCCAGCCGGCGGGGTGGCCCGGCGCAGGTTCCGGCGACGGCCCGGTTATCGGCACCGTCGCAGCACTACGGCCGGAGAAGAACATCGGACGGCTGCTGCGCGCGTTTGCCCTGGCGACCTCGGATCAACCGGCTCGGCTGACCATCGCGGGCGATGGCCCCGAGCGCTCCACGCTGGAAGCATTGGCGCAGCAGCTTGGGATCGGCCGCCGCGTCCAGTTCGTCGGGCACGTCGCACAGCCGGCGTCGCTGTTCAAGCAGTTGGACATCTTCGCCATGTCGTCCGACACCGAGCAGATGCCGCTGTCGCTGCTGGAGGCCATGGCAGCCGGATTGCCGGTGGCGGCCACCGACGTGGGCGATATCCGCTCCATGCTGGCTGCCGCCAACGGCCCGTATATCACCACGTTGGACGACGCCGCGCTGGCAGCGGCGCTGCGGACGTTGCTGCAGCAGGACGGGCTGCGCCGAACGCTGGGTGCGGCCAACCGCACCAAGGCGGAACAGGAGTTCAACCAGGCAACGATGTTCCAGGCCTGGGCAGCGGTGTTCGACGGGACGCTGGGGCCGGTCAGGCCGGACTGAAGCTTGGGGCATTACGGTTCAGGGCAGCTTTACGCTGGCGCGCCAACCCCCAATAAAAACTCATAAATTGAACATTCTGTTATGCCAATAACGTGATAACTCTGTATGGTGTCACGGGTGCGTGATGCGAACGGGGGAGAGTGCTGTGAAATGCGTCGTTAAGCCGAACGGGTCAAGTCTGCTTACATCTAGCGTGCCGTGCGGAGCGCTGCGGCCATGAAGGACGCCCAGCGACCGATCGTGCTCAGCGGGTGGCCGGCCGAGGCAAAGCCGCAAGCTGATCCGTCCCGCGACCGGTTTCGGCATAACCTGGGCCGCATCATGGCGGAGCGGCGGATCACGCAGGCGGGCCTGGCGCGGACCATGGATGTGTCGCGCGTGGCCGTGCATGCCTGGATCTGGGGCACCTGCTTTCCCGAAACGGCGCGGCTGATCAGGCTGGCGCAGACGCTGAACGTGCCGATCGGCGTGCTGCTGGAGGGCGACCAAGGCAGTGCCGCCCCCGCCAATGAGGAGTTCCTGCTGCTTGAGGCGTTTCGGAAATTGCCGAACACCGCCCGGCTCACGCTGCTCGCCGACGCCTACGAACTCACCAACAAGGCCGGCGGCAAGCTGCAACCCGGCGGACCGCCTTGAGGACCGAAGCCTAACGCAGTTCCACCGCAACTTCCCGGAACAGCCGCGCCGGGAGGCCGCTGCCGCTGACCGCCTTCATGGGGCGGCCATCGTCGTTGCCGAGCCATACGCCGATCACGGTGCCACCCACGGCGCCGACGAACCAGGCGTCGCGGTAGTCCTGCGTGGTTCCGGTCTTGCCCGCCACCAGCTTGCCGGGCACTGCCGCCGCCCGGCCGCTGCCGCGGGACACCACGGCCGCCATCATGCGCACCATCATCGCGGCCAGGTCGGGGTCAACGACCCGCTCCTGCGCCGGGCGGGGGACCCGGACGGTTCGGCGGTCGGCCTCGATCGCGTCGATCGCCTGCGGCGTGACAATACGGCCGCCGTTGAACAGGGTGGCGTAGGCGGTGGAAAGCTCCAGCAGGCCGACCTCGCCGGTGCCGAGCGCCAAAGAGAGATCGTCGGGCAGGCTGCCTGCGATGCCGAGCCGGCGGGCCACCGCGGCGACGGGGCGCGGCCCGCCCGCCTGCTGCATGATGCGGACCGCGGCCGTGTTCAGCGACTGCGCCAGGGCTTCCTCCAGGGTCACCGTGCCGTGGAACACGCCATCGAAGTTCTGTGGCGCCCAGCCGCCAATCCGTAGCGGCGCGTCCAGCACGGTGTCGTCCGGGCGCAGGCCATGCTCCATGGCCGCGAGCCACACGATGGGCTTGAACGCCGATCCGGGCTGGCGCCGGGCGGATGTCGCGCGGTTGTACGGGCTCGTGCGCCAGTCCCGCCCGCCGACCATCGCGCGCACGGCGCCGGTCGCGGCGTCCAGCACCACGATGGCCCCCTGCCCCACGCCGGCCGAAGCGCCGGGGCCGTCGAGCGTAGCGGCGAGCCGCGACTCGGCAGCCGCCTGCAGCCGGGTGTCGAGCGTCGTGTGCAGCACGGCGTCGGCCCCGGGCGAGATGAGCGCCTGCGACGCGTCCGCCGCCCAGTCGGCGAACCAGCCGGCCGCCGCGGGACGGGGCAAGAACGCGATCTGCGCCGCCGCAGCGTCCGCCTCAGCCTTGGAGATGACGCCGGTATCGGCCATCGCGGCCAGCACCTCCCGCCCGCGGGAGGCCGCAGCGGCGGGGTCGTTGCGCGGGTTGATGCGGGACGGCGCACGCGGCACCCCGGCGAGCACCGCGCATTGCCATAGGTTCAGCTTGCGGGCCGACACGCCGAAATACATCCGCGCCGCTGCGTCAACTCCCCAGGCGCCGGACCCGAGATAGACCCGGTTCAGCCAGATCTCGAGGATCTCGGCCTTGGAGAACGTATGCTCCAGCCAGAGCGTCAGCATCAGCTCCTGCACCTTGCGGTGGAAGGTGCGGGCGTTGGTCAGGAACAGGTTCTTCGCGACCTGCTGCGTGATGGTCGAGCCGCCCTGCACCAGCCGGCCGGCGCGGATATTCACGAACGCCGCGCGGACAACGCCGATCAGGTCGATGCCGGGATGCCGGTAGAACCGGCGGTCCTCCACGGCGACCGCCGCGGATGGCAGGAAACGCGGCATGTCGCCCAGGCGCAGCGGGTCGCCCACGACGTCGCCGAAGGTCGCGAAGGTGCGCCCGGCGCGGTCCTGCAGCGTCAATCCCGGCCGGCGGACGGCGTCGAGCGCCGCCTCCGGCCGAGGCAGGTCGCGGCCGAACCACACCAGGACCAACGCCAGCGCCAGCGCGACCCACACGGCGGCGATCACGCCCACCCGCAATGCCTGCCAGGCCAGCCGACGCCGGCGGGCCAGCTTCGGCGGGGTTGGAATCATGGGAGCAACCGGCGGCCGGGGCTTATGCAGCGGCGGCGAGTTCGGTGCGCGGGCCATGCCTTGGCGACGATCGCCCCGGATCAGCGGCGGCATGCCATCATCGAAAACACTGGATGGCGACGGTCGAGGGGTTGGCGATATCGCCGATCTCGAATGCGCGCTTGTCGGCGCCCGTGCTAGCGGAGGTGCGGGGCTGGACGCCGTTCGCCCGCAGGAAGGCCAGCGCCTCGCTCCCCTTGACGGCAAAGTTGACGTTCTGCGGGATGTCGCCGCCGGTCAGCTCGGCAATCCGGGCGGCATTCAGCTTCGACACCACCACGCCGATGACGTTGGCCTGGCTGTCCAGCAACGGCCCGCCGGAGTTGCCGGGCTGCACCGGCGCGCTGATCTGGAAGTTGTTCGGGTTGTCCCGCAGCCCGGCCAAAGCGTTGATGTTGCCCGTGGTGAGCGTCGGCTCGGACGACAGCAGGCCGGATAGCGGGAAGCCATAGGTAACGACGCCCTCTCCCCGGCGCACCACCGGCGTATCGCGGAACGTCAGGGCGGGCCCGACCTCGGCTGGCACGGTCATCACCGCGAGGTCCCGGCGCCGGTCGGTCGCGGACACCCGGCCGGGCATGCGCCTCCCGGCGGCGTTGCGCACCAACAGGCGACCGCACTCGGCAATGACGTGGTTGTTGGTCAGCACCCGGCCCTCCGCCACCACGAAGCCGGTGCCGCTGGATGACGGGCGGTCACCGGTCGCTGGAAGGCCGCTGTCTCGCCGCGGCTCCGGCCGCAACGGATCGGCCACATCGGGCGCACCCAGCGGCGGCGGCTTGCCGGGCAGCCCGGCGTCGGTCGCATCGCCGCGCTGGGCCATGCCGGGCCGTGCCGGCGCCGGATCGGCTGCGCCGAGTGGCGGTGGTTTCTGCGCCAGCGCCGGTGGGGGTACGGATACGGCCACCAGCAGGACGCACGCCTGGACAAGATGCTGCATGGCGCAACGATGCGGTGTCGGCGGTTTGCAGGTCAATCGCCAAGGCTTGCCCGGCAAGGCCGCGCATCGCAGGATCGGAGGCAGCATGGAGGCCGGCATGAAGGGATTGTTCCTGGACGCGAGCGAGGATCTTGCGGAGGTGTTCCGCGCCATGGGCAGGGACAGCGACCCGCCGATCGACGTGACCATACAGGCTCAGGTGGCGCCCGACGACCTGCCCGCAATGCTGGCCGGCTACGACGTCGTGCTGAACGACCACACGTTCATGCCAACCGACTCCATGCGGAGCTGCACTGGGCTGCGTCATGTCATTTTCCTCGGCACCGGCGCCCGCAGCTACATGCATCCCGATAAGCTGGCCGAGCTCGGCATCACCGTCCACACCATCAAGGGCTACGGCGACACGGCGGTGGCCGAGCACGCGATCGCCCTGATGTGGGCGGCGGCCCGCGGCGTCGCGCGGATGGACGGCGGGATGCGGGCAGGCCAGTGGCTGCGCACCGAGGCCATGCAGTTGACCGACAAGACCATCGGCCTGATCGGGTTTGGCGGGATCGCGGTCGAGGTCGCGCGCATTGCCGGCGGCAGCGGGATGCGGGTGCTTGCATGGAACCGCACGCCGCGCGTGGCCGAGGGGGTCGAGTTCGTCCCGCTCGACCGGCTGCTGGCGGAGAGCCATGTCGTATCGTTGCACCTGTTGCTGACGGACGAGACGCGGGGGTTCCTCAACGGCGCCCGGCTGGCGGCGATGCGCCCGGGTTCTATCCTGGTCAACACCGCCCGCGGCGCCCTGGTGGACGAGGCGGCGCTGGTGGCGGCGGTGCGCTCCGGCCCGATCGGCCACGCGGCGCTGGATGTGTTTGATCAGGAGCCGCTGCCGCCGGGGCATGTGCTGACGACGTTGGACAAGGTGACCTTGACAGCGCACAGCGCGTTCCGCACGCCCGAGGCGAGCGAGACGCTGATCCGCCGCGCGCAGGACATCGCATGCCGGATCGCCGAGGAGCAGATCGCAGAGGTTCGGAATGCGAGGGAGTAGCGCCCTCTTGGCGGCCTTAGGGTCGATTGTGCTAGGATACCGGAGTGTGTGGGCGTGGCGGAATGGTAGACGCTGCAGACTTTGATTGGAGTGCCCGCGGGGAAATCCGCGGCGTAGAACCGCCCAAATTCGGGGAACGCTAACGGCCTGTCTCGGCCCAGGCCAATCCCGAGCCAAGCCCTGATCGGGGAAGGTGTAGAGACTAGACGGGGGGCGCCTACCGCTTTCGGGCCAAGGCGAAGGGATAGTCCAGACCACGAACGCCGCCCCATGGCCTGTGGGACGGCGGCGGCGAAAGCCGAAGTGGGATGAAAATCTGAGTCCCGTAAGGGAGTGCGGGTTCGAGTCCCGCCGTCCGCACCATCAGCCCACTGCCATGCGCCGCCGCAGCAGCAAGCCTGACGCCGTCAGCACCGCCAGCGCCAGCGTCACCGGCGGGAACACCACCCAGTTGACCGCCGCCCAGCCCCAGGTGATCAGCAGATGGCCCGACCAGAACGAGCCGACCGCCATGGTGCCGAACACCAGGAAGTCGTTGAACGACTGCACCTTGTTGCGCTCCTCCGGCCGGTGCGTCTCGAGCACCATGGCCGAGGCGCCGACGAAGCCGAAGTTCCAGCCGAGGCCCAGCAAGATCAGCCCCGCCGAGAAATGCATCGCCGTCAGCCCGGAGATCCCGGTCACCGCAGCCGTGCCGATCAGCAGCAGCCCGGCTGCTACGATCCGCTGCGCGCCGAACCGGGCGATCAGGCTGCCGGTGAAGAAGCTCGGCGCATACATCGCGACGATATGCCACTGGATCGCCCAATTGGATGTGGACAGCGGCAGCCCGCACATCCGCATCGCCAGCGGCGCCGAGGTCATCACCAGGTTCATCAGCGTGTAGCTGACCACGCCGCAGACCACTGCCACGATGAAGCGCGGCTGGCGGATGATGGCCGGCAGCGGACGGCCACGCGCGAGGTCTGCCGGCGCCGGCCGCGGCAGGTCCACGCCGGACAGCACGGCCATCGCCACCAGCGCCACGACGGCCTGCGCCAGGTAGCTCGCGACGAACAGGTTGGGCGACCAGAGGTCCATGGTCCAGGTGACGAGCTGCGGCCCCAGCACGCCGGCGAACACGCCGCCGGCCATGACCCAGGACAGCGCCTTGGGGCGGAACGCTGTGCTCGCGCCATCCGCAGCGGCGAAGCGGAAGGACTGCACGACCGAGGCATACAGCCCGGCGAACAGTGTTGCCAAGCAATAGAGCGGGAAGGACTGGACCAGCAGCGCCGACGCGCCCAGCAGCCCGGCCAGCACGCCGCAGCCGCCGCCCGCCATGAACGCTACCCTGCGGCCGTAGCTGCGGGACAGCCATCCCACCGGCAGGGTGCCGGCCGCCATGCCGACGACGAACACGCTGATCGGCACCGTCGCCAGCGCCGGGTCGGGCGACAGGGTGCTGCCGATGATGGCGCCGGTGGCGAACACGACGGAGGCGTTGGCCCCGGCCAGCGCCTGCGCCGCTGCCAGCCGCAACACGTTGGCCTTGGCGCGGCGGTCCCCGGGGGCTGCGGTCTCGGCTGCTGCTGACATGCAATCAGGCTACCCGCGTCGGCCCTATCCAGCCAATTCCGGTTTTGCATGGCCGCTGTCCGGAACGCCGGGGCTGCCCAGTCGTTGCGCCCGTATGACAACCACCCTGTATGGCCGTACCGACGCCGGCGCCGACGTCCACCGCATCACCTTTGGCAGCCCCACGCTGCAATTAGGCGTGCTGACGTTTGGCGGCGTCATCGAGCGTATCGAGGCGCCGGATCGCGCGGGGCAGATGGCCAACGTCGTCCTGGGCCTCGGCTGTCTGGAGGATTACCAGACCCGCAGCCCGTTCTTCGGCGCGCTGCCGGGCCGGTTCGCCAACCGCATCGCCGGCGGCCGGTTCGTGCTGGACGGGGTCGAATACCATTTGGCCTGCAATGACGGGCCGAACGCGCTGCACGGCGGCCCCGACGGCTTCGGCACGCGGATCTGGAGCATCGAGGACAGCGGCGAGCGCCACGTGACGCTCGGCCTGATGAGCGTGGACGGCGACGAGGGCTACCCCGGCACGCTGCAGGTCCGCGTCACCTATACGGTCGATGGCGCGGACCTTCGCCTCGACTACCGGGCCTGGACCGATCGGCCGACCGTGCTGAACCTCACGAACCACAGCTACTTCAACCTCGCAGGCGAGGGCAGCGGCAGCGTGCTCGACCACACGCTGCAAGTCGAGGCCGACGCCTTCCTGCCGGTGACCGCAAGCTCGATCCCCACGGGCGAGGTCCGACCGGTTGCCGGCACCCCGTTCGACTTCCGCGCGCCGACACCGATCGGCCGACGTATCCGGGAAGCGGACGAACAACTCCTGCACGGCCTCGGCTACGACCACAACTGGGTGCTGCGGCCCGGCGCCGGCCTGCGCCCCGCCGCCCGCCTGCATGACCCAATCAGCGGCCGGACGCTCGACGTCCTGACCACTCAGCCTGGAGTGCAGGTCTATGCCGCCAACAAGCTGACCGGCGCGTTGGCGGGGCCGAGCGGTCGCAGCTACCGCCAGGGCGACGCCGTGTGCCTCGAGACGCAGCACTTCCCGGACAGCCCGAACCAGCCCGCCTTTCCCAGCACCGTGCTGCGCCCCGGGGCAGAGTTCACCTCCACCACGGTGTTCCGCTTCAGCGCGCCCCCTGCGTGTTGACGTACAGCGCATAGATCGACTGGCTCGCCGCCATGAACAGGCGGTTCCGCTTGGGGCCGCCGAAGCACAGATTGGCGCAGCGTTCCGGAAGCTGCACGCGGCCGATCGGCTCGCCCTCGGCCGAGAACACCATCACGCCGTCCAGCTCCGGCGTGCCCATGCCCCAGCCGCACCACAGATTGCCGTCCTCGTCCAGGCGGAAGCCGTCGGGCGTGCCGGGCCCGGCGTTGATCAGCACCCGGCGCCCGGTGATCTTCGTGCCGTCGCCGGCCACGTCATACGCCAGGATATTGCGCGGGCTCGCCCGGCTCTCGACCACATACAGCACGCGCTCGTCCGGCGAGAATGCGAGGCCATTGGGTCCGGCGATCGCGTCGTCCAGCACCGTCGCCTGCCCGGTCGCGGGATCGAGGCGGTAAAGGTTGGCCGGCAGCTCCTGCTCCGCCCGCGCGCCCTCGTAGTCGCTCAGCAGCCCGAACGGCGGGTCGGTGAACCAGATCGAGCCGTCCGACTTCACCACGACGTCGTTGGGCGAGTTCAGCCGCTTGCCCTCGAACCGGTCCATCAGCACGGTGACGGCCCCGTCATGCTCGGTCCGCGTCACGCGGCGGCTGCCGTGCTCGCAGGTGACCAGGCGACCCCGGTGGTCCCTTGTGTTGCCGTTGGCGAACTCGGACGGACGGCGGAACACGCTGACGGCACCAGTCTCCTCCTCCCATTTGAGAATGCGGTTGTTTGGGATGTCGCTGACCAGGAGGTGCCGGGCGTCGCCGAACCAAACGGGACCCTCGGCCCAGCGCAGCCCGGTCGCCAGGCGCTCGACGGCGGCCAGCGGCAGGCGGTACTTGGTGAAGCTCGGGTGCAGGACCTGCACCGCTGGGTCCGGATAGAAGCTGCTGGGCTGCCACATGCTGATGGTCCTTCTTTGTTTCGTCATCATGCATTCTACGCGACAGATAGGAACTTTTCTGTTATGCCTATGTTATCGCGGCAGCCCCGTGGAAGGATAGACAGCTTCGTGCGGAACTCCTTTCCAAGGCGCTCCCAGCCCTGGCTCGCCATTCTGCTTGCGGTTCTCGCATGCCTGATCTTGCCCGCAGACGGTTTTGCGCGGGCGAGCGGTGGCTACTCGCGGCCCAGCGGGTCCAGCCGCACCCCGTCGTTTGGCGGCGGCGGAGGGTTCAGGACGCCGTCGTTTGGCGGGAGCGGCGGCTACAGCCGGCCGTCGCCCTCCACGTCACGCCCGGCCTGGACGCCGCCATCCTCGGCTGGGGACCGCAGCTTCTCGCAGGACCGCTCCGGCGCTGCGTTCAACAACTATCGCACGCAGCAGGACAACGCCCGGCAACAGCGCGAATATGCGCCGAGCACGCCGCAGCCGCAGCGCCAATATCCGCAGTACACATCGCGCCAGTCTGGGCCGGACCGGTCCGGCTGGTTCAGCAACCGCGGCTGGTCCGCGCCGCCGACGGCGTATTTCGGCGGCAACCGCAGTTTTGGCGTATGGGACGGGCTATTCCTCGGCGCGATGCTGAGCAACCTCGGACGGACCGGGTCGGGCGAGTTTTTCCACAACAACCAAAACGACCCTGGCTACCAGCAGTGGCGGGCCGAGGCCGACCGTCAGGCGCAGGACAACGCCGACCTGCGCGCCAAGCTGGACGACCTGGACCGTCAATTGGCGGAACGCGACAGCCAGCCGCGCACCCCCGGCGCCCTGCCGCCTGACGTCCCGCCCGAAGTCGCCAAGGCGCCGCCGACCCGCACCCCCGGCATTCCCAATGGCGGTGGCTCCGGCTGGGTATGGGTCGTGCTGCTGGCTGGCGGCGGCGGCATCGCCTACCTCGCCTATCAACGCCGCCCCATGACCGGAGGATCATCCGTGACCCCGCCCACGACCGCCCTGCAAAGCGCCGGGAACCTGCTGCGGCACAAGCTGTCGGGCGAGGGTTATACGCCGTCGAAGTTCCGCGTCGGCATGACGCTGGCGCTCGACCCGACGCCGTTCATCCTCGCGGGCGGCAGCATCAAGCTGCCGCAGCCCGAGGGCACCGGCCAGATCAGCGTGAGCGCGGTCGGCCGCGTGGTGTCCGGCAACACGCAGCTTGTGCGGCTGTATCTGCCGGACGGGCGCAGCCTCGTTCAGCTTCACCTCGACGCCGCCGGGGACCCCGACGAGTGCCGGCTGTTCGGCACCATCGACGAGGTCACCCCGACCGATCCGGGCGAGTGGGGCGCCTGGCTTGACCCGAAGGAAGGCATGATCGGCTGGCCCGAGTTCCAGACCAAGGACGGCAAGACCTACGCCCGCGTCTGGGCGCCCGGCGACAGCCGCGTGTCGCCCCGCATGCTGACCGAGACGATCGAGAGCCTGTCCGGCAGCCATACGGTGCAGAGCCAGGCCATGCTGTATGCCGCACCGACCGGCAGCCCCGATCCGGCGCCGGCCACCGAATACATTATGGTCGCGGCCCTGCAGGACGGCGGCCGGGCCTGGGTCGAAATCCGGGCCGGCATCGACCTCAACCCCGTCACCCTCCAGCTCGCATAGGCTTTCATGGACAGCATTCTCGCCACCCTGCAGCAGGGCCTGCCCGTGCTCGCCGGTCAGTTCGCGGCGACCCTGGCGCTGCTCGGCATCGGCATGGCCTGCTATATGGCGCTGACGCCATTCAACGAGTGGCGCCTGGTGCAGGAGGGCAACGTGGCCGCCGGCATCGTCGTGGCCGGGACGCTGGTGGCGCTCGCCATGCCGCTGGCCGCGACCTTGGCGACCAGCGTCCTGGTGCTTGACATCGTGCTTTGGGGGATCGTGGCGCTGGTCATCCAGCTCGCGACCTTCTTCGCCGCAACCGCATTGCTCCGCGGCCTGCGCGCGATGATCGAGGCCGGCAACGCCGCCGCGGCCCTGGTGCTGATCGGCATCCAGCTCGCAGTGGCGCTGCTCAATGCCGGTGCGATGGCCGGATAGTTTCATTCAACTCGGGAGACCGCCATGATTACATTCATTCGCAACCTCGTCAGCGTAAAAACCGACAAAGCCGTGACCAACGCCGTGGAGGCGATCGTGCGGTGGGACCCGCAATCCGCCACCGAGGCTGAGCTGCGCTCCATGGAGCAGCACCTGGACGTGCTGGGCCGCCAGGTCGCCGAGGCCCGCATGGCCTTCGACAAGGAGAAGCGCGAGGCGGACGCCATTATGACGCTGTCGCAGCAGCGCATGGCGGCGGCCGAGCAGATCCAGCACCGCATGGACACGGAGGCCGATGCGGCCCGCAAGTCCGAGCTGGAGCGCAGCCTTGCCACCATCGTCTCCATGCTGGAGGGCATGTCGGCCGATATCGAGCGCGAGAAGCAGGATGCGGTGGATGCTGGGGAGTTCCTGCATTCGCTGGAGAGCACCTACCAGCAGGCGGGGCAGAAGCTGAAGTCGGCGCGGGACGAGCTGAACCGCGCGCAGCGCGACATGGGCCGGGCCGAGCAGCAGCGCGACATGGCGCAGCAGCGGGCCGAGGCGGCGCGTCAGGCGGCCGGGCTGTCCGGCGCAACCAGCGGGCTGAGCGTCGCATTGAAGGCGATGCAGGACAACGCGTCGAAGAACCTGGCCACGGCAGAGGCGGCGAACAGCAAGGCCAAGCTGCTGGCGCCGACCCGGCCGGAGCAGGACGACCCAAACATCGCGATGGCGATGGCGCAGGTGCAGGGCAAGCTGCCGGCGCCGACCAACCTCAACGACCGGCTGGCTGCGCTGCGCCAGAAGCAGATTGGCGGGCCGGCGAAGCAGATCGGCGCGTCGTAGCCTTCAGAGGCGGACCAGGCATTGTCCTGGCCCGCCACCGGGCCGGGTCTGGCGCACGGCGTCGCATCGGCTAGCATCGGGTCCACGGCTCGGGGAGGCCGGCAGCGTGGACACACCGGACTACCTGATCATCGGCGGCGGCACCGCCGGGTGCATCCTGGCGGCGCGCCTTTCGGAGGACCCGACCTGCCGGGTGACCCTGCTGGAAGCCGGGCCAGAGGACCGTGATGTCTGGATCCACATTCCCGCCGGCTATGCCCGCCTGTTCGCCAGCGGCAAGTACGATTGGGGTTTTGCCACCGAACCGGAGGCTGAGCTCAACAACCGCAGCATCGCCTGGCCGCGCGGCCGGGTGCTGGGCGGGTCGGGATCGATCAACGGCCTGGTGTTCCTGCGCGGCTCGCCGCACGACTACGACCGCTGGGCGCAAGCCGGCGCGCGCGGCTGGTCGCATGACGACGTGCTGCCGGCGTTCCGCCGCATCGAGCGCTGGACCGGGGCGCCGGGCGGCGCCCGCGGCACCGACGGCCCGATCTCGGTCAGCGAACCGCGCGGCCTGTCGCCCGGCGCTGCCGCCTTCATTGCGGCGTGCGAGGCCATGGGCTTTCCGCGGCACCGCGACATCAATGATGGCGCGATCGAGGGGGTGGCGCCCATCCAGATGAACGTGCGGAACGGCCGGCGGTCCAGCACGGCGCAGGCCTATCTACGCCCGGCCCGCAGGCGTCCGAACCTGCGGGTGGTGACCGGGATCACAGCGCAGCGTTTGCTGATCGAGGACGGGCGCGCGGTGGGCTGCGTGGTGCGCCGGAGCGACGGCTCCACGGCCGAGATGCGGACACGACGAGAGATCGTGGTCTGCGCCGGGGCGATCGCCACGCCGAAGCTGCTGATGCTCTCCGGCATCGGCGCTGCACCGGCCCGGCGTCGGGCAGAACCTGCAGGACCACTTCATCAGCCGCTTCGGCTTCCGCACTCATTCAGCCGGCACGCTGAACGAGATCACCGCGAGCCGCCTGCGCACCGCCGGGATGGCCGCCCGCTATGCGCTGCGCCGCACCGGGCCGATGGCGGTGGGCGCGACCGAGGCCACCTTGTTCGCCCGCGTGACGCCGGGTGCGGAGGAGGCCGAGGTGCAGTTCCAGTTCATCAACTTCAGCCTCACGCCCGGCGGCGGCTACGTGCTGCCGAAGCATCCGGGGTTCATGTTCAACTTCGGCCAGTGCCGGCCCGACAGCCGCGGGGAACTGCTGCTCCGCAGCGCCGATCCGGACGACAAGCCGGTGATCCGCGCCAACTATCTTTCGGCGCCGGGCGACCAGCATGTGATGTTGGCGGCGGCGCGGATTGCCCGCACGCTGGGCCGTACCGCGCCGTTCCGCGATTTGGTGCTGGAGGAGCTGGCGCCGCTGCCGGAGGTCACGTCAGACGAGGCCATGCTGGACTACATACGGGGGTCCGGCACGACGGTGTATCACCCGTGCGGCACCTGTCGGATGGGCAGCGACGCCGGGGCTGTGGTCGATCCGGAGCTGCGGATGCGCGGGATTGATGGGTTAAGGATTGCGGACGCTTCGGTGATGCCGTTGGTGCCGTCGAGCAACATCCAGCCGGCAGTGATGATGTTGGCGGAGCGAGCGAGCGATTTCATTAGAATACGTTTTCGCTGACGTAGGGCGGTTTCCCGCAAATTCCATTTACACCCTAAAGCTAGCCTCACGGAGCCATGCGTCTATAGCCGTCGGGTCTGCAGCACGCTATCAATAAGTATGGAAGCTAAAAAGACGGTTGAACAGAACGCCCAGATAGACGCCGGCGATCACTCGGATGATCAAGTTGCATCTCAAGACGAATATGAAATCTCACTGGCGGAGGGCATCGATGACGAGAGCCTCCTGGATGCGTCAAATGCAAAGAAGTTTGCAATTACAAGCTATGGTGCGGACTATACAGTTGACTCCCTCGTCAAGCGGACCAAGGGAGGCGCGTTCAAGATTCCAAATTTTCAGCGGCGTTTCATTTGGTCACAAAAACATGCCTCGAAGTTTATAGAGTCCTTGCTTATGGGCCTTCCTGTGCCAGGAATATTTCTATACAAGGAAGCGGGTACCAACAAGCATCTTGTGATTGATGGACAACAACGGCTTAGAACATTGCAGTCATTCTATGATGGAATTTTCAACGAAAAGAAGTTTCGTCTTGTTGGTATTAGTCATCCATGGTCTGGCAAAAATTACATCGAGTTAGACTCCGCTGATCAGCTAAAGCTAGATGACTCGATTGTACATGCTACGATCTTCACACAAGACCATCCTGCCGATGTTCTTGATAGCATCTTCTTCGTTTTTGAGCGTATAAATTCAGGTGGAATTCGACTCTCTCCACAAGAGATTCGGAACTGCATTAGCTCCGGGCGGTTTACCACAATGATTAAACATCTTAATAAAGATGAGAAATGGCGAAAAATTTTTGGTGTGCCAGAAAATAAACGTGCGAAAGATGAAGAACTTATCATTCGTTTTCTCGCTATGCTCGATGATAGGAAAGAGTACTCCCGTCCTATGGCAAAGTTTTTAAATTATTACTCTTCAAAAATGAATAATGCCCCAGCTACCAAGTTAAAAGCACTTGAGAAAGTTTTCCGGCGAACTGTTGATCTTTTTGATATTGCCCTGAATGGACGTGCTTTCCGGCCGATACGGTCGTTAAACGCTGCAGTCTTTGACTCGATGATGGTTGGCGTCGCCGTACGTTTACGGGAAAACGCTGAGGTAACGCCAGAGCCGGCGGCAATTGCAAATGCATACGATGCATTAATTAATCAACCAGAATACAAAAAAGGTTGGGTGCGTGCGACTGCTGACGAGGAAAGTGTAAAATCTCGTATGGACGCGGCAATAAGGGCGTTCTCTAATCTGTGATGCAGTCACAATTAGACAGTCGTTTTAGTTCTCTGGTCCTTTTTATAAAAAAATCATCGGAAAGCAGCATACCAGAGGAAGTCCAGGGTTATTTGTTTCGTTTTGGATCTGTTCTTATCTGCGGAAATATTGAACAATCAATTAAGATCATCATACTAAACCGATTGGCATACAAAGCACAGCCTCAGGTACTTAACTTCGTGAAATCACATCTTCTTCGTGGTGCAAATTTTGATTGCTCTGCGATTGAGCAGCTACTCAACAGATTTGACACAAAGTGGTATCGAAGTTTTTGTCAATTCGTTGAAAATAATCCCGATGTAAAAGAAGGTGTTTCCTCCCTCACTCATCCCCTCATTTCGGCTGAGCGTTTTTTGGCGTGAACAAGCGGGCGTTTGAGACTGCCTCGGCGAAGCTCTCAATCAGTGGCGCAAGCCTATGCTT
>JAABUS010004886.1_pt1 | contig 18552 bp, 20 predicted proteins | sample 5560161 | NCBI WGS metagenome assembly JAABUS01 (sample SAMN10711885, study PRJNA513376) | rock metagenome | isolation source: Antarctica rocks | place: Antarctica: Victoria Land, Trio Nunatak nord | collected 2016-01-04 | reverse complement strand
TTCAGTAGGGGGGTTCAATCTCTGGAGAACTCCCACTGCATAATACGAAGTGCAAGAAAGCGGAGGATTGCAGCACTCAGGAGAAGGAGAAAGTAGAGGATGCTGCGATAGATTATTACGACTCTCAGGCCTAGAAGGTTCGAGAGGGGTTGGTCTCTCGGATGAGGTCTCAGGGGCACAGTCTTATGTAGAATCTTGTATTCCAAAAGAGGCACGCTGAGTCGTCTGAGCCGGTGGGTGCCAAGGCCCGTCGGGCCGTCTTGGCTTCCGTGCTTGTAACATAGATGCTGCGACGATGTCCAATACGTCAAGCCAGGAAACCCCCAGGGATCTGATGGCAGAAGTAAGAAAAGCAAGACAACAAAGAATCGAAGATTGGAAACTCAGGGGATGGGTTCCCGACACATTCAAAGGATATTGTTGCGAATATGACACGAATCTTGGCTTCTCCCAAGCTAGAAATCGTTTTCGTAACTGTATGAGGATAGAATAATATTTGCTTTTGGAAGTGAGGATGGTTGAACGGCGTAATCACTAGCTGAACAGCGGCATGATGGTCATTCAAATCAACTGTAAGGCGTACGTATGTTGAATCACTTTCTGACAGCGGACGCCGAGCTCGAGCATCGCAAATGTGAGCTGCGACCCTCTGTTCCTCTGCAGAACAAAAGCACGAATTGATTTCTTCATCCGTGGTGGTGAAAGCAGCCTCGTCATGCACGAACAGGGATCTTTGTCGTTTACGTGGATCCCTGTGTGGATCATCACGGATCTGTCGACAAGATTCTCCATCTTCCAACGCGATGTTGATGGCGTCCGTCTCCTCCTTACGACTGAAGCCGCCAGGCGAGCGAGATGTCCTATCGGGTGGCATCAATACTTCCGTATCAGTGTATCACACATTCCTTTCCTTGGTATCAATAGCTCCGGCTCAAGATGCCCTTTCCCCGGGCTTAACATTACCAGTTTTCCTAAATCAGGTTGAAAGGGGCCGGGGCTCGATATGTTCCTTCATATAAATCATTGGCCATTCTCATACAGGTTATTAAGTTGTTGCCTTACTTTTCTAATAGTCCACGCCTTCTTTCTTGCAGAAGCTATCCCTAAATCAGTACTCTCCTCGCTCATTTGCCATGTCTCTTCGGTCAGTTGCCAGCTCTGAAATTTCTCAAATGGCTTCACCAGCACAACATAACTTGTTTTCATATAGGACTGCCGCACGAGTCGTCCTGGGATCTTGTCATCCGTCGACCTCATGCTCCAAGTCTCCCCTTTACCAAAGATGATGTTACACTCTACCTCATTGACCCAACAGCACCCACCCCTGATGAGATGGTACATTGCGCTTCTCCTGATGAAGCATCAGAGATCGCTCAACATCGATTCCTCCGGAACGCCCTGCATGCTGTACGTCTCGGGGATTGGTGTGCCCGAGATTGCTACAACTTGGTTGCTAGAGAGAAAAATCTTGCCATAAGGCTTAAGGCAATGACGTTCTGTTGCGACTTCCGGGTGATACCCCTCAAATATTCAGTTTCAAAGCAGAGTCCGCTAACAGTTCTAAGGAATCTTCTACAAAAGTCAAGGAAGCCTTTGCCAAAATTTTACTTATCCTCTGTTTAATCTCGTTGGGGGGTTTCGACTTATTCGTAGCTCAAGAGCTACTCCAGCGAGACTTGGATGTTTGGTGTCGTTGTATCATTTACCATATAAGTCAACTACATAAGTTACCCTTGCCGCATCATCTCGACCTCCCACAGGAACAGATCCAGGTCCAGGTACTTTTTCTGCTACGTGAACTACACTCCGTTGTCAGTGGCATACGAACGTATATACCACACTGGTTCATCAAGTCCCCAACATTCACGGCTCGAGACTACATAATGCTTTACGGCCTTCTATGCGGCGTTCGAACGGCCACGTCGCAGGAGTTTAGTACGATTGATCTCCGTGGATTACAAGATACGATTCTTCGGTCCAGGCTCTTCCTCAAACTCACAGATGGCAAACGAATTCAAAGAGGATATTTCAATGACTTCAATAAATTAGGCCGGTATCTCGTGAATTCATTACCAATTATACATTCACAATGGGTACGTCTTTGTCACTCTATGCAGCGAGGAGAAGCTAACAGGAGTCAAGCATCTTCCGTCACAACTGTTGAAGGAATTAGGTGTTGAGAAGATGAAGCAGGTGGGGATGTTTTGGTCAGTAGTATTGGAAGCTGAAAGGTCTCGAACTGACGAAAACAGCAAGTCTCTTGATCACAAGGTTCCCTCTTTTCGGAAGTCAGAAGATGACATCCTTTTCCTGCTTTTATGAGCTTCACATCATACAACGCAGATGTACAGAGTACTTACTGGCCAACTTGGCTGAGACATACTGAACCCAAGGGCGGTTGAGAGAAGCCGAAGAGCTGGAGATGCAGATAATGAAGATAAGCAAGAGCGTCTTAGAAGAGAAGCATCGAGACACGTTGAGAAGCATAGCTAATCTACAGTGATATCAAGATGCAAGATACAAGAAAAGTGAAATGATCTTGAGAAGCTGAATCGTCAACATGTGAAGACGAGATAAAGAGAGACTTCATCGTGAATAGCTCGAAAATTGAACTGCCTTGCAAGCTTCACAACAAGATGAATGACACTATCAATCTTGCACCATACCACAGAGCGCAATCGACCGTCGCTTGGACATGCGCTGCTGCTGTCCCATCAACCACATAAACTGTTGGTATATGAGGGTCAGAAGGAGTATGTGCATGTGTATATGTATTCCCTGTTTCCAACACAATGCAGAAGAGAAAGATAATCACAACACCATTGTACCAGCGCTGTTAGGAATCGAACCTAAGATAATTAAATTACTCAACGACTAATGCAGGGCTATGTGAAATTTTTATATTGCAGGGCTGTGTAAGGTTTTACGTTGCAGGGCTGTGTAAGATCCGCTAGCTTTTTCTGTCTCTTCTTTTTTCATGTTTTCTTTCAATTTCCTTTGACGTGAACTTCCAATCCAGGAGCTTTGGTACGCAAATTGAGTTGAGAGTGAGGAGGAGGAGGAGGAGGAGGGAGGAAGGGTCGATGGTTGCGTGAAGAGGGAAGTTGGGAGGAAGGGGGAGGGAGAAATAGGAGTGCGTCTTGGGCTGAAGGGATGGTGGGAGTGGAAGGAAGGAAGAAGAATCGGATGAGGACTGGAGCCACAAGAGGTGGAAAGGAGAAGGTATAAAGGTCGAAAGTAGTCTGTGGCTGCTTGGTGGTGGTGTTTCTCAAAAGGGTGTGTGTTTTGCCTTTTTTTTTTTTTTTTTTTTTACTCAAGTATGATTTGCGTGAGAAGCCAAAGTCGGAAATGGTTCTATTGCGTCGTAAGGCTTTTAGATGGTGAGGACTGAACAACCGACAGAAACAATTTTGTAGTGAAACCGGGATTGGAAATCCGGTACAAACATCCAACGGCATAAAAACAATCTCGGCTTCAAGATTGCTGTGGAAAAAGTCCTTTCGAAGCAGATGCGTGAGTTCCAGATTCAAACTTCCCCAGTGCAGATTCGACCGGTCCAAGCAAGAACGATTGCGCGCTATGCACTATACTCTCATGTCGTGCATCATAAAAGACCTCAACCCTCTTTGGCATTTACCTGTTACCAAATTAATGCAATCCGCAGTGGAGAAAGAGATCAGACATGATAAATTGTTCTTTTCCAAACCATTTCTATATTTAGGTTTCATGATAAGACTGTGTGCAAATCTTTGGGCTTATTCGGCATCCTCAAACACCCACCAACCCCCAATTGTAACCTTGAAGGCCGGCCACACGCTCAAACAACTTTCCCTGCCGGTGGGCCTAAGTCTATGGAGTAGTCTGGTAGGCTAAGGACGCTTTCTACCCGAATCTCTTGGGATGAAGTGCAGAAACAGAAGTGGGATCTTCCTGATGCATCGAAGCCGAGTGCCAGGGTAATAATAGGTTTCGATGCTGCTCTGATTGGCGTTATCGCTAGGTGAGGCGCGGACATCATCTTGGATCCCTGAAAAGAGCTATTCTCGCTGGATCGGGACACGTTGCCGAGAAAGTTCCCCGCCAGGATACTTTTCCTGAACTCCCCCGTCGAAGGAGTGTGATAATTTGAGTAGCGTAGTCTGTTGAAAGTGTTATGCATGTGGCCCAGGATATTCAGATGACGTGGAGGGAGATAGTCTTTCGACTCACCTACCCAGCCGCCATTCATATGATAGTCATCAACCAACTCAACTACAGGTTTGGACCTTGCCCTGTTGTCTCGATTTGAGAGCGCACATTGCTCTCTGGGAAGCGATACGTGGCTTCCGACTGAGAGAGAAATGAACCAAAACCCGGATCTTCAAAGTTCGGATAGAATTGCGTGTCCTCGCGGCTTCCAACTTGCGTAATCTGTCTTTCCATATTGGATGGGTCGTTTCCCAGTTCGGAATGTAGATTTGGCCCACTCATGGATAAGAATGCTAAATGGTTGTCTTGTTCCACGTACGGAATGATGCGTTCTTGTTCCCAATTATCCATCGGCCACTTCATCCACAAGTCAAACAACGCTTCTGCCCCTTGCATCTCGTTTGTTCTTGCTTCCAAATCGTTGGCGAATTCATCTTGCTCGACAAAAACGCTTGCTTCTTTGGATTTGTTCCCTGTTAGACAATCGGCATTGACAGTTGTATCTGATAGTAAAGAACCATTGAGGGTGTTTCGTAGGCGCTCGGGAATTTTGTTTTCTTTGCCCTGTAACCATCTGTGAAGGTGACTCTTTGCTTGGGCGAGAGCACGGTAGTTCTTGGGTATCTCAGCAGCAAAGACCGTGAAAAGTGGATTATCGGGGAGAGCCATCTCCTGCCCTCGAAAGCCTTGGGAAATTCCAGCGCTGTCTGTCTCCCCATTGGAAGATTGCGATAGCGGGACGCAATTTAAGGAGTTTAACGGCGTAGAGCGTGATGGTGTACTGTAATGGCATTCAATACCAGAGCTATTTATAAGTTGATGAAATACCCACATGGCAGTCGGTACTCGAGTCTGCCGTTTGAGGAAATCTCGTCGATTACGACGTGTTGTTTGACGTTCGGCCTTGCGGGTCTCTTCTGAGAGTGGTAGCCGCTGGCGACGCAAGGCTTGACCTTTCGATCTCACCGTTGACGTTGAAAGATCAAGTATTAGGCTATTGTACATGGAGACAGCAAAATAGTGGACAAATTGATGAATCTATCAAGATCATGTATCAGCTTACGAAGAACTCGCAGTTATAGAAGTTTTCTCAAAAGTGAGAATTTTTGATGTTGTGGGGCCCGACAGCACAGCCTGAACCAGGCGACTCGAAGCTACCACACAGCAGCGACGTTTGATTTCCTGATCGAGTATCGCTTTGCTTATGCAATGACGTGTTGTGTCCTTTGACTGCTGAATTGAGAAGGGTTGCAATTGACCCAGGCTAATCGCAAAAATATCTTGAATCAAACATTGGTCGTTTTATTTCTCCATTCGGAAGTGAACTATGCGGATCACCTTCACCGGCTTCTGCCGGAACAGCTGGAGTCGCGCATCTCGCTGCTCATGGTTTTTGACTACTCGATCCGGAAACGCAACAAATACCAAAGCACGAGGTGTGACGCTTGACTACTCGATCGGGCAGCGCTGTGACGAGGTTAGTCCCATTGAGTGAGCTGATCTAGGCTCTGGGGTCCAAAACCCTCAACGCCCGGCTTTCAGCATGTCCGTATATATTCTGCTCTGTCCCTGATTTAAACGTCCTGTCCTTCTTCCATATCACCAAACCAATTTCGTCGAAAAAGAGTAGCCACATACCCAGCAATTTGACCATAATCTTGTTGACATCTTGCTGCACTCCTATGTCCAACAGTACCACCGATTTCTCAAGCGAATCTCAGTCTCTTTCCTGGGAATATGGTTTTCATCTTGTGTGGATTAGTCTCATTGGGATTCCACTGCTTCTCAGAAATATGCTCCAGCTCTACCGGAGTTTGCGCGTGGCGCGTGGTACTTCCATACTTGATGGTATGTGTACCTATCGATGTATGAGAGGTCGTTGTTAAAGGTTCTTCTGACATGTTGAGTGTCCTTATAGTAGACGCAGAACGCAACATTGGCTTCGATCTCAATGACCTTACTGGAGTAGAGCCGATATCCCACGATGACGGGCTTCATCTTCCCTATCAAGCATGCCCTCCTCATCGAGCACATACTACGCATCGAACACGACCTTTCCATCAAGCGCGTCGTATCCATCGGGTACGCCGTTTTTATCGGGCACACGCTCCTCACCAACCGACCCATGCTCATCGAGCACGCCCTGTGCACCATCTGCGGCGCCGTCCAACAGATGGCCGTCGTCCTCGAACCGAGTTTACTGCCGCGAACGCTGCTCTCCATGAGGTCAAAAGGAACAACGAGGATGAGGTGGATATTGCAGATTTGGATCTAGGAATGCTAATAAGTAAGTAGCTTTATCAGAAGTGATGGCAGTAAGTTCCCGATCGTGAATTCGAAAATGGAGAAAGGGAGTTGAGGTAGGATTTTATTGAATGGTAAACCGCGGGGTTTGGATGCTTGCCGAAATTTTATGAGCGGATGAAAGTTGAATTTGAGGATTCTGCTTTTGTGTCTGCAGACGAAGGCATCGCACCGTGTTTCTAGAGTTTTAGATATGAATCATGAGTTTTTACCTCCCAAACAGGATCAAAGCCACTTTTCTCGAGGGACGAAGATAGCGAATTGTTGTTGGATGTTTTGAGAAAGACAGCCTCAATGCTGGGTCGAAAAAACTATGACAGAGAAGTAGGAGGTTTCATGACGGGATGAACTTAGGAAATTTTAATTCCGGAACGCCCCGAGTCCTAGCTCTCATTGCGAGATCATCCCGAACGTAGCCCCAGAATTAACGGTCCTCCTTGGCCAAGCTCATGTGATTCATGTTCACTTTTATTGGAAGGTAGTTGGTGCTCTAAAATGAGTATCAGTCCTCGAGCCGCGATTTTCTTTAGCAAACTCTTGCTATCTAACCACCCTTGCATAACCTTCCCCGAAACCTCCAGCTGCGGTCCCTCAGGTAGCCTCATCCGACTTCTAATCACAGTCTCCTTCAAAAATTGGGTCTCATTCGCCTCATGTAAGATACAAAACACCATGATGATCTGGCCCGGCTGATTCGTATCCTCGTGCTTCTTCTCAGTGTGCGCAAAATCCACTTTTCGGCTGATGGCCGCTCGAATACGTCGCAGGAGCATGTTGCAGGTTCGTACTAAGGAGATGTAGTCGACGGACATGTTGGAGATGCCTTGGGTAAGATAGTCTCTAATCTGGGCGAGGACCTCGAGGGGAGTGAGATGGCGTTTGGCGAGGTTCTTCTTGGCATCAGGGCGCTTAGATTCCTGCATCGCGACTTCAAGCTTGTAAAGACATTCGTCCATGGGTTCTCTGTTTTCAAAATGGGGAAGGAAGACTTGCGAGCTTTGTGTGCTAGTCATTCCTGGCCCGTCTTTCTTACCCTTTCCCCAATGAGCCGCGTTGATTGCCCTTCGGTTCTACGCAAAATGCCATGCGGAGATGCCGAGTATGGGAGTTCTTTGGTGTTGTCGGAAGATTTCCGGCAAGGATTCCCCTATCTCCAATTCAATCGCGTTCTCCATCATCGGCCATCTCATCTCAACGATGCTAGTCTGTCTCCGAGCTTTGTAGAGATGTGGAATGGCAAATATTGACTGGTGATGGTTCGCAAGCCTGACACCGGCTTCTTCCATGTCGATGGCAAGGTTGAATTCCATTGTACCACAGTAAAGCGTATTATTTATGAATATGAAAGCTAGGTCTTCGGCAGGCTTGAGTTCTGCGATCCCAATCTTCATAGCATTTGCAAGGTGTTCTGGGGACGGCCCCGAGTGCACGTCCCGACCTTTGGCACGAAGTTGATTCAACACAGATTTCGCAGGCTTGCGGATCAAGTTCTTCAAAGGGACGAAATTGATGGCCAGACGGACTCTTCTACTCGAGCCAGTCCTCCTTCATCATCGGTTGAGGTTTGTCAGTGATCCAAAATTTGAGCAAATCGTGAATGGTCATCATGAACTCCGCATCGCGCGTTATCGAGCGCTCACCCGACGCACCGGGCATAAGAGCACCATTCTCATTCTTGTAATTAAGTATACGACTAGAGGTGGCAGCTGCTTTCCGAAGCTCTTGATAGCTCTTGATAGCTTTCTTTCCTAAGATGTCGTAATATCTTGCATAACCCTAGATGCAAAAACAATCCAGGTACTTACTTCGCCCTCTTTTCTGAGTTTCAGTAGACCATTGGGGGATTCATCCCCAACAGGGGGTGCACGCTTCCTTGTTTCAGTCAAAGCTGGGAATTTATTGTCACTGAAGGAGTGATCCATTAACAGTTGAGGCAAGTGTCTATCTCCTTACTCCCATTTTATAATCTCAGGAAGTTCCAACAGTTGCGGACGTGAAATGTAGGACATTCCAAATGGTGGCACTGGTTGAGGATAAGCAATCTTCATCACTGCCAGATGCTCAAACTTCACAAGCATACAAGCAGTAGATATATGAAATCATCGAATAGTGTGATCTTAAGTGACTTGTTGGATGACAGTCTAGCATCTGGATCAAGGCATTTTCTAAAAAAAAATCGGCAAAGAAAATTATCCTCGAGGTAGCTTCATAAGAACGAGGGCTCTTTAAGATACTGGGTGCCTCGGCGATGATTCCCTTTTGTTCCCGCCGAACAAGATCGATTGCTGCATTGGTGGTCATGGCTGCGGTCATAAGCTAGGCGTTAGAGTTTAGTAGAGCTTCATGGAGAGTCTGTAGTTCAAAAAAAGCGTGGAATCACGTCTAGCTTTCCTTCCTTGTAGGACTTCCAAGGGGCTATAAGAAAATCTTCGGTATGGTTCAAGTCTTCGAAGAAACAAAAGATAGAAAATGCAAGCTCGAGCTCGGACAGAATCCCAAGTATGTACACATCAAGAGTAGGATTGACTTTGGAAGACGGTTGCTTCTTGGCTGGCGTAACATCGGCTACCGCGACGCCTGGATCGTCATCGCTGGCATTTTCGACGTCGAGCATTTCGAACAGATTGCTCGTATCTTCCTTGGAGATATTCGAAGGTGGTGGCTCCTTCGCCTTCTGAATAGGCTTTTCAATGCTGATTGAGCAGCACGGCTCCAGTATGCCTAGGGCATTCTCAAGCGCATTAATGAAATGAGCATGCCCTTCAGTAGAAAAGTCATCCTTAGCCCCAGTTGACCGAAACCAATCTGCACATTGCTGCCAAACATTAATTGCTCGCCGGACAACACGCTGAATACTCAAGGGCAATTGAAACTTCGGCTTTGTGGATTACGCTACTGCATTCGCTCAATCGAGAAGATCCTTGGTCGTGACAGTGTACCTTACAACTGGCACAGGCGGTAGTCCGGGTTCTTTGGGTTGCTGCTTACCCACAGCAGCTTCTTTGGCTTCCTTTCTAGCTGTACTCTTTGGCCGAGCACTTGGTACCTTGGTAGCGTTGGTCTTGGAGGGTTTCACAGGAGCTGGACCCAGACGTTTTGAATTCGGAGGTTTGTAGCCACAAGCTTTTGGGTTCTTTGAGAGTCAAATCGTAAACACATCAGTTTCTTCTTTGTAGCGTTTGTAGCTACCAACATTGCTATAGGATGCTAAATATTCAAAACAGATTAGAAGAAAGGGTTCTAGATCTGCGAAGAACACGAATTCTTATCGAGCGATGAGGAAATTGACAATGCCAGTAAGGTCTAAGCAGTGGAATTAAACAGCACGTAGGCAAAGATGGTGGCAGAGCAGTAAAAGTGGAGCTGAGGAGGGCGTGTACTTAGATCAAATAATTGTCTAAAATTACAGAAAACTACCTAGGTATCTTCGTTTTGTGCCGAAATTGACGCTAGCCCCAACTAGGCTAGCGGGCTGTGTAATGACACTGCAACTACTATGTTTCTAATTAGAAACTATGTTTCTAATGGAACGACTACTTCTTCTGCTTCTACTACAGCTTCTATTGCTTCAGTCAACAGTACAATAGAGCAAAGGGCAGGAGCCTAAAATGGGTCTCTAGCCTTCGGCTCAAATTTCCTATCTCTTTCATGAATCAAACCCTGCCCGTTCCCAAGACTTGGCCTCACATAATCCATCAACAGTTCAAGCGAGCCAGCCTGGGCAGAAATGATCAAAATACCAAGCACGATACGGTATTACTTTAATCCAATCTCTATGAAGATCCTCAAAACATGTTATAGAGACCAAAAATCTACAAAGGTAATCTGCTATGCGATAAATGGGGTATCAGCAGCCGCTAGAGTAATAGCTAGAACATGAGCTCGCTTCGGCAGGCGAGGAGACCTTAACCAAGCGATTTTGCAATCTCACCTAATTGGTTGCTCAAATGCCCGATCTTTTTGTGGAAGTATGACTGCACCCGATAAAAACGTTCAACATTTCTTGTTCAACCAGGCCTTCCGGACTCTCGTTCTATGTCACTACTGATCGTTCCATGGCTTCTGCCAAGCTACCGAGAGTCCGTCCACATGCATCACGCACTCTCTCTCAGCTGGTCCATACAGCCTGGTTTAGCCTTGTTCCATGATAATTATGCTACAGTGAGGCGACGCATCAGGCTGAGATCGGGCATCCCGACATGTAATAGTCCAGGCTAATTCTGTGACAGGATTGTAGGAAAGACGTACCGTTACATCAGGCTGAGAATTTCTATATACTTATAGGCCAGCTGCCAAACCATATATTCGTTATACGTCTCTGCGCGGTCTTCTTCATTCTGCAGATATTAATTCAATGGAGCCGCTATCGGCTGCAGCAAGTCTTTTGGCATTTATTCATGCCGCTCATATAGGTATAAAGGGCATTCAGAAATTCAATGCATGTCGCAAGGCTCCGAAGGAACTTGATCGATTTTGGACCGAGTTAGAGAGCCTGGAGGCACTGCTCGAGAGTGTCAGAACATTCATTGACCGGAATTCATCCATGACCTATTGTGATATACTGAGTACACCTGTTACTTTGGCGTCCGAGAGGATTCATAGCGTTAATCAGATACTTCATTCGCCTGTTTTCCATCTTTCTAGTCTCAGTGAGGAGAACAAAGCGCGACTCATATGGATTCGCTACAAGCATCGGCTTACGGTGCTAGCGGAAGACATCAAGAGTATTAAGGCAGAATTGGGACTCCGCCTGGGTCTTGTCACTGCGTAAGCACAATATACTTTTTGTCCCAACCTTGTGATCTATTCAAGCCTTCAGTCGCCATAATGCTCATACATACAATAGATCATCTGCAGGGCAACTCGAAGTGTCCATGAGCACATTTCTGAGCCGTCATGATAATATCTCTAATGAGATGTCCTTACTACTGGATAGAATTTCGACTCCAGGTCTCGAAGCTGCTCGAAGCACAAGTTTGCTAAAGCAGATGTCAACGTCTTGTCTTACACAGTTGACCAAAGAAACCAGTAACGGCCAGGTTGAAAGAGGCTATTTTGTGGCCGATGATACGCCAAAAGACTTTGAATATTCCCAGAAGCGGCGGTCACGAACGAGATCGAGCAATGGTCTGAGCTCACCGGTCGCAAAGTATGAGTTTTCGAAACGACAGAAATGTCTCAGCTGGTGCAACTGTGCATGCCACATCAAGGGAAACTTCAGTTCACCCAGGACTCTTAGTGCCCTTTTCGGCGAACTTCGCGTCCAATACAATGGTCGGAGCAGGCTTCCATGCAATTGCTCCCCATCATCTTCGTTCAGTGTGTCTTACCGATTCCCACAGTATCTGCTGCTAAGATACGTCTTATTAGTAGTATATCTCAACCAGATCGCAGGACCAGAGTATCTCCTGCGGGTTCCACGCGTCTTGCCTCCGTCGCACCGCTTGTGGCATTATTCCATAAATGGGGACATTATGGCCGTCCAAAATATGTATAGTCAAGGACTAGCATCTCCATACGATGTCAATATGAAGAATGGACCCGCTATATTCTACGCTGTTGAGCAGGAGACTCCGGAATTCGCTCATTTCCTGCTTGACCAGGGAGTGGATTTTGATATTCCAAATACTGCTGGACTTACTGCAGGCGAACTTCTCTGGGATCGAGCTTTCGGAGGCCGCTATGGAGACGAAGGATCGGCCGTTGTACAAAGACTACTTCAAGGAGATGAAGGTATATATGACACAGGTTTTACTACCCTTCATAAAATTGTTCTTGGGTTCATTTATAAAGACCTTCGAGCCGTACTTGGTGCATCTACGGGTTCGATCAATGCAGTTGACTCTAGGGGCCGGACCCCACTCCATTGGGCTGTACTCCGCGATGACCAGGCTGCTGTTCAAGATTTGCTGGGTAACAGCGCGGACCCAAACATTACTGACAGGGAGGGTTTCGTCGCTGTTGATTTTGTTAGAAGTGCCTCGGTTTGCAGATCTTTGTTGAAAGCCAATGCTAATATTAACAATCCCGCCCCTTTCAACAACCGTTGCGCACTGCAGCATGCGGTTAACCGGAATGCTCCGGTTGAGGTAATCGAAATCTTGACTGCGGCTGGGAGTGACATCAATTTACGCGACGCGGACAGAGAAACTGCGCTGCTCAATGCCATCTACTGGGGGTACACCGAGATAGTAGAACGACTCATCCAACTTGGTGCAAACGTCAATGCAGCAAACATTTCCTCAAGAGACAGCTCTATACACTTCTCTGCCGCCTTTGATAGGTCGGAACTGTTGCCTCTGCTTCTCGGGAGAGGTGCCGACTACACTGCCCTTAACATTTACGGCCATGACTTAGGTCACACCGCAGCCATATTTGCGGGGGCAGAGTTTTTCAACGTCATGTCACGATACGACCTCCACAGATTAAGTCTTGATGTACCCCATAAAGAGGGCAAAACCGCGAAAGATCACATGAACCTGCGTATGATTCTCACAGACCGCGAAATTGGAGTTCATAAGGCATTTAAGTCGTTGGTGGTATCCCTATCTGCTCCCTGGGAGTCGAAAGAGGGAAACCTGGACATCTTGAATCAGTTTGAGGTTGATCATCAGACCAGGACACCAGACTTCCCCCAGATTCCTGGGGCGTTTCCACAGCAGTAAGACTACAAGATAATTGGCACCTCTGTTCAACAACCAATTTACTAAGATCCGGAGCATCAAAGGGCAGGTGCCTATGGTCAAATTACCTGGTAAGCACCTGTGCCTGCAAGAATTGCTCCAGCAGCACGAGATAGTGTACCCCACAGCGATATCCTCATCATGGCACACCATTTCCTGAGACCTTTCGCTTTATTCGAGAGTACGAGTTTCTCCTCACATTCCTCCTCTATATTTTGGGCCCGCCGGATCACTATGCAATGTCCTGAATGAGATTCGTCTGATTTTTCGTTCTTCTCTGACTCTGGCAGAAGTGTATAGAAACAACAGATAAGCTGCATGATTCTGTATCAGAGTCCTTGAGTTTTTGTCTTGATGTCAGTGCTTCTTTCAGATGTGTTTTGTCAAACTCACAAAATGGTGCACTCTTAAACATTGTCGATTTAACCCATCGATCGAATGCTTAGAATTCTTGCGTAGCTCTATCTCTCTGTACTAATGAGGCGCTAGATCTTGTTTCTTGCAATAGTAATGAAAAAGACAAAGTTAGAAGAACTAAAAGAATGAATGAATTTCAACGTTTCGTATAGAGTCTTGATATTGACGGACCGTGATTTTTGTTGCGAGCATGCACCTCTGTTACCCCTGATTAGCCTGATTAGCCTGGTTAGCCTAACATAGACTAGTATAGGGCTGTGGGTAGGGCTGTTGTTGACACGCTAGCGGCCTAGCGTGCCTTCGTGGGTAAAACCCACGCCGTGTTGCACCTTCTTCCTACTTCAGCTTTGAACTCCTAGTTAGAATACATTCATATGATTCGCTCTATGCAGACTCATAACATTAGTTCAAAGCTCATCAACCTTGCTATCGACGTGTAGACGATATAAAAACAAGCTACATCACTCAAACTCGAACCAGAATCGAAATTCGAAAATCGAGCTCAGAAGACTCGTTAAAATCCAAGAAATTCCTAGAACAGAACAGAAGAACATGAACGCGTTGCCCTAGACTAACTCTTTACTGAGCTCGTCATCAGAACAGAAGAACAGAAGAACATGAACGCGTTGTTCTAGAACTGAAACCAGAAATTTCAGTCGAATCTCAACCAGCAATTTTCTACCCACACAATGACTAGAAGCACAGAATTAGAACCAGATTCAGTGAGCATTGCTCGCTACGAACTTCGAAATGCTAGAAAAGAATCACTTCTATCACAGAATTGAACAGCATCAGAAGAAGAGAACACGAACGCGTTGCTCTTTGATCACAAAATGATCAAGATCAGCATCAGCACTGAACTGAATGCTTGAATAAGTGCTCATGAGACAGATGATCTCGTTGTCTTTATCAAGTACATATGTTAACAGCATGACATTGAAATCGAGATTTACAATGACATGATTCAGATGTTGAATGATGTCAACAAGATCAACATTGAATTGAAAGTTATCAACATTGAGTTGAAAGTTACGCAGACAATGTTGAATGCTGTTTGAATGCATCTACAGAAAAAGATGAAGAAAAAGAACGTGATTATACATTATCTAGAAGCGACATCAAGTCGACTAAGCACTTTAATTTCAAAAGATCGATTCTTGAAGTTGATCAAGCTATCTGACTCACTTCTGTTTGAAGATTCGAAGCAGAATGTGAATAATTGATTATTTTGAATGCAAAATAAGCTAAAGATGAACAAGAATCATTTTTCTATTGAAGAAATGAAGATTGCATATGTGAAAAGTCGAGTCAGTGAAACAATGATCAAACACATAGCATTTCAAATGAGAAACATGATCACAAACTCATTTCTTGAAGCAGAAGAGATACTGTCAATCATAAATAAGATGTATGATGATTTCAATCAATGTCATACAACTCAACGACAGTTCTTGAAACTGTATTAAAACAAGATCTTCTTTCATGAATTTTAAATGAAATTTCAGAGACTTAATGCAAAACTAAAATACAATAACGAAACTTTACTAAATAATCTTCAGCATAAGATTAGCTCAGATTTTCAGCGAGTCATGATCAATGAACGAACTATGAATTTGAATGAATTCATCAACATCTGCATGCAAGTCGATGTTCAATTGACGAAATTGAATGCTCGATCAATTCTCAAGACATCAACTACTCAAGTCACTCGCTCTACTACTAGCATCTTAACGATGATCACTACTGCAATCTCAGCTTCAATCTCTGCATGAAAAAAACTCAGAATATCAAACGTTGATTTTGCTAGAAAGAAGTTGTTTAAGAAAGAACTTTGCTTCAAATGCAAGAAGTCAAAACATAAAGCATGCAACTGTTTTAAGTCAGCTCAGATGCATGAAATTGCAACGAATTTGAAAAATGATCTGCTCTCGTCAAAGTAGTGACTGAGAGCAACATGCTCATATTTTGCTTCATCAATATGCTTGATGATTCATTTAATTTCAAGTCGTTTATTGTTAACATCATCTTGAATAGTTTAAAAAAGATATTTCAATTTTTCATTCTGATAAACATTGAAGTCACTGACATGATGTTCATAGATGATTCATTGATTTCAGAGCTATGTGAATGCTTTGATATTCAGTCAATTTCACTGTTTAAATCGAAGTTGATTCATTCATATGATGAAATTCTCGATTGAAAATTTATTACATATGCTCTGTATATCTCAGTCACTATACAAGAACATAAGAATGAAATGATGTTTTTAATAATAACTCATCTAAATCAGCATAAGATAATCATTGACAATCTTTGATTGAAAAGAAATCAAATTTTAATAGATTCTGCAAATGATCAATTGATATCTTCATCAAATATTCAAATCTTGAAACTTATTGTTTCAAAAGCAAGCAGTCAATCAGCATTTCATAGACTTGAATCAAGCGAAATCTGTAAAATGAAATGAAAGAACTTAAAGTCTATATTAATGATCATCTTAAAGTGAACTACAAATTTGAAATCAATGAATTGATTCATTGAATCAGCTTTCATATGAAAGCAAAGCACTCAAGTTAATCTTAATCAACATGAATTCATTCAGTCATCAAAGAAGAGAAAGCTCATCAATATTATCATGATCAAAGTCGCTGTTTATCAAACTTTAATTAAGAAGAACGATGTCAAAATCTTTACATTGATCATTAGTGAAATCAATAAGATGCTTAGCTCAATCAAAGATTCAGCAAAACTGAATGAAATGATCTTTGTCATGTCATTAAAGAAACTGAAGAAGAAGCTTTTAATAGTTTATCATGACTTTCTGAATGTTTTTGATAAAGAAAAGATAACTCAGTTGCTTTTGCATTGATCATATGATCATAAGATTAAATTAGAAGATGAGAATTAATCTTCTAGAAGTCAATTGTATTTCATGTCAAGTCACAAGTTGCAGAAGAGAACTTGAAGAAGAAGTTTATTACATTCAGCAAAGCTTCATTCACTTCATCAATACTATTCATTGAAAAGAAAGATGATAATTGTCATGATTCTAGTCTTGTCAGACTTAGTCTTCTAGTCTTGTCAGATTTATTCTTGCTTCATCATCTTGACTAGTTTCTATTGAGTCTAGCGTTGACTGAGAAACACACATATGTAATCAGCTTCTTTTCTGTAGCTATCTTTCTTTCTTAGCATTTATCTTTTAGTTAAATGACACTCATATTGACTCACTTTATGCTGATCTCTAACATTAAATAAATGCTCATCATCTACTTTGCTATCGATGAATAGATGATATGAAACAATCTATTCAGTAAGAAAAATTTGCAAGAAATTCTTCAAATTTGCATCATCATTTTAGATCACAAGAAATTCTTCGATTCTACACTCATTTTCATCATTCTATTCGCAAGAAATTCTTCAAATGAAGCACTCAATTATTATTTGAAATTCACAAGAGATTCTTTGAATTTTCACTCATCAAAAAACATCAATTTCTCATCTATTTTTATCTCAACAACTTCTACCTTCTCTCATCATGACACATGATGTCGCGTCAGTTGAGCTTCAAACAACTCGTCTGCTTAGAAGCACTGTCAATAGAAGAGTTTCACTTCTACTCATCGATGCTTCAGTTGAAGCTGAGAAAGCTGTCATTGCATAAAACATAAACATCGAGAAACAACTGCTTCATTGAGTCAGCAATCAACTCAACGAAGTCATCAATATGCTGAACGAGCTTTGAAGTCAACAAGACTTGACTCTACAACTCAATGAACACTGACTTCTTGTACAAGAAGATCACAAAAAGAGAGCGAAACAACTAGAAGTTGCTTTTGATAAGAATGATGAGCTAAAGAAAAAGATCAGTCAGTTACAAGATGAGCGATTGAACTTCAGAGCAAAACAACGTCAAGCTGATCAATCTATGTCTTGTCAAGATACTCAGTCAGCTGAGCAACGAGTCAATCAGAAAGAAGCTTCTACAATCTCAGTTTTGATTCGTTGCTCTGAAGTTGAATGAAGCTCAACTTTTGAAGCTCACTTTCAACAAGAATCTTCTACTCTATCTGATAATGAAAACAAGAATGATCATCACAAGTTCATCAAGCTTTTGAATTCATTCATCTTCATCAAAACAGATGATTCTATCTGAAAGACATGAAACATCAAAATAGCTGACAAGCTCGATGTTAACATGAATTATTATTCTACTGAAAAGATTTGTATTGTCTATGTGATTTTCAGACTAGAAGACGATGCTGATCAGCAAATTTATGCAAAGCATCATGTTGATGCTTTCTCATTCTATCAGTCACTATCAAAGCTACTGAAACATCTGAAAGAAATTTATGAAGATCAGAATCTGATTTGAAAGTGTTATCATAAATACGTTGCTCTGAAGCAGCTCAACAAGCTCTTCAGCTCTTTCTATTCAGAATTTACTAGAATATTCAGCTTTCTGAACTACGACAATATCATTCTGATGAATGACATTCAGAATAAAATCAACAATCATCTTCAGAATGTGTTGTCAGTTTGCTTCATAGAGTTTAGCTCACTTGACAAGCTCAAGATCTTTTTTCAAGATGTGAATAACAAACAACAAGTCAATTATCAGCTACATGATGAGCAATGAACAGTCAAATTGATAGCAGCTTCGAAAAAACGTTTTATTTCTTCATAGACACTAACTTCAGTCTCAACTACTAGCTATGTTCAACTCGCTACTTTTTTCACTCTTGAATCTGAATGATTAAGAATGTCAATCATCTGCTTCAACTGCAAAGTATCGAATCATCTTTCAAAGAACTGCTTTCAGCTGAAAACTAGTACTTCAACATCTCATGCATTCATTTCTCATCTCAATGAGATCATCATGTTGAAAGAAGAGAAGAAATTATTTACAGAGAAATCAAAGAATGAGACAAAAAACTAGTGACTTTCATCAAAGACGTGA
>JAABUS010004885.1_pt1 | contig 18557 bp, 18 predicted proteins | sample 5560161 | NCBI WGS metagenome assembly JAABUS01 (sample SAMN10711885, study PRJNA513376) | rock metagenome | isolation source: Antarctica rocks | place: Antarctica: Victoria Land, Trio Nunatak nord | collected 2016-01-04 | reverse complement strand
GCCGAAGATCTCCTCGGTCTGGCGCTCGAGCTGAACGTCGATGCCGAGCTCCTCCATCGCGGGCGCCAGCAGGCCCGCGGCGCTCGGATCGAGCTGGCGCTCCATCAGGCGGTCCATCAGGTGCACCACGGTCACCGGACAGCCGCGCGCCTGGATGCCACGGGCGGCTTCGAGACCCAGGAGGCCGCCGCCGATCACCGCCGCGTGCCCGGCGGACTCGGCCGCGGCGGCGATCGCGCTGGTGTCGGACGGGTAGCGGTAGGGGAGCACGCCGCCCTTGTCGATGCCCGGAATCGGCGGCATCAGCGGCTGCGAGCCCGTGGCCAGGGCGAGCGCACGGTAGGTGATGCCCGAACCGTCCTCGAGCGCGAGGTAGCGCTCGGTGGTGTCGAGGCGCTCGACCCGCTGGCCGAGGCGCAGCTCGATGCTCTGATCCTCATACCACTCGTCCGGGCGCAGGCGCAGGGCGTCGATTCCGCCGTCGCCGACCAGCAGCTCGGCGAGGTTGACCCGGTCGTAGGGGGGATGCTCCTCGGCGCAGATGAGCACGATCGGCACGCCGGGGTCGCGCTCGCGCAGAAGCTCGCAGAGCGTCTGCCCGGCGATGCCTCCTCCGACGACTACGATCGGCTCCCTGTGCTGGTTTGACTGTCCCCGGCCGTTGCTCCGCATGCCTATTCGATGGTGGCGGGCTCGGGTTTCTGGCCCTTGACCTGCGTGTTACGGCTCGATGAATGACCGGCGAGCAGCTCCTCGACCTCGCCCGCGCATGAGCCGCATCCGGTGCTTGCGCCCGTTGCGCCGGCCACCTCGGCCAGGGTCGTGAGCCCTTCGCCCCGGATCGCGCCCATCACCTCGCCGCGGGTCTTGCGGTTGCAGGAGCAGAGGATGCTCTCGTCGTCGGGGACCTCGCCGGCCCCGTCCTCGCCCGCCGCCTCCGGGGCGACCACCCCGGTCGGAACGTCGGCCCCGGTGCGCAGCAACTCCGTCAGCTGTCGCGAGCTGCGGGCGTCGCCCACCACCATGGCGCCCACCAGCCGCTGGCCCTCCAGCACGAGCTTGCGGTAGACGCCGCTGCGGCTGTCGTGGTAGAGGAGCTCGTCCTGATCGACGGCGGCTCCGGCGGGCCCGCCGGTGAACAAGTCGACGCCCGCGATCTTCAGGCTCGTGGCGGTGGTGGCGCCGGCGAAGCCTCCGGGGTCGCCGACCACCGCTGCGCCGGCCGCGCGCGCCTGCTCGGCAAGCGGCGCCCACAGCCCGTAGACCTGGCCCCGGTGCTCGGCGCACTCGCCGACGGCCCACACGCCCGCGGCGTCGGTGCGCAGCTCGTCGTCGACCAGGATGCCCCGCCCGACGGCGATCCCGGCCTCCCCGGCGAGCGAGGTCTCCGGCCGCACCCCGGCCGCGACGACCACGAGGTCGGCGGGCACCGCCTCGCCCCCGTCGAGCACGACCTCGCCGTCGGTGATCTCCTCGACCCGGCGCCCGACCATCGCTCTCACGCCCAGCTCGGCGAGCGCGCGCATCAGCGTGCGCGCCCCGCCGTGGTCGAGCTGCATCGGCATCAGCCGGTCGGCCACCTCGACCACCGAGACCTCGAGGTCGTGGGCGAGCAGTCCGGCGGCGGCCTCGAGCCCGAGCAGCCCGCCGCCCACCACCACGGCTCGCTGGCAGCGGTCGGCCGCCGTGGCGATCGCGCGCGCGTCCGCGGCCGTGCGAAAGGCGTGCACGTGGGCCCGCTCGGCGCCCGGGATCGAGGGCACGAACGGGCGCGAGCCGGTGGCGAGCACGAGCGCGTCGAAGCTGTGCACCTCGCCGTCGGCGCCGATCACTCGCCGTCGCTCCAGGTCCACGCGCTGGGCCGGTGAGCCGCCGCGCAGGTCGACGTCGCGTGAGCTGTACCACGACTGCGGGCGCAGCTCCACGTCCTCGGGGCCCGCGGTGCGGGCCAGGACCTTGGACAGCAGGATGCGGTTGTAGGTCGGCCCGGGCTCCTCCCCGAGCATCGTCACGGCGAATCCGGTGGGGCTGCGCTCGAGCACCTCCTCGGCCACGCGCAGGCCGGACATGCCGGTGCCCACCACGACGAGGCGTCGCCGTCTGCCGCCGCGCCGGCGCCTTGCCCGCGTCAGGCTTGCCTCCGTCGAGGACGGGCGCCGGTGCCCAGGGCGGCCCGCAACCGGCTCGACGCGAACGGCGGCGGCCTTGAGCTCGGGCTGGCTCGATGTCGGATCCTTTGCCGGGCTGGTGGTCGTGTTGGCCCAGCCCGCGCCGGCCGGGGCGTGCAGAGCGCCCCAGTGCATCGGCGCAAAGCAGGTGCCGCGCGGAAGCGAGGGGTCGAGCACGGCGCGCAGGCTCGCCTCACCCCGGCGCGACACCAGGCGCACCGGCTCGCCGTCCTCCACGCCGGCTTGCTTCGCGTCCTCAGGGTGCAGCTCGAGGAACGGGTCGGGAGAGTCCGAGCGCAGAGCATCCGACTTGCCCGTCCGGGTGAGCGTGTGCCAGTGGTTGGCCACGCGGCCGGTGGTCAGGATCAGGGGAAAGTCGCCGTCGGGCACCTCGGCGGGGTCCGCGTGCGGGGTGGGGGCGAAGCGCGCGCGGCCGTCGGGCGTCGGGAAGCGCCCGCCCTCGTAGAGGCGGCGCGGCTCGTCGTCCAGTTCGCGGAGCTTCGAGGCCCCGCGCGCTCTTCGCTCGCGCTGACCGACGGTCTCGAAGTCCCCCGCGGGCCGGTCCGCCGCCGGGAAGGGCCACTGAATCCCCCCGCGGGGCGCGAGCAGATCGTGGCTCAGGCCGCTCTGATCGCAGACCCGCCCGCTCGTGAGTGCCGCCAGCTCGTCGAAGACCTCCGAGCTGCGCTCCCAGCCGAAGTGATCGCCGTACCCGAGCTCGCTGGCCAGGCGCTGGAAGATGCGCCAGTCAGGCAGCGCCTGGCCGGGCGGGTCGAGCGCCTTGCGCATGAGAGCGGTGCGGCGCTCGGAGTTGGTCATCGTGCCGTCTTTCTCCAACCACGCCGCCGCCGGGAGGACGGCGTGGGCCAGCGTGCTCGTCTCGGTGGGGTGGTAGGCGTCCTGGACCACGACCAGCTCGGCGCGCTCGAGCGCTGCACGCGCGCGTGCCGCGTCGGGCATCGATACGACCGGGTTGGTCGCAACGATCCAGACCGCCTTGACCTCGCCGGCTTCGAGTGCGTTGAAGAGGTCGACGGCGGTGAGGCCCGGACGCGGCGAGATCCCGGGCACGCCGGCCGGGAGGTTCCACAGGCGGGTCATCGCCGCGCGGTCGGACGCCGACTCCACGAGGCGGTACCCGGGCAGCGTCTGCGCCGCGCCCCCGGACTCGCGGCCCCCCATCGCGTTGGGCTGGCCGGTGAGCGAGAACGGCCCGCAGCCGGGCTTGCCGATCTGGCCGGCCGCGAGGCAGAGGTTGATCAGCGCCCGGTTCTTCAGCGTGCCCGCGCTCGACTGGTTGGCGCCCATCGACCACAGCGCGAGCGAGCGCCCCGCAGCGAAGCGCCGCGCGGCGGCCTCGATGTCGGCGGCGGGGACGCCGCAGACCGCCTGGGCGCGCTCGGGCGTCCACTCGCGAGCAACCGAACTCGTCTCCTCCCACCCCGTGGTATGCCGCGCGACGAAGTCGCGGTCGACGAGGTCTTCGCGGTCGAGCACGCCGAGCATCGCGTTGAGCAGGGCGAGATCGGTTCCGCAGCGCACCGGCAGGTGCAGGTCGCTCCCCCGCGCTGTGGCGGTGGCCCGCGGGTCGGCGCAGATCACCGTGGCCCCCTCGCGCTGGCGGTCCTGGATGCGCGACCAGACGATCGGGTGGCAGGCGGCCGTGTTGGTGCCCAGCAGCAGGAAGCAGTCGGCCTGCTCGATGTCGGCGTAGGCAGGCGGCGGGCCGTCGGAGCCGAAGGCGCCGCTGTATCCCGCCACCGCGGAGGCCATGCACAGACGCGAATTCGAGTCGACGTTGTTGGTTCCGAGGAACCCCTTGGCCAGCTTGACGGCCGTGTAGTAGTCCTCGGTCAGCAGCTGGCCCGACAGGTAGAAGGCGATCGCGTCGGGGCCGTGCTCGTCGGCGATCGCGCGCAGCCGGCCGGCCAGCTCGGGCATGATCGCGTCCCAGTCCGAGGGGTGGAAGCGCGAGTCGCGGCGCTCGCGCAGCAGCGGGGTCTGCGCGCGGTCGGCGGCGTGCACCGCGGCCGGCAGCTCCAGCGGCTTGCGGCAGGTGCGCCCCCGGTTGACCGGGTAGATCGGATCGCCCTCGACAGAGCGCAGGCGGCCACCCTCGGTTTTCGCGATCAGCCCGCAGCCCACCCCGCAGTAGGGGCACACGGTGCGCGTCTCGGTCTCGCCAGGCGGCGGCTTGGTCGCGGGGCGGCCCATACCTCGATGGTGAGCGGCCCAGGTTTCCGGTCCACCAGCGCAGGATGAACGCTCGGTTAACGCAGCGCCCAGCCGCGCCGATCTCGCGTCAGAGAGCGAGCATGCGCTCGGCCGTGGCGAGATCGTCAGGGGTGTTGACGTTGAAGAGCAGTCGCCGCGGCGAGCCGAAGCGCTCTATCTCCTCCTCTGTGACGAGGCGCCCGTCGAGCTTGGCCAGCGCCCGGTGGATTGGGGCTTCGCGATCGAGCGCGCGGGTCAGCGACGCCTCCAGAGAGGCGTCGTAGCGCGCGAGCAGGGGCTGAAGGCGACCCCCCGTGATCGGCACGACCAGCCGGCCGGGCAGTCCCGCGAGCCAGGACAGGAGCTCCCCCGACAGGAAGGGCATGTCGCAGCCCACGGCGAGCACCGGACGCCGGGACCTGCGGATCGCCGCGACGATCCCGCTCAGCGGGTGGCTCGGGCCGGGCGCCTCGATCCACACCGGCGCCTCGAGGGCCGGGAGTGTCGAGCGCGACTTCGCCACGACGACGGCCTCGATCCCCGCCGCCGCCAGCGCCGCCAGCGGGTACTCGATCAGTGGGCGGCCGCCCAGCTCGGCCATCGCTTTCGGGCCTCCGATCCGGCTGCCTCGTCCGCCCGCGAGTACCGCTCCGAGCACCGGCGGCGTCGTCTCGTGTGCGGGCAGGCCAGGCATCATCGACCGTTTGACGGTAGAGACCCCGCCACCGATCGGCTCCGCGTCGTTGCGCGTAGATTGTGCCCGTGGAGACCGTCGACGAGTTCCTGATCGCCGAGCGAGAGTTCTCCGACGACGAGTCGAGGCTCTCGATCGGCCTCGCCAACATCCATGCCGAGGTCCCGGGGATCGAGGCCAACAAGGACAAGATCCTGCGCGCCGCCACCATCTTCAAAGAGCGCGGCGTGAACATCGCGGTCTTCCCCGAGTTCTGCCTGTCGGGCTACTTCTGGGATGAGCGCGGGGACTGCCACGCCTACATGCGCGAGGCCTGCACGGAGAACCACGCCGACTGGATCGAGGACGAGCTGAAGTCGCTGCTGGACGAGCAGTTCACGGCGATCGTGCTCAACAACCTCCGCGAAGGGCCGGGCGAGCGCTTCTATAACACGACCTTCGCGGTGGCCGGCGACCGCGACTACCTCGCCAAGGAGAACGCCTACGACAAGGTGTTCCTCCCGGGGGTGGAGCAGGACTACACCGAGAGCGGCCGTGACGACCGCCTCGTGGTGGAGACCCAGTTCGGCCGTTTCGGCTTCACCACTTGTTATGACTACCTGTTCAGCGAGCTGCTGCGCGAGTACTCGGCGGTGGACGGCGTCGACGCCATCATCCAGATCGCATCATGGCGGGCGGCCGCCAACCGCGACTACCCCGGCATGAACGTGCGCACCGACCACTACTACGGCGACCTCTGGGACTTCGTGATGCCGGCGTCGTCGGCCACGAATCAGTTCTGGACGATCGCCTGCAACGCCGTGGGCCGCCACGGCCTGAGCGGCGCGATGTTCTGGGGCGGCTCGGGCGTGTGGGCGCCGTCGGGTATGTGCCTGGTGCAGGCGTCGCGCCTGAACGAGGAGCTCGTGATCGTGCACAACGTCGACATCGAGGGCGCCCGTGACGGCGAGAAGGACGACTTCGACTACGCCTTCGACTTCAAGGAGATCTACCGCCCACTCGAGGGCTCGCGCACGTTCACGCGCCGGGTCTAGGCAGGCGGCTGGCGACCGTGTCAGGGGGAGGCTGCGGCTTCGCGTGCTTCGCACGACGTGTTGCAGGAACGCCTGAGTCCCTTGTGGGGACCGATCGGCGGCGGTCTTCGTGGCGACAGGCCTGCTCGGAGGCCGGGCGCGTCAGCAGGAGTCGCGCTCGAGGGCCGCGTACGCGACTCCGGTGGCGACCGCGTAGACCGCGTGGTGGAAGGCGTCTATGCCGATCTCCTTGGGCTCGGACTTCCACGGCGGCGGCGCGATGTCGAGCGCGGTCAGCATCACCTGCGCCGAACCCCATACCGCGGCGAAATGCGCCGCGGCCGCCTTGCCGCCGTCCAGGCCGGCGACCTCCAGCAGCCCGCGCACCGCGCCCCACGACGTGCCGTAACCCCAGTGCACGATGTTCGAGAAGCGGGCTTGGCCGTCCGGGTCGCGGGGCTGCACGCCGAGAATTTGGCCTGCGGCGTCGGCGGGAGCGCTGCTGCTCCCGCGCTCGCGCAGCTTGGCCTCGAGCGTGCTCGAAACGGTCATCGCCACCGTGCCCGCCGCCCCGGCGAACAGGCCCTTGCCGACCGCCGCAGCGGTGTCTCCTAATCCCATGTGATCCCTCCGATTGCGTTGTGCGCCACGCCGGACATCCTGGCCCACCGCGCCTCGTTCCTACAACCCCTTCGTCGTGTGTTCACCGTCCCGTCAGATCGCGGCTTCCATCCCTCCGTCGGTGCCCGCCTTCCTCGTGCCCGCGCTCGGCGAGGGTCGTCTGTCGTGATCGGCCGCGAGCCGGTAGCCGAATCCTCGTACCGTCTCGAGCAGGCGCGGCGCGGACGGGTCCTCCTCGACCTTCATGCGCAGGCGCCGCACGTGGACCGTGACGCTGGGCTCTGAGCGGTAGGAGGAGCCACTCCAGACCGCGTCGAGTATCTCCACCCGCGAGAACGTGCGGCCGGGGTGCTGTGCCATGAACGAGAGCAGTTCGTACTCGCGGGGCGTGAGGCGCACCTCTTTCCCGTCAAGCGTGACCCGCTTGCCTGCCGGATCGATGCTCATGCGCCCGACCGAGACCTCGGCGCTCCGCCTTCCCTGATCCGCGCGGCGCCGGAGTACGGCCTCGACTCGCGCGACCAGCTCGGCAGGTACGAACGGTGCCACCAGGTAGTCCTCCGCTCCGTGCCGCAGTCCCGCGATCCTGTCGGCCGCGTCGCCCTCGGCCGCTACGAGTATCACGGGAATCCGCCCGCCGGCATGAATACGGTGCATCAGGTGGACTCCGCCTGCCGGTGGGGTCGAAGCGCCGAGGAGCACGAGACACGGGGAGGTCTCGGCCAGAAGGCGCTCGGCCTCGTCGCCGTGGGTGACCGTGCGCGTCGAGAAGCCGACGTCTTCGAGCTGGGCAGCCGCTGATGCGGTGAGGGAAGGCTCGTCGATGGCGATGAGAATCTCGCCCCGCTCGAGCCGTGGGTTTCTCGCCCGCGGATGTCCGGCCTGCTCTACCTCCCCGTCAAGAGCCACCCCCGCGACTCTGGCGATCGACGAGCCATCTGCAAGCAGCATCTGTTACCGCGGCGTAAGGACTCCTGCTTGCTAGGCGAGTGCCGGCACGAGATCGGACCCGTCGGCCTCGTCCGCTTCGTTGTATCCGAGGCTCTCGATCAGCTGGGTCAGGATCTCCAGCATGCTCTGGCTGGCGGACAGCCCGTATGCCGCGGCGCGTACGGCCGTCTTCACCTGCCTGACCGGTGCTCGCTCGACGGGTCGCGCGACAAGCGACTCGCGAAGCCAGCCCAGCGAGAGCGCGGGCATGAAGGTGAGGCCATGCCCTATCGACACGAGGCACTGCAGGGCCTCGAAGCCGGTGCCCCGGCACGAGAGGTCGAACTCGGGCTCGACATCGGCTTCGGCGCAGATCCTTCGGAGAGTCCGCTCCCACGGTGCGGCCGCGAGAATGCGTTCGCCGGCCAGCTGGGCGAGGGCGACCGTCTCCTCCCTCGCAAGCGGGTGGTCGGCGGGAAGCACGAGCAGGTAGGGATCGTCGAAGAGGGGAACGCATTCGAACTGCGGCTCCCTGCACGTGTTGATGCCGCGATAGTTCATCGTGTTGGGCCAGTCCGCGAGCTCGAAGACGACGGCCAGGTCGAGCTGGTTCTCACTCAACAGTGCGAGGTTCTCGTAGGGCTCGCCGTCGTTGAAGCAGACCTCGGCCTCGGGGTGGCGCTGGCGGAAGATGCGGTAGGCCTCCGCCGCGAACGCACCGGTAGCGCTCGAAAAGGACCCGAACCGCAGCCGTGCGTCGTCCGCGCCCCGTATCCCCTCGAGCTCGGCCTCTGCCTCGGCCAGGCGCCTCGTGACCGCCTCCGCGTGCAGGCACAGCGATCGTCCGGCCTCGGTCAGCGCCACGCCTCGCGCGGACCGGGTGAAGAGGACGACCTTCGTGGCCCGCTCCAGGGCACACATCTGCTGCGACACCGCCGACGGTGTGAACGACAGCGACTGCGCCGCCGCGGCGAAGCTGCCGGTGCGCGCGACCTCCTGCAGCGTCTCGAGCCGGCGTACGTCCAGCGTCCCGGTACCGATCACCGGTAGCTCCTGGGGGTTCTACCCCTGCCTGTCGAGCGATGGCTCATTGCTCGGCGGCACTTTACGCACGCCGGGTTACGCGTTTATTTCCTCTGGTGAGCGGTGCTTACGGCGCCGTTAGCAAGCGAAGTTGTCAGCGCCGGGACTCGCTCCTAGGGTGATCTGTCCCCTGACCGCGCCGACCTGAGGACACCGCCACATGCCGAAGCCACACCTCTTTCGATCGCTCCTGGCGGCTGCCGCCCTCCTGGTGACCGTGTCGCTGCTGCTCGGCGCCGGCGGATCGTCGGACGACCTGACCCCCGACTTGGCCGCGCTGTCAGAGCCCGACGTCTCGTTCGCGCCGCAGGGGCACGAGGTGCTGCCCGAGAGCAAGCTGCTGGTCGACAGTGCCCTGGGCGTCGACATCACCAACCAGTCGATCACCATGCCGCTGCACAAGGGCGAGCTCCGAGGCAAGAGGGTCTGGTACATCCTCACCGAGGCTTCCGACTCGGGGGTCGCCAACAGCCTCGCCGTCAACTTCTCACCCAAGCTCGCCAACATGGCGGTCGGCTGCCCCGAGTGTGTACAGGACGTGACGCTCAAGGGCTCGCCGACGAACAAGTTCGGCGAGGCCGTGGTCCAGTTCCAGGGCGCTCCCGACTTCAGCCCCCGCCGGGAGCTGGTCCCGGGTCCGGCCGCCGGTACCGGCGCCTTCCCGCCGGCCAGCGCCACGCCTGGCGCGGTCGGGGATGCGCGGTACAGCCCGTTCATCCGGATCAAGGGTTCGAGCGTGATCTACAACGCCGCGATCGTCGCTTCCGGCAACGGCCGGTTCGACGTCGATCGCCATACCAACACCGCGGACCGCGTTCTCTCCATCAAGAAGCCCAAGCCTGCCGAGCCGGGCAAGTTCTCGACCCCGACCGCCGAGATCCTCCTGGTCCGGGGCAAGGAGGCCGACCAGACGATCTTCTACCTCAGCACCGAGGCTTCGGAGCGCACGGCGGCGACGCTGGAGCGCGCGACCTTCGTCCCGCTGCTTCAGGGGTCGGCCTTTCTGGGAGGTGACGACTTCATCGGGGCGGCGCGCGAGCGGATCTTCCTCTTTGCCAACGGCCAGACCGGTGAGGGCAACCCCGAGGCTCAGGGGCTGAGCCACCTGATCGCCGACGGCCACGCAGCCGAGGACGCCAGCCTGAAGAACACCGGGCTGCTGAAGGCCCTGCGCGAGGACGACGGCGACGCACAGAACGTACTGGGGGACTTTCCCTCCCTCTCGGACACCCGCCACGCGGAGGCCTACAGCCCTCTGTGGGACGCGCAGGTCGGAGAGTGGACCGACAAAGCGGTCGCAGACGGACTCAACAAGCGCCAGACCGACGAGAACCGCATCCTGAACCTCGCGGCCAACAGGCCCGACCTACTGACGGGCCCGGGGGGTGCGCCTTACGGCTCGGTCGGTTTCGTCATCAACTGCCCGACCGTCGCCTTTGAAGACAAGGTGCCCGCGGAAGCGGCGGTCGCCCCCACGCCCGGTGGTCAGTTCTAGCCACCAGGACGACGGTCTCGGGGCCGGGAGTCTGGATCCTCCTGGCTCCCGGTCCCCGAATCCGTCCGTCAGACCCTGGCCACGCACAGATCGGAGATCGAAGCTGATGAGTCGCGTTGATGAACAAGAGCCGCCGGGCGAGCGAGGTGCGATCGAAGGCCTGGCTTCCGACCCCGCATCGCGCAAGCGGTTCCTGAAGATGCTCGGAGGCGGCACAGCGGCCGCGGCCTCGTTCGGGCTGTTGCTCAGCGCCTGCGGCGGCGGGGACAGCGACGAGGCCGGCGGCGGGGAGGTGGAGACATCGACGGGACCTACCGATGCTCCGCCATCGGCCCCCGCGCCCAAGCCGGCCGCCGACGTGGACATCGTCAACTACGCGCTCATGCTCGAGTACGTGGAGGCCGACTTCTACGCCGCCGTGATCCGGGCGGGCCTGTTCAGCGGCAAGCGTCTTGCGTTGCTGGAGGCCATCGGAGACCACGAGCTCCAGCATGTCGAGGCCCTTGCCAACACCGTGGCGCAGCTGGGGGGCACCCCCGTGCGCAAGCCCCGGACGACGTTCGCGCTCGGAAGCCCCACTGCGGTGGCGGCGCTTGCCGCGACCGTCGAGAACCTGGGCGCATCGGCGTACCTCGGCCAGGCGGGCAACATCAGAAACAAAGAGGTACTGGCCGCCGCCCTCTCGATCCACACGGTCGAGGCCCGGCACGCCGCGGCTCTCAACACCCTGACGGGCCGGCCGCCCACCCCGCAGGGGGCATTCGCCAAGCCGGCCACGATGGCGCAGGTGCTGCCGCAGGTCCGGCCGTTCATCGTCAGCTAGGGCATCGCGAACAGGAGACTCGATCATGGTCAACAGCAAGCCGGCGGCGCCCGAGTTGGCGGCCGTCGAAGTACACGGAATCACCCGCGGCGCGTTCATAATGCGTGCCGCGCTGGCGGCCGGCAGCGTTTACGGCCTCCAAACGGTCGCCCCCTTCGTGGGCGAGGCACTGGCTCAGGACAAGGCGGGTGATATCGAGATCCTGAACTTCGCGCTGACGCTCGAGTACCTCGAAACCGACTTCTACCGCAGCGCCCAGGGTCTCAGCGGGGAGGCCGCCGCCTTGGCGAAGGCCTTCGGTGACGAGGAGGCCGAGCACGTGGCCGCCCTCACCAAGGCGATCCAAGGGCTTGGTGGCACGCCCGCGAAGAAGCCCACGGCATCCTTTCCCAAGGGCGGGCAGGCGGCGTTCCTCAAGCTGGCGCAGACTTTGGAGGACACCGGGGTGAGCGCCTACAACGGCGCCGCCCCCATGATCCAGTCCAAGGAGATCCTGGCCGCTGCGGGCTCGATCGTCCAGGTGGAGGCCCGTCACGCGGCGGCGATCCGGCTGCTCAACGGCGAGGATCCCGCACCCGTCGCTTTCGATCAGACGATGAAGAAGGAGCAGGTGCTCAGCGCGGTCGAGCCCTTCATCGGCGCCTGAGGAGGTCCCCCGCCGCGCCTGCGCCGAATTCTCAGCGCCCGCGGCGCCGTGCCCGGTAGCGTTTGGGCATGGCTGCGGAGATCAGGCTGGAGCGCGCCGGCGGGGTGGCCACGATCACCCTCGACGCGCCGCAGCGCCGCAACGCGCTCACGCGCGACATGGCCCGCGAGCTGGTGGCGGTGTGCGACGAGGTCGATGCCGACCCGGCGGTCGGAGCGGTGGTCGTGTGCGGGGCCGGGGGTTACTTCTGCGCGGGCGGCGACCGGGCCACGCTGGCAGCGGCGGGACGCGACCCCGCGGCGCCCGACGCCTACGAGGCGCTCGGAGATGTGTACCGCTCCTTTCAGCGGGTCGGCGAGCTCGAGCCGCCCACGATCGCCGCCGTTCGCGGCGGGGCGGTGGGAGCGGGCGTGAACCTGGCCTTCGCCGCAGACCTGCGGGTGGTGTCGCGGGAAGCGAAGATCGTGTCGGGCTTCCTGCCCATCGGGTTTCATCCGGGCGGCGGGCACGGCGCCCTGCTCGGTCGCACCGGTCAGCGCGAGGCGGCCGCGGCGATGGCCCTGTTCGGTGAGCCGATCGACGGCGCAAGGGCAGCCGGGCTGGGCCTGGCGTGGGCGGCGGTGGGCGACGACGAGGTGGACGACACCGCGGCCGGTCTGGCCGCGGTCCCCGGCGCCGATCCCGAACTGGCCCGGCGCACCGCGCGCTCTGTGCGCGTCGAGCTGGGGCCGCCCGCGCTGGCGTGGCCGGCGGCGCTCGAGCTCGAGCGCGCGTCACAGATGTGGTCGATGCGCCGCAAGCACCTGGCCGAGGCCGACGACTAGGCAGTTGTCGCGCGTGTCCTACTTCACCGCGATCCGCCTCTACTCGCTGTTCGAGCTGTGTCTGTTCACCGCTCTGCTTGTGGTCGCCATCGGCGGTTACGGCGAGGGTGCCGAGCAGGTGCTCGGCTGGTCACACGGCGTGGGTTGGATCATGCTGTGCATCGCGGTGGCGATCGGCTGCCGCCGGAAGGTGTTCCCGTGGCCGCTGCTGGCAGCCACGGTCTCGCCCCTTGGGCCCGTGGGCTCCACCCTGGGGCTGGAGTACCTCAGCGCGAGGCGCAACCGAGCCGTGGCCGGCGGCTAGCCTGAGGCGGCGCAGGCGCGCCGCGTCCATGTTCCCGCTCAACCTCCCCAACCTCCTCACGCTGCTGCGCATCCTGCTGGTGCCGGTGTTGGTGGCCGCGCTCACGGTCGAGATCGACGACGGCCCAACGATCGCTGCCGTGGTGTTCGTGGTGGCAGCGCTCACCGATGGGCTGGACGGCTACATCGCCCGCTCGCGGCAGTCGATAACCACCTTCGGCAAGGTGATGGACCCGGTGGCCGACAAGCTCCTGATCGCGGCGGCTCTAATGGCCCTGGTCAGCCTCGACCGCGTGGCGGCGTGGGTGGCGATGGTGATCGTGACCCGCGAGTTCGCCGTCAGCGGGCTGCGCATCGCGGCAGGCCAGCAGGGGGTGGTGATCCCCGCCAGCGCGCTGGGCAAGCTCAAGACGATCGTGCAGTCGGCCGCGGTGCTCGCGCTGATAGCGGCGCCCAACGAGAAGGCGGTGTGGGTCGTGGCGCTCGTCTACGGGATGGTGTTGCTCACGATCGCCTCCGGAGCGGATTACTTTCTCAACTTCAGGCGCCGCATCGAGGAGCTGTCACGCCGCCAGAGCGCGGCCGGCCGCGAGCCGCGGGAGGCTTAGGGCGAGAGGCTGCGGGTTACCCGGGCCGCCGCCGAGTCGTCCGTGGTGGCCAGGTGCTCGACGAGCTCCTCGCGCGAGGCCCCGCGCAGGTACAGCGCCCTGTCGATGAGCCCCCCGTAGACCTCGAACAGCGCGAACAGCAGATCCACGGTGCCGACGCAGGCCACTTCGCGTAGGCATGCGAGCTCGCCGGCGCGCTCGACCACCCGCTGAGCGACATCCTCGCTCGCCGCCGCGGGGCCGGACGCGGACGGCTCGGCGCGGGTCATTAGCGGCGCCTCGCCCACGCCGAGGGCCTGCAGCGCGCTGCCCACCTGGCCGTGCAGGCGCAGGGCGCGCAGCCATCGCTCGGCCTGGTCCTCGGAGGAGTGGGCGAACGCCATCGCCGTCCCCGCCAGCGCCGCCACCAGGGCCGCGTCCTGGGACAGGGGCAGCTTCACGTGCTCGTCCATCCGAAAGGGGTCCATGGGTCCCCTGTCGGCCGCGGGCGCCGGCCCGATAGCGCCGGCCCGCAACGCTGGCCGTTCGGGCATCCGCCCTTCGGGGGCAAAAGCCCCGGAAATGCCTACCCGCCCTCGAGCCAGTCGCGCATCGTCATGTGGCGGCGGGGGCCCGCTCCGCCTCCCAGCTCCTGCTCGAGGTCGGCGATCAGGCCGTGGCACTCGGCCACCACGTTGTGCTTGTGGATCGTCTCGAGGTTCTCCTGGCGCGCCGAGACGAACGCCCCCGCACCGAGACCCGAGAACTCATCCACGGCCATCCGCACCATCTCGCGCGCGCAGTCCTCCACGAAGCGCGGATGCATGTGCGCTCGCTCCACCACCTCGACCTCGTCGGGGCGCTTCATCAGCTCGTAGATCTCCGAGCTCATCGAGCTCTCGACGATGCGAAGGAGGGTGCCGGCGTCGACGGCGTCCGTGCAGCCCTCGGGGCAGCCCACGCGCAGTCGCCCGATGCCGCGCTGGTTGTGCGTGGCCACGGGCACGCTGCGCAGCACGCGCTCGATGTCGTCCTCGCCGAATCCCTCGTCGGCGAGGCGCGCCCGCGAGCGCGCGGTCACCATCTCCTGGGCACACGGGCATGCCGTCATGCCGTGTGCCTCGACGCCCACCAGGCGCCGCGTGCCGCGCTCGGACGCGACAGCTGAGCCGAGCAGCGTGTAGATCTCCTGGGTGGGCGATCCCGAGGCGGGGGCGAGCTTGCTCTCCGGATAGCGCGCGGCGATGGTGACCTCGGCTCGCGCGCCGGCCTGGCGGTCGCGCACGCGCTCGGCGATGTGCAGCGCGAGCGTCTCGGCCTTGAAGGCCTCTCCGAGCACGACCTCGTCGATGGCCTCGTTGACCACCTCCTCGAAGCGCGACATGTGCGCGCCCTTCTGCTCGGCAGAGAGGTCGACGAAGCACTCGAGCTCGGCGTAGTAGAGCTGCTCGCGCCCGTCGAGCGAGATGCGGATCACCTTCTCCACACCGGTCACGCCCACGCGTGAGAGACCTACGCGCGTGGTCGGCCGCCGCGCCTGCACGTCCTCGTGGGTGGTTGCATCGAGTGAGGCCATGACCTCGTCTGACCATACCGCCCGTCAGGATGTGCGAAATAGCACGATCGTTGGTAGGGTGACCGCGGTTCGACGCGGGGAAGGCTCGCAGGGTATGGAGGGCCGACCGCCGGACCGGCTAAGCGTTCGGGTGAGGGAGGCAAGGGGTGAGCGACAAAGTTGACGGGGGCGTCCTGCTGGTGGAGCCGCCCGACGCGCAGGTTCTCGAGGTCGAGGAGCTGCGTTGTCTGCTCGCGGATGGTCGTGAGCGTGGCTATCTCACCTTCGAGGAGATAGCCGCCTGCCTCGAGGAGGTCGAGGTGACCAAGGAGCAGGTGCAGGCTCTGCACGCGCAACTGATCGAGAACGGCATCGACGTGGTGTCGACCGACGGCAAGCTCGCGTCCGCCTCGGCCGATGGCGCGCAGCCGCAGCCCGCCGACGGCCAGCCCACCGCCACCCGGAAGCCCGAGATCGACCTGACTGTCGAGCCGAGCCTCGACTCGCTGCGCCTGTACCTGCGCTCGATCGGCCAGGTCCCCCTGCTGACCGCCGACGAGGAGGTGTCGCTGGCCAAGCGCATCGAGCGCGGCGACATGGCGGCAAAGACGCAGATGGTGGAGGCCAACCTGCGCCTCGTCGTCTCGATCGCCAAGGGCTACCTGGGCCGCGGTCTGTCGTTCCTGGACCTGATCCAGGAGGGCTCGCTGGGTCTGATCCGCGCCGTCGAGAAGTTCGACTACCGCCGCGGCTACAAGTTCTCCACCTACGCGACCTGGTGGATCCGCCAGGCCGTGACCCGCGCGATCGCCGACAAGGCACGCACGATCCGGATCCCCGTGCACATGGTCGAGAAGCTCAACAAGGTGGTTCAAGTCTCGCGCCAGCTCGTTCAGGAGCTTGGCCGTGAGCCCACGCCCGAGGAGATCGGCCACGAGCTCCAGTGGACCCCGCGCGAGGTCAAGGACATCCTGCGCATAGCCCAGCTGCCGATCTCCCTCGAGAAGCCGATCGGTGAGGAGGAGGACTCCGAGCTGGGCGACTTCGTGGAGGACGAGACCGCCGAATCGCCGTTCGAGACCGCGTCGGTGAACCTCCGCCGCGAGAACGTGCGCCGGGCGCTGAACGCGCTGCCCCAGCGCGAGCGCGAGGTGATCGAGATGCGCTACGGCCTCAAGGGCCACCAGGCGCGCACGCTCGAGGAGGTGGGACGCGCCTTCGGCGTCACCCGCGAGCGCATACGCCAGATCGAGAACAACACGCTGAAGAAGCTGGAGTGCCTGCCGGAGGCGCAGCGGCTGCGCGACGCGTCGTAGGCGGTCTACAATTCCGCGTCGCTCTGGCGGGATGTCCGAGTGGTTAAAGGAGGCGGACTGTAAATCCGCTGGCTATGCCTACGCAGGTTCGAATCCTGCTCCCGCCACTGACCTCGGTGGGTCCGCGCTAGGCTCCCTCGCCACGCCCTCTTAGCTCAGTTGGTAGAGCACTTCCATGGTAAGGAAGGGGTCTCCGGTTCGAGTCCGGAAGAGGGCTTCCGGGAAGGGCCTGCAAATGCGCACCTTTCTGCCGGGCGTCGCTTCTCAGGTTCCGCGTCGGGCTCGAAACCCCAACATTTCCCCCAACATCGGGAGTAGGCTTTCGGGGTGTGAGCGTCCACGCCCGCAAGCGCGCGAAGGGCCGTGTCGCGTACGAGGTCCTCTGGCGCGACGCCGCCGGCAAGCAGCGCTGTGAGACGTTCGCCACGCGGCGTGGGGCGGACGCCCGCGACCGCGAGATCCGGGCGCTGCGCGAGCGCGGCCGCCACGACCGGATCGACGCCGGCGCCGAGTCGCTGGCCGAGGCCACCGAGCGGTGGTGGGTGGATCATGTAGAGGTCACGGTCAGCCAGAGCACCGCCAAGGTTTATGCGACCTGCCTCGACCGCTACCTGATGCCTCGCCTCGGCGCGGTCCCGATCCGCGACATCGAGCCCGCGGACGTGGTCGCGCTCCAGCGCGCGCTGCGCGACGACGGGGTCGGCGAGGCGATGGCGCAGAAGGTGCTCGTGGTCCTGTCGGGAATCATGCGCCACAGCCAGCTGCTCGGCCGGATCGACCGCAACCCGGTCCAGCCCGTGCGGATCCCGCAGGCGCGCCGCAAGCGCGCGATCCGCCCACTCGCGCCGGAGGCCGTCGAGCGGATGCGCGCGGCGGTACTCGCACGGGGGCGCGTGCGCGAGGCGGCGCTGCTGTCGCTGATGGCGTACGCGGGCCTGCGACCCGGTGAGGCGTTCGCCCTGTCGTGGGACTGTGTCGGCGAGCGGTCGCTGATCGTCGAGCACGGGCGTGCGGACGGGGAGCTCAAGGAGACCAAGACCGGCAAGATCCGCACCGTCAGCCTGCTGGCGCCGCTCGTGGAGGATCTCGAGGCCTGGCGCCTTCGGGCGCCGGCGGCCGGCCGGCTCGTCTTCGCTCGCTCGGACGGCGCGGTCTTCCGCGACACCGACTACCGCAACTGGCGCAAGCGCGAGTTCGATCCCATGGTGGCCGCGGCCGGCGCCGGCGAGGCCACTCCTTACACACTGCGCCACAGTTTCGCCAGCCTGCTGGTCCAGGCGGGCTGGAACGCGCTCGAAATCGCCGTCGAGATGGGCAACTCGCCCGAGGTCGTCCAACGCGACTACTCGCACCTGTTCCGCGAGTTCGCCCGAGGCTGCGAGGTCGAGCCGACCGCGACGATCCGCGAAGCGCGCAAGGCGGCGATGCGGGTGTGAGGCCTCGGCGTCGCTCGCGCCTCAGGCTCCTGCGAGCCGGTCCGCCAGCTCGCGGGGAGTCCACACCGGCGCCTCCTCCAACCCGGCGTCCAACAGGTCGCGATCGCCGCTGACGATCGCGTCGACGTTCTGTTGTCGGCCGAGCGCGACGAGGTAGTCGTCCTTGCGGTCACGGGTGACCACCGGCTGGTCAGCGGCATCGGCCACGATCGTGGCGTGGCGCCGGACCCGCTCGACGAATTCCTGCCGCGTTCGGGCGTCGGCGTAGCGGGAGAACTTGGGCCGCTGCAGCACGTGCTCGAGCTCGGCGAGAAGCAGGGGGCTCGCGACGACCTCGATGCGGTCGTCGACGAATGCCCGCACGACCAGATCGGGCGCACCGCTTCGGCGGCCGATGAGTGCGGAGATGAAGACGCCTGGGTCGACGACGACCCGGATCACGCAGCGCCGCGTTCGCGGCGAGAGGAGCGCACCTCCTCGTAGGCCAACAGTTCAGCGTCCTCCTCGGACAGGCCGGCCCTCTCCTGTGTGGCGTCGAGGAGCCGCCCGAGCAGGTACGCATTCAGCGCACGCTCGACGACCGCGGCATCGCTCTCCGTGCCGGCACCCAGCTCGGTACGGGTCCGCTCCACGATTTGCGCATCAAGCTCGACGTTGACCTTCTTGCCCCTGGTGGCCATGGTCCCTCAACGGTAGCGCTGCAGGCCGGTCGCATCGCGCCAACGATCGCCAGCGATCGCAGGACGCCAAGGAGCTGCAACGGCAAAGTCTGCACAGACCAGATGCACTGTGTGCCACTGTCACAGTCGCCTTGGCGCGGCCGACGGCTCGCCGGCGCCGAATCGGGCT
>JAABUS010004884.1_pt1 | contig 18562 bp, 19 predicted proteins | sample 5560161 | NCBI WGS metagenome assembly JAABUS01 (sample SAMN10711885, study PRJNA513376) | rock metagenome | isolation source: Antarctica rocks | place: Antarctica: Victoria Land, Trio Nunatak nord | collected 2016-01-04 | reverse complement strand
ATCCTGGACGCTGATAAAGAAGGCTTCCTGCGTGGGGAACGGGCGCTCATTCAGACCATCGGACGGGCTGCGAGGAACGTCAAGGGGCGGGTCATCATGTACGCTGATCGGAAGACCGACTCCATGCGCGTCGCGCTAGGGGAGACGGAGCGGCGGCGGGAGATACAGACCGCGTACAACGAGCGCAACAACATAGAGCCGCGCACCATCACCAAGGGCGTCTCCGACATCCTCATCGCCGCCGAGGCCAAGGGCCTGTACAAGACCCAGCGCCAGAAAGCTGCTCGGGAAGCCCCCGGCGACCCAGACGAGATCCGCACCCTAATCGCCGACCTCGAAGCCGAGATGATGGAGGCCGCCGAAGAGCTCAAGTTCGAGTACGCGGCGAAGCTGCGAGATGAGATCAAAACCCTGGAGCGGCAGCTACAGGAAGTAGCTTCGTAGGATTCACCGGCCAACGGAAGGAGTCGTGGTGCTTATGGACTGGGGGCACGGCATAGTCTCGCGGGACCCGGAGGTGTTGAACGGGGATCTCGTCTTCGCCAGGACGCGGGTGCCGGTTAAGAATCTGGTGGATTACCTGACCGCAGGAGATCCTCTGGAAGAGTTTCTCGATAACTTTCCTGGGGTGAGCTGGGATCAGGCCGAGGGCTACCTGCGGATGAGCCTGAGAGCATCCGAGGAGAGTGTGGGTGCGGGTACTTCTGGATGAGATGCCGCCTCGCAAGCTCAAGCGGCTGCTGCCGCAAGAGGCGAAGGTGGTAACCATCCGGGAGCGTGGCTGGGACTCGAAGAAGAACGGAGAGTTGCTGACCCTCGCCGAAAAAGAGTTCGATATCCTGTTGACTACCGACCGGGGCATCCCGCATCAGCAGGATCTCTCGCGCTTCGATCTGGAGGTAGTGGTCCTGACAGCCAGGAGCAACCGGCTCTCCGACCTCGAACCCCGAATGGAGGAGGTCGGGCGGATGATCGAGCGGTTGGACGCGAACCGTTGACGAGCCTGCTCGGACGGCTGCTCCCACTATTTATTGGTCCCCAGCGGATCGAGGACCTGTTCACCGAAGCGGTAGCCCGACTTTTCGAGCGTCGGCCCGAGATTTGTCTGAACTGGCTAGATGAGCTTGAGTTGATAACGCCCGCTTCTGGAGAAGACCAGAGATACACCAGCGTCAGCACACAGAAGTCTTTTGTGGCGCTGGAGGAACACGGCATGGGGAGCCGCCCGGACCTGATCGTGGAGGTTCATCATCCCGTCGAAGACGCCGAGTTGGAAAGCTCAAAGGATGTCGTGATGATCGAATCCAAGATCGGTTCCTGGGAAGGGCAGGACCAGCTAAAACGCTCGCTACGCCGAGCATCTGGAGAAGATGACCGGCACGAGAAAGACCCTCGTCTACATAACCCGCGCCTACGACCCCAAAGACAAAGAAGAGATCCGTGCTGAAACTAAAGGTGTGGAGTTGTGCCAACTACGCTGGCACGATTTCTATACGTTCTTGCAGAAAGTGGAAACAGACGCGCTCGTCGAGGAGGTAATGTTATTCATGGAAGAGCAGCGGATGGCAAGGAGCTACAGGTTCTCGACCGCAGATCTCATGACGCTCTCGTGCGGCCTGCTCGATCCACTCGAGCGACCATTCGACGTATTTCTGCTGAGACTCGAACGTGTCCCACTCGGCTTTCTTGATGTTATATGGCGGGTCGGCGAAGATCAGATCCACGGAGCCGGAATCCAGGGAAGCCAGCCACGCAACCGCGTCCCCGACCCAGAGTGCTCCGTTCGGATGGTCATAGTAAAGAGAAGGATTTTGCCGATTGGCATTCTCGGCTCCCTGCTCAAATACGACTTTGCCTTTCTTCTCCTGCTCTCCGAAGAACGTAGGAGCTTCTTTTCTCCGAGCGTATTCAGCAGATGGTTCCCTGATCTCCGCCATACGACGTTGACTCGTTCCTTTCGGCAAGTTGACCGAGTTCAGTCTATATCAAACCACCGCAGAGTTAACAGGATCAAGAGGGCGTCCGGATCTACTCCCTTGGGCGGGCGATTCTCAGCCACCAATAACGGCCAACCAGCTCACCGTAACGCCCCGATTATGGTTTCGACAATATCGTCGAGGGACGCCCGATCTTCACCAGCGCGGGCCATGACGCGGAGCCCGTGCAGGTTGCTGACGAGGAAGCGGGCCAGGGCTTTGGTGTCTCTGTCATTCGGAATATCGCCGACGTCCTTGGCTCGATCCAGGGCTTTTGCGAAGGCGGATTCGGTGCGGCGGATGTAGGCTGAGATCTTCTTTGCCACCTCCGGATCGTGGGGTGCGAGTTCGACTGCTGTGTTGGCGAGGAGACAGCCACGCCGGGGCTCGAATTGGACGAGATTATCCACCGTGCGCCCGAAAATTTGGCGTATGGATTCCAGCGGTGGACCGGGGCTTTCGAGGGCTTCGATGATCCAGGAAGTTCTGATCTTCTCGAAGCGGTCTAGTGCGGCGAGGAAGACGGTGTGCTTGTCTCCGAAGGTGTCGTAGAAGCTGCCACGACCGACGTGCATGGCGTCGAGGAGATCCCGCATCGAGGTCGCCCCGTATCCCTTGCGCCAGAACAACTCCATCGCCTCGTGGAGTGCGGCTTCTGGTTCGAAGGCTTTGGTACGCGGCATCCCTAGCCTGCGGGCTCGGCCAGCGCGGGGAGTGCGGCGCGGCGTTCGACTATCGGCCAGTGCAGGGCTGCGGCGATGATGGCGAGCGCGATGCTGGTCCACCAGATCAGGTCGTACGAGCCCGTCATCTCGTAGGCGACGCCGCCGAGCCAGACGCCGAGGAACGCGCCGACCTGATGGCTGAGGAAGACGAAACCGAAGAGCGCGCCCAGATGCCTGGTGCCGAATATCACGGCGACGAGCCCTGAAGTGAGCGGCACGGTCGAGAGCCACAGAACGCCCATCAACGCGGCGAAGGCTATGACCACGGGCGTCGTTGGGGAAAGGGTGACGAACACTGCGATCACAGCCCCACGAGCCAGATAGATGCCTGAGAGCATCTTCCGCTTGCTGTACCTGTCTCCCAGGAGCCCCGAAGTATACGAGCCGACGATGTTCGCCAGGCCGATGATCGCCAGCGCCCACGCCCCCAGTTTCGCGACACCCGCACCATGCATCCCGTGGGGATGCGCTTGCGCTGCTGCGTCAGAGAGATAGGCTGGAAGGTGGGTGGTGATGAAGGCGACGTGAAAGCCGCACACAAAGAACCCAGCCACGAGGAGCAGGTAGCTGCCGTGCCCGAACGCGGCCCTTATCGCATCGCGGGCCGGGAGTTCTGGCTCGTTCGTGGAACTGACGTTCCCGTGATCCCCCCTCAAAGCCAGCGCGAGTACAGGGACGGCTACCGTGCAGGCTGCCAGAAACAGGAGCGCGGTCTGCCAGCCGTAGGCCGAGATAAAGGATTGGCCCAGCGGGGCGAAAACAAACTGCCCGAACGAGCCCGCCGCCGTCGCGAGCCCCATTGCCCAGGATCTCCGTTCCCCCGGGACCAGCCTGCCGAGGGCCGCTATGACGATGGTGAAAGAAGCCCCGGCGAGGCCGAGGCCCACGAGTACGCCGCCGGTTAGTTGCATCGTGATCGGGGTACCGCTAACAGACATGAGCCCGACACCCACGGCGTATACGACGCCACCCGCGGCAAGCACCCGCATGGAGCCGAACCGATCCGCGAACGCCCCGGCGGCGGGTTGCGCGAGCCCCCAGAGGAGGTTCTGGATGGCGATGGACAGGGCGAAGACCTCCCTGCCCCAGCCATTGCTCTGCGAAAGCGGCTCCGTAAAGAGCCCGAAGCTCGTCCTGACGCCGTAGGTGATCATAGCAATAAGACACCCGCACACGATCACGAAGACGGGAGACCTCCTCCAACTGGGCTTCAGGTTTTCCAAAGTCTCGTGCCTCCTTATGGTATGTACCCTGGCCCAGCTTACATATTCTGAACGAGTGGTCAAATATAAGAGAGCGATGGTACTTTAAACTGTCGGAAACGAGAAGGGAGGGAGATATGGCGACGAGCGGCGTTGAAGAAGCAGCAACGAAGTTACTTGAGGCGTTCTACGATCTGTCTGGCCATAACCCGAACGTTGGCGTTCCCATTGGGGCGCCTGGAGAACCCGAGCCCGAGAGCGCGGCGAAGGTTGCGGGTTTGGAGGCCGCGACTACGGAGGCCGACGTGGCGCTGCGGTATCTGCTGAACAAGCATTTCGTGATGGAGGGTGAAGCGTCTGCGGAGTTCAGGATCACGGTTATGGGCATTGACCGGGTCAGGGAGGTTCGTGGTCTGGGGTAGGCGCGTTCGCCTGTTTCGGGTGGCGTTCGAGAGTCGAAGTCGGCGGTTGCTTGCGGTAGATTGTGTCCGGCGCTTTATTGAAACTCCTTATCGGCGAAGAGCATCGTCGTGGACCGGCGTGTGCGAGGAGCGTGGATGAGGTCGGGATGCGTGAACACCGTAGTGGCGGTAGGGTTGGCGGCGGTGACCGCCATCGTCACGACGATCGGGGTCGTGCTGTTCCTGTTCTCGGCCTCTTCGTTCGGCCCTTCGGGGAACTTGAGGACTGTGATCCCGATCATCGCCGCCCCCATCGTCATCTATCTCTTCTACCGGGTGGGACGCGACGTGTGGCGGGATCTCAAAAACCCCAGCGAACCGAACGGGAAGCGCAAAGACCGGGACGACGGCAGTTGACGGGGGAGGTTCTCCTGTCGGGAAGTCAGGGTACGCAGGCTGGTTCGTCAGGGTCTCTCACGCCAGTTCGCGCAGGCCAGTGAAGATGAGATCCAGGCCAAACTCGAACTCGGCGTCGCGGTCGACGCCTTCGAGGTGCTGCCTGAGCTCGGATATGTGAGGGAACTCCTCTTCTGAGAGCTGGAGGGCGCCGGCCCTGGAGCCGCCTGGTTCGAGTGCGAAGTCCCGTATCTCGGCCATCGCATACCCGACGGTGTAGCTGTTCAGCGCCCGAAAGGCATGCAGCGCCATCCTGGGCTCGAACCCTGCCTCCCTGAGCGTCCTCAGAAACTCCTCGGCCAGCCAGACGCCGTACATGGCCTCGGGCGGACGCGTGATGAGCAGGGAGAAGATGTCAGGGTGGTCGTGGGCCAGCCGCCGGAAACGCCTGTACGCGTCCCTGATGCGATCCTCCCATCCTTCGCCTTCAGGTGGAACTTCCAACTCACCAAGCAAAACCTCGACCATCCCATCGAGCAAAGCGCCCTTGTTCGGAACGTGGTTGTAGAGCGACATCGCCTCCACCCCAAGCTCACCCCCGAGCTTGCGCATCGAGAGCGCATCCAACCCCTTCCGATCCACAAACGCTACCGCCGCCTCCAAAATCCGCCGCCGACTCAAAGGCTGTCGTCCCGTAACCGCCATCCAAAACCTCCATTCGCTTGACCTTGACAGCTTACAGTATAAGCTGTAAATTTACAGTGTAAGTACGGGTGATCTTTGGTCCGGCGGATGGCAGAGGTGGACGAAACCGTGGTTTATGCCCTTCGGTATATCGTTGCTACGTGCGGGGCGGCGTTGCTGGGGTTGGCGGCCACGTTACCGGTTTTTGCGATGGGGCTGGTTGTTCCGGCGACGGTAGTTCTGCCTCTGGCGTTGCTGGTTGTGGCTCTTGTTTCGGCGGTGGTGGCGGGTTGGGTGTGCAACGTGGGGGTTCGGGATCGCAGCCGGTTGCCGGCCGTGATGGGTGTCGCGGTGGCGTCGGCGGTGGTTCTGGCGGCGCTGACGTCGGCGGCCTTCTTCGTGCCGGCGCTCGATGCGGTGGTGTGGGGCGGGGGCGCCATTTACAGTCTGGGAGCTTATGAGTTGGTGATCTCCTCGAACGCCAGCGTGGCGGCCCTGTTGTTCCGGGGTGCGAGGGGCAGGTTGGGGTGGGACGGTGCGGCCGCGTTGCTCGCCTCGATCGTTGGCCCGGCGTTCTTGCTTGCCATGGAGAATGCCTGGCTGATTCCCTGGATACCCGACGTGCGTCCTGGATGGTACAGATTCAACTACGAAACGATGGTACAGGTAAGCCTGGCGGCCCTGGCGATCGGTGTGTTTCTGACGATCCTGCGGTCTCGAAGGATCTCCTCCGGGCATGAATTGGGGCGGGACGCCGCCATGACGTTCGCCCTGCTCGCGGCGATACTGCCGGCCGCCACCGGGACGATCTCCCTGGCGTGTTCGACCTTCGTGGGCTGTGGGGCATGAGGGCGGCACGATGAGTCGGAGCGTCGGAATCATCCTGTCTTCATCATCGCAAGCCCCCTATTTGCCCTCTCGATACTCCTGGTGGTCAACAGCGGCGTCCTCGGTTTCGGAGGGCCGATGCCGGAGCCGCCGGGGGCTACGTTGACTGCCGAAGGCGAGACGAGGCAGGGGGTTGGGATCGTGGGCTGCTGGCGGGAGAAGCAGGGCTGGCTGCCTGACCGGAAGGTCTGCATCAGCAGCGAGGCCGGGGCTGTGGATCGTAGTGGTCGGCGGGTCGAGGCATTGCAGGTTGGGCGGGAGGGGCCGATGTTTTTCGAGTACGGGGGCGCATCCGCGCCTGAAGAGGTAGATGTTCGCGTCACCCGGCAGGGTGTGCCGCTCGACATGGAACTCGCCGGGAAGCAGGATCGGATGGCGCGGGGGCGCGAGGGTGTACACAACCCCACCTTCGGTACAAGGGTAGAAACGCTCCCGGTGGAGCGGGTTAACGGGGGAGCAGAGGCGAAGGTGAACCTGGCGTCCGGGCGGTATCTCATGATCGTCGCTGTCCAGGTGGACGATGAAGCCGCCAGTGGCAAAGCCTTCTACGATTTCAACGTGGTGGTGCAGTAGGAAATTTCCCTACTCGTACAGGCCGGCCCGGCGCTTCTGCTGTTCGACGGCTTTCTTTACCTGGCGGGCATCTGGGAGGGCCAGGTGATCCAACTGGTAGACCCTTCCTGTGTTGCTCTTGATGGTCATGGTGACGTTGACGACTCCCCTGATACTGACGTTCGTGACATTGCGGAGATTGACGCTCTCGCGATTCTGGCTCCGCCAGCCGCTGCGGATTTCTATCTCCTCCTGATACACGACGATGGTGTTGTTATGGCCCGTTGCCTGGGCTACCGGCTGTTCCAAGTAGCTCACCCCTCTAATAGTACGAACGTATCGTGCCGCCTAAAGACCCCGGAGTCGTACGACTCCGGGGCTTCGAGTACGAGTCGAATTTACTGATGCGCAATTATAGTGTTTTCGTGTGCCTGGTTCAGGCTTTTTAGTGTGATTCGGTCGCACCGCTTTGCGGCTGACTGGTCAGTTTTCCGTTGCCGTTTTCCCGGTCGTCGGTGGCCAGAAACTGACCGGCGTAACCGTAGACGCCGTGCTCGCTCACGTCGAGGCCGTTGAGTTCCTGGTCCGGCTTCACGCGCAGGCCGATGGTCGCCTTGAGGGCCGCGAAGACCGCGAGCGAGGCGAGGAAGACGAAGCCACCCGCTGCCACGATACCCAGGGCCTGGATGCCGAGTTGGTAGAAGCCGCCTCCGTAGAAGAGGCCGGGACGGCCGATGACCGCCAGTTCGGGCGTGGTGAAGAGGCCGGCCGAAAGCGTGCCCCAAATACCGCCCATGCCGTGCGCCGCGATGGCGCCGAGTGGATCGTCAACCCCTATCTTGTCCACGAAAACCAGGGTGAGGTACATGATGACTCCGGCGATGAAACCAATAACTATCGAGGCCCACGGTGCGACGAAGGCGCACGGCGCGGTGATGGCGACGAGGGCCGCGATGGCGCCGTTGCCGCCCATGCCAACGTCGATGTTGCCACGACGGACGTAGCTCATTAACATCGCGCCGAGCACACCGGCGGCAGCCGCGAGGGTGGTCGTGAGCGCCACGTCGGCGATCTGGGTGGTCGCGGCCATCGTGGAGCCGGGATTGAATCCGTACCAGCCGACCCACAGGATCAGGACGCCGAGAACGGCGAGCGGCATGTTGTGCCCCGCCATGTTCTGTGGCTGTCCCTCGTCGTCGTACTTGCCGATGCGGGGGCCGAGCAACAACGTACCAGCCAGGGCCGCCATCGCGCCGGAGAGGTGGACGACCGTGGAACCGGCGAAGTCCTGCATACCCAGGGTTCCGAGCCAGCCGCCGCCCCAGATCCAGTGCCCGATTATCGGGTAGATCAGACCGGCGAACACTATCGCGAAGACCACGTAGACGGCGAACTTGGTGCGCTCCAGCATCGTGCCCCACACAATCGCCAGGGACACGGCGCAGAACGCCACCTGGAAGATGTACTTGGCCGAGATCGGAACCTGCGTCCAGGTCAGGCCGGCATACGTGTCAGCCGTACCGGAAAGGAACAGTCCCTTGAGACCGATGATCGAATTCAGCGCGCCGCCGTCGGAGAAGGCGAAGGCGAAGCCCACGGCCCAGAACAGGATAGCGGTTATCGCAAGGTTGACCAGGATCTTGGCCACCACGCTCCCGACGTTCTTCATCCGGGAGAAGCCGACCTCCAGCATCGCGAACCCCGCCTGCATGAAGATGACCAGCACCGCCGCAACCAGCACCCACACCGTGTCCATGGCGAGCGATAGGTCCGCATTTGACGGAGCGTCCTGGGCGAACGCCAGCGCGGGTAGCGCAAGTACCAGAAGTAGTGTCGAAACAGTCAGTAAGGCAAACCTCCGCAAGGGTTCCTCCTTTGAAATATGGAGTAAGTACGCTACGTACTTAGTCTAGGCGCCACCCCATACAGGTTCTTTGGCCCCGTGTACAAAGATGAGCCCGCCAAACAGCGCCAGATTTCGACAACGAGTACAAAGCCGAATTTGAAGTTACAAACGAGTCGGGGGAACCCGAAACTTATCTGTCAGAGAAGCGCGATGGTTGTTCGGGGACGCGCCCGAGGAGCTGCATGACTTTGATGCCCAGCGTCAGGCGTTCGCGGTCCTCGCTCTTGTCCACGTCGAGGCCCGTTAGTTCGCCAACGCGATCCAGACGGTACCGGATCGTGTGTCGGTGGGCGAAGAGATCCGAGGCCGTCCTCACCGTGGATGCGTCGTTGCGAAGATACGTGACCAGCGAATGGACGAGCTCCGTGCCGTAGCGAGAATCGTATGCGACGACTGGCCCTAGGGTCTCGGCGTAGAAGGATTCGAGTTCGTCAGGGTCTTCCTGAAGCACGCGGAACAGGAGCTTGTAAGTTCCGGCTCCCGCAAAGGTCGAGATGGAGGAGGGGCCGTTTATGCGGTGTCCGATCTCCAATGCCACCTCGGCTTCCGAATACGCATCGGGGAGGACTTCCGGATTCGGGGTGTATCGCCCGATGCCGATGGAGACCGTGAGGTCGGGGAGTAGCCCCTTGACGTAGCGCTGAATCCTCTCGGCCAGCCCACGCGCCCTTTCGGTGAGTTCATCCGGCGTCTCGCCAGGCGCATCGCCTGAGCCCACGAAGAGGATGACGTTGTCCGAGCGCGGGCCGACCAGGAAGTTCGAGAATAGCTGCCGCGCCTGCATCCCCACGGCGTCGGCAAGGCGCCGTTTCAACTCCTGGATTGCAGGTTCTTTCAGTTTGCGGCGCTCCAGGTAGCGGGCGAAGTCGTCTATGTCCACGATCAGGACCAGCGCGCCGAAGGCGAGATCCGCGCCCAGATATCCGGCGCGTTGCAGGAGAAGCTCGACCGATCCGTAGCGGTCGTTGACAAGATCGTCCACGAAGTCACCCCGGATGCCGAGTTCCGTCTCCAGTCGCACCCGCTCCTTGCCGAGTTCGGTCTCCAGGATCTGTCGCGCCCAGTACAGGGATACCACGTCTTCGGGGCCGAGCGGCTTGCCTTCGAGGTCCATCCAAAGATATCCGGCTGGCGCACCAGTCCCGATCGGCGTCCAATGGAACTCGCGCCCAGCCGCCCGCCACCGCTCCACGGGAACCGAGAGGTATCCGTCTGGGAGCCTGGCGTAGCGGTCGCGGCGCTCACGCCTGGTTTCATCCACGGAATTGCCCTTGGAAGCCCGGAGCCCGTGTTCTTCGAGGAGGGTGGCGAGCCCCTGGTATGCGCCTTCGAGTGGTTCCGGGGCGCTGGCGAGCAGCCGCCCGACAGGATCTTCGACGACTACGGAACGGCCGATCATCTCGGAGATCCTGGCCGTCAGGTCGCCTATGGATGAGTCGCTGCCCGTGCTCTCCAGCAGGGAGCGCCCCGCGCCGTGCGAGCGGAGCAGAAGGCCGTCGTTGGTGGAGAAAATGGAGAGCAGCCTGCGGAGTGGAACTTCCGGCGGCACGACGAGGAGACCGAGGCCGAGATCCCTGGCCCGCTCCACGATTCCGTCCCCTGTTCCGTCGTTGCGCCACACCAGGGCTGGCGCCCCGCGCTCGTGCAGCACGGTCATGAACGCGGCGTCCAGCGTCTCCCGACCGGTGACCGCCACCTCGCCCTTCTCGATCCAGGCGTTTGTCTGGTCTTCCACCGCGAGACCCCGAACCGGGCGCTGGATATCTCCTGGCGTGAGGCAGCGTCCCCCGAACTCGGAGGTCAGCGCCTGGATGAGGTCACCGAGGATCAAAGGCTACTCCTGCGTTGCGTGGAGAAAGGACAACATCCGAATATAAATATATACGAGAGGGCGGAGCGCGTGAAATCCAACACCCGGAGGTCAGCCCGGCCGGTGATAAAATCTCGGGGCACCAGAAGAACACTCTTGGCCTCCGACGAGGGGGCCGTATACTTGCCGGGACGGCAGAAGGGGAGGACGAAAGATCGCCGAGAGCCACATCGTCGTCCGCGGGGCGCGCGAACACAACCTGAAAGACGTAACCGTCTCGCTGCCGCGGGACGAACTCGTCGTGGTAACCGGGCTTTCTGGGTCCGGCAAATCCTCCCTCGCCTTCGACACCATCTACGCCGAAGGCCAGCGCCGCTACGTGGAGAGCCTCTCCGCCTACGCCCGGCAGTTCCTCGGGCAGATGGACAAGCCGGACGTTGACCACATAGATGGACTCTCTCCCGCCGTATCCATAGACCAGAAGACTACGAGCAACAACCCGCGCTCAACCGTGGCGACGGTGACTGAGACTTACGACTACCTGCGCCTGCTCTTTGCCAGGGCCGGACGTCCGCACTGCCACGTCTGTGGTTTCCCAGTCGCCTCATCGACGCCGCAGCAGATGGTCGAGAAGGTGCTGACGCTGCCCGAAAAGACGCGGTTCATGGTCATGGCGCCTGTGGTACGCGGACGCAAGGGCGAGTACGGCAAGATGTTCAAGGATCTCGCGGACGATGGTTACGCCCGCGTTCGGGTGGACGGCGAGCTGCACGAGCTCCCCGTGGACCTCGGGCTGGACAAGAACTACAAGCACGACGTCGACGTGGTGGTTGACAGGCTGGTGATCCGGGGCGGCATAGAACGCCGACTCACAGACTCAATCGAGACAGCCCTGAAGCTGGCGGAGGGGCTGGTGCAGGTGGAGACCGTGGAGCGGAACGGCTCTGGGAGCGAGTCCATGCTGTTCTCCGAGAACTTCACGTGCACGAACTGCGGGGCGTCCATCGCGGAGATACAGCCCCGCACCTTCTCGTTCAACAGCCCGCATGGGGCATGTGACCGGTGCGACGGGCTCGGGAGCCGGTTGGAGATAGACCCTGACCTCGTCGTTCCGAACGCCGACTTGAGCGTCAACGAGGGCGCCGTCGTGCCGTGGGCTGGCTCGCAGAGCGAGTACCACTCCAGCGTGCTCGGCGCGCTATCCGAGAAGTACGGCATAGACCTGAACGTGCCCTGGCGCGATCTGCCGGAAGAGGATAGAAATACCATCCTGCACGGGACGGGCGGGGAGCGCATCTACGTCTCGTACCGCAACCGCTACAACCGCCGCAGGCAGTACATGACCCGCTTCGATGGCGTCGTGCAGAACCTGCAACGGCGTTACAAGGAGACGGACTCCGAGTACCGGCGGGAGAAGATCGAAGAGTTCATGAGCCATGTTCCCTGCCCGAAGTGCAAGGGAGCCCGCCTCCGGCCCGAGGCGCTCGCCGTCACCGTCGGGGGCAAGAATGTCCACGAATTCACGGAGATGAGTGTCAGGGACGCGCAGAACTTCTTCGAGGCCGTGGACTTTACGGCGCGAGAGTGGATCATCGCGGAGCGGGTCGTCAAGGAGATCCGTGAACGTCTCGGCTTCCTCAACGACGTGGGCCTCGGATATCTGACGCTGTCTCGTTCGGCGGGAACGCTCTCCGGCGGCGAGGCGCAGCGGATACGGCTGGCGTCGCAGGTCGGGAGCGGGCTCGTGGGCGTTCTATACGTCCTGGACGAGCCATCAATCGGCCTGCATCAACGGGACAACCGGAGGCTATTGAACACGCTGACGAAGCTGCGAGACCTCGGGAACACGCTGATAGTCGTGGAGCATGACGAGGAGACGATTCGGGCTGCGGATTACATCGTGGACGTGGGGCCTGGGGCCGGGGTTCACGGAGGCGAGATCATCGCTCAGGGGAGCGTGGAGGACATCGAGGCGGAGAAACGCTCCGTGACGGGCGACTTCCTGTCAGGACGCCGCCGGGTCGAGCCGCCGGAGGAGCGGCGCGAACCGACCGGAGCCGTGACGGTGCTCGGGGCGAGCGAGCACAACCTCAAGAACGTGGACGCGGAGTTCCCGCTCGGGGTGTTTACGTGCATTACCGGGGTTTCTGGTTCTGGCAAAAGCACGCTGGTCAATGAGATCCTTTACAAAGCTCTCGCCAATCAGGTGAACCGCGGCAAGCACCGTCCTGGAAGGCACGCCGGGTTGCGGGGCATCGAGGACGTGGACAAGGTCATAGATATAGACCAGAGTCCCATCGGACGGACGCCGCGTTCCAACCCGGCGACGTATACCAAAACCTTCGACCACATCCGCCAGCTCTTCGCGGCGACGGCGGAGGCGAAGATCCGGGGTTACAAGCCGGGCCGGTTCAGCTTCAACGTCAAGGGCGGGCGGTGCGAGGCGTGCAAGGGGGACGGGCAAATCCGCATAGAGATGCACTTCCTCCCCGACGTGTACGTGCCGTGCGAAGTCTGCAAGGGCCGCCGCTACAACACCGAGACGCTGCGGGTGACGTACAAGGGCAAGTCCATCTCGGATGTCCTCGAAATGACCGTGGACGAGGCGTGCGAGTTCTTCGAGCCGGTGCCAGCCATCAGTCGGCGCATGGTGACGTTGCGCGACGTGGGCCTCGGATACGTCCGGCTCGGGCAGCCTGCCACGACGCTATCGGGTGGTGAGGCGCAGCGGGTCAAGCTGGCGAGCGAGCTTGGGAAGCGGGCTACTGGCAAGACGCTGTATATTCTGGACGAGCCGACTACGGGGCTGCACTTCGCGGACGTGGAAAAGTTGCTCGACATCTTGCACCGGCTGGTTGATGCGGGCAATTCCGTCATCGTCATCGAGCACAACCTCGATGTGATCCGGTCCTCCGACCACGTAATAGATCTCGGACCCGAGGGTGGGGACGGCGGAGGTGAGATCGTGGCTACCGGCGCACCCGAAGACATCGCCCGCGTCGAGGAAAGCCACACGGGACGCTTTCTGCGTGACCTTCTGCCGGAAGCCGTGGCGGCAAGCTAGGAAGCTGGTTCGAGATCTCCCGCCTCGAAGATTTCCTGGCGGATAGGGAGCCAGATACGGAAGAGACCACCGTTTGGTGGAAGCTGGAGCACGAAACCCCGCTGCGCGTCAGGTGATATCTCGGGGATGAGCTTCCGCCGCTCGAACACGTCACGTCGGTTCGGGGCGTGGTGTTCAGGGGCGATGAGGTACTCGTCATGCGCAACCCGGACGGGGTACACGTTCTGCCCGGAGGCCAGCGCGAGGTGCTGGAGGAGGCTGGATGGGGGATCGAAGTCGGGCAGGTGGTCGGCTGCATCCACTTCCTCCACCTCGGCCCGAGATCTCCGGCGCTCATCCTCCCGTATCCCGAGTTCGTGCAGATTGTCTTTCTTACGGAGGCGGCGCGGTACCTGCCACGGGCCAGATTGCAAGGAGACTACGAAACAGATGCGGAATTTCGACCAGTATCCGAAGCCAGGATGTTGGATCTCTCGCCAGGCATCAGGCTATTTCTCGATGCCGCGCTGCGGCTGCGCGAGGGTGGATGAAGCGACCGAATGGCCAGTCCGAGACGAACTCCGAAAAAATGTTGGCGAAAACACAATTTCCGCCCTTGTAACTGCTTGTGCGGCTGATAGATTAGACGACTATGAGCAGGGATACTTCAGACAGTTCCGGCCCCGTAGTCAGCGGGAGCGGGATAATAGCTGCGGGCCTCGCATCGGCGGGGGCGGCCACGGTAACCTCCCGCTTTGGGGTCGCTGGCACTCTGCTCGGCGCCGCTTTGACCACCATGATCATCACGGGCGGGGCGGCAATCCTGAAAGCATATCTGGAGAACGCGACGGGCAAGGTCCGTGGGGTCTCCGGGGGGCTACGGGCGCGCAAGGAACAGCGTAAAGCCCGACGCTACTCCGAACCAGCTAAGGTGCCGGATCGCCCCAACCTGCGGAACAACTCCGTGGGGCGGATGCGGGCAGCGCTGGGATGGTTCTCTCGGCTGCCGAACCTCAGGCGGCGTTCGATCCTGATAAAGGGCCTCATAGCCGCAGTCGTGGCGTTCGTTATCGGACTGGCCGTCATATACGGTGCCGAACGGCTGATCGGCAACAGTTTCTCGTGCGGCTTCTGGAGCAATTGTCCCTATGGCGCCACCCCCGGTGTGCACCCCCTCGGCTACGGTGGCACCGGAGCCGGATCTTCGGTGAAGATGGGCCGCTCAAACTCGGGGTTTACCCCCAGCGGAACGCAAAACACACCTTTCAGTGGCTCCGGCCAGCAGAACGGCCAGCAAAACCAGCTCTTCGGTGGAGGCCAGCAGTCCCCATCTGGAGGCCAGCAGTCCCCATCTTCTGCGGAACCAGATAGCGCGTCAGGGTCTTCTTCGGCTTCCGCATCGTCGTCAGCGGAGCCAGATAGCGCGTCAGGGTCTTCCTCGGCTTCCGCGTCTTCGTCGGCGGAGCCACAGAGCAAATCCTCCGCGTCACCCTCTTCCGCACCACCCAAATAGCCTTCCCCTGAGGCCATCACCCGCAAGGTAGAACCTTCTACTAGTCGCCGGGCATTGTTGAGAAGGAGTCGTTACAATGCCGTATATCTGCGAACGTGCGGGGCGTAGGGGCGAGTCACGGGGAGCAGCCTATGAGCATCATGCGCACGAAGTCCATCGAGCAGTCCATACGGGACACAGAGGACCCCGAGTTTCAACTGAAGAAAGATCTGGGACCCCTGGATCTCACCGTCTTTGGTATCGGGGTAATTATCGGTACGGGTCTCTTCGTCCTCACCGGGGAAGCAGCGGCCGGTTACGCGGGACCCGCCATAGCCCTCTCCTACGTCGTGGCGGGTGTGGCCTGCGCCCTGGCGGCGCTCTGCTAAGCGGAGTTCGCCTCCACGGTGCCCGTAGCCGGTAGCGCTTACACCTTCTCCTACGCGTCACTGGGAGTGTTCGTGGCGTGGCTTATCGGCTGGGACCTCATCCTGGAGTTCACGCTCGGCGCCGCCACAGTGGCGAAAGGGTGGTCAGGCTACCTCGTCAGCGTACTCGAACTCATAGGGATAACCGTTCCGAAGGGGCTATACGCCGCGAAATCGGGCCTCTCCCACGACTTTTTGGCGGTGATGGTTGTCATTGCTGTGACGGGGATACTCATCGTAGCGATCAAGTTGAGTTCCCAGTTCAACCTGGTGATCACGGCGATCAAGATCCTGGTCACGATCTTCATTATCGGCTTCGGAGTATGGTTCATAGACGCCGCCAACCTCTCACCGTTCATCCCGGCCCCGGCACCAGCCGAGGGCGGATACGGCACCGGGCTCTATGCGTACCTCATCCCGAGCATCCTGGGGATAGACACGATCTTTGGCATCACCGGCATCTTCACCGGGGCCGCGCTGGTGTTCTTCGCCTACATCGGCTTCGACATCGTGGCGACGACCTCCGAGGAGGCACGTAACCCGCAGCGGGACATACCCATCGGCATCTTTGCCTCTCTCGGTATCTGCACGGTGCTGTACATACTGGCTTCCGTGGTGTTCACCGGGCTCGTGCCCTACGACACGTTGGCCACCGCCGCCCCGGCAGCCACGGCGCTGGAGGCGACACCCTTCCCGGCCGCGAAGTTCATAGTCTCTCTGGCGATCCTCGTCGGCCTGACGGTAGTCGTGATGATCCTGATCCTCGGCCAGAGCCGGGTGGCTTTCGCCATGAGCCGCGACAACCTCTTGCCGCGGTGGTTCGCCCATGTCCATCCGACCTTCCGCACCCCGTACAGGATCACCATCATCACCGGTATCCTCTCGGCCATCCTGACGTTCAGCCTCCCGCTGACCACGCTGGGTGAGCTGGTGAACATCGGGACGCTCTCGGCGTTCGTGCTGGTCTCCATAGGGGTGCTCGTGCTCAGGCGGACCCAGCCGGATCTCCCGAGGGCCTTCAAAACGCCCGGCGTTCCGTTCATCCCGATCCTGGCGGTCCTGCTCTGCCTGTTCGTCATGGGCTTTCTCACCATCGGGACCTGGGTCCGGTTCCTGCTCTGGATGGCTATAGGATTGGTGATCTACTTCGGCTACAGCCGCTCTCACAGTCGGCTGGCCCGTGGAGGAGATTCCGAGGGAAATATCCAGGAGTCGTAACCGTATCGACATCGCCCGCGCCGATGGGCGGTAAACTATACGGGTTTTGACTGGCTCTTTACACGACGCGGCGGTGAAGCCCGTGCTCTTGCTGGTGCTCGACGGTATCAGGCCCGACGTTTTACAGGCGGCGATCCGGGACGGGGAAGCCCCGAACTTCGGCGCGCTGGCCGAGTGCGGGGAGGCGGTATGGGATGCGGTCTCTGTGTTCCCGAGCATCACCCCGGCCGCGACGGCTGCCATCGCAACCGGCGGCGCACCGGCTGAGACCGGCATCGTGGGTCATGCCTGGTACGACGCGGCCCAGGGTGGCGTGGTCGTCTACGGCGCCATGACGGAGACCGTGATGTTTACGGGTCCCGTCAAGGTCTTCCACAACAACGTCTGGCGTATGAACCGCGACGATCTGCACGCTGCGACGCTCTTCGAGACGCTGCACGAGAGCGGGGTTGACGGGGCATGCGTGAACTTCCCGATCCGGCGCGGACCCCACGAGCATCCCGTGAGGATGCGTTCCGTGGAAGGATATGAGAGGGGCAGCCGCTACCTCGGAACCTCAGTGAAGGGGCCGAAGGAATACTACATGGGCGACCTTTTCTACAGCCGCGATACTGGCGCGAACGGTCGCAAGGGAAGCGGCGGATTCCGGCACTCCGTCGGCATCAACGACGAGTACGCCGCAGAGGTCGGGGCGATGTTCGTGCGGGATCACGTGGCGCCCTTCAACCTGGTGTACTTTTTCAAGGGCGATTCCATCGCCCACCATCAGGGCCTCGCCGCCCAGCGCCGCTGGCTGGCGAAGGCTGATGGATACGTGGGACGCATCTTCGGGGCCGGCGGCGGGGTGGACCGGGTGCTCGACGAGTACGCAGTGCTCGCGCTCTCGGACCACGGGCACGCCCCGCTTCTCCCCGAGCGCCGCTACGTGGAGCTCGGGAGCATATCCGGCTACCGGGTCTCGTCCGGGTCGCGGGCGCGGTTCGGGCCCGGCGTGGACGTGGTGATGGTCCCAAACGGCCGCTCCGCCCTGCTGTACCTGCGCGAAGGCGTGGATCGCGGGGATCTCGTGAACAGCCTCGTTTCCCGGCGGGGCGTGGACGTTGCGGCCTGGACCGAAGCCGGGTGGGCCGTGGCCCGAAGAAATGGACTGGAGCTATGGTTCCGACCGGGCGACGGCCTGACTGATACTTATGGTGATTCGTGGGAGATCGAAGGAGATCCCGGAACGCTTGACCTCGAAGTGTCTGGCGACATGCTCGGGTACGGCGAGTACCCTGATGCGCTGGAGAGGTTGTGGGGCTGCCTGAACACCCCACGATGCGGGGATCTCGTGCTCTCGGCGACGCCTGGGTGTACCTTCGGGGAGGTCACTGGAGGGTTCCATACGGCGAGCGACCACGGCTCACTGCACGCCGCGGACTCCGAGGTGTTCGTGCTGGCGAGCGGGTTGAATAAAGGCGTGCCGACCCCGCGACGGATCACCGACATCGCCCCGACCCTGCTGGAGCACTTCGGGGTGAAGAAGGCGGAGCCCGTGGAGCAGGGTGTCTCCTGACCGCGACGCCAGCCAGCGGGGCATACAGCCCCGTTACCGGCGGGCCTTCGGATGCGTCACCTGGACCTACATGGGGATTCTGGCCTTTCTGGCGGCGGCGTTCCTGCTGCTCCTGCCTTTCCGGTACGTGGGAGACGGCGGCCTGTTCCGGCTACTTGGCGGGCTCTCCGGGTTTGGGCTCCTCCTGATCCTGCCGGGCACGGTCCTTGCCGCGCTCCTCGGCTCCCGCACCTACCGCTCGCAGGTCCGGAGTGGCACCCGGAACGGGGCCGGCGTGGGCGCCATC
>JAABUS010004883.1_pt1 | contig 18569 bp, 14 predicted proteins | sample 5560161 | NCBI WGS metagenome assembly JAABUS01 (sample SAMN10711885, study PRJNA513376) | rock metagenome | isolation source: Antarctica rocks | place: Antarctica: Victoria Land, Trio Nunatak nord | collected 2016-01-04 | reverse complement strand
CGTGGCGAACCCTCCGACCCATCGAGGCTTACTAATGCCCGCGGCGTCCGTAACCCGGATGACGTACGACCACGAATGACCGCGCTTGATCACCCCGTCACGCAACTGGCCCATCACGCCACCCGCCGGAGGCCATCGACGAACTCGAGCACATCGACACCACGGATGCGCCGAACACCATCGATCTTGATCGACGGCAACACCCCGGCGCGCACCAGCTCGTAAACCTTGGATCGACTGAGACTCAGGTAGTGCGCCACCTCCGGGATCCGGTACAGCAGTTTGTCGTTCATGACGTCGCCTCTCTCAACATTGCAGTTGGCATTGCCGAATTGGTGTCCACGGGTGCCAGGTCGATCGCACCCTCGACGTCCCGAGGTCTGTTGGTTCCTGAACCCTTGCTGGCTGGTTGTCGGTGCATGTTCTCGCCTCTCAAGAAGGTGAAGCCATATATGCCGGTAAGCACCGAGGACCCTTTGGGCTCGACACTGCCTGCCCTGGAATCTCACCATCCGAGACAGACGGATCCCCATGGGAACGAGGCGACGCGCGTGGGTCCCGCCGAGCGCTGACGGAGTGGCCACCGGCGTGACATACAAGCCGGTAAGCACCGAGGACCGTTTGGGCTCGACATCCTGATCCCGAACGCCTCACTATCCGAGACAGGCCGATTGTTGTCTGAGCGAGGCGGGGCGCTTGCGGGTGGGGCCAGACATCTTGACGAAACCCAGTCGGGTCACCCATGTCCGCACCTGTCCGGCCGCTTTCGTAACTTCACGAACGCTCGAAGCCCCAGCAGCCGTTGCCGCTCGACGGGACGCCTGACCGTTGGCAAGAAGAGCAACCGTGATAGGCAACACCGCCTTGACGCCCATGATCGTGGCCCTCGTGCGCGAGCACCTGTTCCACACCATCCTGCCGGAGGAACGGTCCTGTTCCTCCGCGAGTTGATCTCCCTCGTCCACGACCAGGCGGTAGCTGCTCGCGGGTCTCGCCCGTCTCGAGGCCCAGGTCTACGAGAGATCCTTGACGCGCGGGTCGACGAGCACCATCGGTTCGTCAAGGTGCTTCCCCCGACTACGAGAGCTGGCCCGCTCCAGGTGTGGCCTCCGCGGGTCGGCTGGACGATAGCTACGTCGTGCCGGGCGGGTCGACGGTGGGGCGCGGCCGGCGCTGCTCTGGCTGCCGGCCGGTGGCTAGGGTTGCGCCGTGCCAACTCGGGTCGGCGGTGACGCCCCTGCACCGGGCCCGTTCCGCGCGTGGCCTGACGCAGAGCCAACTGGCCCGGATCATCGACGTCTCGGGCGGGGAACGCGTCTCAGAGTGGGAGCGGGGCGTCCGAGCCCCCGCCGTCCGGTTGATTCCGGCGGTGGCGGCCGCTCTCGGGGTGACTCCTTTGGAGTTCCTCGCACTGCCGAACGGCGTCGACTTGAAGGCGCTCAGGCTCGCGTCCGGCAAGACGTCGAGGGAGAGCGCCCAGCAGACCCAGGTCTCGTCGGCAACATACCTGCGCTGGGAGTCCGGCAGATCGCGGGCGACCCCAGATCCAGCCGTTCGGCGCTGTCTGGCGAAGGCCTTGGGCATCCGTCTGCCCGGGCTGGAAGCCGCCCTTGAGGCCACAACCCGAGACTCCCGCCTCATCGAGTGACTAAAGGCCACTAGCGCGCTACCCTCGACTTGTGGGGCGCCGCATCAGAGGGTCACGCGTCATACGCGTCGTGAACGGGCTGCCGTGGAAGACCGACGATGCCTAAGAGCCTCGCCGTGTCAACAGTGACGGACCGGCGCGCGAGTAGTGTTCTGGCGGTGCGGGCTCAGGTGGACGCTGCGGCGCTGCGCCGGGCCCGTACCGAACGGGGCCTAACTCAGGCGGAGCTGGCTAATATCCTTGGGGTTGCGGGAGGGGAGCGAGTTTCGGCCTGGGAGCGGGGGGTGAACCAGCCCGACGTTCGACTAGTCCCGGTGCTGGCGTCGGCCCTCGGGGTGGAACCGGCGGCTCTGCTGGGACGGCCGCAGTCAGCCCTTCGCGAGCTGCGGTGGACGGCCGGGTTGACGGCCCGCGAGTTGGGCGCGGCATCGCTCGCAGTGTCAACGTCGCGCTCGCAACGGCGCGCGCAGAGCTCCGCGAGGCGCTCGCCGAAGCGGAGGCACATGACGACGCCAATGTCCTGCGCTCCGTGGTGCCTCCATTCGTGACCGCCGTGCTGGATCGGACCCCCTCGGCCTGGGAGGAGACTGGAAGAACATGAACGACTACATCCCGGCCCGCGGTGACAAGTTCTCTTTCGGCCTGTGGACCGTCGGCTGGCTGGGGGTGGATGTCTTCGGCGGTCCGGTCCGGGCGCCACTGGAGCCAGCCGAAGCCGTGCACAAGCTGGCCGAACTCGGAGCCTACGGAGTCACCTTTCATGACAACGACGTCTTCTCCTTCGGCGCATCCGCCGGTGACCGGGACAGCCGCCTGGAGCCGTTCCGGCGGGCCCTTGACCAGACCGGCCTCGCGGTCCCCATGGTGACGACGAACCTCTTCTCCCACCCGGTGTTCCGCGACGGTGGGTTCACCAACAACGACCGCGATGTGCGGCGGTTCGCGATACGCAAGGTCGCCGACAACCTCGACCTGGCGGCCGAGCTCGGGGCAACGACGTTTGTCGCCTGGGGTGGCCGCGAAGGGGCGGAGTCCGGTGCCGCCAAGGACGTGCGCGCCGCGCTGGATCGCTACAAGGAGGCGTTCGACCTTCTGACGCAGTACATCGTCGACTGCGGCTACGACATGCGGATCGCCATCGAGCCGAAGCCGAACGAGCCGCGCGGTGACATCCTGCTGCCGACCATCGGACATGCGCTCGCGTTCATCAATGAGCTCGCGCGTTCCGACATGGTGGGCCTCAATCCCGAGGTCGGCCACGAGGAGATGGCCGGCCTGAACTACGCGCACGGCCTCGCACAGGCCCTGTGGCACGGGAAGCTGTTCCACATCGACCTCAACGGTCAGCACGGCCCGCGCTACGACCAGGACTTGCGTTTCGGCGTCGGCAACACGCGCGGCGCGTTCTGGACCGTGGACACCTTGGAGCACGGCGGGTACGACGGACCGCGGCACTTCGACTTCAAGCCGCCGCGCACCGAGGACTACGACGGAGTGTGGATCTCGGCGGCCGCCTGCATGCGCAACTACCTGATCCTGCGAGAGAAGGCGCGCGCATTCCGCGCCGACCCGGACGTGCAACAGGCGCTAGATGACGCACGAGTCGCCGAGCTCGCGCAACCGAGCCTCAGCGCAGGCGAGACGATCGACACGCTTCGCGCGGAGTCTTTCGATCCGGACGAAGCGGGCCGGCGCGGCATGGCGTTCGAGCGGCTCGACCAGCTCGCGCTCGAGCACCTCTACGGGGTGCGTGGGTGACCGTTGCATGGCGAGGCGCTCCCATCGCTTCGGTACCGGCTACCTGACGCGAGACCGGATGGAAGGCCGGCGCGCTCAGAGCGCCAGCACCTGCCCGGCGTCCCGCAGGCGCTGCTGTAGCTCTGCCACGTCGATGGACTGCACGGCACGTCCGGTCGCCACCGCGCTGGCCGCCGCGCACCCGGCTGCGTGTCCGAGCATCTGGTACTGCGGCTCCATCCGCACGGAAGAGAAGGCGACCTGCGAGGCTGACACGCACACCGGCACGAGGAGGTTCGTGCAGTCGGCGTAGCGGGGTACCAGTGCACGATAGGGAATCGGGTATGGCGGCACCGGGACCGATAGGTATCCCTCGGTGAACACCATCCCGATCGGCCGGGGGTGCTCGTGGACCCAGCGCCACGCGCGCTGCAGTTCACGGACGTCCAGGTGGTAGGAGCCCATCGCTATGACGTCGTGCTGCGACCGCGCACCCATCAGGTCGTGCTCGGTGAGCACGTACTCCCCCGCCATACGGCGGGCCTCGCGCACATAGAGCTGGTGGGGCAGGTGGCCGGTGTCCGCGAACTCGTCGGCCGGTAGACCCCAGCGGCGCATCTCGGCGCGAACGTGCCCGGGCACGGCCGCATCGTTCGCCAGAAAGTACAGGAAGTCCTGCGCGTGGTGCAGGTGATGTCGACGGATCTCCTCACGGCGTTGCCAACCGGCGTCGGGGTACTCCCATGCCGAGCCGTCCAGCACGCTGAGCGAGATCGGGCCCAGAGAATTGGCGTCGGACTTGCCGTTCGGCAGGTTGGGCGCGAGCCCGACCATCCGGCCGGCGGACATCTCCACACCGTCGCGGGCCCACCGGTCGAGAACCCTGCGACCGAGCTCCCAGTACGCCTCGTCATACCCGTCACGGCGCTCGAACGGGATCCGGTCGGTGGCCGTCGTCAGACACACCCGGTATCCGTAGGACATCACCCCGCCGTCGCCGGCCCCCACCTCGACCATCGGCTCCGGTTTGACCTGCGGCAGCAGGCGCCCCGCCTGCTCACCAGCGGGGTCGTCCTGGAACGGCGAGATCCATGCGGGCATGGTGTGTCGACCCGGGACGAGCTCCTGGCGCCCGGCGTACCGCTCGCCGTGGAGCGTCCGGTCTTCCCGCCCGACGGCGTAGGGCACGTGCGCGAGCGGGAGAAGGTCACCCTCGTAGCTCGCATCGACGAAGGCCCCGGCGTCCACGGTCTGCCCGCCGGACGTCGTCAACGACTGGATTCGCGCATCGATCATGTCTGCCATGACCGCCCGCTCGCCGAACATGACCTCTACACCGCTTTCTTCCAGCCACCGGGTGTAGATCACCTCGGCGACGTGAGGTTCGGGCCCGGCGTAAGCACCCGGGGCGACGTCGTAGTGCTCCCCGATCGCGGTGCGCAGCCGCGCCGCCATCCCACCGAGCACACGGGAATCGCCGACGTCGGTGTAGCCCAAGCCGCCGGACGTCATCCCGCCGAGGTGCTGGCCGGGCTCGACGAGCAGGGTCCGCGCTCCGGCCTGCGCCGCGGCGACTGCGGCGCAGACCCCGCCCGAGCTCGCGCCGTAGACGACCACGTCCGCAGAGGACGTCACCGGGTGAGCCCCACCCGGCGCCGGTAGGCGTGCCAGCGCTGCGCGACGAGTGCCAGATCTTGCGCGCTCAAGCGCTCCCGGGAGCGGTCGATGGAGTCGGCGTAGTAGAGCGCTGGCACGCCGAGTTCTCCTTGCAGCTGCACGTAGGAGCGCCACTCGTCGCGGTTGGGCATCGGCCACTGGTCGGTGTCGATCGGGTGACCGGGCATCGAGGCCGTGACGACGGCGTGGCGAAATCGGAGTTGATCCACGACCGGGACACAGTGGGTGAGTGGGTCCCGCTCGAGGATGTCATTGAGTCGCACCATGTCGCACACGTCCGCGAACCCCGGGTGGGGGGTGTGCGTCACGACGAGTGCGTCGGCCTTGGCGGCCTTGGCCGCTCGGTAGAGCGTGTCGAGCAGAGCATGGAGCGCGGCGATGCCCCACACGCCCGGGCGAGCGGCCTTGTCGGTGTAGGCCTGCAGGGAGTGGCCGGCAGGGGCCCGTTGGGTGAAGTCGACCTTGAAACCGTCGGCGTCCAGGCCGGCCGGGCTGACGAGCCGGGTGACGATGTCCGCCAGATGCCGCAGGTAAGCCGGGTTGCCCGGGTCGACCGCGACCGGTCGACCGCCCGCGTCGAGCACGCACTCGTCCGCCGGCAACCCGTCCCAGGCCCACGCTTTCCACCACAGCAGGACCTTCTGGCCGACGGCGTGCCGCTCGGCGATCCAGGACCGCAGGTCCGGCCACCGCTCGGGGTGCGGCTCGCCTGTGCCGTATGCCGCCTGCCACCGGTCGTCGATGACGACGGTGCCCGGCACGATGCCGTACTCCGCCAGTTGCAGGAGCAGCTCGTCGTAGACCTCCTGGCGCGCCATGTCCGACGCGATGTCATGACCCGGCGGCACCACCGCTGGACCGAGGTCGGCCAGGTAGTAAGGGTGGCTGGCGGGCTCCCCCGGTAACGGCGCCCTGGCACACTGCGCACCCCAACCGCAGAAGATCGGCTCTTGCCACCACATCGCCGGCGGGTGCACCGGTCCGGGCGCCGCCAGACCGCGGTCGAGCAGGTCCGCCCGGGAGTCGCCGAGCGCCTGCCACGGGTCCCCGGTGGGGCCCATCACGAGGGTCGGGCTGCGGAACTCGCCGTCCACCCGGGTGTGTCCGTCGTAGTCCAGATGCAGCAGAAAACCACCGTCGACGGGGGCGTAGCGCAGCTGGGTGAAGGTCATCTCGGCTACTGGGGCCCGGACGGCGACGGCGAGCCACCGCCCGGCCGGCACATCGGTAGGACCGTCGGCGAGATGACGACCGAGGGCGATGCACAGCGGCGGCGGCGAGAAGATGCCGTGCAGCCGACCCGCGCCGGCGTCGCCGACGACTCCGAGCACGGCTGCCGACGTCGCCGGACGCACCACCTGGACGGGCTCGCTCGGCGCCGGGGAGAAGAGCGACTGGAACTCGATGGAGGAACGGAATGCCCCGCAGGCGCCGTTGCTCAGGACCGCGCGCCCGCCGAGGAGGGTTAGATCGCTCAGCTCTCCGGTCCCGCGGACCGAGAGGTCGAGTTCGACCGTCCCAGGCAGGCACACCAGCCGCACGGTCTTGGCCTCCCAGGCGGAGCTGGCCATCTCCAGGACGACCTCCACGTCGCCGTCCTCCCGGACGCGGACGACGGGGAAGCCAACCGCGTAGGACTCGTCGACCGCGTCGGTGCGGTCGAGGGAGGCGAGCAGGCTCAGCTGCGACCAGATCAGCCCGTCGCGGTCGGCAAGGATCGCCCTCGGCGGGTCGGCGCGGACCTCCAGCAGATACGTGACGGCGGTGACGAGCACGGCGCCCGGACGCCGCTCGATCCCGACAGTTCCCCGGGCGGCGGACGTGGCGGCAGTGGAGGTGGGCGGCACGCCGTTCATCCAAACCGGCCGATCAGCGGCTCCTGCGATGGGATCGCACCGGTCCGCGCAATCTGCGCGTAGAACCGCCCGGAGTCTTTGATGGTTCGCCGCCCCGTCGCATAGTCGACGTGCACCAGCCCGAAGCGCGGGCGGTATCCCAACGCCCACTCGAAGTTGTCCATCAGCGACCAGTGCAGGTACCCGCGCACGTCCGCACCGGCCTCGATCGCCTCGGCAACCGCCTTCAGGTGCGTGCGCAGGAACGCCATCCGTCGTACGTCGTGCACCTGCCCGTCGTGGGTGGGTGTGTCGCCGAAGACCCCACCGTTCTCGGTGATCATGAGCGGGATGCCGGGGTAGTCGCGGTGCAGCCGCACGAGCAGGTCTCGCAAGGAGTCGGGGGAGACCTCCGTGCCCTCGTCAGTGCGGGTCACCTCGCCGATCGGGCCCACGACCTGCCAGGGGAACGGCCGACCCGGGCCCGGTTGCGCCGCTGCCATCACCCGCCGGGCGTAGTAGTTCACGCCGAGGAAGTCGCTGCGGGCGCCCATGGCCTGCTCGTCACCGTCGCGGATCATCTCCAGCGGGCCACGGAGCGCCCGCTCGTAGTGCTCGCGCATGTCCTGCGGATAACCAGCCCCGAGCAGCGGGTCGAGGTACCACCGGTTGACGTAGCCGTCGGATCCCCACGCCGCGGCGGCGTCCTGCTCACTGTCGCTGGCCGGGTCGCACGGGGCCAGGCTGAGCGCTGACCCTACGTTGGTGTGCGGGTAGCGGTGCAGGATGTCAGCGCCCACGCCGTGCGCCAGCAGGACATGGTGTGCGGCGGCCACCGAAGCGCCCAGATCGGCGATGCCCGGTGCGTGCAGGCCCTTCTGGTAGCCGAGCAGGGCGATGATCCACGGCTCGTTCTGGGTGATCCACCACGTCACCCGGTCGGCCAGCCGCTCGGCAACCGCCTCGCTCAGTTCCGCGAATGCATCCACGCTGCTGCGCGCGACCCAGCCGCCGTCCGCCATCAGCGCCTGCGGCATGTCCCAGTGGTTGAGGGTGAGCACGGGTGCGATCCCCCGCTCGAGCAGCGCGTCCACGATGCGCTCGTAGTGGTCGAGTCCCCGCTGCTCGACCTGGCCGGTCCCCTCCGGGACGATCCGCGACCAGGCAACCGAGAACCGATATGCACGTAGACCCAACTCCGCGAGCAGCTCGATGTCCTCCTTCCAGCGTCGGTAGGAGTCGCATGCCCGCGAGCCGTCGCCGCCGCCCTCGACCACTCCTGGCTGGCGGGTGAAGACGTCCCAGACCGACTCGCCGCGTCCATCGACGTCGAGGCTGCCCTCAGTCTGGTACGCCGAGGTCGCAGCACCCCAGAGGAAGGCGGCGGGAAACGTAGTGGTCTCGGTCATAGCGGACTTCTCCTCATCGTCGTCGAACAGATCAGCGTCGTGGATCATGGTCGGGTCGGTGTTCCAGGACTCCAGCAGCAGCCGGCGCGGCTTGTCTGCACGCCTGCCATCGACACCGCGCCCCACCCGCAGGGCACGTTCCTCACCGGGCAGCAGCGGGCGGGGGTGGCCGTCGCAAACGGCCCAGCCGGGTGCGCTGATGTTCCGCGCGTCGCTGCGCTGGAAGCCGACGACGAGCGGCCGCCGACATGTCGCACCTGCACGCGCCACGCGCCCGGGTCGCCGCCGCGGCGGGTGGTGAGCTGCATCGAGGCGCACGCGAGGTGCAGCAGCGGCCAGAGATCCGGTCCCGTGCTGGCGAGCCCGGCGTCGCGGTCTACGAGGCATCGTCTGGACCGCGCCAGTCCGCCTCCCAGACGACGACGCCCAGGCCGGTCTCGCGCGCCGCGGTCAGGTCGGCCTGGAGCGTACCGACCGGTCGGGGGTCGGTGGCGGGATCCGCCACGGTCCAGCTCTGCTCGGCCAGCACCGCGCCGTCCGCTGCCCGCAGCCGCCCGATGACGTGGGACCCTGTCGGCACATTGGGCTCGGACCACAACCACGCCTGCGCGCTCGCCGTGCCGTACCCGGCCCAGCCGAGCGGTCGGTGCGTAGCGTCACCCACGTCGGCGCGAACGCGCGAAGCACAGTTGGTATCCCGGCTTGACGTCACTGCGGTGGTCGACCGCGCTCGTGCACCAAGCGTTCGGATAGGACTCGTTCAGCTGCCAAGGCAGCACCATGCTGCACCGCGGTGGGCGGCGATGGTCGGCCTCCACGGCGTAGCCGAGACCGGTGGTTTGGAGCAGCTGGCTGGTGCGGTGCACCTGTTCCACTGTGGTCAGCCGAGCCTGGTCCCGTGATCACCCAGGGACAGCTGGCGCCGACGCACTGCTGCACCGGATCGGCGTCGTCCCACCACTTGACTAGGTGGCGGTACACCGCGTTGCTCCGGTCGACCGGCCAGCGCTCTGGCTCGGGCACGACCGCGTGCAGGGTGCGCAGGTTTGTCATGCCTTCGACCCCGAACTCGGTGTGCGCGAGTGCGCTGCCCGCGTTGTAGAGGGTGTGGTGGTCCGCCAGCCCCTTTTGCCCCCAGGGCCCGTGCATGTCGTGCTGCCCCTGCGGGCCCTTGGCGAGGGCGGCGTCGAGCCGGTTGTGGAAGCAGGGGCCGGTCGGTGACGTCGCCGCCCAGTGCCAGCCCGGTTCGAGCCGGGGGACCGTGTCACGCAGCGCGGCGAGAACCGGTGAGTGCTCCTCGGTGATCGGGATCCCGCCGGCGTCCAGCTCGTGGCCGCCGCTCGACATCAGCAGGCTGGGGTGGTGGGCGCGGGATGGGACGACCGCTTCGGCCTCGGCACGCATCAGTGCCACGGCCTCGGCATCGGCGGCCGGGGCGCTCTGCATGCCGGAGCTGGACAACTGGGTCTGCACCACGTCAGGCTCGCCGCGCCGCGCCGCGCGTCACCCGGAGCAGCTCGGTGACGCCGCTTGCCGGTGAACTGAGGACGGTCGCCCCGCCGTCGGCGGCGGCCGCCGAGGCCACCGGCGCCATCGAGGCCTGCGCGAGCACGACGACGTCCGCTCCGTCGTCCGCTCCACCGGACAGCTCCCGGATCGCGTCCGCGATGGCGGTGTCGTGGCCCGCGAGGTCGCCGGCCGCGCGGGCCGCTGCGGCGCCGGGCACCACCGAGGAGACAACCTCGATCCGCGAGCCCGCACGGTGCACTTCGCGCTCGACGAGGCGCTTGGTTGGGCCGAGCGTCGAAGCCAACGTGGCCAGTACAGCGATGCGCCCGCGCGCGCCCGGAGCGCTCGCCACCGCCACCGCCTCCGCCGCCATCGCCGCGTCGACACGCAGCACCGGGACGGCGCTGGTGGACCCGGCGGCTTCGGCGGCTTCGCCGACCGAGGAGCAGGTGACCATCACGACCGCCGCACCGCCGTCCGCCAGGTGACGGGCGTGGTCGGTCACCCGCTGCTGGACCTCGTCGGTGACGCCCCGCACGATCGCGGTCGCCAGCAGTTGCGGGTCGACGATGTGGACGACACCTGCCCCGGGCTCCTGGGAGGAGACCAGATCCTGGAAGGTGCCAGCGAGCGCGGGAACGGTGTGCAGCAGACCGATCCGCAGCTGCGCCTCAACCCCGTCCGCCCCGGCCGCGCTCCACGGTCGAGCGTGCTGGTCCACGATCTCCACCAGTCGCTGCAGACGCGGCACGGACAGCTCACGCAGCCGCGTCGCCACGTCGCCCTGGCCGACGACGTCGCTCCACAGCGCGCGCCCCGCCAAGAAGCCGCTGGCCCCGGCCTGACAGGCGGCGGTCACGGCCTTGGCGAAGTCCTGCGGGTCTACGCCCTGCGACAGCACCACCCACGGTCCGGTGATCGCCTCGCCGAGCTGTTCGCAGGCGCTGCGCAGCTCCTCCGGCGTGCCGCGGCCCGAGCGCGGCACCTGCACCTTGTAGAGACTCGACCCCAGGGCGGACAGCGCGCGCGCGGCTTCCCGGATGGCCTCGTCGGTGTCCCAGGACCCCTCTGCCAGCTCGGCCGACGTGGCGCGTACCACCGCCTCGAGCACCGACAGCACGCCCCGCTGGCGGGCGGCGGCGATGAAGCGGCGGGCCATCTCGACCCGGTGGGCCCGACGATCGTCGCGTCGCCAGATCACCAGCAGCTTGATCGCGGCCACCCCGTCCAGGTCGGCGTCGGCAGCGACGACGGCCTCGTCCACCTCCGTCTCCTGCACGGGGCCGCCGGCTTCCTGCTGGAGGGAGTCGGCAGCCAAGATGAGCCCGCAGCCGGGCGGCAAGAAGCCGTCGGCACGCACGGCCTCGAAGCCGAACTCGCGGTCGATGAGGAAGCCGGAGGCGATCGGACCGAGCGTTGCGCCCACATCGAGTTTGAAGCGCGTCAGCACCTCGTCGCCGGGTCGGCCGGCACCGGCATCATCGAACATGGTGCGCAGGCTTTCCCGCTGGTCCATGGCGACCATGGCGAAGGTCCCGGACTCGCGGGCGATCGCTGCGAGCGAGGGGACAGCTGAGCGTGGATCTGTCATAGCTCTCCATTTCGGTTCACCGCGAGTGCGGCGGTGACGAACTCCCGGAACATCTGGTCGTAGGCCGCGCCCGGTGAGCAGCCGGCCCTGACCCGCGCCCCGGCGGCGGAGCTCCGGCAGCCGGGCAGTCGCACCACGCCAGCGGCCAGTAGACCCGCCCGCTCTGCAGCGACCAGTGCGGCTCCAGCGGCCACCGGCTGGGTGATGCCGACCAGCCGCAGCGGTGCGGGTGTCACGGCCGCCTTGACACCCATCCAGGTCGGGTTCGCCGACACCGCCCCGCCCAGCACCGCGACCTCGCTCCCGGCGAGATCGGTTCCGCCGAGCCGCGCCTGCTCGGCCAGCATCCACCGTGCCTGCAGACTCAGCCCCTCGAGCAGAGCCCGGGTCAGCTGCGCCCGGCCGTGCCCGGCGGTCCGGCCGATGATCACGACCTCTGCCGCGGGATCGGGGGCTGGCGCCTGGCGGCCGGCCAAGTACGGGAGCACGAGGACGTCGGTCGGCCCGGCGGGAAGCCGATCGACATCGGCGAAAACGTCGGCGGCAGGGCGGTTTCCGACCATGGTCGCCAGCCACCACGCGATCATCGCGCCCGCGCTGCCGCAGGCCGCCATCAGGGCCTCGTGCTGACCGGTCACGGTGCGCACCAGGCTCATCCCGGCCGCCGCCACGGCGGCCGGCTCGGGGGACCGGGCCAGCACGGTGATCACCGCCTCGGCGGTACCCAGGGAGTCGGCGACTTCGCCGGGCGCGCCTACCCCTGCGGCGTAGGCCCCCACGGCGTGGTCGTGGCCGGCGACCACGACCGGCGTGCCGGCGAGCAGCCCCGCGCCGACGAAAGCGGACGCGGTGACCCTCCCCGCGACTTCCCGGGGCCCCACGATGGCCGGCAACTGCTCCGGGTACAGGCCGACCGCCGCGAGCAGGTCCGCGTCGAAGGTCGCCGGTAGCACCCCGTCGGGCCCCGGCAACCGGTACGCCATGGTGCGGCCGGCGAGGGTGTGGTCAGTCGCCAGCCGGCTGGTCATCGCCAGGCACACGATGTCGGCGGCACCAGCCCAGTGCCGCATGCGAAGCCAGACGTCGGGCTCGTTCCTGCGCAGCCAAGCCAAGGTGGCCAGCGGCACCTTCGCGCTCGGGCGAACGCCGGTCGTCGTGAAGAGCGCATCGCGCCCGAGGTCCGCCGCGAGCGCCTTCGCCTCCGCGCAGGCGCGATGCCCGTCCCAGCGCAGGAACGGACACAGCGGTTCGCCGTCGGCATCGATCGGGACACCGGTTTCAGCCATCGAGGCGAGCCCGACGACGTCCGGAGGCCGCGGAGCGTCGGCTAGCACGCTGCGCACGAGGCCCACTGCGGTGGCGACCAACGTGCTGGCGTCGTCCGGGGTCGGTGCGCCGGCGGCGGTGACGACGCGCACAGCTCCGCAGCCAGGCTCCCCGGCGGAGATGGCAACCAGCGCGACCTTCGTGTTGGTGGTACCCACGTCCACGCCGAGGGCGAGCACCGCCTGGCCGTGGCCGCGCGTATCGCGCGGGTAATCATCCACCATGCCATTTTGTGATAGGTCGAATAGAGCGGTCAAGGTTTGTCCGACGCGTGGGCGCTTGACGGATCTCTTCACCTCTCCTTGGGTTGAAGGTCCAGCCGGACCTGCAGGGCCGAGTGTTCGCCGTGAGACCCCTCATTTCCAACGCCTTGACCTCGGTTGCTCTATTGTCGTCGGCACTTCTCGCGGACCATGTCCCAGCCCGCGATGCGCGGTGACCTCGGACTGGTCCTGCGCCACTCCTGGGTACGAGGGCCGGGCGCGGCTACGCGCTGACGTTCGTGCTCGCCGGACTCCTCCAGTCGCTCTGCGGCATCGCCGCCTACCTGCTCCTCCGTCTCGCAACGTGGAGAGCGATCCTGGGGTCGACGATCTTCATCCCGTTCGGGGCCGGCCGCGTCCGCCTGCACGGCGACCTCGAGGTGCTTCGCTCCAGGCCTCTGCCTGAGCTGAGTCGTCCAGCCGCACCCGACATCACGTGACGTTCACCAGCGCCTCGGCGTGCTGACCGAAGCGGGTTCCGCCGACGGTGAGGTCCGCGACCAACCGGGCTCGGCGCATGATCAGGCCCACCGGAGGGGTGACCCGGAACACGACGGTCTCCTCCGACCGTCCCGTCACCTCCACCTGTTGGCTCCGTGGCGAGGCCTTCCAGCCATCGGGCACCTCCAGCTGAACCAGCGTCAGATCCTCGTGCGGGAACGGGTTGCGTACGGTGACGTTCAGGACGAGTTCCTCACCGCCACGCACCGTCGACCGGTAGGGCTGGATTCGAGCGCCGAAACCTTCCATGCCGAAGTCGATCTCGTCCAGTGGCAGCAGGTCACGGCCCCCAAACTCACTGCAGCGCCCGAAGCAGGACCCAGGTTTCGCGAGCACTTCTCCCCTGAGGCATCCCCTGGGGCACACGCCCCACTTCCCGAGCACATTAGGTGAGTCTCGTCGAGCCCTTCCGCGTGGCCGCCACGGCGATCGACCGCCGGGCGTTGGCCCTCGCACCCCGTGAGCCCAACCAGCTCGTCGAGCAGCCGGCCCTTCTCCTTCCTCGCCGCTGACGCGTACGCCGTGGCGTACTTCTTGGTGATCTCTTTGCGCGCCATCGACAACCGTTGACCCATCCCCGGAGTCCACTACAGCGCCCGAACCTGGACCCGGGTTTCGCGAGCAGTTCTCCCATGAGGCACGCACCCCACTTCGCGAGCACTATTCGTGAGACTCGTCGTGCCCTTGTGGCTGTCCGGACCCGCATGTACTGTGCCGATGTGGGAAGGTTCCCATGTGCCTCGACAATGAGGTGCGACCGCGGGATCCGGTCACGCCCGCGAGGTTCGACGCGAAGGGGATGATCAGATGATTCGCAGACGGGCAGGCGCAGTCACGATCGCTGTCGGGGTTATTGCGGTCGTCGTGTCCTCGTGTAGTGGTGGGGGGAGCGGCTCCTCCGGGGGGTCGTCGGGCGCCGCTACCAGTTTCAGCAAGGACGTCAAGGGCAGTTTGAGTGGGTGGGCGTTCGACAACGCGGACGATGTCGGCAAGGCGCGAATCGAGTCGGCCAAGCAGCAGCTATCCGGCGTCAGTATCCAGCTGGACCAGACGGCCTTCGACGCTCAGAAGTTCACCACACGTATGGCCAGTGGGCAGGTGCCCGACGTGGTCCAGATGGATCGCCAGTTCGTGGCAACGTATGCTGCGCAGGGTCTCATTCAGTCGCTCGATGGCTGCTTCTCCACCTGGGGCGTGGATCCGAACACGGCCTGGTACCCCTCGGTCGTCGCGGACGTCACCTACGGGGCCAAGGTCTGGGCGGTCCCGCAGTTCTATCAGCCGCCGGCGATCATCTTGAACAAGCGGGTTATGGCGGCCGCGGGAGTGACGGCGGCGGATATTGACACCAGCAAGCCGGACGTGCTGGTCGCCGCCCTTGGCAAGATGTACAAGATCAGCGGCGACAACCCTTCGACCCTTGGGTTCGATCCGGTGGCCACTGGTCAAACGCCGCTGTGGATCCTCGGTTACGGCGGCCAGCTCATCGACTCAACGGGCAAGCCAACCCTGGACGACCCCAAGAATGTCAAGGGCCTGCAGGTGCTCAAGCAGATCACCGACGCGCAGGGCGGCTTCGCCAAGGTCAAGAGCTTCAGCGATACCTTCGACGCTTTCGGCAAGAACAACCAGTACATCAAGGACCAGGTGGCGGCGCAGGTGAACGCCCAGTGGTACGTCAACGTGCTCACCCCGTACGTGGGCCAGATCGAGATCGGCGCGGTCCCCTTCAAGGGCCCCGACGGGCAGCCGTTCACCGTTGCCGGTGGAACGTCCTTCGTCATCCCGACCAACGCCAAGAACAAGGACGCAGCCTGCGCTTGGATGATCAACATCACCAACCAGCAGGCTTGGGAGGCGGCGGCGAAGGCGCGGTCGGACAAGATCGCGGCGACGCCTGGCGGCATCAACACCGGTCTTTTCACGGGCTCGCCGGCGGCCGACAATGCACTTCGAGAGAAGTACGTCAAGCCGAGTGGCAATGCGGGCTTCGATCAGACGATCTCGACTTTTTACGACATCGTCGTCAAGGGCAAGTCCGTCGGGGCCTCGCCGGCCGGCCAGCAGATCAAGACGGATCTGACCAATGCCGTCCAGGCTGTCCTCCTCGGGTCCAAGTCGCCGGAGGCGGCCCTGAAGGATGCCCAGACCTCGTCGCAGCGGGCTTACGACCAGACAACGGCGGGCAAGAAGAACTAGAGTGCTAGATCCGGCGAAGCCGGAAAGTTTGAGTCAGGTTTGGGCTTGGCGGTTCGGGCTTGTGCGGCTAGGCCGTTCTGGGCGGCGAGTGCGTCGTGGCATGTTGGTATGCGGTTGAGGCGCTAGCGCAGGGCGTTGTCGTTGGTGGGTTCTTCGAGGTGCGACAGGCCGGTGGCTAGGAATCGGTCGTGGACGCGGGTGCGGAACATCGCGGTGTGTCACGGTCTCCACCCGCCCGACCGGAGCCCGCAGACCACGACGACCACGACACGACTCGTCGCGCTGGGGGCGCAGCCCCGTTAGTAGTTAGCGGGGGATGCCCGCCGACCGGCCGAGGTGGCCTCCGTATGCGCGGACCACCTGAGCTGAGTGCGTCTTGCCGTATCGCCCGGCGGTCAGCCCTTACGTCCTTGGGTGGCGACGCCTTCGATGAAGTACCGCTGGCCATAGATGAAGAGCAGCAGCATGGGGAGCGTGACGATGAGGCTGGCGACCATGACGTATTGGTAGTCGCCGTGGCCACCGTTGGTGGGGCTAAACGTGGTCATGGCGTACGAGATGCCAAGCGGCACCGTGAACCCGTCCACACTGCCGGCACTGAGATAAATCAGCGCCGACTGCAGGCTGTTCCAGCTTGCTTGGAATTCGAAGATGAACACGATGATGAGCGACGGGATCGACAGTGGCATCGCGATTCTGCGGAAGAGGTCGAAGTAGCTCGCCCCGTCCAGGCGCGCCGCCTCGAACAACTCCTTGGGCAGCCCGAGGAAGAACTGGCGCTGCAGGAAGATGTAGAACGCCGAGCCGAAGAGGTTCATACCGAACAGCGGGACCCAAGTGCCCAACAGGCCGAGGTACTTCCAGATGAGGTATTGCGGCACCATGGTTACCGCTCCGGGCAGCATCATCGTCGCCAGCACGAGGCCGAAGAGAAAATTGCGCCCTGGGAAGCGGAAGTGGGCGAAGCCGAAGGCGACGAGCGAACTGGAGATTGCCACGAGCCCGGCGGCGAGCAGGGCTATGACGACGCTGTGCCAGATCCAGCTGACGAGCGGCAACTGCGCCCAAACCTCGGTGTAGTTCCGCGGCTGCAGCGTGTGAGGGATCAGCGCGTTGTCGAAGACCTCGTCCCGCGGCTTGAGACTGGCGGCGATCAGCCACGCAAAGGGGTAGAGGAACAGGCATGCGAACGCCACCAACACGGCGCGGAGCAGGAACCGGACGGCGGCCGAGCGGGCCCGGTGGGCCTTTGGCGCCGGCGTGATGACTCGCTCTCGTAGAGCCGCCCTGGCCTGGATCGTGGTCCCGGTGGTCGGGGTCGGGGTCGGGGTCTGGGTCATCAGTTGTCTCCTTCGTAGTAGACGAACCGGTTGGATAGTTTCACCTGGATGAAGGTGATGATCATGATGATCACGAAGAGCAGCCAGGCCATGGCGGCAGCGACGCCGAAGTTGAAGTCGCGGAATGCCTGTTGGAACAGGTACACGCCGTAGAACAGCGCGGTGTCGGGGGAGGCGTTGGTCTGGTCTCGCCAGAAGAGCAGGTACACCTGGTCGAACACCTGCAGTGCGGCGATGGTGAGGACGATGACGTTAAAGAAGATTGCTCCGGAGATCATCGGAATCGTGATGTTGACGAACTTTCGGATCGGGCCGGCACCGTCGAGTGAGGCCACCTCGTAGAGCTCTCGTGGCACGTTCTTGAGGGCGGCCAAGAAGATCACCATGGTTCCGCTGACCCCCCACAGGGCCATGATGACGATCGACGGGCGCACCCAGGCGGGGTCGACGAGCCACTGCGGTCCGTTGATCCCGATGACGTTGAGTCCCTGATTGACCGCGCCGGTGTTGCCGTTGAGAAGCAGCAGGAACATCGAGGCGGTGGCGACCGCCGGGGTCATCTTCGGCAGGTAGTAAAGGGTGCGGAAGACGCCGGCGCCGCGGCCGACCTCGTTGAGCAGCATGGCGAGGAAGAGCGCAAAGCAGATTTCCAGTGGTACCGCCAGGACGGCGTACACCAGGGTGTTGGTCAGCGACAGCAGGACCTTGGGGTCGTCGAGCAACTGCGCGTAGTTGTCGCCGCCGGCGGGCGTCGCGATGTTCGTCGCCAGGCTGTAGTGGCTGAAAGAGATGACCAGGCTGTAGACCATCGCGCCGAGGGTGAAGACCAGGAACCCGACGATCCAAGGGCTGATGAAGAGATAGCCGGCGATCGCCTCGGGGTTGAGCCGCCGCTTGCGTGACGCCGGCGAGACGGTGGTGCCTCTGACGGTCATGGTTGCCTGCCCCTCCCGCGTACGCTGCGGCCCGGCACGCCGGCAGCAGCCGGTGTGGCATCGTTGCCACACCGCCGACTATAGACCGCGGCGACTAGCAGCGCATAACGATTGGGGCGGCCTCAGATCAGACCGGCTGGCGCCGGTGCGTCCCGTTAAGCGGCTCTACGCAATCAACCGTGGTAGCCGGCCTCTGATTCGTGTTGGTGACCGAGTCTGCCAGTCGACTCCGCAGTGCAGCAGCAGCCGCAGGCGGTAGTTGTCGAAGTTGCGGAAGCCGTGGCCGGTTCTCTTGATCTTTTTGATCAGCAGGTTCATCGCCTCGGTCGGGCCGTTGGAGATGCCGCCGGTGTCGAAGTAGGCGAGCAGCTCGTTCCGCCAGGCGTCGATGGTGCGGGCGAGGCGGTGCAGCTCCGGCACGTTCGAATCGGCGCAGTGCTCGAGCCACCGGTACAGGCGCCGTTCGGCGTCCTCACGGGTCTTGGCCCGGTACAGCAGTCGCAGGTCCTGGGCGGCGATCCAGGCGGCGGCGACCTGCCCGTTGACGTCGCCGACGTCCAGCCCGGTCAGCAGCCGCTCCCAGGCCAGGTCGGTGAGCT
>JAABUS010004882.1_pt1 | contig 18569 bp, 16 predicted proteins | sample 5560161 | NCBI WGS metagenome assembly JAABUS01 (sample SAMN10711885, study PRJNA513376) | rock metagenome | isolation source: Antarctica rocks | place: Antarctica: Victoria Land, Trio Nunatak nord | collected 2016-01-04 | reverse complement strand
CGCGCATTCTCTCCCTGCCGGCGGGGCTGGCGCTGTTCGCGGCGCTCGCCGGCGGCGTGGCAGGCGGGCTCGTGGGCCTGGCAGCGAGCCACGCGGCGGGGTTGGTGGTGAGCCTGCTCGTGTTCGGAGCATCTTGCGGGGGATACGACCCCGAGCGGGACGCTGCGGCGGCCGCCTGAGTGCCCCCGGCGAGACTCGAACTCGCGCCGCGCGGCTTAAAAGGCCGCCGCTCTAACCAACTGAGCTACGGGGGCCCGCTCATGCTAGAGCGGGCGGCGTCCGGTCCGCCTTCAAGCCGTCCAACCCTGATCCGGAGCGTTTTCTCGTCCGCCGAGGCGCGCGTAGACTCCGGCGAACGCCCCCATGGTGTAACGGTTAGCACGCAAGGTTTTCAACCTTGAAGCAGGAGTTCAACTCTCCTTGGGGGTATCGGTCGCTCGCTCGGACCCGAAGCTTGAGAGGGCTTCGTCGCTAGTGCCTGAAGTGCCGGCGCGAGGTGAACACCATCGCCACGCCGGCCGCGTCGCAGGCCTCGATGACCTCCACGTCGCGCTGCGAGCCACCCGGCTGGATGATCGCCGTGACGCCCGCATCGATGGCCAGCTGCGGACCGTCGGCGAAGGGAAAGAAGGCGTCGGAGGCCATGGCCGCTCCGCCCACCGAGAGGCCGGCCGCGGCCGCCTTGTCGACGGCGATCCGCACCGAGTCCACCCTGCTCATCTGGCCTGCCCCGATCCCGACCGTGCCCAGGTCTTGCGCCAGCACGATCGCGTTGGACCTCACGTGCGTGCACACGCGCCAGGCGAACAGCAGCTCGCCCCACTCGGCCTCGGTGGGCTTTCGGTCGGTGACCGCCTGCATGTTCTCGCGCGGGTCGGGCCCCAGGTCCCGGTCCTGGACCAGCAACCCGCCGCGCACGCGCTTTGTGTCCTGCTCGGTGAGCAGCGGCCGCCGCTGCTCGCTGTCCTTGAGGATCCGGACGTTGGGCTTTCGCTCCAGCAGCTCCAGGGCTCCGTCCTCGAATCCGGGCGCGAACACCAGCTCCACGAACATCGCGTTCAGCCGCTCGGCCAGGAGAAGGTCGATCGGGCGGTTGAAGCACATCACGCCGCCGAAGGCGCTCATGCCGTCGGTGGCCAGGGCGCGGCGGAAGGCCTCGTCGGCTGTGGTTCCGACCGCCACGCCGCACGGGTTGTTGTGCTTGATGATCACCGCGGCGGGAAGCTCGAAATCGTCGAGGAGCCTTCGACCGGAGTCGAGATCGAGCAGGTTGTTGAACGAGAGCTCCTTGCCGTGGATCTTCGAGACCATCGACAGCAGGTGCGTCCGCGCGCCGGACTCGGCGTAGTAGGCGGCCCGCTGGTGGGGGTTCTCGCCGTAGGAGAGGTCCAGCACCTTGGTGAACGACCGGCTGTCCTGGATCGGGAAGTCCTCCTCGCGCTCGGCGAACCAGCGCGAGATCGCGGCGTCGTAGCGCGCCGTGTAGGCGAAGGCCTCGAGCGCCAGCGACTCGCGGGTGCGCCGGGCGATCTGCTGGTCGGCGGCCCGCAGCTCCTCGAGGATGGCGTCATAGCTCTCCGGGGAGGTGACGACAGCCGCGAACTGGTGGTTCTTGGCGGCCGCGCGGATTAGCGTCGGACCCCCGATGTCGATGTTCTCGATCACCTCGGCCGGATCCACCCCCCGCCGCCCGGCCACCCGCTCGAAGGGGTAGAGGTTCACGCACACCAGGTCGATCGGCTCGATCGCCTGCTCTCGGATCACGCTCATGTGCTCGGAGTTAGAGCGAACGGCGAGCAGCCCGGCGTAGATCTTCGGATGCAGCGTCTTGACGCGTCCGTCCATGACCTCGGGAAAGCCGGTGTAGTCCTCGACCGACCGCGTCGGGATGCCAGCCTGGTCGAGCTCGCGGGCGGTGCCCCCGGTCGACACGATCTCGATCCCCATGTCCGCGAGGCCCTGGGCGAAGTCGACCAGGCCGCGCTTGTCGGAGACCGTGAGCAGGGCGCGGCAGACGCGGGACTCGCCGGGCGCGACGGTGGCCTCGGCTTCGCTGGGCTCAGGCGTAACGCTCATCGACCCTCACCAGGCGCGGGTTGCCGGGGTCCCGGGACACCGCCCCCGACGCGATCAGGCGCACGGCCCGGGGCAGGAGCTGGTGCTCGACCGTGTGTACCTGCTCCTCGATCGCCGCGATGTCGCGAGCATACGGAAGCTCGAAGGCCTCCTGCAGCAGGACCGGGCCGCTGTCCACGCCCTCGTCGACGAAGTGCACGGTCACGCCGATCAGCCGCACGCCGTAGTCGAGCGCCTGCCGGATCGCCCCGACCCCGGCGAAGGCCGGCAGCAGCGAGGGATGCACGTTCACTATCCGCCCCGCGAAGCGGCGGATGAAGGGACCACCGAGGATCTCCATGAACCCGGCCAGCACCAGGAGGTCGATCGTGTGGTCGTCCAGCCAGTTGCCCATCGCGGCGTCGCGGGCATCCCGGTCGGGGTGGTCGGCCTTGGCGAAGACCCCGGTGTCGACCCCAGCGGCCCGCGCCCGCTCCAGCCCGCGGGCATCGGCCCGGCTCGCGCCGACGCAGACAATCTCGATCCCGTTGCGACCGTGCACGGAGTCCAGCAGCGCCTGGAGGTTGGTGCCTTCGCCCGAGACCAGGACGCCTACGCGGAAGGGCACCCTCAGGCCGCCGCCGCCCCCGCCCCCGGCTGGAGGACGGGGTAGGGCCCGGAGGTCGTGGCGATCGCCCCGTCGGCGAGCAACTCGTCGACGCGGGCCAGGATGTCGGCGCGGCGCATGTGCGACGAGCTGCCGTAGGCCGGAAGGCCGTCGTAGGAGTTGCGCTGGATCTTCTTGGCGCGTGACCCGTGCAGGATCTCCGCGCACGTGGTGCGCCCGACGGCGGGGCGGGCCCCACGTGCCACGGAGATGATCGCCTCGTCGAGATCGGCCACCGCCTCCTGCGAAGGTGGGGGCAGCTCGGGCACCAGGCCGGTGTCGCAGACGTCGCAGCAGGCCGCCCCCTCGGGGCGCTCCACGGTTCCGACCATGTCACCGAAGTGGCGCAGGATGGTCTGGCGGCGACAGCCGGCGGAGGGGCGCAGGCCGGGCGTCGGCCGGCCGAGCACCGGACCATCCCCTTTCCCGCTCTCCACATAGGCCCAGATCTCGCGGTACTGACGCCACCGGGCCCGAGCCCCGTCCTCGACCGAGGCCCGGCAGGCGGCGGCCGCCCGGGCGTCGAAGCCCGCCTCGCTCAGTCGCCCGGCGGTGACGTCGGGTGACGACGGGGTGGGCGACACCACTCCCGCCCGCGCGAGGTGGCCGAGCAGGGCCCGTAGGCGGTCGGAGCCACCCCCCGCGACGTGGACCAGCTGCGCGGTGTCCAGTGAGTAGCGCCCGTTGCCGTCGCCCACCGCCTGCAGCCGGTCGGCCAGGGCGGCCGGCAGCTGGGGATCGACCTCCTCGCGCTTGATGAAGTGCACGTGCAGCGCCTTGTCGCGGTTCTCGGCCAGCAGCAGCGCGCGGGCGGGCAGTCCGTCGCGCCCCGCGCGGCCGGCCTCCTGGTAGTAGGCCTCCAGCGACGAGGGCACGCTGGCGTGCAGCACCGTGCGCACGTTGGGCTTGTCCACCCCCATGCCAAAGGCGTTGGTGGCCACGATCACGCGCACCTCGTCGGCGAGGAAGCGGCGCTGCACGGCCGCCCGGCGGTCGCGCGGCAGGCCGGCGTGGTAGGGCTCGGCGGCCTCCCCCAGCTGGTCGCTGAGCTGGTCGGCGATCTCCTCCGCGCCCGCTCGGGTGCCCGCGTAGACGATGGCCGGGAGGGCGTCGTCCGCGGACAGCGCCTGGGCGATGAGTGCCCGCTTCTCGTGTGGCGCCGGGCGGGCCACGGCGAACGAGAGGTTGGGGCGGTCGAAGCCCGTGGCCACCTGGAGCGGATCGCGCAGCCCCAGTCGACGGGCGATGTCCACCGCCACCTGCGGCGTGGCCGTGGCGGTGGAGGCCACGATCGCCTTTGCGCCGAGGTGGCGGGCGGCATCGGCCAGGCGGAAGTAGTCGGGGCGGAAGTCGTGGCCCCACTGGGACACGCAGTGGGCCTCATCCACCACGAACAGCCCGATCGTCACCTGGCCGATCCGGTCCAGGAAGCCGGGCGAGGAGAACCGCTCGGGCGAGACGTAGAGCAGCCGCAGGGAGCCGTCTGCGGCGCGGGCGAGCACGTCGGCGTTGGCCGAGGCGTCCTGCTGGGCGTTGACCACCGCGACCTGCTCGGAGAGGCCCCGCGCCCGCAGCGCCTCGACCTGGTCCTGCATCAGCGCCACCAGCGGCGAGACCACGATCGTCAGGTCGTCGCGCATGAGCCCCGGCAGCTGGTAGCAGAGCGACTTGCCCGAGCCCGTCGGCATGACCACCAGCACGTCGCGATCGCCGAGCGCCGCCTCGCAGGCCTCGCGCTGGCCCGCGCGGAACTCCGTGAAGCCGAAGTACTGTTGAAGGCGGGCGACAAGGGACATGGCGGCTGACCTTACAAGCGCACGCGGCGGCTTCGGCTGCGCCGCCGCGTAACCGTTACGCGCTGTGCCTGAGTTGCGACAGACCACCGCGGGCTGCTCACCCACACGCGGAGGTGAAGCCGGCGAAGCCCTACTTCGCCCGGAAGATCCCGAGCGTCCTGACAACCGTGGGGGGACGAGTCAGCGAAGAGCGAGTCATCGCCCCTGTCGCCGCTGATCCGGTCTGTGCCGCCCCTGCCTTCCAGCCTGTTTGGGGCGCCGGTGCCGATGAGGACGATCCATAGCGCTCGACACTGCAAGCGGGGGCCTCGGCGGCCCTGTTGCGAACTCGTTACACAGCGATCGCGAGGTTTGGTGACGCGGACGGGGGGGGGAAGCATGCACCACCATGTAAGGAGCGCGAGGATGGGAGTAGGCCAGTGATCTTGGGAACCAGGAAGACTTTGGGGGTATGTGCAGTCTCCGCGGCTGCGATGGCTGTGGCCGGACCGGCGTATGCGGCGTCGGGCGACACGGTGCGCGAGTCGACCAAGGTCAACCAGGAGATGACCATCAAGCCCGACGCGCGCGGGTCCGGGACCAGCGTGGGCGGCGTGCGGGCGCGCGCCACCAGGGTCTCGCGCTCCGGGCGGGTGCTCGCCTCAAGGCGCTGGCCACCGCCTCGACCGCCGCGCCGGCGGCGGGGATCGCCCGTAGCAGCGGCTGCGTAAAGAACAAGCGCTGGCGCGGCTTTGTCGTCTACGCGCCGCGCTACTCGCGCGCCAAGACCGACGCCGCCGAGTTTCAGTACGTCTTCCACCTCTACAAGCAGAACAATGCGCGCAGGCGTGACCGGCGCCAGACCAAGCAGTACGAGATGTGCGCGATCGGCGGCGGGCGGGCCAAGGGCGGCAACCGGCTCGAGCGGGCACGATCCTCGATGGCGGCCAAGACCAAGAGCAGCACGATCCTCGGCCCCGGCGATTGGGGCAAGGGCAAGGAGGAGCCGAGCGCCGAGGCAAGCCTGTCCTTCGAGGTGCCGGTCAAGCCGGTCACGATCTCGGGGACTCTGTCGGTCCATCCCCAGGATCTGCTCACGGGCGGCCAGGGGAGCGATCGCAGCAAGAGCTTTGGGGACTACTCGTTCAACCAGGTCAACGGCATCTGGCAGGGCGGCAGCACTTTCGTTTTCCAGGGTTCCACCAACTTCCAGGGCAACGTGGCAATAGGCCTGTGGGAGTACCTGCAAGCGAGTCCCGGCCCGCGCTTCGCGGCATCGGCGGGTGTCGAGAGGCACTGCGGTCGCCCGTACGGCATCGGCTGCAAGTGAGCTCGGTGGTGCGCTGGCTGATTGCCGCGGCGGTGGCCGTGGCAGTGGTGGTCGGCGTGGTCGCGACCGCGTTGCTGGTACCCGGCGGCTCGCAGCGCTCTGGCGACTCGCCGAGCTCCGGCGTGCGGCAGAGGATGGCCGACCGCGCCGCGACGGTGCGCTTCGCGGGGGGGCCGGTGCGGGGGGTGCTGTACGTGCTGGCTGGCCGCGATCCGAATTTCTCCGACGTCTACCGGCTCAGCGGCGATCCCGCCAGAGCGCGGCGGCTGACCACCAACGGGCGGCTGTCCACGATCAGCGCCCAGCCTGGCCGGGTGGTGGTCGCCGACGCCCGCGGCAGCGGGTCCGACCGCACCGAGACACTTGACCTGACGGCAAAGGGCGACGCGCTACCGGGACGCCTGATCGATCCGGCGGGCCAGACCCCGGTGCTGTCGCGCAGCGGCAAGGTCGCCTACGTCGTGCCCCAGTACGGCGAAAACGGCAGCGACGCCGGCACCAACCTGTTCGTGGCTCCCTACGAAGGCGGCCCCAAGCGACTGCTTTACCGAGCGCGCTCTGGCCTCGGCTCCCCGACGTGGCTGCCGGGCGACCGGCTCGCGGTCATCAGCGACCCCGAAGCCGCCAAGGCAAAGGTGGTGCTCGACCCGGGGACCCCTCGCGAGCGGGCGGTCGACCCAGGACTTCCGCGCACCTACGACCTGCAAGCCAACGCTTTGGGCGATTTGTTCGCCGCCAACGCGCGGCGGCTCGCCCTGCTGTCTCCCGCCGGCAAGCCCCGGGGGGCGCCGATCGACCGCCGGCCGCTGGCGTGGGCGCCCGACGGGCGCCGTGTGCTGGTAGTCGACGGGCGCGAGCTGGGGCTGCTGGACCCCGACAGCGGACGCGTCGAGCCGCTGCTGCATACCGACCGCCCAACGATCGGCAGCGCCAGCTGGGTGGAACGATGAGCGAGCAAGGAGCTGACCGATGTCACTGAACGGCCACGTCACGGCAGGCGGCGCGCATGACGCGCTGCGCTTCCACGCCGCCTGCCCGATCTGCCGCGCCCGTCTGCTCGGCACGCCTCAACCGGTGCGACCGCCGATCTCCAAGGCCGCGGCAGTGGTCTGCGTGGCCGCCGCGACGGCGACCGCGGGGCTGCCGGGGCTTGCGATCCCGGCCGTCGCCTCCGCCGGCGCGCCGGGCCCCGGCGACATCGTGAACGACCACACCACCAGCCAGGACCCCGACGACGACTTCGGTGAAGACGATCAGGCGCCGGATCCAGACAGCGACAACACCGACTCCGGACCGTCGGGCGACGATCCCTCCGGCGGCGACCCGGAGCTGCCGCCGGGTGACCCGACCGTTCCGGTCGACCCCTCGCTGCCGGGCGATCCGAACGCGCCTGAGGAGCCGGCACCGCCCGCCGCCGCACCAGCGCCCCCCGCCCCGGCACCGCCCGCCGCCCCACCAGCGCCCGCGGCTCCACCAGCTCCCGCCGCTCCATCAGCGCCAAACGAGCCGAGCGACACACCGCCCCCCAGTAAGCCCGCCCCCACCACCGCCAAGCCCGACCCAGCACCCCACCATGAGAGCGCGCGCACGCCGACCCATCCGCGCCCGGCCACACCGGTCCGCGCGACCCCGAAGCCACCACCACCCTCGAACCCGGACGGAGGCGCCGCACAGCCGCCGCTCACCTCTTCGTCGACTACGGCGACCGCTTCACCAGCGGCGGCCGCCCCGCCGGTGAACAACCGATCCGCAAAGGCCTGGACGGTGCGGCCGGGCGACAGCCTGTGGTCGATCGCCAAGCGCTCGCTGGGCGGGGACGCCTCGAACGCAGCGATCGCCCGCATGGTCGACCACATCTGGAACCTGAACAGCGCGTCGATCGGCAGCGGCGACCCGGATCTGATCACCCCGGGCACACGCCTGCGGCTGCGCTAGAGGTAGCGCGACTCGAGCCGTTACGAGCGGGAGGTGAGCGGCTCAGCCGCGAACGACCAGGTGCCCACCGGGCGCCTGCGCGAGCTCCTCGAGCGCGAACTTGCCGTTGGCCGAGTCGCTGCGCTCGAGCGGGTAGTCGCCCGAGAAGCAGGCGTCGCAGTGGGTGGCGCGCTCGCCGCGAATCGCCTCGTAGACGCCCGCGAGCGACAGATAGGCGACCGAGTCGCACTCCAGCTCCTGCGCGATCTCCTCGACCGTGCGGCCGTGGGCCACCATCTCCTGCTTGGTGGACATGTCCACGCCGTAGTGGCACGGGTGGCGGATGGGTGGCGCCGAGATGCGCATGTGCACCTCCACGGCGCCGGCCTGGCGCAGCATGGAGACGATCTGGCGGGTCGTGTTGCCGCGCACGATCGAGTCGTCCACCACGACGATCCGCTTTCCCTCGACCACCTCCCGGAGCGGGTTGAACTTCATCCGCAGGCCGTGCTTTCGCAGCTCGTCGCCCGGCTGGATGAAGGTGCGGGCCACGTAGCGGTTCTTGACCAGGCCCTCGTCGCGCGGGATGCCCGAGGCCCTGGAGTAGCCGGACGCAGCCGGCGTCCCCGAGTCGGGAACGGCGATCACCACGTCGGCCTCCACCGGCGCCTCGCGCCACAGGATCTCGCCCATCTTGCGGCGCGACACCTGGGTCCGGTTGCCCTCCAGGATCGAGTCGGGGCGGGCGAAGTAGATGTGCTCGAACACGCAGAAGGCCTTGCGCGGAGAGTCCACGATCTGGCGTGTGGTGATCCCGTGCTCGCCGATCGACACCATCTCGCCCGGCAGCACCTCGCGCACCAGCTCGGCGCCGATGATGTCGAGGGCGCAGCTCTCGGAGGCCAGGCAGTAGCGGTCTGCTGCGCGGCCGGCCGAGCCGGCCGCTTGCCCGGAGCGATCGCCGATCCGGCCCAGCGCGAGCGGCCGCATGCCGGCGCCGTCGCGAAAGCCGATCACGCCGGTCGGGGTCATGACCACCGTGGAGAAGGCGCCTTGGAGCCGTGGCATCACGTCGGCCAGCGCCTCCTCGATGGTCTCCGCCTCGTGCGTGGACAGCAGGGCGGCGATGATCTCCGAGTCGGAGGTGGAGCGAAACTGGACGCCCTGATCCGAGAGCTCGGAGTGCAGCTCCACGGCGTTGATCAGGTTGCCGTTGTGGGCCAGGGCCAGCTGGCGGTGGTCGGAGCGGTAGACCGGCTGGGCGTTCTCCCAGGCCGAGGACCCGGTGGTGGAGTAGCGCACGTGGCCAATCGCCATCTCGCCGGTCAGGGCCTTGAGCTTGGACTCGTCGAAGACCTGCGAGACCAGGCCCACGTCGCGCACGGTCATGATGTGGCCGTTCTCGCTGGCCGCTATCCCGGCCGACTCCTGGCCCCGGTGCTGGAGCGCGTAGAGGGCGAAGTAGGCCAGCCGCGAGACCTCCGACCCGGGTGCGAATACGCCGAAGACGCCGCATTCGTCGCGCGGCCCGTCACGGGAATCGAGGGGGGAAGTCAAGTGGCTTGCCGGACCCTGAAGCGAGCGACCGGGCCGAGCCCGGTCACTGCATTGGAGGGTAACAGCGGGGGTGGCCGCCGCCGGTGGGTTCGGCGCTCGGCAGGGGCCGTGCCGTGAGAAAGCCCTCCCCCAACGTGCACTCAGCGTCACGCCACGCTTGGCCGGCCTTCCTTGCCGTTAGGTGCTCGGAAACCGAATCCTCAACGTCACGGAACCCGCCGACCCCGCTGCGTGCCGTCAGATGCACGCCCAACCGTCCACACGCACGCTCGAACTCCCTCCCTCCCCAGCCGCAGTAAACGCCGAGCCGGCACCCCCGAGCCGGCACCCCCGAGTCGGCACCCCCGAGTCGGCACCCCCCGGGGTCACCCACACCTTGGCCCGCCCGCAGGGCACCTTGGCGACGGCGCCGCCCCCAAGGGGTGATTCCCGGCTCTCAGGCGAACGCCGCCGCCAGCGCCTCGGAGGCACCTCGCAGCTGCGCCACCTCCCAGTCCACCGGGCCAATCGAGAGAGCCGCCCCGCCCACCGTGCCGATGCGCGTCGCCAGCGGCCCCAGAGCCTCGATCGCCTCGGTCCGCCCCGAGACCACGAACCGCCCGGCGCCCTCGCCGAACAGCTGCACCGGGTCTTCGTCGCCGTCCCACCCGACGATCGCCCCGATCCCGCCGGCCACGGCGCACTCGGCCAGTGCGACCGCCAAGCCGCCCTCGGCCACGTCGTGGGCGCTCGCAAGCGCGCCGGACCGCGCGCCCTCGCGCACCAGCTCGATCACCTCGCGTACGGCGCCCACGTCGATCGGGGTGAGCCCCAGGGGCAGCTCCTCACCCGCCAGCTTGGCCAGCTCCGAGCCCCGCGCGGACACCTGGGCGCCGCGGGCGGCCACCAGCGCGACGGCGTCGCCCTCGCGCGCGAAGCCGTAGCCCGGCGCGAGCGCCGTGTCGGGCACCGCGCCCACCATGCCCACCACCGGCGTTGGGTAGATCGGGCCGCCGCCGGACTCGTTGTAGAGCGACACGTTGCCGCCCACCACGGGCACCCCCAGCTCGGTGAGCGCGTCGGCCATGCCGGCCACCGAGCGCTCGAGCTGCCACGCCACGTGCGGCTTCTCGGGATTGCCGAAGTTGAGGCAGTTGGTCAGGCCAAGGGGCTCGGCGCCGACGCAGGCCAGGTTGGCCGCGCACTCCAGCACGGCCTCGACCGTGCCCGTGTAGGGGTCGCAGGCCACGCGCCGGCCGTTTCCGTCGATGGCCACGGCGATGCCCGGCGAGCCGGGTCCGGTGCTCGGGCTGCGCTCCTCCTCCGTGGCCGCCGCCTGCCCGGGGTACAGCTGGAGCACCGCGGCGTCGGCCTGCTCGGGGCGGCGAACGGTGCGCGACTGCACCAACGAGTCGTACTGCTCGAACAGCGGTCGGCGCGAGGCCAGGTTGGGTGAGCCAAGCAGCGCGGGCAGGATCAAGGCGGGGTCCTCGGACTCCAGGACCGCTTCGGGGGCCGGGTAGATCTGGGCCTCCGGCGCCGCGGGCTCGAGGTCGTAGAGCGGGCAGTCGTCCACCAGCGCCGCGACGGGCATGTCGCCCACCAGCTCCGCGCCGTCGAGCACCCGCAGCCGGCGCGTATCGGTGACAGAGCCGATCACGCTGGAGCGCACCTCCCAGCGATCGCACACCTCCTCCAGCTCGGCCAGCCGCTCCGGCTCCACCACCGCCAGCATCCGCTCCTGGGACTCCGAGATCATGATCTCGAAGGGCTCCATGTCGTCCTCGCGCAGGGGAACCGCGGACACGTCGATGTCCAGCCCGACCTCGCCCTTGGAGGCCATCTCCGAGGAGGACGAAGACAGCCCGGCCGCTCCCAGGTCCTGCAGCGAGGCCAGCGTGCCGCGATCGAGCAGCTCCAGGCACGCCTCCATCACCCGCTTCTCCTCGAACGGGTCGCCGATCTGCACCGTCGGGCGCTTTGACTCGTCCTCAGAGTCCAGCTCGGCGCTGGCCAACACCGACGCGCCGCCGATCCCGTCGCGGCCCGTGCGCGCCCCCATCAGCACCAGCAGGTTGCCCACCCCCGCCGCGGCCGAGCTGGTCAGCCGCTCGTGCCGGGCGATCCCCAGGCACATGGCGTTGACCAGGCAGTTCTGCTCGTAGGCGGCCTCGAAGTAGACCTCGCCGCCCACGGTCGGGACACCGATCGAGTTGCCGTAGTGGCCGATCCCGGATACGGCGCCGTCCAGCAGGTAGAGCGAACGGGGCGAGTCCAACTCGCCGAAGCGCAGCGAGTCGAGCACGGCGATCGGCCGGGCCCCCACGGCGAAGACGTCGCGCAGGATGCCGCCGACCCCGGTGGCCGCCCCCTGGAAGGGCTCGACCGCGCTGGGGTGGTTGTGCGACTCCACCTTGAAGGCGATCGCCATCCCGTCCCCGACGTCGACAGCGCCCGCGTTCTCCCCCGGCCCCATCAGCAGGTGCGCGCCCTCGGTGGGCAGACGACCGAGGAGCTTCTTCGAGTGCTTGTAGGCGCAGTGCTCGGACCACATCAGGCTGAACACGGCCAGCTCCAGCCCGTTGGGATCGCGCCCCAGCTTCTGGAGGATCAACTCGTACTCGCCGTCGGTGAGGCCGAGCTCGCGGTGCGGCGAGGCCCTCACGCGGCGTCGTCTACGAGACCGGCACGGATGCCGGTCTCGTCGGAGGCATCAGCGTCGAGACCGGCACGGATGCCGGTCTCGTCGGAGGCATCGGCTACCTGGGCGAGGGACTCGAAGATCACGCCGCCGTCCTCGGAGCCCGTGAGCGCGTCCACAGCGTGCTCGGGGTGGGGCATCAGGCCCATCACGTTCCCGGCCTCGTTGGACACCCCCGCGACGTCGCCCACCGACCCGTTGGGGTTGTGCCCCTCGGCGTAGCGGAGGATGATCTGCCCGTGTGCGTTCATGCTCTCCAGTACCTCGCCTGGCGCGTAGTAGCGGCCGGTCGTGTGCTTCACCGGGATGGAGAGGATCTGCCCGGGCGCGGCCATTCGGGTGAAGGGGGAGTCGGCCCGCACGACCTCGACGTCCACCTGGCGGCACAGGAAGCGTCGGCCGGCGTTGGGAAGCAGGGCGCCCGGCAGGAGCCCGGCCTCGCAGAGGACCTGGAAGCCGTTGCAGATGCCGAGCACGTGCCCGCCTGAGGCGGCGAGCTCACCCACGGCCTCCATCACCGGCGAGAAACGGGCGATGGCCCCCACCCGCAGGTAGTCGCCGTAGGAGAAGCCACCGGGCACCACCACGGCGTCGATGCCGTGGAGGTCGCGGTCTCCGTGCCAGAGGATCTCGGCGTCCGCGTACCGGCGGCAAGCCAGCAGGGCATCGGTCTCGTCGCAGCTGCCGGGAAAGCGGACAACGCCGAACCTCACGGATCGACCAGCTCGATCTCGTAGTCCTCGACCAGCGGGTTGGCCAGCAGCTTCCGGCACATCGCCTCGACCTGTGAAGCGTCCTCGACCTCGAGCTCGACCAGCCGGCCGACCCGGACCTCCTCCACGCCCGCGAAGCCCAGCGCCGGCAGCGCCCGCTTCACGGCCTGACCCTGGGGATCGAGGATCCCCTCCTTCGGCCGGATCAGCACGCGCGCCTTCAAGAAGCGGCGCCGGAGCGCCCGAGCCAGGCCGAGAAGGGCTCGTCGGCGATCCGCTCGTAGGCATCGACGTACAGCGACCCCGTCTTCTCGACCACATCCTCGGGGAGCTCGGGCGCCGGAGGCTTCCTGTCCCAGCCCGAGCCCGAGGCCCAGTCGCGCACGTACTGCTTGTCGAAGGAGGGCTGGCCGTGGCCCGGCGCGTAGCCCTCCAGCGGCCAGAAGCGCGACGAGTCCGGGGTCAGCACCTCATCACCCAGGACGATCGTGCCGTCGGGCCGGCGTCCGAGCTCGAACTTCGTGTCGGCCAGGATGATCCCCCGCTCGCGCGCGTGGGCGGCCCCGTACCGGTACAGCGCGAGAGAGATCCGGCGCAGCTGCTCCAGCAGCGGGCGGTCGCCCAGCATCTCGGCCGCGCGATCGAAGTCGACGTTCTCGTCGTGGTCTCCGATCTCCGCCTTGGTGGCCGGGGTGAAGATCGGCTCGGGCAGCCGCTGCGACTCCTCCAGGCCGGGAGGCAGCTCGACGCCGCAGATCGCCCCGCTTCGCTGGTAGTCCTTCCACCCCGACCCGGTGATGTAGCCGCGCACGACGCACTCGACCGGCGCCATCTCGAGCTTCTCCACGAGCATCGCGCGGCCCCGGACCTCGTCGGGCACGTCGGTGTAGGAGATCAGGTGGTTGGGGACGATCGACTCGGTCCGGCCCAGCCAGAATGCGGTGATGCCGGTGAGCACCTTTCCCTTGCCGGGAACCGGGGTGGGGTGGACGGCGTCGTAGGTCGAGATCCGGTCCGATGCCACCATCAGCAGCCGGTCGTCCCCGGCGGCATAGATGTCGCGGACCTTGCCCTGGTTGAGGAGCTCCCGACCGTCGAGGAGCGCGGAGTCGCTCACCCGGGTGAGGCTAACAAGGGACGGGGTCGTCCCAGGCCCTGAGCGGCTTGCGTCCCGCGAGTGCGCCGGCGGCGGTGAACGCTAGTCCACCAGTCGATCGTCCAACCGCCCGACGATCGCATGGGCGTGGCGCACGAAGGCGGCCGGGTCGAAGACCGTGTCCAGGTCGAGCCCGGGGGCGGCCCGGGCCAGAAGCTCGCGGAAGGGGACCCCTTCGTCCCACGCGCGCTGGGCGTTCTCCTGGACGATCCGGTAGGCGTCGTCGCGGGAGCGGCCCGCCTCCACCAGGGCAAGCAGCGCGCGCTGGGAGAACAGCGCGCCGTGGGTGACCTCCAGGTTCTGGCGCATCCTCTCCTCGCGCACCGTCATGCCCTCGACGACGCGCACGCCCAGGTGCAGCGCGTAGTCGAGCAGGATCGTGGCGTCGGGCAGCGCCACGCGCTCCACCGATGAGTGGGAGATGTCGCGCTCGTGCCACAGAGCCACGTCCTCCAGGCCCGCCTGGGCGTATCCGCGCAGCAGCCGGGCGATCCCCGTCATCCGCTCGGTGGTGATCGGATTGCGCTTGTGGGGCATGGCCGACGAGCCCTTCTGCCCGGCGCGGAACGGCTCCTCGACCTCGCGCACCTCGGTGCGCTGCAGATGCCGGATCTCGGTGGCGAAGCGCTCCAGCCCGGCGCCGGTCAGTGCGACGGCGCTCAGCAGCTCGGCGTGCCGGTCACGGGCCACCACCTGCGTGGACACGTGCTCGCGGGCAAGCCCCAGGCGCTCGAGCACCCCGGCCTCCAGCTCCGGGCCGTTGGCCGCGTAGGTCCCCACGGCACCCGAGAGGGCGCCCACCGACGCGCCGGCGACCGCCCGCTGGAGCCGCTCGAGGTTGCGCTGGGCCTCGAGCGCGAAGCCGGCGAGCTTCACGCCGAAGGTCGTGGGCTCGGCGTGCACGCCGTGGGTGCGACCCACGGTGAGGGTGTCCACGTGCTCGCGGGCGCGACGCGCGAGCGAGTCGCGGTAGGCCCGCTGGCCGGCCACCAGGATCGCCCCCGCCTGGGCGATCTGCAGCCCGGTGGCCGTGTCCAGCACGTCCGAGGAGGTCAGGCCGTGGTGCACCCACCGCCCGGCCTCGCCCACCGAGGCGGCCACCACGTCCACGAAGGCCGCCACGTCGTGATCGGTCACCTTCTCGCGCTCTCGCACGGCCTCGACGGAGAAGGCGGCGTCCTGGCGGATCGCCGCCGCGTCGGCTTGCGGCACCTCGCCCTGCTCGGCCAGGGCGTCGGTCACGGCGAGCTCGATCCTCAGCCAGTTCTCCAGCTTGCGCTGCTCGGACCAGACCGCCCCCATCTCGGGACGGGTGTAGCGGCCGATCACCCGGTCCTGCCCTAGGCGTCGAGGATGCGCGCGGCCAGGACCGCCGCGTTCTTGGCGGCGTCCACGCCCACGCAGGCGACCGGGACCCCGGGGGGCATCTGGGCGATGGCCAGCATGGCGTCCAGGCCCCCGGCCACCGACGTGGCCGACTGGAGGGGAACGCCGATCACCGGAAGGTCGGTGTGGGCGGCCACCACACCCGGCAGCGCCGCGGCGAGCCCCGCGCCGGCGATGATCACCCTGAGGCCGCGCAGGCGCGCGTTCTTGGCGTACTCGCCCACGACGTCGGGGTCGCGATGGGCGCTCATCACCCGAACCTCGTGCAGGATCCCGCGCTGGTCGAGCTCGGCGGAGGCCCTGGCCATGGTCTCGCCGTCGGACTTCGAGCCCATCACGATCCCCACCCGCGGCGTGTCGACGGGGAGGGCCTCGAGATCAGCTTCGAACTGCGTCGCGGTCTCGGTCACCGGCCGGTTCTCCTGGCTCACGCCTCGACCCTACTCGGCGGGCGAGCACCGATCGAGGGCATCGACGGCACGGGCGGCGATGTCGCTGCGCATCTGCTTGCCGTCGAACTGGATCCGGCGGCCGGCCACGTAGGCGTGCTCGCGGGCCTCGGCGGGCGTGGGGCCGATCCCGGTCACGCTCAGCACCCGCCCACCGTCGGTGACCACGCGGCCGTCGCGCTCGGCGGTGCCGGCGTGGAGGACCTCGACCTCGATCGAGTCGATCGAGCGCAGCCCGCGGATCTCGTCGCCCACCGACGAGGACTCCGGGTAGCCACGCGAGGCGAGCACCACGGTGACGGCCCACTCGTCCGACCACTCGATCTCCACGCCCTCCAGGCCGCCGGTGCGGGTGGAGCCCTCGAGCAGATCCAGGATGTCCGAGCGTAGGCGCGAGAGCACCGCCTGGGTCTCCGGATCGCCGAAGCGGGTGTTGTACTCCAGCACCTTGGGGCCGTCGGAGGTCATCATCAGACCTGCGTAGAGCACCCCGTGAAAGGGGGTTCCCCGGCGCCTCATCTCGTCCACGATCGGCTGGTGGACCGTCAGCGCCAACGCCTCGGCGTGCTCGCGGTCGAAGCCGGGCACGGGCGAGTACGAGCCCATGCCACCGGTGTTTGGCCCCTCGTCCCCGTCGCGAATCCGCTTGTAGTCCTGGGCCGGGACCAGCGGGATCGCGGTCTGCCCGTCGCACACCGCCAGCAGGGAGAGCTCCTCGCCCTCCAGAAACGCCTCGAGCACGACCTCGGTGTCGCCGAAGCGCCGCTCGGTGAAGAATGTGCCGACCGCCTCGCGGGCCGCGGCCTCGTCGGGGCAGACGATCACGCCCTTGCCCGCCGCGAGCGAGTCGGCCTTGAGCACGATCGGGTAGCGGTGGCCGGCGATCGCGTCCAGCGCGTCCTGCCGGGAGCGAAGTACCTCATAGCCCGCCGTAGGGATCCCGAGGGTCTGCATCATCTCCTTGGCGAATCGCTTGGAGCCTTCAAGCCGCGCGGCCGCGCGGCTGGGGCCGAAGGCGGCGATGCCGGCCTCGGCCAGAGCGTCGACCAGGCCCAGGACCAGCGGCCCCTCGGGACCGACCACCACGAGCTCGACCGCGCGGGCGCGGGCTGCCTGCACGAGGGACTCGACATCCTCGGCCGCGATCGGCAGGCACTCCACCCGGTCGCGAGCGATGCCGGCATTGCCCGGGGCGGCCAGCACCTCGGGCTTGCGGGGCGAACGCAGGAGCCGGCGCACGAGCGCGTGCTCGCGCCCCCCGGCGCCGACCACCAACACACGGGTCACAGGCGCCGCCCGGGCCGGCACCTACAGCGAGGCGATGAACTCGTCGACCGGGATGGCCGTGAGCGACTCGTAGTGGCTGGTTCCGCGCGACCCGAGCTCCAGCGAGACGCGGGCCATCGTGGCCTCGTCGGGAGCCTCGACGATGTTCACGAAGTCGAACCGCCCGAGCGTGGCCCACTGAGCCGTGACCTTGGCGCCGAGCTGCTCCACCTCCTTGTTCACCTCGCGGATGCGCTGGGGGTTGTTCTTGATGGTCTGCACGCCCTCGGGCGACAGTGTGCTCAGCATCACGTAGGTGGGCACGACGTCCTCTCTCTCGATCCGAGGCGCCGGGCGGCGCCCGCCCGTGTTGTCCCAGGTTTGCCCGTTAGGCGCAAGGTTGGGCCGTGACCGGCGTAGAAGCGAGCCCAGAAGGGTAGGTTCTCCCCACGCCGCAAACCGGTTGTCGGCGTAAAACCACCAAAGGGAGCGACCATGTTCCAGCGAAGGATCCTCGTGCCGGCCCTCTTGGCCTGCACCGCATTGGGGGTGCCGGCAGCCGCCGACGCCGCCACCCTGGCCCCCGAGAAGCCCTGCTACGGCGGCGGCGACCTCATCAAGTTTGGGGGCGCGGGCTACGCCCCCAAAGCCCCGATCGCCGCCGCGCTCGGCGGCCAAGCGCTGCAGGGAACGGTGACGACCAACGCGAGCGGCATCTTCGCGGCCAAGCTGGCCGCTCCGTTCCTGACCACCGCGACCGAGCGCGTCGAGACCCTCACAGCCAGCGACGGCGTGAACGTGGGCACCACCGGGGTCCGGCGCAGCCTCGTGCGCGTAGCGGTTCGGCCGGCCAACGCCAGCCCGTACCGGACCAGGCGGTTCAGCGCCCGCGGCTTCACGTCCGGAACCACGCTCTACCGCCACATCGTGCGGGGCAAGCGGGTCAGCAACTCGCGCCAGGGCAGGCTCAAGGGAGCCTGCCACACGCTCAGCTACAAGCGGTCGCTGTTCCGGCGCGGCGCGAGGCTCGGCTTCTACCGCGTGCAGTTCGACACCAGCCGCAGGTACAGCTCCAAGACGCCGCAGCAAGTGGGCTTCCGGGTGCGGGTCTTCCGGATCGTGCGCCGGGCGTCGGCATCCACGGCCTCCGCGGCCTCGGCCGGCCAGGTTGGCCAGCTCGTCGAGGAGTGGAAGCAGGTCAAGTAGGGGTCCGGGAGGGCGGCGAAGCCGGCCCGTTCCCGGGGACAGGATGTCCCCTTGCGAGACAAGGCGCGGGCAGGATGCCCGCAAGGGCTATTCACACCTCGACGTCGGGGTACCGCGTGCGCAGATGCTCGGCGAGCGTCTGGCGCACGCGGCGCCTCTCGTCGGCGCCGGCCATCCGGTAGCGCCCCAGCAGCTCCTTCTGTCCTTCCAGGGGCAGGCCCGCGATCTCCCAGCGCACGGCCAGGCGCTCGAACAGGAACTCCACCCTGCGCTGCCAGCGATCCTCTGAGTCGGCGGCCGGCTTGGAGTCCAGGTCGCCGAGCTTGGCGAGCGTGCCAGGGGTCAGCTCGTCGCGCAGCCTGAGCACCTCGCCGTCGGGACCGGAGTAGTCGGAGGCCGGCACCGGGTCGGTGCC
>JAABUS010004881.1_pt1 | contig 18572 bp, 21 predicted proteins | sample 5560161 | NCBI WGS metagenome assembly JAABUS01 (sample SAMN10711885, study PRJNA513376) | rock metagenome | isolation source: Antarctica rocks | place: Antarctica: Victoria Land, Trio Nunatak nord | collected 2016-01-04 | reverse complement strand
ACATGGCCTTCGACGCCGTTCGCCGCACGGGCGACCACACGGTCGCGACCGGCCTCCTCTTCGCAGCCGACCGGCTCGCGGACCGGATTCCCGACGGCGTCACCCGCCGCTCCATCTCCGCCGGCCGAGCACTCGCCCGCGAGGTCGACGAGGTGATCGGTGACGGGGTCCTGCTCCACCCACCCTTCCCGCGCACCGCACCGCGCCACCGCATGACCATCGGCCGGCCGTGGCTCCTCGCCAACACGGCGCTCTTCAACCTCCTCGGCTCCCGGTCACCCAGGTCCCGCTCGGCCTCAGCACCAGCGGCCTCCCGGTCGGAGTCCAGGTCGCCGCCTCCCGCGACTGCGACCACGTCACCATCGCGCTCGCCCTCGAGCTCGAGCGCGTGTTCGGCGGCTGGGTACCGCCCGAGGCAGCGCGAGAGCGCGGCACCCGCACGCCCGCCTGACCCCGGCGGCGCGCGCTACCCTGCTCCTCATAGGCGCCCGTAGCTCAGCTGGATAGAGCGTCGGTCTACGGAACCGAAGGTCAGAGGTTCGAATCCTCTCGGGCGCGCTCGCAGCAGGTTGCACCGCGGACTTAGCGAATGTGGCCGTCCGTATGGGGGCGAGACGTCATTGCGCCAAGCGTCATGACCACTCAGCCGGTGAGTGAGCGAGCAGGTGCCGAGACGAACGAGCTCGCTGCTTCGAGGAAGCGTTGGTGGGCGTCCAACATCTGATGGCGCTCGCGCTCAGAGCGGTCTCGCCAATCTTCTGGCCTGGGCTGGTCGAGCGTCGCGAGTGTGAGAACGTCGCCGCCGGCGGTGGTGATGATTTCGATGGTCGTGGCGAGCGCGGTTCTGACCGGGTGCTCGTGCCCGAGGCGCAGGAGCAGCCGCGAGTCGAGATGAATGAGGTTCTCGCGCGCCTTTGTAAACGCAGCGACCTCGTCCATGTAATCCCTTCCATCCGTCGACCCTGACGTGTTGTGCTTGCTGCGCAGCGCGGCTTGTCGCTGAATGGTCTGCGGGATCGCGGTGATGATGTGATCCAGGAGTTCGCGGATCTGGTCGACGTCCTTCATCGCGCGTTCGTGTGCGAAGCGGGTCGCGTCGCTTCGACGTTGACCGCGCGCCGCGATAATGGGGGCAGCCACCGAGGTTGTCCCGGCGACCAGGACGGAGATGGCGGCGACGATGGTGGGACCGTCCACGCGAGGAGTGTCGAGGCGGGGACGGACGCTTCGGCGTCCGGGGTCTTGGATCGGCGTTAGGCCGCGCTGCGCCGGTATGCGGGAGCGGCCGGCGTGACCGTCGCCTCGTCAAGGCGGCGGTGGAACGTGGAGGCCTGGGCGAGCATGTCGAGGGCGTCGGCTTCGTTGATCGCCCATCGGACCTTCGGGGCATGTGCCGTGGGGTTGCGGAAGGTCATGAAGAAGCCCTTGAGCATCGCGGCCATACCGCGATGCTCGGAGAGCTTGTTGGGGTCGACCACGCGGTTGAAAGCCAGCGATGCGCAGAGGCCGTCGTGGGTTGCGCGCGCGCCGAAGAACCGGTCGGGCGCAAGCGCGCTGCATCAGCTTGCGCCGGTCGGCGCGAGCAAGGCCGGCCAGGTCAGCTGGCGTGAAGCGACGCTGGGCCTGTGTGACCCGGGTGCGAGGCGAAGTCGGCGACATCACAGGTTGCTCATCTGAGGAGCTCGCGCTGACGACAGGCGCTCAGCAGATCGTCGACATAGCCGTGCGCATCGGCTGCACGCGGCGATTGACCTCCTGCCCGGGCAGCGGCGCCATGAGAAAGTCGATGGTCACTTTGAGGTCGCGTAGCCGCCACCGCTGCACGGCCGGGTTGCCCTTGGCGTTCTTGTCGGGGCCGAACCCCTCCTGGCGGAGCCGGTGGCTGATCTCGGCGTAGCGCTCGTCGTCGAGCAGCGCGATCGCCAGCGCGATGTCGAGATCGTTCGTACCGGGATGACGCGCGTCCGCCTCGCCCTGGCCCGACGCTCGGTCGATGAGGAGGCTGGGTACGAGTCCGCCGACGACGCAGAGGTCATCGAGGTAGGCGCCGAGAGTCACCGCGACGGTCAGGCACGCGGACTGCACTTGAAGCGTTTCCTCGGCGGTGTAGCCGGAGCGGTGTCGTGGCTTGTCAGCGGGAGGCATGCCAGAGCAGGCCATCGTCGCGAAGCTGACGGGCGGCGTCGTCGGAGCGTTCGGGCAGGTGCCCGAGGTCGAGGTAGATCTGCACGGGCGAGACGCACGGCAGATCCTCAAGCTCGCGCTGTCCGAGGAAGACGCCGCGGTCGGCCGGTCCGACGATCTGGACGTTGGCACCGCGTTCGTTGCGCCGCAGCTCGACCACCTCGGCCGCCTCGCGCGGGTCGCCGTGGACGTAGACTGTGCTCAGCCGGAAGCGCACAAATTGGTTCAACGCCCAGGCCGCCGGCAGCCCGGTGAACGCGTGCTTGATCCGCGCCTGCTCAAGAGGGACGTGCAGCTCGCGTGCCAAGTCGATGCCCGAGCCGGTGGCGTGGCCGATGACGATGTCGTGGCGACTAAAGCGATAGTCATCCGCCCACGCGTCGAGCAGCAGCTCGGGATCGCGCGGCCGGACTTCGCTGCCCTGGCGATCGAGAAGCTCGTCGTCGCCGAGCCGCCGGACGATGCGCGAGACGTGACCGTCGTCGAGGTCGGCGATCTCGGCAAGGTCCTTCTGTCGCCACCATCGCGCCGGCTCCAGCAGCATCGCGTGCGCCACCCGGGAGCTCTTGGGCGCGAACGGCGAAGACGGACGGCCGCGCGAGGCGTACTGGTTCGGACGACCCTCCACGTGGATGTAGAGCCCGTCGTCGGTACGCAGATGCGCGTTGCCGGAGAGGTCAAGCCAGTTCAGCGAGCGCTCGGCGGCGGACTTGGCGCCGGCTGGCGTCATGAACGGCACGACGAGCACGACGATGGCATCGAGCTCGCCCACTGCGGCCAGCCTCTCTGCGGCCGCCGCGACGATGCCGGGGCGGCTGGATGCCTTGACCTCGAAGATCCAGCGTCGTCCGCTCGCATCCGCGATGACGTCAACGCCCGTGTCGGGCGAGTCGCGCCAGAGATCATTGCGCCCAAGGTGTTCGTCGAGCAGATCGCTCAGGAGCTCGGGCAGTCTGTGCGACGCTTCGCGCTGGATGGATGTCGCAGACTGCATAAATCACCTCCTCTGCTCACGTCGTCAGGAAGACGATTAGAGACAGAATTCCGCTCATCCTGCGGAAAATGCTTCCCCTGCAACCCTTCGCAGGATGGCGCGGTCCGACAGGAACGCGCGGCGTGGGTCAGGAAAGCCCAGCCTGGCCCTTGATGACGCCGGCGATCAGAGCTGTCACGACGCCCTGACCGACCTCACCGGCGCTATCGCGTAGTCGACGCAGTCGCCCGCGTTCCTCATCGGGTGTGTCGGGGTCGCGATCTTCGCCTCGATTGCCGCTAGGAACAAGGCCGCCAAGTCGGTGTTCAGGGCGCCGGGCCAGCCGGCGACCTGTTGCAGGCCCTTCTCGCTGAGCCGGCAGGCCAGCGGTCCGTCGATCTGCTCGACGGTGAGCTCCCTCGTGCCCGTGCCGCCACCGAACCATCCACTCGCTTGCCGCGTCGTCAGCGCCCACACCGGCGCCACCATCGCGGACGTCAACTCGGTTATCGGGCGCGGTGAGGTCAACGACGTCTGCATCGTCACGACCGGCGACGGCACCAAGTTCGTGGTTCGCTCGCACGAGCGGACGGAGCTCGCCCGCTACCGCAAGGAGGTATGGGCGATAACGCGCGCTGCGGCGGCCAGCGTAGCCGTCGCGCCCGTGCTCGCGTCGGGCCAGACCGCCGAGCGCGCCTGGATGCTCCAGCCGTGGCTGCCCGGAACGCCCCGGCGATGAGCTAGGGCCTGACACGCACGAGCGCGTGTGGCGCGGCATCGGGCAGGAGATGCGCCGTATCCATGGCGTCCCGTCGGCGGGTTCGGCGAGACCGTGCACGCCATGACGGCCGGAGGCAAGGCGGGATGGCGCGAGTACCTCGCCTACAACCTCGGCGAACTGACCGACCGCGACCCGCTTCTCCATCTCGGGCTCCTCGACCGCGACGCTCAGGCGCAGCTCCGCGAGAGGTTCACAGATCTCACGAGGGGACCCACCCGCCTCGGCCTGTGCCATGGCGACCTATCGCTCAAGAACGTCATCGTCGACGATGGGTCAGTGCAGGTCATCGACTGGGGATGCGCACACGGGCACCTGGTGCCCCACTACGACCTCGGCGTCATCCTCGCCGAGAGCCTCGTCGAGCACAGCCCGGAGTTCGTGGCATTGCTCGACGGCTACGGGCTCGACCCGACATCCTTTTCGCGTGAGGCTCGCGCTGAGGTGTTCAACCTCCAAGCCCTCGAAGCGGTGGATAAGGTCCGCTGGGCGCTCGACCGCAACCCCACGCGGCTTCCGGCGCTCAGCGGTCGAATGGTCGCGGCGCTGCGCGCGGCGGGCATCGTCCAGCAGTCCGCATCAGACCTCGCGTAGACGCGGACGACCCCGCGCGCGGCGAAGTATGTCGGTTCCCTTCGGGATTGGGGTGTCGGTCCGGGTCTCTCATCAGCGGGCGTTTGGACGGCTGGCTCAGCGGCCGCTCGCGACCGCGTAGCGAAGGTGTGTCGCCCTGGCGCTTTCCGCGGTCCCGAGGTGGTCGAGGCGGACGTGACGGCCGCCGAGGTCGTCGATCAGGCGGGTGCCGGTGCCGAGGAGCACGGGGACGACGTGGACGTGGATCTCGTCGATCCGGCCGGCGCGCAGCAACTGCTGTCCGATGCTGGCGCTGAAGACGTCGACGTCCTTCCCGCCGGCGACGTCGAGCGCAGCCTCGAGTGCGGCCTCGGGGGTGGACATGAACGTGTAGACGCCGTTCTCCGGGAGGTGGTCGGGCTCTGAGTGCGAGACGATGAACGTCGGCGTCCGGCGCGAGCCGGCGGGCCCGTCAGCGCCCAGTAGGGGATCGAGGTGTCGTAGGTCCGCCGCCCGGTGATGCTCGCGCCGACGGTGTCCTCGCTCTCCTCCCCGACCTGCAGGCTGGCGTCGTCGGTCTCGAGCTGATCGTCCGCTCGGCCCGCCCACTCGTGCAGGATCTGTCCACCGTCGCCGAGAGGTTCCTCGAGGCGCGGGTTAGCGGGTGACGTAGCCGTCGAGCGACATGCTCAGCTCGAACCTGACCTTGCTCATGACTGCTCCTTTCGTGCCGGATCGCGTCGGCGTCGTGTGCGATCACCACGTCCGGCGAACGAGAGGAGTGTGTTTCGACACGCCCGTTGCGACCTCCGACACCCGCATCTCGTGCGGCTCGCGTCCCGGTGACCGAGCAGGGACTGAACGCCGAGCCGACCGATGAGTCGCCGGCTCGGCGTCGTCTCACTCACACATACCAGCCGTCACCGACCGAAGGAGCCGCTTGTATGACGACCGTGACCGCCAACATGTCGATCGCTGGACAGCTTCATCGAAGACCGACCCACATGCTCTTTCGCGTCAGGCGCTGAGATGCTCACCCAATCCGAGTTCGCCGAGCGCGCGAACCGCCATCGCCACGAGCTGCAGGTGCACTGCTACCGCATGCTGGCCTCCTTCGAGGAGGCCGAGGATCTCGTGCAGGAGACGTTGCTGCGGGCGTGGCGCCGCCGGGAGGACCTCGACCGCGAAGAGCATCTCCGCGCGTGGCTGTACAAGATCGCCACGAACGCCTGCCTGGACACCGTCAAGGCCAAGAACCGCCGCGTCGCCTCGCTGGGGTCCTTTCGCGACCTGCCGTGGCTGGAGCCCTACCCCGACCGACTGCTCGAGCCCGAAGCTCCCACGAGCGACGAGCCCGACACGGCGCTGATCGGCCGTGAGACGATCGAGCTGACGTTCCTCGCCGTCATCCAGCTGCTACCGCCGCGCCAGCGCGCCGTGCTCATCCTCCGCGAGGTGCTCGACTGGCCGGCGGCCGAGGTCGCCGAGCTGCTCGAGATCGGCGTCGCGGCGGTAAACAGCGCGCTGCAACGCGCCCGCGCGACGCTGCGCGAGCACCTGCCGGCCGAGGATCGCGAGGACTGGTCGAACCCGCGAGAGGTCACCGAGACCGAGCGAGGCGTCCTCGAGCGCTACATGGCCGCGCACGAGAGCGGCGATCCGCAGGAGACGCTCGCCCTGATCCGCGACGACATCCGGGTGACCATGCCACCCGCGCCGTACCTGTTCGAGGGCCGCGCCGCGATCCTCGAGCTCCTGGAGCGGTCAGCCGGGACCGGCGAGTGGCGGCTCCTTCCCACCCGCGCGAACCGCCAGCCCGCCGCCGGCTGCTACCTCCGAGCGCCCGGCGACACGGCGTTCCGGGCCTTCAAGATCGACGTGCTGCGCATCGTCGACGGCGCGATCGCGGAGGCCACCACCTTCGGCGCAAAGCACTTCGCGGCGTTCGATCTCCCGGCCGTGCTGCCATGAGCCCGTCGCCTGAGCACAGGTCGGCCTCGGCCGGTCCTGCCGCATCCGACGAGTGCGTGACCCTGCTGCGCACGGGACCTCCGGCATGGCTCGAGCGCCACGTCATCACCGTGGCGGGGGCCACCACGCTGCCGTATGTCGCAGACACCTGGACCGGCGCCATGGCGATCGTCGAATGCGGTTCCGTCGTCCTCGAGCACGCCGCCGGCGCCGAGCTGCACCTCGACGAGGGCGCGGTCGTCTGCCTCGCGGGTCTCGACCTCCGCGCTATCCGCAACGCCACCTCAACAGCCGTCATGGCCGTGGCCCGGCGCAAGCAGCCGAATACGCCATAGCCAAGGCCTCCATCGACCTGCCGCTCGAGGAGATCGAGATCCTGCTCGAGAGCCCGATCCACGAGGCGCGCGTCGGGGCCGTGAGCATCATGGACTTCCAAGCCCGTCGCAAGCGCACCCCGGGGGCCCGGCGGCGCGAGCGCTTCGAGCTCTACCTGCGCCGGCACGATCGCATCGACAACTGGGACCTCGTCGACCGCGCGGCTCCCCATGTGGTCGGCGGATATCTCGTCGACAAGCCGCGCGACGTCCTGTACGGGCTCGCGCGGTCAGCCATCGTTTGGGAGCGGCGCACCGCCATCGTCGCGACGTACTTCTTCATCCGCCACGGCGAGACCGACGACACCTTCGCGATCGCCGAGCTTCTCGTCGACGACCACCACGACCTGATCCACAAGGCCGTCGGCGGCTGGATCCGCGAAGCCGGGAAGCGAGCTCCTGAGCGTCTCCTGGCCTTCCTCGATCAATACGCGGCAACGATGCCGCGAACGGCGCTGCGCTACGCCATCGAGCACCTCGACAAGCCGGCTCGAGCGCACTATCTCGGGCTTGGCCGTCAGAGCCCGACATCGTGAGCCGTCGGCGTGCTGGCCGTCGCGCCGGCGATCGGCGAGCGCTGTGGCCACGATCGCCCGTCCTTGCCGGAGGGCGCTCGCGGCTGGGCGCCCGTCAGCGCAGCGTGAGGTCGCCCTCATCGCGGTCAGGGGAGCGTGGGCCGTGGATGCGGCGCTCGCTCTCCGAGATGATCAGGTCGTTGATGCTGGCTTCGCGGCGGCGCATCAGTCCGCGCTCGTCGAACTCCCACAGCTCATTGCCGTAGCTGCGCGTCCACGCGCCCGCGGCGTCACGGCACTCGTACTGGAACCGGACTGCGATGCGGTTGCCGTCGAAGGCCCAGAGAGCCTTGCGCAACGCGTAGTCGAGCTCACGTTCCCATTTGGCGGTGAGGAACGCGACGATCTCCTCACGACCGCGGATGAAGGTGTCGCGGTTGCGCCACACCGAGTCCTCGGTGTACGCGCCGGCGACCCGCTTGGGATCGCAGGTGTTCCAGCCGTCCTCGGCAGCCTGAACCTTCTGCAGGGCGCTCTCACGGGTAAACGGTGGCACCGGGGGTCGGTCGGTCATGGGTCTCCTTCTGGAAGGCGCTCTGGAGATGATCGCGGGTGTCTCGGCGGAGCGACAGAGAAGACGCGACGCCGCATCCTAAAGTCGGGTAGCTGCTCGTCGGCGTCAACAGCGTCGAGCGCGCGTGGAGATGCCGCCGGGACAACGCCTCGCGGGTGCGTGCGTCGGCCGGGACGAACTGCGTGAGGCGCAGGTCCGGTTGGCTCGTCGGGATCGACTGCAGGTGGTGCAGCGCCAGCGGGCCGAGCTGTGGATGGTCGAGCCGCTTGAGCCCGAGCTGAGCTTCGAGCACCTCGTGGCGGCGCCACAGCTCACGGAACGCCGCGCTGCTCTCGAGCGGCGTCGATGAGCGTGGTAAAGGCCGGATCGCCGTAGCTGCGGGCGTGCTCGGCGCGGAAGCGCGCAAGGGTGAAGCGCGCGGTGTCGTCCCACGTCGGCCCGTGGGTCCCGCGGTCGGTGAACATACACCAAAGCACGTTCGCGACGCCGTCGGGTGCGGTTGACGGCGTTCCGATGACGCGCGCCGCGGCCGGGTTCCACGCCAGGACGTCCGTGCGGCGCAACCCGCAGCTGCCCGTGCTGAAGCTGTTCGCGCGGCTCACGCTGTGGAACCTGCTCCCAAACGGGCGCCGCGCGCACTTCTTCACCCTCTGGGCCGGTCGCCGCAAGCTCGTGCGCTTCCGGGCGGAGCTGCGGCGCGACCTCGTGCAGGTCTTCTCCCTTATGGGCGGCGGCCACCTCACCGCGCAGATCGCCGGACGCTTCCGCTTGAGCGAGGCGGCTGCCGCGCTGCGCTTCGCCGAGGAAGGCGGGCACGCCGGCAAGGTCGTGATCGTAGCCGACGAGAACGCGAAGCCTCTCCCATAGGCACCCTCTCAGCCGGGGGCATCGCCTGCAGCTTCCGCGGTGAGGAAGTCCACGATCATCGCGTTGCACAGCTCCGCCTCCGCGGAGAGCACGCCGTGACCGGTGCGTGGGAGGATCGCCAGCTCCGCCTGGGGGATGCCGCGGTAGGTCGCGACAAGATGCTCGAGCGTGACCTCGTCGCGGTCGCCGCCATGACCAGGGTCGGGCCGGCGACGCCGGCTAGGCGTCGATGGTCAGGGTCGGCTCGTCGAGGTGCATCCGATGAAGCTTGGCCGCCACGACCGGGAAGTGCTCGGGGCCGTCCGGAGAGACCTCGCCGTAGTACTCGACGAAGAAGGCTGTCGCGTCGGCGTCCAAATCGATGGCGCCCGGGATCCATCCGTCGTGGTGAAAGACGCCGCAGCACAGCACCAACCGGCGAACGAGGTCGGGGCGGCGCAGCGCCGCGAGCAGTCCCACGGTTGTCCCGTCGCTGCACCCGACTAAGTGCGCCGGCTCGCCGACGACGGTCTCGATGAAGGCGACGGTGTCCTGGGCCATCAGTTCCTGGGTGATCGGCCCGTCGACGTCGGGGGTGCGCCCATGCCCGCGGCGGTCAGGAGCAAACACGTAGAAGCGCGCGCCGGAAGGTTGTCCTGCCATGCGCGCCCGTCGGCGTGTCGGGCGGCTGTGCCGAGAGGCTCGAAGCTCGTCACCGGTCAGTCAGCAGGGAGGGCGTGGCCCACAGGCCGACCGTCTCCTGGCACAGGCGGCTCGCGGCCTGAGCCAGGCGCCGGGCCTCCTTTCCATCTCCGCCCGACTGCGCACGGATGGCGGCGCGAGCGATCCGAAAGATCGCCGCGGCGTGCTCGTCGTCGAGCTGCTCCTGACGCTGTGCCTCCAAGCCGGCCCGCAGCGCGGGGAAGCTGGTGCGCTCGCCGGTCGGCGTTCGCCAGAACGGAGCGGCCGTCGTCGGCGAGCGAGCGGCCAGGTCGCCATGGCGATCGGCGTCGTCGAAGAGGCTGTCCATATCTGGCGACATCGTCCCGAGGGCCAATACCCCCAACGGGACTCGAACCCGTGCTACGGGCGTGAAAGGCCCGCGTGCTAACCGCTACACCATGGGGGCGCGGGGCTCAGTCTACGAGGAGACGGTTTCCCACCGGGAGCCATCACGGGCTGGCACACTTCCTTTTCAGGCGCCCCTAACTCAATAGGCAGAGTTCCGGTCTTTTAAACCGGCGGTCTGGGTTCGAGCCCCAGGGGGCGCATCGTTCCGAGCCACCGCGAAGCGCTTGCGTCGTGTGCGGGTAGGACTGGGGCTTCCTGGACGCGCACATCCACCTCGTGAACCCACGACGAAGCCCGCCTTGGTTTCCCCAGCGGCAGCGAAGAGGATTGAGAACAGCTATGTGCGGGCAACACTGTGGCAACATCTGCCGATTGACCGCAAGGCGGTCTGACGCGTCCGGAGCCCTTTGTCGTCCCACTCAGGTCTACGAATGCCTACCAAGCTCGAACTTACGCTCACAGCCGGTCCGCAGGCCGCCTCCGCCGCCCGTGTCGCTTTCGAAGACCTGGAGCCGGAGCTCGACTCGACCTTGCTCAAGGATCTCCGCCTCATGGTCAGCGAGCTGGTGACCAACTCGATCCGCCACGCGAGCACCGACCCGCGCGACGTGGTCGAGTTACGCGCGTGGCTCTGCGGCGACCGCGTCCGCATCGAGGTCTCGGACGGCGGTCCGGAGTTCACGCCGGTGGCCACCCGCGGGCGTGGTGGCGAGGTCGGCGGGTGGGGGCTCTCCATCGTCGAGTCCCTCGCGGACCGCTGGGGCGTCGAGCGTCGGCAGCGCCGCAACTGCGTCTGGGTCGAGATCGACGTCCCGGAACGCCGCACACCCGTGAGCAACTCGGCCCACGATCGCACGCCGGCCCCCGCCGGCCACCGGGGCGGAAATGGTGGGGGGACGCGGCGACGAGCTCGGTTCGCCGACGAGCGCAATGGCGTCGATTGCGGCCGCCCGGACAGACGTGACGGGCGAAACGCGCTGCCTCAAGGGGCGTTCTGACCAGCGCCTTACGCGAAGCCGCGCCGCGGTCCGAGCGGCTCACCTACCAGCGCCTGCCCAACGCGACTCCGTGCCTTGCCGCGGCGCGGTCAGTGCCGAAAGTGCCGCCGACTGGTGAAGACCATCGCGATGCCGGCCCGATCGGCCGCCTCGACGACCTCGGGATCGCGGACTGAGCCTCCGGGCTGGATGATTGCCGTCGCGCCCGCCTCGATCGCGAGCGCAGGGCCGTCCGCGAAGGGGAAGAACGCGTCCGAGGCGAGTGCCGAGCCTTCGAGTGAGCCCACCGCGGTCGCCTTCTCCACGGCCAGGCGGACGGCATCGACACGGCTCATCTGCCCCGCTCCGATCCCGGCCGTCGCCAGGCCCTTGGCCAGCACGATCGCGTTGGAGCGCACGTGCTTGCACACCTTCCCGGCGAAGAGCATCTCGCTCCACTCGTGCTCCGATGGCCGGCGCTCGGTGACCACCTGCATCTCCGCGCGCTCCTCGTGGTCGGTGTCGCGATCCTGGACCAGGAGCCCGCCCATGACCTGCTTGACCTCGGACTCGGTCACGGCCACGGTTCTGCGCTCGTGGTCCTCGAGCAGGCGCAAGTTGGGCTTGGCGCCGAGGATCTCAAGCGCCGCGTCGTCGTAGCCGGGTGCAAAGACGACCTCGGCGAACTGCCCACTCACTGCCTCGGCGAGCCCGGCGTCAACAGTTCGGTTGACGCAGATCACGCCGCCGAACGCGCTCATCGGGTCCCCCGCGAACGCGCGGCGATAGGCCTCCGCTGCGGTCTCGGCCATCGCGCAGCCGCACGGATTGCCGTGCTTGACGATCGCGCACGCCGGCACCTGGAACTCCTGGATGAGCAGACGCGCGGCGTCGAGGTCGAGCAGGTTGTTGAAGCTCAGGGGCTTGCCCTGGACCTGGCTGACCATGGACATGACGTGCATCCGCGCACCCACCTGGGCGTAGAAGGCGGCGCGCTGGTGGGGGTTCTCGCCGTAGGGAAGGTCGAGCACCTTCTCGAAGGCCCGCAGGTAAAGCGGCGGGAAGTCCTCGCTGCGCTCCCCGTACCACCGGGCGATCGCCGTGTCGTAGCGGGCGGTGTAGGCGAAGGCCTCCGCGGCGAGGCTCTCCCGTGTCGGGAGCGAGAGGCGGTTTGCCGACGTCCGGAGCTCCTCGAGTACCGCGTCATAGCTTTCGGGGCCCACGACCACCGCGCTGAAGGGGAAGTTCTTGGCCGCGGCACGGATCATCGTCGGCCCGCCGATGTCGATGTTCTCGACCACCTCGGCGTCGCGCACCCCGCGGCGAGCCGCCGTGGCCTCGAAGGGGTAGAGGTTGACGCACACCAGGTCGACCCACTCGACCTCCTGCTCGGCGGCGGCCTGAAGATGACCGGGGTCGTCGCGCCGTGCGAGGAGGCCCGCGTAGAGCTTGGGATGCAGGGTCTTGACCCGGCCGTCCATGATCTCCGGGAAGCCGGTGAAGTCGGTGATCGAGCGGACCTCGACTCCCGCCGCCTCGAGCTCGGCCGCCGTGCCGCCCGTCGAGACGATCTCGACGCCGAGCTCGCGCAGGCCCTGCGCGAACTCGACGATCCCGCGCTTGTCGGAGACCGACAGGAGGGCGCGGGCGACCCGAACCTCCCCCGGGGCGGCGGGCTCGAGCGTCTGCGGGATGCTCGGCCGGGCCATGGACCGTGCGAGGATATGGGATGTGCCGGAGGAGGACCCGCCCACGGAGGAGCTGCGCCTCGCCCAGGCCCAGCGCGAGCGCATCGAGCGCGAGCGCGCGAAGCAGTCCGAGGACGACACCGAGACCCGCGAGCACGAGCGCCGGGCCGACAAGGCGGCCTACCTGCGCGACCGCCTGGCCGAGCGCGAGCAGTCAGAGCGCGAGCGCGGCTGAGGGCCGCGGGGAGTGCTACCCCGCAATCAGCACTCGCCGTGGGTTGTCCGGATCGGGCTCGAGGGCTCCGCGCGCGACGAGGCGCACAGCTTCCGGAAGGAGCTCGTGCTCGATCTTGGTGAGGCGGCGGCGGACCTCCTCGGGGTCCTGCGCCCCCGGCAGCTCGATCGCGCGCTGGAGGATGATCGGGCCCGTGTCGACGCCCTCGTCGACGTAGTGCACGGTCACGCCGAAGACCTTCACGCCGTGCTCGACCGCCTGCTCGATCGCGCGAACGCCGGGGAAAGCAGGCAGCAGCGCCGGATGGACGTTGATGACCGCTCCCGGAAAGCGCACAAGGAACGCCGCGGTGAGAAGTTGCATGTAGCCGGCGAGGACAACGAGCCCCACGTCGCGCTCCCCGAGCCAGTCGGACATCGCGGCGTCGCGATCCGCTCGGTCTCGGTAGGCCTCGAGCTCGAAGACGGCGTGGTCGACTCCGGCGACGGCGGCCCGGTCGAGCGCACTGACGCCGGCCCGGTTGGAGAGCACGCCGACGACCTCGACGCCGTCTTTGCCGTGGACGCCGTCGAGCAGCGCCTGAAGGTTCGTGCCCGCGCCCGACACGAGGACGCCGACGCGAAGCCCTCCTGCGCTCACGCCCTCGCGAGCTTTGGAAATTGCCCCCCCGTGGAGCGCAGCGAGCCGGCGGCGAGCATCCCGTCCACGCGCGCGAGGACGTCCGTCTTGCTCAGGTGGGCGTAGGCGCCGTAGCCGGGAAGGCCGTCGTAGGCATAGTCGCGAACGACCCGCGAGCGACCGCCGCGCAGGATCTCCACCGCCCGCGTCCGCCCCACCGCCGGCTTCGCGCGCACCACGATCTCGAGGATCGCGCCGTCGAGGTCGCCGCCGTCGGGCGGAGATATCGCGAGGCGGCCGCCCGCCCGCGCCGGAGCGGCCGGTGCCGGAGCGGGCCGCCACTCGGGGGCGCAGACGTCGCAGCAGGGGACGCCTTCCACCGGCTCGGGCCGGGAGCGGTCGCCGAAGTGGCGCAGGATCGCAAGGCGGCGGCATCCTTCGCCCTCGACGAAGGCCCACACGGCCCGGAACTGGCGCCATCGAGCGCGCTTGGCCTCCGCGGCGGAGGCGGCGGCCTCGAGGGTCTCGGGGGCCTGGGACGCCTCGCGCTCGATGAAGAACACGTGCAGGCCCTTGTCGCGGCGCTCGGCGAGCAGGATGCCGCGCGCGGGCAAGCCGTCACGGCCCGCGCGGCCGGCCTCCTGGTAGTAGGCCTCGATCGAGGGGGGGACCGTCGCGTGTGCCACCGTTCGAACGTCGCGCTTGTCGATGCCCATGCCGAACGCGTTGGTCGCCACCACGACGCGCGTCGCGCCCCCCATGAACGCGTCTTGAGCCGCGGCGCGCTTTCCCCGGTCCATCCCGGCGTGGTAGACCGCGACGTCCTCGCCCAGCTCGCGCCGCAGCTCCCCGGAGAGCTCCTGCGCGCTCGCGCGCGTGCCGGTGTAGACGATCGCCGGCAGCGCATCGGGCTCGCGCAGCGCTGCGACGAGCCGGCGCCGCTTGTCGACCCCGGAGCGGCAGGGGACGACGGCGAAGCTGAGGTTCGGCCGGTCAAAGCCCGTGCTCACCCGCACCGGGTCGCGAAGCCCAAGCCTTCGGACCACGTCGAGGGCGACCTGCGGCGTCGCGGTGGCGGTCGAGGCCACGATCGCCTTGGCGCCCACGCGGCGCGCCGCATCGGCCAGGCGAAAGTAGTCGGGACGGAAATCGTGGCCCCACTGGGAGACGCAGTGGGCCTCGTCGACGGCGAAGAGGCCCACGCGCGCGGCGGCGAGGCGCTCCGCGAAGCCGGGCGTGGAGAAGCGCTCGGGCGCTACGTAGAGGAGCGCGAGCTCACCACGGGTCGCGCGCGCCAGGGCTGCGCGGTTGGCCTCGGCGTCCTGCTGGGCGTTGATCAACGCGACGCGGCCGGGCGCGCGCACGCGAAGTGCGGCGACCTGGTCGTGCATGAGCGAGACGAGCGGCGATACCACGACCGTCAGGTCGTCGCGTACGAGGGCGGGAAGCTGGTAGCACAGGGACTTACCCGAGCCGGTAGGCATGACGACGAGCACGTCGCGGTCGGAGAGCGCCGCCTGCACCGCCTCGCGCTGGCCGGGGCGAAAACCGCCGAAGCCGAAGTGCTCGTGGAGGGCCGCGGAGAGGTCCATTGCCTCACCCTAGCGGCGGCGACGGCGGTCGGTGAGTGCATTGCGCAGAGTCGCGCGCAAGCTGCGACGAAGACGTTTGCGTGCGGGCTCCCACTGCGCCGGGTGGGGCGAGAGAAGGCTCGAGCGCGAGCCCAGGGATCCTTTACTGGCGTTGAGCCGAGAAGGCCGGCGCGGCGCAGGTGCGCCAGGGCGAGCGCCGCCGCCGGGGGCGACCGAGCATTCGCCACGGCGGGCCGACGACCTCGACGAGGGCGCGCGAGGCCGTGGGGCAGAACTGGCGACCGGCCTCGCGCTCGAGCTCGTCGAGCGCCGCGCCGAGGGCCATTGCGGACCGGTAGGGCCGGTCGGAGACCATCGCGTCGAAGGCGTCGCACACGAAGCTGATGCGGCTCGCGAGGGGGATGCCGTAGCCACTGAGGCCATCGGGGTAGCCGTCGCCGTCCCACCGCTCGTGCGACGCGCGAATCGAGGCGGCGAGATGCGCTGTCTCGGGGCGTTCCCCGACGAGCTCGGCCCCGTGGCCGGGGTGGTCGCGCACGATGCGCCACTCCTGCGCGTCGAGGGGCCCGGGCTTGTCGAGGATCTCCCTCGGGACGTCGACCTTGCCGACGTCATGGAGCAGCGCGACAAGAGCGACCTGCCGGAGCCCGGACGGGTCGAGGGCCAGCGCCCGGCCCACTCGCCGTGCGAGCCTCACCACGCGCGCGCTGTGCAGCGCCGTCATCCGGTCGTGCCGCGCCTCGACTTCGAGCAGGTTCCGAACCGGGAACGACAGGACCGGGACCTGCGTCGGTGCATGCATTCGCCAGCCTCCCAAGCAGCGGATTGGCATCGCTTCCTCGTGGATACCCAAACGCATGCTGCCCCGGAAGGTTCGGAGCCCGCGCAAAGTGGACGACTATTTGAGTGCGGCGCGCACCTACGCCCGAACGAGCGGCAGCGACTCGAGCGCGAACTTCCCGGTGGCCTCGGCGGTGCCCTCGAGGGGGTACTCGCCGCTGAAGCATGCGTCGCAGTGGGTCTCGCGGCCGGCCCCGATCGCCTCGTAGACGCCCTCGAGCGAGAGGTAGGCGAGCGTGTCGCAGTTGAGCTCGCGCGCGATCTCCTCCACCGAGCGCCCGTGAGCGACCATCTCCTCGCGCGTGGACATGTCGATGCCGTAGTGGCACGGGTGGCGGATCGCCGGTGCCGAGATCCGCATGTGCACCTCCAGCGCTCCGGCGTCGCGGAGCATCTGGACGATCTGGCGCGTCGTGTTGCCCCGGACGATCGAGTCGTCGACCACCACGATGCGGCGGCCGCCCACGATCTCCGGAAGCGGGTTGAACTTCATCCGGAGGCCGTGCTTGCGCAGCTCCTGGCCGGGCTGGATGAAGGTGCGCGCCACGTAGCGGTTCTTGATGAGGCCGTCGTCCTGGGGCAGCCCGCTCGCCCGCGCATAGCCGCGCGCCGCGGCGTTGCCGGAGTCGGGCACGGCGATGACGAGGTCCCCCCCGGGCGCGGGGGCTTCGCGGGCGAGGATCTCCCCCATGCGCCCGCGCGAAGCCTGGAGGACGTTGCCGCCCAGCCGGGAATCGGGCCGCGCGAAGTAGATGTGCTCGAACACGCAGAACGCCTCGCGCTCACCGTCGATCACGGCCCGTGTGCGCATGCCGCCCTCGCCGAGGGAGACGAGCTCGCCGGGCCTGACCTCGCGCAGCAGCCGGGCGCCGATGATGTCGAAGGCACAGGACTCCGAGGCCACGCAGTGGCGACCGTCAAGCTCACCGAGGCTCAGCGGGCGTATGCCGTGCGGATCGCGGAAGGCAACCACCCCCTCCCGGGTCATCACAACCGTGGAGTAGGCGCCCTGCAGGCGCGGCATGACATCGGCGACCGCGTCCTCGATCCGGTCGGCCTCGTGGGTGGAGAGCAGGGCGGCGATGATCTCCGAGTCCGACGTCGAGCGGAAGCTCACGCCGCGCTCGACGAGCTCCGCGTGCAGCTCGACAGCGTTGATCAGGTTGCCGTTGTGGGCGAGGGCGAGCTCGCGCCGATCCGATCGCCAGACGGGCTGGGCGTTCTCCCACTTGCTCGAGCCGGTCGTCGAGTAACGGACGTGGCCGACCGCCATGTCGCCGGCGAGCGCCTGAAGCTTTCGCTCGTCGAAGACCTGGCTGACCAGGCCGAGATCGCGCAGGGTCATGATGTGCCCGTCGCGGGCGCTCGCGATCCCCGCGGACTCCTGGCCGCGATGCTGGAGAGCGAAGAGCGCGAAGTAGGCCAGGCGCGGAACGTCGTGCTCGGGCGCGTAGATCCCGAACACGCCGCATTCGTCGCGCGGCCCGTCGCGGTGGTCGAGGTCGGGCTCCATGCGACACGGCTAGCCTAGCAACGCCCTCGGCGCCGGCCTGGCGGATCGCGACCAGCTGACCGCCAGGTTTACCCGTCAGCTCTCAAACGGCACCGCCCGGCCTTCTCGCAGTACGCTGGGCCCGCCGCTGAGCGACACTTCCCGTCAATCATGTCTCCCGTCGCGCTCACCGCCGAGCCGTTCGACGCCGAGGTCCGGGTCCAGCACGTGCTCTACAAGACGGCGGACGAGAGCTTTGCCGTCGTGCTCATCCAGGCCCCCGACGGCGAAACGGTCACGGCCGCCGGGCCGCTCGCCCACCTTGCCCCTGGCACGCGCGCGCGGGTGGCCGGACACTGGCATGAGCATCCGAAGTTCGGGCACCAGATCCAGGCAGACCTGGCCTACGAGCTCGATCCCGACGACACCGCGGGCGTGCGCAAGTACCTGCTCACGATCCGCCACATCGGGAAGTCGCGTGCCAAGGCGCTGATTGACCTCTACGGGGACGCGGTCCTCGAGCAGATCGACAGGAACCCCGAGGCCGCGTTCGCCGCGCTGTCCGGGCTCAGGGGCAAGGCGGCCGGGAGCGCGGCCGAGTCGTGGCGCGAGCGGCGCGTGCTGCGCGACCTCTATCTGCTGCTGGCCCCCCACGGCGCTGGCCGGCTCGCGGGCCCGCTGCGCGCACGCCACGGCACCGAGGCGACAGCGCTCGTACGACGCCAGCCCTATCTGCTGACCGAGGAGCACGGCATTGGGTTCGCGACGGCCGACGCGATCGCGCGTGCGAACGGGGTCACGAACGACTCCCAGGCGCGCCTGCGCGCGGCGACGGTCCATCTGCTGCGCGAGGCGGAGCTGCGCGGCCACACCTATCTGACGCGCGCGGACCTGCGCACCCGCGCCGCCGAGCTCGTCGGCGCGCTCCCGGACTCCCTGCTGGAGGAGCTCGCCGCCGACGCGGTGCTCGCACTCGCCGACGACCAAGTGGCGCTGGCGAGCACCTTCGAGACCGAGCGAGCCGCAGCGGCGAAGCTCGCACAAATGGCGGAGGCGCAGGCGGTGCTTCGCCGCCCGAAGCGTCGATCAGCCCCGCCAGCCGATCTCAGCGAGGAGCAGCGGGCGGCCGTCGGGGCCGCCTTTACCCGCCCGCTGTCGGTGGTCACGGGAGGCCCGGGCACCGGGAAGACGACGCTCGTCAAGGCAATCGTCGAGCAGGCCGGGGCGGCGAAGGCGCAGGTCGCCCTCTGCGCACCCACCGGGCGCGCGGC
>JAABUS010004880.1_pt1 | contig 18573 bp, 13 predicted proteins | sample 5560161 | NCBI WGS metagenome assembly JAABUS01 (sample SAMN10711885, study PRJNA513376) | rock metagenome | isolation source: Antarctica rocks | place: Antarctica: Victoria Land, Trio Nunatak nord | collected 2016-01-04 | reverse complement strand
ACGATCGTGGAGGATCCCGGACGGGATGAGGTGCAGCTTGAAGGTGCCAAGCGGGGTGACGATCGTATGACCGGCGTTGCTGCCACCATTGGCGCGGACGACGAGGTCGGCCTCGGCGGCGAGCGCGTCGGTGAGCTTCCCCTTGCCCTCGTCGCCCCACTGTCCGCCCATGATGATCGTCGCCGGCATGCTGCCCTATCCTCGCTGCTCGTCTGACCGGTTCCGCGTGTGCCGCCGGACACTATAGCCGAGCACGGCAAGCCAGGATCGCGGAACTGGACCGAGCGACTGAGCGCCCCGGCCAGTCTCAGCCACGTGAGACATGGCGATGGTCTGCTGATTGGTGCGGATCGGCTATTCGTTGGCGACGGCCAGGTCGCGGAGCTGTTCGTAGAGCTTGCGCTCGTTACTCGATGGGCTCGATGGCACATTGATCGCCAGCGTCGCCAACAGATCGCCCCGGCCCTCGCCGCGGAGCTTGGGCATCCCCTTGCCCCGGAGCCGGAACGTCTTGCCGGCGGCACTTCCGGGCGGGATCGTCAGAACGACCGAGCCATCCATCGTCCGGACTTCGGCTTCGCCACCGAGCACCGCCGTGTAGGGTGGAATGGCGACTTCGGTCCGGAGATTGTCGCCGTTGCGCTCGAAGCGTGGATCCGGTCGGACCGTCACCCGGAGGAAGGCGTCTCCAGGTTCGCCATTGGAAGCGCTTACCCCACCCTGGCCAGCGATCCGGATCCGGGACCCGGTCGTGACTCCCGCCGGGATCTTGACCTCGATCGCCTTGGACTTCAGGATCCGGCCGTCCCCATCGCAGGTTGGGCAGGTCGCTCCGCGAGCCAGTCCGGTCCCGTGGCACGTCGGGCAGAGTTCGGGCCGTTTGACCTCGAATCGCCGCGCCGCGCCGCGGAACGCCTCGGCCATCGAGATCTCGACGCTGATCTCGATGTCCTCACCCCGGGTCGTCCCAACCTGGACCTCGCCGAACGGACTCGGTTCGCCACCCCGTCCCGCGATGTTTCCGAAGAGGGTCTCGAAGAAGTCGGAGAAGCGCCCACTCGACCCGGTCTCGGTCGGCTGGTTCCACTCCCAGGTGAACGATTCCTCGGTTCGATCGGGGGGTGCCGTCCCGGCTCGTGTCCGGCCACCGGCGCTCGCGCCCTGGCGGGAGGCGTTGCGCCGCGCAAACCACTCCCCAAAATCGTTGGGATCGACCGTGGTTCGACCCTGGCGCTGGCGCGGTTCGTCACCGGTGAAGCCTGCGTCCCGATAGCGCTGCCACTCGTCGCCGTAGCGGTCGTACATCTTGCGCTTGCCAGCGTCGGAAAGGACCTCGTACGCTTCGTTGATCTCCTTGAATCGATCCTCGGCCGACTTGTCGTTCGGGTTGAGGTCAGGGTGGTACTGACGGGCGAGCTTCCGGTATGCCGAGCGGATGTCGCCCTCAGCGGCGTTCCGCTCAACCCCCAGCGTCTTGTAATACTCCTTGAACTGAACCGCTGGCATGGCGCCCTCTCGCGAACCTCGACGCGTTGCTTTTACTCGTCATAATGATACAATGTGAGTCGACTTGACTCAAGGCTGCACAGCAGTCGAGGACGATGTCCGCGCTGCTTCCGGGGCGGGCTCGTGCTGCGCCTTTCGACCGGCGGTCCAGATTGCGATCCCTATGACAGGCAGGAGCAGGACGGGAACCACGATGGGCGCGACGATGGCGACGATCGACTGGATGCCGGCGTAGAGATCTTCGGCAAAGCTGAAGCCGGGCACGAAGACGGCCCGAATTCGGGGCGCGAACCGAAGCCGGAAGGCCGCTTTCGTCGCGTGGACCGCGCCGCCGACGACGAGGCCGATCAGGAGAGCGGCCACGGTGTTGAAGTCGGTGGTTGACACGGACGCCATGAAGGCCAGCGCGCCAGCCGCCGGCCGGACGATGGATTGCAGGATGTCGTTGGCTCGATAGACCGGCGATTTGTCCGCGACGAGTTCGATCGTAACCAGGACCAGCAGCGTCGCGATCGCCGGGATGGAGGCGATGAACTCGTAGCCGCCGGCCAAGAGATCACCGTCCTGGATGCGGTCGGCCAGCGCCAGGACGAGCAGCGGGATGTAGGCGTTGAGGCCGGCCGACGCCGAGACGCCGAGGCCGGTGAGAAGTGGCAGGAACATGCGTCTCTCGTCTGTTGACCGGTCCGAACCGAGGCCGTCAGGTCGCGGCACGCCTCGCAAGCGCGTGAGTATAGCATCGCCCGGTCAGCAGCCATCGACGGGGCCGAGACGAAGGAGCAGCCGATCCCGGCCGGGACCGGCTGCTGTTGGGCCATTTCTGTTTTCGGTGTCAGGTTGACTAGCCAACGTTCCGGTGAACGCTGACGAGCCTGCCCTGAATCTCGACATTGTCGGCGCGAGTGTAGATCGGCGCCATAGTCACGTTCGCGGGCTGGAGCCGGACGTTCTCCCCTTCGAGGAAGAACTTCTTGAGCGTGGTCTCTCGCTCGTCACGGAGCCAGACCGCGACGGTCTCGCCGTTCTCGGCGGTCTCCTGCCGGCGCAGCACGACGATGTCGCCATCGTTGATGAGAGCGTCGACCATCGAGTGTCCACGAACGCGGAGCGCGAACACGCCGACCGGACTGCCGCCGACGAGTTCCGGACCGACCTCGATCACGTCGGCATCCTCACCGGTCCCGAGCGACTCGAAATCGCCGGGCACGGGGATCGGTAGACCGGCAGCAATCTGGCCGACGATCGGGATCGTCAGGACCGAGGAGTGGCGGCGAGAGCGGTCACGCTGGACGAGCTCGATCCCACGGGAGATGTTCCGGTTGCGCCGGATGTACCCGCGCTCCTCGATCACCTTGAGGTTGTAGTCGACGACGCTCGTCGAGGAGATCGTCAACTCCGCCTGGATGTCACGGATGGTTGGCGGGTAGTCGTTGTCATCCATGAAGTGGCCGATGTAGTCGAGGATCGATTGCTGGCGGCCCGTTAGCGGCTTCACGGTCTCTAGCTCCTTGGTCGGCACGAGCCATTTCCGGACATCGCCCCGGGGCTGATGGTGCGGGGTCTGCGTTTCGAAGAGAATAGCATCGAACGGATGTTCCAGTCAATGCGGAGGGACGATCGGTATCGCCGTGGGAATCGCGATTTCCAGGCCCACGGAGTCTGACAAGAACTGTCGGTTCCGTCCATGCGTCATACTTCGGGTGACTGCCCGCACTGTGGGCCGCGGCCCCGGCCGATCCTGTTTCCTGCGTTCCAGCCACCAGATGCGGACCCAAGCCACCGGACGTCGCCGATGGCGCGCTCGTGTGCCTGGTACCTGCCGACCCCCACTCGAACCCGCCAGCATCATGAGGTCCTTCCCGTGCATCAGACTGTTCTCGACAAGCTCGAATACCCGGCCATCCTCGATCGGCTCGCCCGGCGCTGCGACTTCGCTCTGGCGGCCGATCTCGCCCGCTCACTCACGCCCAGCAGCGATCCGGACCAGGTCGGCTATCTGCTCTCGGTCACTCAGGAGACCGTCGAGCTGATGACGACCTACCCGGAGTTCTCGGTTGGCGGTGCCCGGGACATACGCGGTCAGGTCGACCGCGCCACCCGTGGCGTCCGGCTCACGTCGAGCGACCTGCTGCTGGTCCAGGACACGGCAACCGCCACCCGCAACCTGCGCCAGACCTTCAGCCGCATCTTCGATGCGGAGACGCGGTTTCCCCGGCTTCGGGAGTTCGTGGGACACCTGGCCGACCTCTACGATCTCGATCAGGCCATCGGCCGGACGATCGGGCCGCGCGGCGATATTCTCGACACGGCCAGCCCAGATCTCAGCCGGATTAGACGCGAGGTTCGGGTCGCTCATTCGCGTCTGATGGAGCGACTCAACAACCTGATCAGCGCCGGACGCTATGCCTCCGCCGTCCAGGACCAGATCATCACGATGCGCGATGGCCGCTACGTGATCCCGGTTCGCTCAGAGGCGCGTGGCGCGGTGCCGGGTATGGTCCACGACACGTCGGCCAGCGGCCAGACGCTGTTCGTCGAGCCGTTCGACGTCGTGGAGTTGAACAACCGCTGGCGCGAGCAGCAGGCGGCCGAGCAGCACGAGATCGACCGGATCCTCGACGAGCTGTCGCACCGCGTCGCCGAACGGGCCGACGACCTCCGCGAGACGATGGACGCGATCGCCGCGATCGACCTGGCGCTGGCCAAGGCCCGGTTGGCATCGGACATGGAGGCCAACCGCCCCGCCGTCGCCCCGCGGCCCAGCGGCCGGAAACCGTCGACCGGTGCCCATTCCAGTCAGCGTGTCCGGCTTCGAAACGCCCGGCACCCGCTGCTCGACCCAAAGACGGTCGTCCCCCTCAACATCCACATCGGCGAGGAGTTCCGGGTCCTTGTCATCACGGGCCCTAATACGGGCGGCAAGACGGTCGCCCTCAAGACGGTCGGCTTGCTGGCCCTGATGGCACAGACCGGACTCTTCATCCCGGCCGGGCCAGAGTCGGAACTAAGCGTCTTCTCCTCGATCTTCGTCGACATCGGCGACGAGCAGAGCATCCAGCAGAGCCTCTCGACCTTCTCGTCCCACATGCGCTCGATCATCACCATGCTGAGCCAGGTCCGGCCCGAGTCGCTCGTGCTGCTTGACGAGATGGGCGCCGGGACCGACCCGCAGGAGGGCTCGGCGCTCGCTCGTTCCCTCCTCCAGGAACTGCTCGACCGCGGACCGATGGTCATCGCGACGACCCACTTCAGCGAGGTTAAGGCGTTCGCCTACGCCACGCCGGGCCTGGAGAACGCGAGCGTGGAGTTCGACGTCGAGACGCTGGCGCCGACCTACCGCCTCACGATCGGTGTGCCCGGCGAATCCAATGCGCTGGCGATCGCTCGCCGGCTCGGAATGAACCGTCGCGTGCTGGAACGGGCCGCGACGATGGTCACGCCGGACGACGAGCGGACCGACGCGCTGCTCAAGGACATCCGGGTCCGCCGCGAAGAGACCGAACAGGCGCTCGCGCGGGCTGAGGCGACCGAGCAGGAGGCTCGCCAACTCAGAACGCTCGCCGCCCGTGCCCTTCGGACCGCCGAGGATGAGCGCCAGTCGGCCCGTGAGGAGGCGCTTGCCGAGGCGCAGGGTGAGCTGCGAGAGATCCGTGAGACGCTGCGGTCACTCCAGTCGGACCGCTCGACGGTTGGCGTCACGCGGGACCATATCGAGCAACGGCGGCTCGACGCTGACCGGGCAACCGATGTCGCGAAGCGCTTCCGCCGGGAACGACTCGAGAGCCACCGGCCGGTCCCGCTCGGGTTGGCCAGCCAGCGTCCAATCCGTGCCGGAGACCGGGTAATGATCCCGTCGCTGGGCGCCGAGGGCGAGGTGACCGCCATCAATGACGGACAGGCCGACATCCAGATGGGCTCACTCAAGACTCGTCAGCCGATCGAGGCGCTGGAGCGACTTGGTCGGGCGGCCTCCGGTGATCCCGACCGCCGGGTGACCCGGCCCGTCTTCAACGAGACCGTCCCGCTGGAACTGGATCTGCGCGGACAGCGGGCCAGCGAGGTGCCGGAGATGCTGGAGAACTATCTCGAAGGGGCGGCGCGGTCGGGCCTGCCGTTCGTCCACATCATCCACGGCAAGGGGACTGGTGCCCTCCGCGAGGTCGTCCGGACGCATCTTCACCGCCACCCGGCGATCGATCGGGCAGCGTTGGCCCAGCCGGAGCAGGGTGGAGATGGTGTCACGGTGGCGCATCTGCGCGGTGCCTGACGTTGCGCCTGATCGCTCGGGCAAGACCGTCGCCCATCGGTCCCAGGTACTTCCCGTTGGGTGCTACCAGCTTCACCGTCTCTCAGCCTGCGTCGCGCCGGGGCCGGGAGACGATCCTCGACACATCTCGTTCGACGAGTAGGCGCATTCCTGGGCCCGGGTCGGCGTCTCGGAGACTTGACTGGCTCCGGAGAGGCCCAGGGTCTGGACCCAGTCTCCACACTCTCGAAGACGACGACCGTCCCACCCTCGAAGTGATGCCAGCCAGCAATGGAATCAGTGGGCGCTCGAAAGGCCCCGTACCTTGCGAGGCGGTCAGCCGCGTCGGCTCGATGCCAGGACGCGCTCGGCATCGCCGCTCAGGACCCGGGAGCGCGGCAGGTTGGTCTCGGGCGCAGGATCGTCGTCGATGGCAGACTCGCGAGCTGGCCGTACGGCTTCGATCATGTCGAGCAGGATGTCGAGTGCCTCCTGCCAAGGAATCCGCAGATCCGGGAGGCGGACCCGGACGCTGTTCGGTGTCAGGCGGACCGCCGGCCCGAAGCGGCGGGCAAGCAGTTTCGCGTTCAGCGGAGCCGTCTCGACGGGGCGGATCACCATCTCCCGCTCCCGCTCGACGACCGACTCGATCCCCAGCGCCTCGCAGCGGAGACGGACCGCGATCAGGGCGAGGAGGTGCTCGACCTCCTCCGGAACCTCACCGAACCGATCGACGAGCTCGGCCCGCATGTCCTCCAGCGCGTCCGCTGACCCGACGCCGGCGATGCGGCGGTACATGCCGAGTCGCAGCTCGGTGTCGACGATGTAGCTGGCCGGGATCAGGGCTGTCAGCGGGAGGTCGAGCAGGACGGCATTCGGGTCTGAGACCGGCCGGCCCTTGGTGATCTCGTCGACCGCCTGGCTAAGGAGCCGGATGTAGAGGTCGAAGCCGATCGAGGCGATGTGTCCGCTCTGCTCGGCGCCGAGGATGTTGCCGGCTCCCCGGATCTCCATGTCCCGCATCGCGACCCGCAGACCGGCCCCGAGTTCCGTCGCCTCCTGGATGGCTTCCAGGCGCTCCTGCGCCACCTCGCTGAGCGACTTGCCCGGCCGGTAGAGGAGATAGGCGTAGGCCCGCTGCGTGCTCCGTCCGACACGGCCCCGCAGCTGGTAGAGCTGGGTCAGGCCGAGCGCGTCGGCATGGTCGATCACGATCGTGTTGACGTTCGGGATGTCGATGCCCGACTCGATGATCGTCGTCGAGATCAGCACGTCGAAGTCATGCCGGACGAACGAGAGGATGACGTCCTCCAGGACCGACTCGTCCATCTGCCCGTGACCGACGCCGATCCTGGCTTCGGGGACCAGCTCCCGGATCCTGTGTGCCAGCAGGTCGATGTCGTGAACCCGGTTGTGGACGAAGTAGATCTGGCCCCCGCGCTCGAGCTCGCGGAGGATGACCTCACGAATCAGGTGGTCACTCCACTCGGTCACGAAGGTCCGGACGGGCAGCCGGGCCTGCGGGGCGGTGTCGATCACGCTGATGTCCCGGATGCCGGCCAGCGACATGTGCAGTGTCCGGGGGATTGGCGTCGCGCTCATGCTCATCACGTCGACCGCCGTCCGGAAGCGCTTGAGGAACTCCTTCTGACGGACGCCGAAGCGCTGCTCCTCGTCGACGACGACCAGTCCGAGATCCTTGAAGGTGACATCGCCCTGAACGAGGCGGTGCGTGCCGATCACGATGTCGATCGCGCCGTCCTTGAGGTCCTGGAGGATCTGGCGCTGCGTCCGTTTGTCCCGCAGGCGGGACAGCATCTCGACCCGGACCGGGTAAGACGACAGGCGCTGCCTGAACGTCTGGAAGTGCTGGAGGGCGAGCACCGTCGTCGGGACCAGAACGGCGACCTGCTTGCCGCCATTGACCGCCTTGAACGCCGCCCGTAGCGCGACCTCCGTCTTGCCGAAGCCGACGTCGCCACAGACCAGCCGGTCCATCGGTTGATCGGACTCCATGTCCCCTTTGACGCTCTCGATTGCCTTCCGCTGGTCGACGGTCTCCTCGTACGGGAACGAGTCTTCCAACTCGAGGTCCCAGGTCGAATCGACCGGGAACGCGTGGCCCGACGACGTCTCACGCTCGGCGTACAGCTGGATCAGCTCCCACGCCATCTCGCGGATGGCGCGCCGAACGCGCTGCTTGGTCCGGACCCACTCGCCGGAGCCAAGGCGGGAGACGACCGGGTCGGCCCCGCCCCCGGTGTAGCGTGAGACCCGGTCGCTCTGATCCACGGGGACGTAGAGCTTGTCGCCCTTGGCGTAGACGAGCAGCATGTACTCGCGCTCGACCCCCGACGCGTCCAGCCGGACCAGACCGGTGAACTGGGCGATGCCATGGTCGACGTGGACGACGAATTCACCCGGCGTGAAATCGGCGGCGTTACTGCCGGCGTCACTCGTTTGGCGGCGGTAGGTGCGCCGCGTCGCCTTGCGAAAGCCGAAGATCTCGAGGTCGGTCAGCGTCACGACCGACTGATCGCCGGTCTCCAACTCCCAACCGGCCGGGAGGTCGGATCGGATGATCGTGATCCGGCCCGGCGTGACGGGCCGGGCCGGGGCGTCCGGATCGACCAGGTCGAACGGAACCTTGCGCTCGGCGAGGAGTTCACCGAGGCGGTCGCCCTGGTCCGAGGCGAGGTAGACCGCCGTTCCGGACGCGCTCCGGTGGATGACGGCATCGAGCATCGCCGAGAGGCGCCCGGCGTAGAGCGGTGCATCGGCAATCGCGGGCACATCGATCTCGGTGTGATCGGCGGCCTCGCCGAATGCGATCTGGTCGTGCTTCCCGAGGAGGCGCTCGACGGTCTCCCAGTCGGTGAAGGGCTGCTCGAGACCGGGCGGCAACTCACCGTTGGCCGAAGCACTGAGGAGCACGTCGGCGGCGTGCGAGACCATCGAGTCGGCCGCCAGGCGGACTGACTGCGGTTCCTCGACGAAGACGAGCGCCGAGGATGGGAGGTAGTCGAGCACCGTCGTACGCCCTGGGACGAGGTAGGAGGCGAGGAGATCCACCGAGGCTGGTGTTTGACCGGCGTCGATGTGTTCCTGCATCCGTCGCCACTCGGTCGCGATCTCAGCTCGCAGCGCTGACGTGTCCAGGGTCCGCAGGGCTTCGGCCGTCCGGGGGAGGCGCCAGAGCGGCAGCTCCGATGGTGGCAGGAGTAGCGTCTCCCGAAGCCGTTCCTGCGAGCGCTGGGTCCGGGGGTCGAAGGCTCGAATGGTGTCGACCTCATCGCCGAAGAAGTCGAGCCGCACCGGGAACGCCGTACCGGGGACGAAGACGTCGATGATGCCGCCGCGCCGGGCGAGCATCCCTGGCTCCTGGACCAGCGGTGAGATTTGGTAGCCGACGGTCGTCGCCCAGGTCAGCACATCGTCGATCCGGAGTCGCTGGCCGGGGCGGATCCGAAGCGTTTGCTGCTCGAGCTCCTCGGCCGACATGACGATCTGGACGAGCCCGCGGACAGTCACGACGAGGGCCGCCGGCGCGGCATCACCACCGGCGTTGAGTTGCGCTAGCAGGGCGACCCGCTCGGCGGCAAGTGCGCTGTCGAACGGGAGTTGCTCGTAGGGCAGGGCTTCGGGCGAGGGCCAGACGGCAACGGATCGGTCGCTTGGCAGGTACGCCGCCAGCGCCATGGCCAGGCTCTCCGCGCGATCGCTGCGGGAGGCGACGATCAGTGTCGTCTCCGTACGTCCTTCCATCAGCGCGGCCATCATCGGTGCCCGCGCCGCACCCGGAAGAGAGACGAAGCTGATTCGCTGCCGCTTTGCGGTTGTGGAGGCGAGCTGGTCCTGGACCGTCCGAACCTGCGGGAGCTGACCCAGGGTGGCCGTGGTGGCGGAGAGACTCACAGATCAGTTCCTTGTTCGATCAGCACAACCAATGACGCCGGACAGGCGGTCTTCCGCCTCCGGACTCATCCCGGTAGTATATCGCAGGGCCTTGGCAACCCGCCGTCGTCGAGTCCGTCGAAGCGAAGTGGGAGTCCGGTCGACCTCCAGGAACCTCAGCCGATGTCGAGTGCCGTTGGTCGACCAGCCCTCATCCTGTTCGTGGCAGTCATCGTCGCCAGCGGCGTCGCGCTGATGCTTCGTGCTCTGGATGCACGGCGTGCGCCGCCAATCGTCATCACTGACATTGCGGCTGAGCGATCCGTCACGGTGGTGATCGATGGCGCGGTGGCGACACCGGGCGTTCTGACGCTTCCGCCCGGAGCACGGCTCAACGACGCGGTCATCCGCGCGGGCGGCTTCTTGTCCTCAGCCGAGTCAACCGATTTAAACCTTGCCCGGTTACTGGTGGACGGCGAGCGCGTGACCGTGGCGCGGGTGGAGCCCGCGGCGGCGAGTTCGACGATTGAGATAGTCGCTGGCGTCGCCTCCCCGGCCGTCAGGGAGTCACCCGATCGTCAGCCGGTCTCGCAACCATCGGCGCCCGTGCCTTCTATCCGTCTGACGCCGACTCCGCCGGCGATCGATTCCTTCGGCCTCGTTGACATCAACAGCGCGACCGCCGCGGAGCTGGACGAATTGCCCCGAATCGGGCCGGTCCTCGCCGAGAGGATCGTCACCTACCGCGAAGAGAACGGTCCGTACGGGTCGGTCGAGGAGCTGGAGTCGGTCGATGGGATCTCCACGAACACGGTCGACGACTTGCGGCCGCTGATCACCGCCGGAGCTGGTCGGTCGTGATCGGCGTCTGGGCCGGCATCGCCGTACTGCTCGGTGTTGCCCTTGGCCCGGCCGGGTGGTGGGTTCTGCCATTGCTGGCCGGGACGGCCTGGCTGACCCTCAGGGGCTCGCTGCCCATCGGCCGGCGTCGCGCGCTCGTAATAGCGGTTCTCGTCGGCATCGCCGCCGTGGCCACGGTCCGTTCGGCGACGGTCCTGCCGGTCCCAACACTCGTGTCCTTGGCTGGCGCGGATCGTTTCGAGGGACGAGTCGTCTCGCCGGTCCAGACTGACCTCCGCTACCAGCGCTTCGATCTCGATCTCAGCCGTGCGCGGATTGACGGGGCTTGGGTGGACGCCCGCGGAACGGTCCGCGTGATGGCTCCGGCCTCGAGCCCGCTGGGATTCGGAGACCGCGTCGGGTTGACAGGCAGCCTCGATCCGGCCGAAGACACCGAGGCCGGTTACCGTTCCTACCTGGAGCATCGAAGGCTCTCGGGCTCCGTCTTCTCCCGAAGTGTCTGGGTGGAGCGGCCAGGCAACGGGTTGCGGCGTGACTTCTTCGGCTTCGGTTCCCGGCTGGCTGATACCCTGCGACGGGCAGTTCCGGGCGACTCAGGGATCCTGCTCGGTGGCCTCGTCGTTGGCGACGACAGCGCCCTTTCCGACGAGACGGCGAGCGCGTTTCGGACGACCGGGATGAGCCACATCACAGCCGTCAGCGGCTCCAACCTCGCGCTGATCGTTGTCATGTTGATGGCCGTCGGCGGCCCCGTGGCGCCGCGTGGGCGCGTCGCGTGGCTGATCCTGGTAATGGTCATGATCTGGCTCTACGCCGTGGTAACCGGTCTCGAGCCACCCGTCATCAGGGCGGCGCTAATGGCTACGATCGCGTTGGCCGCGCGGCCTTTCGGGCGCCGGCCCGATTATCTGACCGCCGCGGCGCTGTCGGCTGCCCTGATGGCGCTGGTTCACCCGGAACTCATCTGGGATATTGGTTTTCAGTTGTCGCTAAGCGCATCCGTAGCTCTCGCGGCCCTGGCCTCGGGCGCGGTGATCGGCACGCCGGGTGGAGCCATGCGGCTCGCGATCGATGGCGCGATCATGGCTCAGTTGGCGACGCTGCCGGTCACCGCCGTCGCTTTTGGGACGCTCTCGCCGGCCTCGATCCTGACCAACATCGTCGTCGGACCGCTGGTCGGCATCGCCTTTCCGGTGGCGTTCGCGGGCGTGCTGCTGGCCATCCACGTTCCGGCAGTCGGCAACGCCGTCATTGCCTGTGCTGGCTGGCTGGGGGACGCGATCCTGTCCCTGATCGGTCTTCTCGCTCAGGCTCCGTACGCGAGCGTGCCATTGCCGCATCTCGGCACCACCGGCCGGCTGGGGCTGCTTGCCTTCTCCGCTCCGATGATTCTCCTGCTGTCGCGGGATGGCCGCCGGTGGCTTGGACGAACCGTCGTGCTGAAACGGCCTCCCACCGAGTTGGCCAGGCAGGAACGCGCTTCGTTGACAGCCGAACCGACGGAAGGTATCGTTCCGCCGGGCCCCCATAGTCTAGCGGCCCAGGACGTCACCCTTTCAAGGTGAAGATCGCGGGTTCGAATCCCGCTGGGGGTATCAACGACGCTGACCGCCGGACATCCGTCCAGGCGGTTTCTCTGTGTCCATTTTCGGATGCGTGAGGAGACGAATGGACCAGCGATTGACTGCCGCGGACCTAATCCACCGATTGGATCTCCGGCCGCTGGAAGGCGAAGGAGGGCTCTACCGCGAGACCTACCGGCAGAATCCAGTTGCAGGGAGCGGGGACCCGGCGGCGACGGCGATCTACTATCTACTGACGCCGGACACCTTCTCGGAGCTCCATCGTCTGCCCCACGACGAGCTCTATCACTTCTACCTTGGCGATCCGGTGGAACTGCTTGTTCTCGCGCCCGACGGGCACGTCGCTCGTCAGACGCTCGGCTCCGATATCATCAGCGGCATGGCGGTCCAGTTCCTCGTTCCGAGTGGGTACTGGCAAGGCAGCCACCTCCACGATGGGGGCCGGTTCGCCTTGATGGGGACGACCATGACACCGGGATTCCGCTTCGAGACCTACGAGCGCGGCGATCGCGGGCAGCTCCAGGCGACGTACCCGTCGGCCGTCACCACGATCGGACGCCTCACCCGGTCCTGACGTGATGTCCCACGCCGGCACGATGGTAGATTGACCTGAATAGCGCCGGCACTGATGGCCGGGAGCGAACCGGCCCGGAGCGGCCGCACGGAGGAACCCGACGCGTGGACATTCTTCTTCCCGCCGCTGGCTTCGGCACCCGCCTTCGACCGCAGACATGGAGTAAACCCAAGCCGCTCGTCAGTGTGGCGGGCAAGCCGATGCTGGCCCACGTGATGGACCGGTTGCTGCCCTACAACCCGAGTCAGGTCACATTCGTCACGGGCTTCCTCGGCGAGCAGCTCGAGGAGTGGGCCCGGGCCGAGCTGCCGGTCCCGTCGAGCTTCGTCCAGCAGCCCGCGATGCTGGGTCAGTGCGACGCGATCATCCGCGCCCGCGATCTGATTCCGGACGATCACGACGCGCTGATCCTGTTCCCGGATGCGATCTTCGAGGCGGACTTCTCACCCCTGGCGACGCTCGACGCCGACGCCGCCATGTTCACGAAGATCGTCGAGGACCCATCGGCCCTTGGGATCGCGGTCGTCGAGGATGGCCGGATCGTCAAGCTGGTCGAGAAGCCGAAGGAGCCGATCTCGAAGCTGGCCGTCATCGGGATCTACTACGTGCGGCGGATGGGCGACCTCTACGAGGCCATCGAAGAGCAGATTCGGCGCGAGATCAGCATCAAGGGTGAGTACTACATCGCCGATGCCTTTCAGTTGATGATCGATTCCGGAAAGAAGGTCGTCTCCCTTCCGGTCGTGGAGTGGCAGGACTGCGGCAACCCGACAGTGCTGCTCGAGACCAATCGGTACCTTCTCGACCGCACGGCCTCAGAGGACGAACAGCGTGGCACGGCGACGATCCTTGCGCCGAGCGCCGTGGCAGCCGATGCGATCCTGGAGCGCTCGATCATTGGTCCATACGCCAGCATCGGAGCTGGAGCCGAGATCCGGGATTCCGTCGTCCGGGACTCGATCGTCGAGGCCGGCGCCTCGATTACGTCGGCGGTGGTCGAGCGGTCGCTGGTCGGCCGACGTGCCCGGATCACCGGCTCGGCGGCGCGGGTCAATGTCGGCGACACATCGGAACTCTCGCTGTGACGACGCCCGTTTCCACCCCGCCTTCCGGCGGCTGGCTCGAACTGTCGGTCGAGGTCCATTTGGAGGCGGTCGAATCCGTCTCGGAGCTGTTCGCACGGTACGGTTTCAACGAGGGCGTCGTCATTGAGGAGCCGTACCTCCAGGAGCGGGACGGCGACAACGTTCGGGTCGATACGTCCCGGCCGGCAATCCTGCGGACGTTCCTTGCCGCGACCGACACGGATCCCGGCAAGCTCGACGAGATCCGGCGTGGGCTGTTCCACCTCAACCAGATCCGCCCGGTGGGTGAGCTGATCATCAGGGAGCGTGCGGAGGAGGACTGGGCCCACACCTGGAAGGAGTTCTACCAGCCCGTCCGTGTGGGCCGAAAGGTCGTCGTTCGTCCACCCTGGCGCGACTACGAAGAGGCCGCCGGCGATGTGGTGGTGATCCTGGACCCGGGCATGGCCTTCGGGACCGGGACACACCCGACGACCCGCCTGGCGATGACAGGGCTGGAAGCGGCGATCCGGCCGGGGGATACCGTCCTGGACGTCGGGACCGGTTCGGGCGTGTTGGCGATCGCCGCCGCCAGGCTCGGCGCCGCGTCGGTCGATGCCAATGACATCGAGCCAGTCGCCGTCCGTTCGGCCAGGGAAAACGTCGAGCGCAACGAGCTGGCGGTCGATGTCCGGATCGAGGAAGGAACGGCCGGTCTGGTTGGACCGTTCCCTGGACCCTACACGCTCGTCGTGGCCAACATCATCGCCCGCGTCCTGATCGAGCTGGCTGATGGAATCGCCGGTTCGGTCGCCGAGGATGGCACGCTGGTCCTGGCCGGCATCATCGAGGGGAAAGAGGCTGATGTCGTTTCGGCCTACCAGGAGCTTGGATTCGTCGTCACCAACCGGGATCAGATCGAGGACTGGGTCGGCATGACCCTTCGACGAAGTGGGTGACAGCTAACGGTCGACCGCTCTCGGGGCGTGCGAGAACGGGACCAGCGGCCCGCTGGTCCCGTTCCTTCTCTTGGCTGTGTCTGGGGTTAGGGAGTTCCGGCTGGCCGCTCGGCCTCTGGTTCGGTTGAACCCGACCGGCGATGGGCAATATGGGAGACGGTCCGCACCCCGAGGTGCCCAACCGCTCCGACGGTGTCCGTCGCGATCGCCGTCGGTCGCCGTCGGATTTCCTCGCCATGGGATCGGTAGCGATGCATGCTCCACCAGAGCGTGAGCGTCTCTCGCATCGCGTGGGCGATGACTCGCAGGTTGGCGCCGGTCGCCGTTCCGGCGACGCGAGGGTAATGATTCACCGCCACCTGTTGCAGGGTCGCCCCCTTGCGGCGGAGCTTGGCCTGCATCTCCGTGTTGATCAGTGCCCCGCTCGACGTAAGCGTGATGCTTCGGAGCAAATCTCCCCGGAAGACCTTGAAGGCGCAGTCGATGTCGCGCATGTGGACGCCATAGAGCGCTCGCACGACCGTGTTGAAGACCTCCGCGTTGACTCGCCGGTGGATGGGATCGTTCCGCTCACGCCGGAAGCCCGCGACGACATCGAAGGCACCGACGAACGGGCTCAGCAGCGCCAGGTCATGGATGTCGAACTGCCGGTCGCTGTCCATGAACATCACGAAGTCGCCACTGGAGGCATCGAAGCCGGAGACCAGCGCTCCGCCGTAGCCTCGATTCACCTCGTGGTGGACTGGCTTGACATTGGGATGCGTCCGGGCAAGGTCGTCGAGGATCTGCCGGGTCCGGTCGCGGCTGCCATCATTGACGACGATGATTTCGAACTCGTCGGTAAAGAGCGGCAACACCTCGAGCGCTTGGTCGACGACGAGCCCGATGTTCTCTTCCTCGTTGTGAGCTGGCAGAACGAGCGAAAGGCTCCCGGGAATGCGTGACGGTTCCAGGCGGGAGCTTTGCTTTGCACTACTCTTCACGAAGGAATCACCCCTTTCGTCGACACCGGCGAGAACGGAAGGCGGAGCGCGATCAGCAGTACGCCTTCCGTTCTCGCCGGTCCTAGAGCGGGATCGACGAGAAGTCACAGTTGCCGACGTTGTCGCCTCCCTTGGCGGGGGAGGCGCCTTGTTGGTCCGGACTAACGACGTAGACATTGCCGTTGGGGTTGAAGAGTGTGTCGAACGTGGCATCGCGGAGGACGTTGCCCTTGGAGTCCGAAACGGTGCGGGTGAAGGACACCTCCAGGCCATCGAGCGGAAGCTCAGTGTGCACCACGCAACCAGCCGGGAGTCCCTCGTTGACGACCTCGATGTCGCCATCCGGCGGGATCGGATCGCTCTCGACCGGATCCCCCATCTGGACGTCCCAGCCGGTATCTGGCCCGTAGATCTTCACGACGACATGGGAGCCATCGACGAACGACTCCAGTAACAGCCAGCCATTGGTCGGATTGTCGAACTTGAAGTCACCGCCTGACATGGGGTCGTTGTCTGGCTGAAGGATCGACGCGTCGTAGCCTGGACCCCAACCGTCACGCTCGTAGAATGAGATGCGCTGCGCGTGGGGCCACCACTCGGCCACAGGCAAGCCAGCCAGCAATGCGGCCCGAAAGACCGTCGTCGAGACCTGGCAGATCCCGCCGCCAATCCCGCGGCCGATCCGCTCCGCTTCGATGACGCGGGCCTCGACGTAACCGAGGTCGGCCGAGATGACGCCGATGGAGTGGTTGAAGCTGAAGGTCGCGCCCGGCGCGACGAGCGTGCCGTTGAGCAGGTTGGCGCCGACGCCGATGTTCGTCGCCCGGCCGTAGTCCGACCCTTCGTAGTTGGAGTCGCCGCGACCGAGCTGGGTGGTGATGTTGAGCGCGCCGAGGTTGTTGCTGTCCACCTGCGGCTTGAGGATGTCGACCGGAACCGTGACTCTCTCATGGTCACCAAGCAGGCTGGCGCCGACCTGCTTGGCGAAGTCTTCGGGCCGGAGTTCGTGCCCATCGACGCTCGGCTGAACCGCGACTGGTCCCTCGTTCCAGCCTACCTGGGCATTGACCGGGTCGAGATACAGACCCTCGGCGTACTGCATGGAGAGGAAGTCGGCCAGCCCCTGCTCGTCGACGCGGAGGCTGACCGCGTCCGCCCCGGTCCGGCTCTTGTCGTTGTCCTGGATCAGGAACGGGCTGAGCTGGTCTGGCTGCAGCGTCCAGGACTGGTCGCCGAAGGTGAGGTCGATCGGCTTCGAGAGAGCGGCAATCGCCTGCTGTTGGACCGCTTCGAGGTCACCGACCCGAACGTTGGGAATCCAGGCCACGACGGGAAGTTCGGTGCTGGTGGGAACCAGATCCTTGACGCTGGCAAGGATCTGTCCGGCGACCATGTCTCGGCTGACGACAGTGCCCTCGACCTCAGGTTCGATCGAGACATCGGTGCCGTTGACGATGAGCGACGCATCGTGCGGAACGAGTCCGAGTTGACGATCGACCGAATCGAACCATTGGTTGAGTACGTTGTGGTCGAGCGACGCGTAGAGCGGAATCTGATGGTCGTTCTCGAGCAACCCGCGAGCTACCCGAAGCCGCTCGACGGCGTTCGGTTCACGTCCGTAGTCGTATGCCTCGGTCAGGCTGCGGCCTGTGTCGAAGGTCACGCCGAGTTCGGCCAGGGATGGCCGAAACTCCTGACCCTGGAACGTGAAGGCAACGCTCCGGGTGTTGAGCTGATCGACCCGCGCCGCGAGCGCCGCGCTGGCATCGTCCCGTGGCATTCCGCCAAGGGCCACGCCGGCGACGGAGATCGCGGGGTAGACCTTGCCGCCGTAGGCGAACCGAAAGCCAACCAGGACGACCACGAAGATCAAGGCGGCGAGGGCGATACCGCTCAACGCGCGGCTCACGAGCCGGCGTACGCGGCGTTGCGTATCGACCGATGCCGTGGTCCAGGGATTGGTGGCCGACGTCGCTCGTCGCAAGGTGGGTGTGAGCTGGTCGACCCGGTCACTGGTGCCGAAGCCACCGAATGCCGGAAGCTGTCGCGGCTCGTTTGCCTGCACGTTTCCCAACCCCTTGATCTGTCGTCGAAGCCGGATGTTCATGGACGTGTGGATTGACGCCGTAGATCGAGCGTCCCCGGCGGCCCCTCACGCGGTGCGGAAGCGGGCAGCAAGCTACGCCTCCAGGCGGAGTTTGACACGGCCGAATTGTACGATGTCGCCCGGCTGCATGCCGGCCGTGCCATTGACCGGCTGATCGTTGATTGCCGTCCCGTTGGTGCTCCCGAAGTCGGTGACCCACCAACCTCCGCCCGAGTAGGCGATCTCCGCGTGGTTGCTCGACACGAAGGGTTCATCGAGAGCGATGACGCTCTCGCGATTGCGCCCGACGGAGTTGCTTGGCCGGAGCAGGAAGGACTGCCCCACCAGGCCGGGCGTCTCGCCACCTTCCATCACGATGAGGCGATGAGCGGGCGACGCCGCGGTCGCCGTCGTCGTGCCAAGTACCAACAGCTCGCGAAGCTGCACCCGGAACAACTGGTAGAGAAAGAAATAGATCAGGAAGATGAACAGGACCCGCAGGAGCAGCAGGAACCAGTCGGCTGGCAACTCAAGAGATGTCAGGGCATCGGGCATGGGGCTGCGGACTCGCTCCTGATCAGGTCACGTCCTGAAGCAACTGCGTCTGGACGCCGCCAAAGGTGATCTCGTCCCCGGCCTGGACGAGGTGACTACGGACCGCGTGGCCGTTGACCTTCGTGCCGTTGGTGCTGCCGAGGTCGATTACGTGCAGGTGGTGGCCGTTTCGCTCCAGCCGGGCGTGGTGTCGGGAAACATCGCCGCCTTCGAGGACCACATCGTTGTCGAACGACCGCCCCAGGGTCGTGGTGAGATTTCT
>JAABUS010004879.1_pt1 | contig 18574 bp, 18 predicted proteins | sample 5560161 | NCBI WGS metagenome assembly JAABUS01 (sample SAMN10711885, study PRJNA513376) | rock metagenome | isolation source: Antarctica rocks | place: Antarctica: Victoria Land, Trio Nunatak nord | collected 2016-01-04 | reverse complement strand
CCTCCTGGACCGATCAGCGCGGCCCAGCCGGGGAAGTCCTCGTCATAGGTGGCGCCGGTCTGCGTAGACACGGCGAGCCATCGCCCCGGCCCCAGCAGTCTCTTCGCGTCGCCCACCACACTGCCGCGCCACCAGTCGAACCCGCGTTGCCAGTCTGCGTCGGTGATTCGACGGTCGCCGTACAGGCCCGGGGCGGCCGGTGCGAGGACTAGCGTCGACTCAAGCTGGTACGGCGATTCGGTCCCGATCTCCGCGCAGATGGCCAGTGAGGCAGGCACACCGGCCACCAACAACGGGCCACTCGGCGTCCCCGCCAGGAAGTCCGCGTCTTCGCCTTCACCAAGTCCGGCCTTGCGGTGCACCGATGCCACGCGTCCGTCAGCGGCAAGCAGCTGGGTGATGTACGGCGGCCTATCCGGCTCGCTTCGCTCGACCAGACCGAAGCACAGACTGGGGCCGCCTTCGGTCGACCTGACCAGTCGCAACACCGCTGGGTCGGCGAGCGGAATCGCCGCGCTCGGCAGGTAACCGGTCAGTGACATCTCTGGCAGCAGGACGAGGTCGCAGCCGGCGTCCTTGCCCTCTGCCAGCAATCTGAGGTGACTGGCGAGGTTGGCATCGATTTCGCCCTTCGGGCAGTACAGGGCGGTGAGCAGCAGGCGCATGGCTGGCCTTTCCCGTCCCTTGTGGCGCGGCCGTGAGGCTAGGCGGCGGGCGTAAGACCCGCCAGGACATTGGCGAACATGGCGGTGTCGATGTTGCCGCCGGTCTGGATGACGGCCACACGTCGGCCGTGGACGAGTTCGCGTTCGGCAAGCAGGCCGGCCAGTGCGAGAGCGCCGGCCGGTTCAGCCGCGTTGTGTGTCGTTGCGAACAGCATCCGCATCGCCTCGGCGGCTGCGTCTTCCCCCACTTCGATGATGCGGGCGGCGCCGGTGTTGATCGCCTCGACAGCAGCGGGGTCGGGAATGCGACAGGCGACACCGTCGACGAACGTGTCGGCGGCCTCGGTCGCCACGACCTTCCCCGCGGTGAACGATCTCGCGTAGGCCGGGGCTCGATCGGCGACCACTCCAACGATGTCGGTGCGCAGGCCCAGTAGGTTCCGCACTCGCATAAGGCCGCTGATGCCTGAGCCCATACCAACCGGAACGTAGACGGTGTCGAGTTCGCCCGCGGCAGCGAACAACTCGCGTGCGTACGTCGCCACACCGAGGACGAGATCGGGGTGGTACGCCGGAACCGCCTCGAGGCCGCGCTCACCGGCAAGCTCTCCCGCAAACTCCCGCGCTGCTTGGAAGTCGTGACCATGTTCGACCACAGTTGCTCCGAAGCCGCGCATGGCGGCGTTCTTGTCGGGACTGTTGCCGTGCGGCGCCACGATCGTGACGTCGAGATCAGCGGTCGTGCCGGCGTACGCCAGGCTCTGTCCGTGGTTGCCGCGGGTGGCGGACACGATCCCGGTGACCTGAGGCCGCTGCGCACGTAGCCGGTCGGTGTAGACCAACCCGCCCCGCACCTTGAACGCCCCAGTCGGCGTGTGGTTCTCGTGCTTGACCCACACCTCTGCACCGACGACTTCGCACAACAGCGGCCACGGGTATTGCGGCGTCGGCGGCACCCAGCGACGCACCAACTCGCAGGCATAGGTCAGGTCGTCGAGGCTGAACGGCATGCCGCGAGTCTGGCATAGGCCACGCGAGCAACGGCTGTACCGGCGCGTGGCCCGAAAGGCCGCGCCGGACACCGTGCCCCCGACACCGTGCGACAGTGGGACCATGAAGAGATCGACCACTCTGGCGGCTGGTGCTCTGGCTGCGTGCGGCGCGGGCGCAACTGGGGTCTACCTCGGCCTGGTCAGCGGAGCGCTTCCCGTCGACCTTGGGGTCGGCCGGACCACCCGACCACTGGGCCCGTTGAGCGTCCAGGTGGCGGCCCCTCGCGAGACGGTGTTCGACGTGATAGCCGCTCCCTACGCCGAACGTGCCCCACGTGCGATGCGAGCCAAGGTGAAGGTGCTCGAGCGAGGAGCAGACATGGTGCTGGCGGCTCACTACACACCGATCCGTGGCAGGCTGCGGGCCACTACGGTGGAGACGGTCCGGTTCAGCCGGCCAGAGCGGGTCGACTTCCGCCTCGTCCGCGGCCCCGTGCCGCACGTGGTCGAGACCTTCTGGCTGACTGAGCAGAGGGAGTCGACGCTGCTGAGGTACGAGGGCGAGCTGGGCACCGACATGTGGGGTCTCGGCAGCAGGTGGGGTGACATCGTCGCCAAACGTTGGCAGGCCGTTGTGGAGGAGTCGTTCGCGGCCGTCAAGACAGAGGCCGAGCGCCGCGCCAGCTGAGTCTGTTGTCAGCCGGCCTCGGCGATGGCAGGTTCGATGCCCTGACATGCACACCTGGCGACTTAGGCACCATCGGTGTCGTTGCTCATGTATGTGCGGCCGCGCGGACTGGTCCAGTGGAACGTATGTGGGTCGCCAGGGTCAGCGTGGACCTTCCAGCCTCCGTGCGTCTTCAGGCAGTGATGTCGGCGGACGAGCGGTTGGCCGTTGGCGACCACGGTCTGTCCAGGAGGGTCCTGGCTGCCTGCACCCCCACGCCGAGCGGCTGCATCGGGTGGGCCGGTGCGGTACTCGAGGATGTGGTCGACGTCGCACCGACTCGTCCGGTTGGTCGCGCCGGGAAAGGTGGACAGCGGATGCAAGGTGGCAATGGCCTCGACCTGCTCGCGGGTGAACCGGTATCGGCCGGCGTCGAGGAACAAGATCGAGTTGTCCGCCGGGTCGGTGAACACCCGGCGCAGCGTGAGCGACGCTGATTGCAGGGCAAGGCGGCGGGCTTGGGCGGCTGTGATCGGCCCGTAGCCTTGCAGGTCGCACGTGGCCTCGTCGAGGCCGAGCAGGGTATCTGCCGTCATCGTTACGCGTAGCTCGGTGCGCGCAGGCAGCCACCCGGTCGGCGGCACCGCAGCCTGATCGTCTGGCTGTCCGCCCGCTGTGCCATCGACGCCCCCCGCCTCGACGCCTCCCGCCTCGACGCCTCCCGCCTCGACGCCTCCCGCCTCGACGCCTCCCGCGGCGGCGCCCCCCGAAGCGGCAGTGCCCGCCGCGCTGTCATGGCGAACGGCGTACTCGGCGGTGCTCGCGGGTTGTCCGGAAGAGAACATGGCTTGGCCGGTGAGTGGGTGTTGACCGAGCAGGAGTCGGGTGGCGGCGTCGGCGCGGTGCGCGGCGAGCGGAAGGGCCGGAAACTGGCTGCGCAGGCGGCGAGCCCAAGCGTCGACTGAGTCCTCGACGACCGCCATGGTCTCCAGAGGACCATTCACGCAGAAGGCGCCCATGCCGTCGCCGATGCTGAACATCGCCGTGCCCCGGTTGGCGACGGCGTCTAGGTGTCGCTCGACCAGGGCGGCGGGGTCTGCCGCGGCAGCCTTCTTGCGGGCCAGCACGCGTAGCCGAGCTGGGGTGCGGGTGGCGGCGGCGTCGGCGAGCAACGCATCGAGTGTCTCGGCCACCTCAGCGGAGAGGTGTCGAGTTTCCTCGGAGATGACCTTGGCGCAGGCGTAGTTGATGCGGCCGCCTCCTAACTCGGCATTGGTGCAGCGCAGCCGAAACCGCAAGTCCAACCCGACACTGAGATAGGCGGTGGCCTCGCCTTCGGAACAGACGAACGCCAACGCCACCTCGGGGATCAGGAACTCCGACACCTCAGGGGTGCCGTCTCCGCCGAGGGCGCGCAGGATCGGTTCACCGGGTTTGTTCTCCGCGTGCCGGACGATCGGACTCGCGGCGTCCTTCACCGCCAGGCTGGACGCAACTCGACACTTCATCCACTCCAGGGTCGCCGCACATGAGGTGAGCTGGGAACCCAGCTCGAGCTGGTTGTCCTCTTCGAGGGCCTCCACGTTGGCCGACAGCACCGAGGCGAATCGGTCGAGCTGAGACGCGCAGAACAATGACACCGCCCTTGTTGCGCGCACGTCGCGCGGGTCGATCACTCGACCACTCTCGTCTCGCATCACCGGTTCGAACATGCATACGACAATAGGCCAACCCTCCGACAGTTTCTTGCGACAGCTCTCCTTGGTGATCGCAGAACTGGTCGCTCCCGGAGAGGTGTCAGGGCAGCGGCACGATCACTTCTCCGCCGACGTCTCGTCGACCCGAGGCGAGAGCCGACCGGTACGCCGCGGTGTTGTCGACATGGATCGTGCCAAGGAGGAACTGGTCATCGGGCGCTTCCACGTGCTGGGCCAGCAGCGCGCTCAGGTGCTTCCCGTTCCCGCGCCCGCGAACGGAGAGGTCAAGGAGCAACTCGATCACCACGGCGCCACGGAGGCCCCGTTGCACCCGAGGCTCGGCGGCCACCAGGCCAGCCCACCGCCCGTTCAGCAGCACCTCGAAGAGTGTGCCGGCATGGAGCAGCTCACTCAAATCCTCACGTGACTCGATGCGCGTGTGCAAACCATGCGCCGGGTCATGCGCAACGTGGTCACGATGGATCTGCGCGTACCGGTCGTAGAAGTCCAAGTGCGATGCGACCTCTGCCGACAACTCAGGTGGCACCTTGTTTCGTCGAAGGTCGCCTAGACGACCTGCCACGTTCCTTGTATCCGGTGTGGTGCCGGACCAGCTGCCTGCCGGGTCGCACGACCACAGGGAGACGTAGCCAGGCTGGAACGCCGCGAAGGAGCTTCCTATCACCGTTTTCAGCGCGCGCAGGTCAGCAGGAGCGATGAGCCGGCTGGTGGCATCGACGGCAACGAAGGGCCGCTCCGGGTTCCTCGCCCGATAGCGGGGACCGGCAAGCACGTCCAAGTCGATGGTCACGGTGAGCCAGCGGTTCAGGTATGCCTCGGCAGGTTGACCACTTTGGGGTTGAGCCGCAGCAAAGCCACGCGCAAACTCCATATCGGTGGCTGCGGTACTCACGGCCCACTCGAGCTCTTCGCGCAAGGCTGCGAACCGATCCGACTGCGGGACCTCCGCCCGCACGTGCGGGTGCAGGCCGGTGTCCGCAACCTGAACAACTTCGTCGACTGTGTGCATTGCTTCGAAGCATGATGAACCCGGCTGACCCGAGCAAGCCGTTTACGGCCGGCGGGTAATAGGGCCAAGATGGTGGAGTGGACGAGGAAAGCGTTGACGCCACCAGCAGTGCCTTCGCGCAGCGCGTGCGCCCGACCGAATCCGGCACGGAGCTCGAGACGCTCACGCAGCTGCTCGACTTCTTGCGGGCGACGGTTTTGACGAAGGCGACGGGAGTCAGCGACGATCACGCCGCCGCGCATCCGATCCCGACGTCGGAGTTGACCGTCGCCGGGATCGTCAAGCACCTTGCCGGAGTCGAGCGGTTCTGGTTCAGCATCGACTTCGCTGATCTCGATGTGCCGTGGCCGTGGACCGACGATGATCCACACGGCAACTTCAGACTGGCGAAGAGCGACACCTTGGCAGACCTCGTCGCCGACTATGAGGCCGAGTGCGAACGCTCGCGGCAGGCGATCGCCGGGCACGACCTGGACGCGGTCGCGCGATCCGAGGGCATGGACTTCACCCTCCGTTACGCGCTCGCTCACATGATCGAAGAGACAGCCCGGCACTGCGGCCACCTTGATCTGCTCCGAGAGTCCATCGACGGCGCCAGAGGCGAGTGAACACTAGGCCGTTCGGCTGCGTCTGGACGAAACATGGCCCGTACAGTGGCGCCATGGTCAACCTCACCAAGATCTACACGCGCACGGGCGATGCCGGCACCACCCGGCTCGGCGACATGAGCGAGACCGCCAAGACAGATCTGCGGCTCGCGGCGTACGCCGACGTCGACGAGGCCAACTCGGCCATCGGGCATGCGCTGGCGCTTGGTGGATTGGACCGCGATGTGGTCGAAGTGTTGACCCGTGTGCAGAACGAGCTTTTCGACGTCGGAGCCGACCTGTGTACCCCGGTGGTAGCGGACCCCGAGTTCCCCGCGCTGCGGGTCGAGCCCGACTACGTCGACCGGCTCGAGGGTTGGTGCGACTCCTACAACGAGCCGCTGGAGAAGTTGCGGTCGTTCATCTTGCCAGCCGGTACGCCGGGTGCCGCGCTGCTCCACGTGGCGCGGACAGTCGTACGGCGAGCGGAGCGGTCGAGCTGGGCGGCGTACGCGGAGTATGGGGCCTCCATAAACGTCGTGGCCTTGATGTACCTCAACCGCCTGAGCGACCTGCTCTTCATCCTGGCCCGTCATGCCAACCGGGAGCTTGGAGACGTGCTGTGGCGACCGGGCGGCGACCGGGAAGATCACGACAGCTAGGCTCGCCGTCGTTGTGCCCGGGGTTACCGCGGTCCGGAGTCGAGCAGCTCAAGGAGCCCGCAGTGTCAAACAAGCTGGTCGTGATCGGTGCCGGGCTGATGGGGTCAGGCATTGCCCAGGTCGCCGCCACCAACGGGTGGCAGGTGACGCTGCGCGACGTCAATGAGGCAGCGCTCGACCGGGCCATGACCGGGATCGACAAGTCGCTGACGAAGTTCGCGGCCAAGGGCAGCATCAGTGCGGAGGAGCGAGATGCGGCGTTGAGCCGGATCGCCACCACCACACAGCTTGACGTGGTTGCCGATGCCGACATCGTCGTCGAGGCGGTGTTCGAAGCGCTCGAGGTCAAGTGCGAGGTCTTCACCGCCCTCGACGGCATCTGTGCAGACGGCACTGTCCTGGCAACGAACACCTCGGCGATCCCGATCACCAAGATCGCGGCAGTGACTCAACGGCCCGAAGCGGTAGTCGGCACCCACTTCTTTTCCCCGGTGCCGATGATGCGGCTGTGCGAGCTCGTGCGTGGGCACCAGACGAGCGACGAGACGCTCAGCGCCGCGCGCGCCTTCGCCGAGGGCGTCGGGAAAACCTGCATCGTGGTCAACCGCGACGTCGCAGGGTTCGTCACCACCCGTCTGATCAGCGCCTTGGCGATGGAGGCGATCAAGCTGTATGAGTCTGGAGTGGCGAGCGCCGACGACATCGACACCGCATGCAGGCTGGGCTTCGGGCACGCCATGGGTCCGCTCGCCACGATGGATCTCACCGGTGTCGACATCTTGCGAAACGCGACGTTGAACATCTACGCCGAGAGCGCGGACGAGAAGTTCTACCCTCCTGAGCTCTTGTCTCGGATGGTCGACGCCGGCGAGCTCGGCCGCAAGTCCGGCCGCGGCTTCTTCGACTACTCCTGAGCTGTCGCCCGATGGCCAGTCGCCAAGTCGCCGCGCGACACGCCGCCCCTGGTTCGCATCCCTGCTGGCCGGCCCTGGTCGGCCTACGGTGTGCGACAAGGCGCTAAGGCGACAAGGCGACAAGGCGACGCCGTAAGGCCGGAGCGCAAACACCACGACTCGGCTTTGGTACGGATCGAAGGCAACCAAAGCGCCGGGTTGAGCGTCATACAGAGCAGGAGTTTGACAAGGGCGGCGGGGTGAGTCATGGCTTTCGGCTCGACGGGAAACGATCTGGTGAAGATCGGCACGCATCTTGACGTGCGCAGTGTGGGTGAGGTCCGCACCGTTTTGGTCGCGGCGCAGGAGTCCGCCGCTGGAGACGTCGTCCTCGACATGTCGGCTCTTGAAGTCATCGACGCAGCTGGGCTCGGCATGTTGGCCGCTGCACACGCCAGGGGAGAGCGCACCGGTCACCGGCTAGTGCTGCGCAACTGCCCCAAGGAGCTGCGTCGAGTCCTCGCTGTCACCCGGCTCAACCGTGTCCTGCACGTCGAACGCAACTCACTGGAGATGTCGGCCTGACGGTTTCGCCTTCCGGCGTCATAGTCTGCGAGCATGGTTGAGTCGGCCGAACCTCGACGTGATCGCCCCTGGGTGATGCGCACGTACGCCGGCCACAGCTCGGCGGCAGAGTCCAATGCCCTGTACCGGCGCAACCTCGCCAAGGGCCAGACTGGCCTGTCGGTGGCCTTCGACCTTCCGACTCAGACCGGCCACGACCCTGACTCCGAGCTGTCTTCGGGGGAGGTCGGCAAAGTGGGCGTGCCGATCCCTCACCTCGGCGAGATGCGTAACCTCTTTGCGGGCGTACCCCTCGACGAGATGAACACGTCGATGACCATCAACGCCACGGCGATGTGGATGCTTGCGCTGTACCAGGTGGTGGCCGAGGAGCAAGGCGTCGACCCCAGAGCGCTCCAGGGCACGACGCAGAACGACATCATCAAGGAGTATCTTTCGCGCGGGACCTACGTCTTCCCGCCCGAGCACTCGCTCCGGCTGACCACTGACGTGATCGCCTACACGGTCAATGCTCTGCCCAAGTGGAACCCGATCAACATCTGCAGCTACCACCTGCAGGAAGCAGGTGCCACTCCCACCCAAGAGCTGGCCTTTGCGCTGTGTACGGCGATCGCGGTGCTCGACGCCGTACAAGACTCAGGACAGGTTGCTCCAGACCGGTTCCCCGACGTGGTTGGCCGCATGTCGTTCTTCGTCAACGCGGGAGTCCGGTTCGTCGAAGAGTCTGCCAAGATGCGGGCTTTTACGCGGATGTGGGACAACTTGACACTCGATCGCTACGGGGTGCAGGACCCGAAGCTGCGCAGATTCCGGTACGGCGTTCAGGTCAACTCCCTCGGCCTCACCGAGGCGCAGCCGGAGAACAACGTGCAGCGCATCGTGCTCGAGATGCTCGGAGTCACGCTGTCGAAGAACGCCAGAGCCCGAGCCGTGCAGCTGCCGGCTTGGAACGAGGCGCTCGGTCTGCCCAGGCCGTGGGACCAGCAGTGGTCGCTGCGCCTGCAGCAAGTGCTGGCGTTCGAATCCGATCTGCTGGAGTACGACGACATCTTCGAGGGCTCCCACGTGATCGAGGCGAAGGTGAGCTCGTTGGTCCAAAGCGCCTCAGCCGAGATCGACCGGATACAAGCGATCGGTGGAGCTGTCGCGGCCGTCGAGTCCGGCTACCTGAAGGCAGAGCTGGTAGCTTCGCACGCCCGCAAGAGAGCCCGCATCGAGGCCGGTGAGGACGTCGTCATCGGTGTGAATGCCTTCGTGCAGACCGAGCCGTCGCCGCTGACAGCCGATCTGGACAGCGCAATCCAGGCCCCTGACCCACAGGCAGAGGCCGCTGCGGTCGAGTCGACACTGCGGTGGCGCGCGCGCCGCGACGAAGCGGCTGTCGGCGAGGCGCTTGACGCGCTGCGGGCGGCCGCGAAGTCGGAGGAGAACCTGATGGCAGCCACCTTGTCCGCGGCTCGGGCGGGCGCCACCACGGGCGAATGGGCCGGGACGCTGCGCGGCGTGTTCGGCGAGTTCCGCGCGCCAACAGGTGTGTCGGGCGCGGTGGGGACGCTCGAGGCGGGGCGTGAGCTGTCAGCGGTTCGGGATGCGGTCCGGCGGACGGGCGAGGAGCTGGGCAGGCGGCTCCGTCTGCTTGTGGCGAAGCCGGGCCTGGACGGTCACAGCAACGGAGCGGAGCAGGTGGCTGTGCGGGCGCGAGACGCCGGCTTCGAGGTCGTCTACCAGGGCATCCGGCTCACGACGCAGGAGATCGTCGCCGCCGCTGTCGCGGAGGACGTGCATTGCGTCGGGATCTCAATCCTCTCCGGTTCACACATGCAACTCGTGCCGGCGATCGTGGCGGGGCTTCGCGAGCAGGGACTGGGCGACGTACCTGTCGTCGTCGGTGGCATCATCCCCCGGTCCGACGCACAGGCGCTGGAACGGGGAGGAGTCGCCGCGGTGTTCACGCCGAAGGACTTCGGCCTGACCGAGATTCTGGCGCGCGTCGTCGATGTGATCCGGGAGGCCAACTTCCTGGATCCCTTGGCCTAGCGGAAGATTGGCGGCATGAGAGTGCTGGTGGTGGGGGCTGGAGTAACGGGACTGACAGTTGGGGTCACGTTGGCCGAGGCGGGCTTCGACGTACACCTGTTCGCTCGCGAGCTGCCGCTCGAGACCACGTCGGCAGTGGCAGCGGCGCTGTGGTACCCCTATCGGGTCTCACCGGCTGAGCGGGTGCTTGCGTGGTCGGCGCGCAGCCTTGAGGTCTTCACCCGCCTGGCCGGCCAGGAGCCGGAATGCGGCGTTTCGTTACGCGAAGGCGATGAGCTGCTCACCGAACCGTCCGAGGAGCCTGCCTGGTCGACCCTCGTCACCGGCTTTCGGCGGCTGGCTGAGTTCCCTGCGGAGTACCGCGACGGCTGGACGTTCGAGGCGCCCGTGGTGGAGATGTCCCGCTACCTCCGCTGGCTCCAGCGGAGGCTGGAGACGGCCGGTGGCACCCTGACGCGGATGGCGTTCTCGGCCTTGCCGGACCGGGCCGACCTGGTCGTCAACTGCTCGGGTCTCGGAGCCCGGGGTCTGAGCGGCGACGCCGGCGTCTCACCGGTGCGGGGACAGGTGGTTCGACTGGCCCAGGTGGGCGTGGAAAGGTGGTTGCTTGACCCGAACGGCTTGACGTACGTCGTGCCACGTTCGCAGGACATCATCGTGGGTGGCACCGACGTAGTAGGCGAGTGGGACCGGCGCCCCGACCTGGCAGTCGCCGAGCAGATGCTGGCTCGAGCGTGCCAGCTCGTCCCGGCACTGAGCTCGGCTGCGGTGCTGGGGCACCGGGTGGGGCTTCGGCCGGCCCGTGACGAGGTGCGGCTGGAGGCGAGCACAAGCACCGGTGGGCGGCCGCTGATCCACTGCTACGGCCACGGTGGAGCCGGGGTCACGGTTTCGTGGGGGTGCGGCGAGGAGGTCTTGGCGCTGGCGGCTCAGGTCTTGCGCGGGTCGCCGCTGCCAGCTTTGGCGTCCGGGCCCGGAGGGACCTGATCGGCCTTCACCGCACCGCGTTGCCCGAGTGACTCGGCCTGGCCTGTCGTACTGTCCTTGATCGTCTGCGCCTCGCTCTCGGCGTTGATCTCTGCTCCCAGCAGCACCACGTAGAACGAGATCCACAACCACAGCAGCAGTACGACGACGGCGGCCAGGCTGCCATAGGTCTTGCCGTAGCTGCTGAAGTTGTCGACGTACAGCGAGAAAGCCAGTGACGCGACCAGCCAGATGACTGTCGCTACGAGGGCGCCGGTCGACACCCACTTGAACTGTGGAGCGTCGCGGTCGGGCGCGATGCGATAGATGAGAGCGAGTCCAGCCGCAACCAGCGCCAACAGCACTAACCATCGGCCGATCTCGAGCAGGAACCTGGTCCAGCCGGGCAGCCCGATCGCGTCGAAGATCGCTGGTGCGACCGCCACCAGGCCGAGGGCGAGCAGGCCGCCGATGATCATCGCGAGAGTCATGCCGAGCGCGAGGAGCTTCCGCCGCACGAACCCGCGGGTCTCTTCTTCGTCGTACGTCAGGTTCACCGCGGAGATCAGGTTGCCCACCCCTCCCGATGCGCTCCACAAGGCCAGCGCCAACGAGAAGAGCAAGCCGAACCCGAGGGACTGCTGGGGTGCGTCAATGAGGGATCCGATCTGCTGCATCAGCAGGTCGCGGGCCGACTTCGGCAACGCTGTCGCGATGTTCTTGGCCTGGTCACGGATCTGGGTCGGGTCGGCGATCAACCCCCAGGCCAGCACGGCGGCGATCATCGCCGGGAACAGCGACAGGAAGCTGAAGAAAGCTACACCAGCGGCCAGCAGCGGGACCTGGTCGAGCTTCGCCTCGGCCCAGGCGCGCTTGGTGACCTGCCACCAGCCCCCGGCGGGAATCTCCCGGGGGCTGGTGGCATCGAAACCGGGTACGTCGCTGCTGCTTGTGGCCGACGTACGACTTTGCTGTGAGGCGGTCAGCTGGACCCTCCGCCGCTGGAGTCCTTTACGTTCTGCGCTGACGACTTGGCTTCCTCGCTCACGGACGCAGCCTGGTACTGGCCTTCGTCCTTGACGGTGGTCGCTGCGTCGGTGGCGCTCTCCTTGACCTGCTGCACGGCCTGTTGGGCCGGCTCCTGGAGATTGTCCTTCAGTTCCTGAGCCACCTGCTGAGCCTGCTCCTTCAGCGGCTCCTTCAGGTCGGCCGCCTTGTCCTGGACCGCCTCAGCCAGCTGCTCCTCCCGCTGGGTCGCGGGAAGCAGACTGGCTACGAGCCAGCCACCGGCGAATGCGACGAGCCCGGCTGCCAACGGGTTGCCCTGCGTGCGTTCGCGGGCCAGCTGAGGGCTCGAGCTGACCGCGCCGGTGACCGACGAGGCTGCGTCACTGACGGACGAGGCCGCCGACGACATGGCCGACCCCGCAGTGTCTGTCGCAGAGTTTGTCGTGCTGCTGAGGGAGGAAGTCCCTGACTTGGCCGATCCCATCACCCGCTCCTTCACACTTGTCATTGAGCCCTTCGCGCGATCAACGCGACGAGCCACCACCCGAGACGGGCTGACCTTCTCGTTGAGCGCGTCTACGTCGTAGCTGAGGTCGCGCCGAGTCTCTTCGATCTCGCGTCTTAGTTCTTCTGGGCTTGCACCCATTGCTTGTCCTCCTTAAGTGACTCGATGGTCTGCTCGGGCTTGGGGTTGACCTCGGCGAGCTGCTTCTTGCCCATCATGAACAAGACCGCGCCCAGGATTGCCCACAGCAGCGTCACGATCAGTGCGGCTAGCCACAACGGAATCTGCTCGTCCAGCACCCAGATGAGGGTGAAGGAGGCGAGGATCGCGACCATCAGCCCGGCGAGGCCGGCTCCGCCCAGGAAGCCGGCTGCCTTGCCGGCCTTCTTGGCTTCTTCGCGCATCTCGGCCTTGGCGAGGTCGAGCTCTTGGCGCATCAGCTTCGACAGGTCACCGGTCAGCCGACCGACCAAACTGCCGACCGACTCGTCCTCGACATCGGGATGTCCCGCCGAGGCAGTTGTCGCACCGCCTGAGTAAGAGCTCTCGGTGTATGGCGCGTCGTATGAGCTTGCGCCACCTGCAGAGGCACCCTCGGTGTAGCCACCTGCGTAGGCACCCTCGGTGTAGCCGCCCTCGGTGTAGCCACCTACGGGAGTCTCCTGCGGGTATCCGGTTCCAGGAATCGCCTGCGGGTAGCCACTTGGGCCGCTCGGCGGTGGGTAGCCCTGCGGTGCGCCTGGGTCGTATCCACCCTGGCCGTAGCCCCCCTGACCTGGCCCGCTGGCCGAAGAGCCCTGGCCGAAGCCACCTCCGGTTGAGCTACTCACGGGCGACCTCCGTAGCCGGGGTCGTATCCAGCCGGCGGCTGCTGTTCGCCGTACGGCTCGTTGAGGATCGGGGCCGGCTGAGCCGCAGCTGGACTCCATCCTGCAGCGGTGGGCGGCATGGCGGACGTCGGCTGCGTCGCGTAGGCGTCGTAACCGATGGCCTGGCCGGCCGTCGGCGTGCGGAGGGAGTCGAACTGCTCCGACGAAGACTTGTCATCGCTGCTGCGCGCGCTCATGACTCCACGCCCGAGGCGACCGACGACGACGCCTGCCAGCGCGGCGCCCAAGAGAAAGCCGCCAGGACGGCGGCGGGCCAGGTCGCGCACCTCGTCGAGAAGCTGACTGGGGTCGCGCTGGGCCAAGAAGTCCGCCATCTGCTCGGCGAGGTCTGCCCCCTGGCGGGCAAGCTGTGTGCCGGGGCCGGACTGGTCGCTCGACTCGGCCATGGTGCGGAACTCGCCGCCGATTGAGCGAAGGCTGTCGGCCGCCCGGTCGCGCTGGGATGTCGCCTGGTCGGAAAGCTCGCTCTTGGTCTGGCTGGCCAGCTGCTGAGCCTGCTGCTTGACGTCGCCGGCGACTTGGCCAGCCTGTTGCTTGGCAGTGTCAGCGACCTGTTGGGTGGCCTGGGCAGTCGTGTCCTTGACGTTCTTGGCTTCGTCCTTCGCGGTCTCCGTCGTACTGCTGGAGGACTCACCGCCGGTGGAGAAGTCGGCGTCGCCGGAGGTATAGCCGGGGATCGCGGTCGAGAAGCCAGCGGCCTCAGTGGAGTAGTCAGTGCCCGACACATAGTCGGGTGGCAGGGCAGACTCCCCGTCGCCGTAGCCAGGCGAGCCGTAAGGGTCGTTCGGTGTGGTTGTCATAGCTTCCTTTCCTTCATGGCGTACTAAAGAGGGCTGTGCCCCTCACGCATCGATCGAAACTTGCAAATCTGGCAGATGGCCCGTTGCCAGGTGGGTACAGCGCGAAGAAGTGGACGGCGCGGCTAACGGTCGCGTGCCAGCGAGTAAACACGCCAGTCAGCCGAGGAGACAGCCATGCTCAGCCAAGACCAAGTACAGCAAGTCGTCGGCGCGGAAGCCTACGGCTCCGACGGGGAGAAGATCGGCAAGGTCGGCCAGATCTTCCTCGATGACCAGACCGGCGAACCGGTGTTCGCCACGGTGAACACCGGGTTGTTCGGCATGAACGAGAATTTCGTACCCATGACCAACGCGTCGATATCGCAGGGTCGCCTCGACGTCGGCTTCGACAAGGAACTTGTCAAGGGTGCTCCGAACGTCAGTCCCGACGACGGCCATCTGAGCCCCGAGGAGGAGCAGGCGCTGTACGACTACTACGGCATTGCGTACTCCGGTGGTGAGACTTACCCCGAGAGCACCGGAGGCGTCGACGAGACGACGTACTCCACGACTGACACCGAGCGCAGCGGCTACGGCGCCGAGCAGTCCGACCGCACTGACGACTCGATGACGCGGTCGGAGGAGCAGGTGCGGATCGGCAAGACCAGGGAGGTCACCGGCCGAGCCCGCCTACGCAAGTACGTCGTCACCGAGAACGTCACCATCACCGTGCCGGTGCGCCGAGAAAAGGCGGTGCTCGAGTCCGTCCCCATCGGCGAGGGCGACTTCGACGGCGACTCCGGCGACATCATCGAAGGCGCGGCCTTGGAGGGTTCCCCCGAGATCTTGCTGAGCGAAGAGCTGCCCGTGGTCGAGACTGTCGTCAGGCCGGTCGAACGGGTGCGCCTCGGCACTGAGCAGTACGTCGAGAACGAGACGGTGACCGAAGAAGTTCGCAAAGAGCGGATCGAGGTCCAGGGCGACGTGATCGAACCTGGCGAGGGCACTGACACCGACCGTTAGAACAGACGCGCGGTGGGGTCGTCCATGCCACGCAGCTCGTCGTAGTCGACAGTGACGCAGGTGATGCCCCTGTCGGCTGCCAGCACCTTGGCCTGCGGCTTGATCTGCTGGGCTGCGAAGATGCCGCGGACCGGACTGAGCAGCGGATCGCGGTTCAGCAGGTCGAGGTAGCGCGTCAGCTGCTCGACTCCGTCGATGTCGCCTCGACGTTTGACCTCGACGGCGACCGAGAGGCCGTCGTCGTCTCGACACAGCAGGTCGACTGGGCCGATGGCGGTCGGGAACTCCCGACGTACCAGGCTCAGCCCCGCACTGAGGCTCGCCGGGTGCTCGGCCAGCAGCGCTTGCAGGTGCTTCTCCACACCGTCCTTTCGCAGGCCGGGGTCGATGCCCAGCTCGTACGTCGAGTCGCTGACCACCTCATCGATGAGAATCCGCAGCGTGTCACCACCGGCTGACTCGACCAGCCACTCGAGCTGCCCGCCGTCGGACCTGCCCTCGACCAGCGTGCACGGCGGCGACATCCAGTTGAGCGGCTTGTAGGAGCCGCCGTCGGCGTGCACGAGGACTGACCGGTCGGCCTTGACGATCAAGAGTCGAAGCGCCATGGGCAGGTGTGCGGCGAGCCGGCCGGCGTAGTCGACCTGGCAGCGGGCGATGACGAGACGCACGAGCGATGACCCTACCCAGCCGAGCCTCGGTTGGCCTCTTTGCCGTTGTGGGAGACTTCCGGGCATGTCTCGACAGTTCGAAACTATCGGCGTGGTCGGGCTTGGCACGATGGGCGCCGGCATCGCCGAGGTATTCGCCCGCAACGGCTACCAGGTCGTCGGGGTGGAGCAGACCGATGAGCACCTGGAGCGGGGGAGGAGCCATCTCCGTAGCTCCACCGACCGGGCGGTCCGGCGGGGCAAGCTGTCCGCGGACGAGCAGCAGTCAATCTTCGACCGGCTCGTCCTGACCACCTCGTTGGCAGATCTGCGCGACTGCGATCTCGTGGTCGAGGCTGTCGTCGAGCGGCTCCCGCTCAAGCGAGCGATCTTTCAACAGCTCGATGGCATCGTCAGGACCGACGCCGTGCTGGCTACGAACACCTCGTCGCTGTCGGTCACGGAGATCTCCGCAGCCACGTCCTCGCCCGGTCGAGTGATCGGCATGCACTTCTTCAACCCCGCACCGGTGCAGCAGTTCGTCGAGGTGATCCGCACAGTCGTCACCGATCCGGAGGTGATCGCTGACGTGCAGGAGCTGGCGCGCAAGATCGGGAAGAACCCGGTTGCTGCCGGTGACAAGGCCGGGTTCATCGCCAACGCCCTGTTGTTCGGCTACCTCAACCATGCGGTCTCGATGTATGAGAGCCACTTCGCCTCCCGGGAGGACATCGACGCGGCGATGCGGCTCGGATGCGGCTACCCGATGGGCCCACTGGCGCTGCTCGACCTGATCGGACTCGACACGGCGTACGAGATTCTCGACACGATGTACCGCCAGGGACGCAACCGCCTGCACGCCCCGTCACCTCGGCTCAAGCACATGGTCACCGCCGGCTTGCTAGGCCGCAAGACAGGCCGCGGCTTCTACACCTACCAAGGCGCCGACAGCCCGGCCGTGGTCGACGACGCCGAAACGCAGAGCGCCGACTCGGCTCCGGCGTTCCGGCGGGAGGTGTCGCGCGTCGGCGTGGTCGGCTCGGGCGCGATGGCCACCGGCATCGTCGAGGTGTTCGCGAGAGGCGGGTACGACGTCACGCACGTGGCCCGAAGCGCCGCGAAGGCCGAGGCTCTCCGCACCGCGGTCGACCGGAGCCTCGAGAAGGCAGTGCAGCGCGGCAAGCTGACGTCGGAGGAAAAGACTGCAGCTCTCGGTGGCATCACCGGATCGGCGTCGCTCGAGGACCTCGCGGGGGTTGACCTCGTCGTCGAAGCGATCACGGAGCAGCTCGCGGTCAAGAAGGCGTTGTTCGAGAATCTCGACGAGATCTGCCGGGACGACGCGATTCTCGCGACGACGACGTCGTCGCTTCCGGTGATCGAGCTGGCCTCGGTGACTGCCCGGCCGGGCCGCGTAGTCGGAATGCACTTTTTCAATCCGGCACCGGTGATGCAGCTGGTCGAGGTGGTCTCCACGGTGGCCACTGACGGCGATGTGGCTGAGACTGTGCGAGCGGTCTGCGGTTCCATCGGCAAGCACGCCGTCTGCTGCGCCGACCGGGCCGGTTTCATCGTCAACGCGTTGCTTTTCCCATACCTCAACGACGCCGTCCGCATGCTCGAGGCCCACTACGCCGACGCCGATGACATCGACACGGCTATGCGGGAGGGCTGCGCGCTGCCGATGGGACCGTTCGAGCTGCTCGACGTGGTCGGCAACGACGTGGCACTGGCGATCGAGCGCACATTGTTCCTGGAGTTCCGTGAGCCCGGCTTTGCGCCGGCTCCGTTGCTTGAGCACCTCGTCACCGCCGGCTACCTCGGCCGCAAGACGGGTCGCGGCTTCCGCGACTACACAACGCGCTAGGCCGTGACTTCACGACATCACATCCGGGCCAACTCGGTGCTACCCGCGAGACGGCAACCGGTGACACTGACCACGGCTGACGGCCTCGACCTGGTCGCGGAGCTGGCGTCACCTGTCGACGTGGACCCAGTGGCCACCATGATCTGCCTGCACCCGCTGCCTACTCAGGGCGGCATGATGGACAGCCAGCTCTTCCGCAAGGCCGCCTACCGGCTGCCGGCGCTCGCGGATGTCGCCGTATTTCGCTTCAACACCCGAGGCACCAGCAGTGTGCAAGGCACAAGTGACGGAGCGTTCGACGGCGGCCGTGGGGAGCGGTTCGACGTGGCGGCAGCTATCGAGTACGCCGAGTTCGCCGAGCTGCCGAACGTCTGGCTGGTCGGGTGGTCGTTCGGGACCGACCTGGTGCTGATGTACGGCAACGACCCGGGCGTGGCCGGGGCTATCTTGCTGTCGCCTCCCTTTCGCCTCGCCGGCGAGGCACACCTGCGGGCATGGAGCGAGAGCGGCAAGCCGCTGGTGGCCATCGTCCCTGAGTACGACGACTACCTGCGGCCGGCGGCCGCGCGGGAACGGTTCGCCGTGGTGACGACAGCTGAGGTGACCGGAGTACCCGACGGCAAGCATCTATGGGTCGGGCAGGCCGAGACGGTGCTTGACCTCATCACCGCCCGGCTGAACCCTGACGCTTGGCCGCTGGATCAGGAGTGGCACGGCGAGATGACTCTGGCGGCGCCACAGATCTGAACTTCCGGCTGACCGAACGGTCAGGCGTCGTCGACCTTGGGCAGCCACACCTCTCGGAGCAGAAGCAGCCCGGCCGCGGCCATCGGGATCGCCAACATCGCACCCACCACGCCGAGCAGGCTGCCGCCGACGAGGACGGCGACGACAGTGACGACCCCGGGGACGTTCACCGACGACGCCATGATGCGCGGGTACAACACGTAGTTCTCGACCTGCTGGTAGCAGATGTAGAAGATCAGGCAGGCGACTCCGATCGTGGGAGACGTCGCGAAGCCGATGATCGTGACGATCGCGGCGCCGATCGTCGCACCGATGAGCGGGATG
>JAABUS010004877.1_pt1 | contig 18578 bp, 19 predicted proteins | sample 5560161 | NCBI WGS metagenome assembly JAABUS01 (sample SAMN10711885, study PRJNA513376) | rock metagenome | isolation source: Antarctica rocks | place: Antarctica: Victoria Land, Trio Nunatak nord | collected 2016-01-04 | reverse complement strand
GTAGAGTCATATGGAGTCGGAGAGGTGACCGAGCGGCCGAAGGTGCGGCACTGGAAATGCCGTGTACTGTCACAGGTACCGCGGGTTCGAATCCCGCCCTCTCCGCTTGTAAGTGGAAAAAAACGGTTGGGAGGCAAGCCACGTTTCTCGTGGCTGGCTTCCGGCTGTTTGTTCCGCCAAATCCGCCTGGGCGGCCTACTTATGGACTTTCCTGCCGGCGAGCCCTGGCAGGTCATTCCATATTGCTACATAGAGGCTCCCCCTGCTCGATCGGCTTTCGGATTCGGGCGATTTGGCGGGCGTGATTGGCTATGTGTCGGGCGACGCCGTGCGGCTTGACAGCGATCGGATCGGCCTTGCGCGCCAGCGTCATAATTCCTCAGTCACAAATCGAGTCGAGTATAGAGAGCTCATCGGAGCTTGCTATGCCGGCGGGACAGATGCTGCTGGCAGGCGTAATGGTCGCTCGCGGGACGCATCACCGCGAGGAGGCCGCTGCACCTCATCGTCGAGGCGGCAGATTTCACCGATCAGGTGGTCATCCACGTGGGTTGTCTATCCCAATAAGTCGACCATGCGCTTCACGCTTTCCGCCCCGTGCTGAGCGATCAGGGGCTTGATGGCCTCGAGCGCATCGAGCAGGTTCCCATCCCTGCCGGCGGGCTGCTGCGGGGGAGCTAGATAATCCTCGACCGGCACGGCCCTCTTCTTCGCGGTCACCGGCGACTTTCCGGCCTTCTTATATCGGTTGCCCCCGGTTGCCTTGAGTTTCGATTTGGTCGCGGAGAAATGCTGCTTGGACATCTCAAGTCCGAATTGCTTCTTGATGAAGTCCACCCCGTCGCCGGGCGACTCGTGACCTCCGGCGACGGCGGCACGAATGGCATCCGTCTTCGACATTTTGCGAGGCGTATCGGGTCCGGTGGCTTCCATGGCCTGCGACTCGAAGTCTCGGTCCTCGTACTCGCTGTGCTGCGGAGATGTTGTCGACTTGTTGCGTGCCATGTCTCATCTCATTGGGCGTGCTTTGCGAGGCCGTGTTAACGTCATGCTGCCGGTCAAGTGTAGCATCCCGGTCCTGAATAGTAGAGCCTGTCGGGTGAGCAGCTTGATCGACGAACGCGCATGCGTCTTGCATGAGGTCCGACGTCCCCGTTCGGCGGCGCCCGGCAGCTCGGTCCGATCCAGGGGGGAAGACCATGGGCCGCCCGAAGACTGCCGCCATCACGCTGGCCGTCCTCTCTAGCGTCCTGGTCGTTATGGTCGCCGAGTCGTATGCGCGGGTGCCGGAACGCATCGCCGCGCACGTTCCCGTGGGCGGCCTGTCCGATGGCTGGACCCCTGGGCCTGCGTATGCGGCCTCCGTCCTGCTCGGCGACGCCCTGATGGAGGTCGTGTGCGCGGGGTCGACCCACGTCGCGCGATACCTTCCCGACCACCGGATCAACGCCCCGTATCGAGGATAGGGGCCGGCACCGGAGCGACGACGAGAGGCCTATGGGGAGCTCTTTGCCTTCGGCTTGTGGCTGGGCTGTCTCGTCGTCGTGTTATTCGAGGGACTTCACACGCTGACGGCCCTGGCCAATCGCGCGGTGCCGGCCCGCCTGCCGGCGAGGGACGCCGCGGGACTTGTTGGGACCTTCCTGCTGGGGGCCTCTCCTCCGGTCGGACTCGCGAAGATCCCTCGATGACAAGAGCCCGTCCAAATCCCTTGCGAACACGGCGGCGGACCGGGGACTCATCCATCGGACCGGATACCCTTGGTGGACGAGGCGATGATTCGCGCGGACCTCTACCCTGTGGCCGATCTGGGCACGCCTCGGTCATGCGGCGTGCGAGAATGAGCCCTGGAAGATCTCGCGGAGGACGTTCCGCTGCTCGGCGCTGATACGCCCTTCGAACACGAGGCCTTCGATGTCTTCCAAGCACTGATCGACGGCGTCCAACTTACCGGGGAAATAGGCGTGGCCGGCGATGCGTGTCACGGAAGCGACCAGACGGGAGAAATAAGTTGCGGCGTGCATGAGAGATTCCTCGGCCTTGAGGAGTGGGCCGTCGCCGGCCCGGTCGATCCGCGGGAGAGGTTATCAGAGGCCCGAATTTCGTCAAGGGCGATGGAGGACGATCCGGCCATGCCGGCGATTTCCGTCGTCAACCTCGAGTCCCGGTGATGACTCCTCTCGTGTCGATCGCCCGCTTGTCCGTCGACTCGCGAACCAGTTGCCGATCCTCCGACGTTGTGGGCCCGCCTCCTGATGAAATCAAACATCACCCTGGAGGATGAGAACGGTCAAGATTCTCCCATGATGGAGACGGTGATTCGCCTTCGATGCGGCGCGGTGCGGTGTTCCCAGAGGAAGATCCCCTGCCAGGTCCCCAGGTTACACCGTCGACCGTCCACCGGAATCGTGAGCGAGTTCTGGGTGAGGATGGTGCGGACGTGGGCCGGCATATCGTCGGGCCCCTCGGCGGTGTGCCCGTAGATCGCATCGCCGTCGGGCACGAGCCGCGCGAAGAACCGCTCCAGGTCGCGGCGGACGCTCGGGTCGGCGTCTTCGCAGAGGATCAGCGAGGCGCTCGTGTGGTGCAGGAAGACCGTGCAGAGACCCCGAGCCACCCCGGAGTCCCGCACGATCCGCTGGATTTCCTCGGTGATCTCGCGGGTCCCCCTCTCGCGAGTGCCGACCGTGAAGCTCTCCGCGTGGAACATCGATGACCTCCTCCTCTCCCCGTTCGGTCGTCGTCGGGCCCGATTCCGAGGCGGTCGACGCCGAACTTCGTCACGCCCCGTTCCCAGGCGATTGATCCCGGCCCGCGACATCCTGTATCGGCCGCCGGGCAGATTCCGGCAGGGCCGCAGGAATCACATTTCCGGCAGGGACGCCCTCCCGTCACGGTCCTGCCCATTCATATCTTCTGATCGGTTCCTCCCCGGTTCGGGTTCCGACTCGTGGGCCGATTCCGGGGCCTCCAGGGATCGCTTCAGCCCTCGCCTGCGGTGACGGTTCCCCGCCTTCTTGACGGCACGTTTCTCCACTCGGAGGAGCCGCTTCTGGTCGTTCATCTCGCCATTCCCGCATGTTCGAGTGAGGATGGACTCTACGCGATCCTCCGTGAAGGCCTCGTCTCAAGGCGCGGGGAGGACACCGGCCGGGAGGATGACGGCCAGCACGCCCGCGGAACGCGCCGGACGGAGTCGACAGGGATATCCTCGCATCCGGGCCCTGCTGCTGCCAATGGGGTTCCCGCGGTGCGCGAAGCTGTCGCCTACGACGACGGTCCGTGTGTCTCATGGGCCGGGCGTGATACAATCGACGGGACGGTTCGGCCCGGTGGCGTGGCATGGGAAGACTCTGGTCGGGATGGGGTCGGTGACACGATGCAGGAGCATGACGGGAGGCCGATGTTCGATCACCTGTTCTCCATGCGTGACGGGCGGAAACTGGAGGTCCGCGAGTACGGTGACCCCGCCGGGCGGCCCGCGTTGTTCTTCCACGGCCTGATCGGCTCGCACCACCAGGCGTCCTACATCGACGCGCAGGCGCGGTGTCAGGGCCTCCGGATCATCGCCCCGAACCGCCCCGGTGTCGGACGTTCCGACTTCATTGCCCGCGGAAGTGCCCTCGACGCGGTCCCGGACGTGGAAGACCTGGCCGAGGCCCTCGGGCTGGGCGAATTCAGCGTCATTGGCATCTCCGGGGGCACGCCCTACGCCCTGGCAACCCTCTACCGGCTCGCGGGCCGGGTGCGGACGGCGACCGTCATCGGAGGCATGGGGCCGACGCGGCTACCCGGCGGACTGGTGGGCATGGACCGCAGGCGCCGGCTGATCCTGGAGGTCGGCTCGCGCTCTCCGCGCCTGGCGTGGCGGGCGTTCGCGGTGGAGGCCCGACGGTTCCGGGCCGACCCCGAGCGGTTCCTCGACCGGCTCGTCGCGACGTGGTCGGCCCCCGACCGGAGGCTGTTCGAGCGTCGGGACGTCTTCGAGCTGTTCCTGCTCGACCTGCACGCGGTCTTCACCGAGGGGAGTGGGGCGACCACGCTGACCCACGAGCTCTCCCTGTATCGCAATTACGGGGTCCCGCTCGGGGGCTTGCCTGCGAGCACGAGGGTCGTGCTCTGGCAGGGGCTCGCCGACACGATCGTCCCCCCGTCGATGGCCTGGGGGATGGCCAGGGCCATCCCCAACTGCGAGGCGCATCTTGTACCGGGCGGTCATTTCGTGGCCCTGGACATCGCCGACCAGATCATCGCCCGGCTGATGCAGTTGCTCGACGCCCCCGCGAGGTCGGCGACGGCCCTGGCGAAGTCGCGTCCCTGACGGGTCCGTCTTTCTCCTCCACGGGATGTCCGGCAGCGGAGGTGTTACCTGGGTTGGCGCGAGGATTATGAGGTGCTTTTCGGTAGCGACGTGGTCAACGACGGCGTCTATCTCGAGGCCCGCGACAAGGCGACTGACGAGGTCGTGCTGCTGTCCTTCTATTCCGACTCCGACGGCTCCCTGTCGTTCGAGCCGCACCGCGAAGGTCTACCTCCCGGCTTCGTGGAGTGGTTCCGAACGGAGTCGGAGCGGAGGCTGCCACCGTCTGATGCATAGCCTCGCGCCGCGGAGGACCGCCGAGCAACCCGCCTCGCTCCTCCCGTCGAACCGCTGGTGTGGAGCGTCATCGCGCCGAATCGCTCCGTTGCGGGGATGCGATGTGGGGCTCGACGTGGACGAGGACGTCACGGATCGCGGGAACGCGACCGATCAGGCCGTCCTTGACCGCGTGGGCGATCGCGTGGCCCGACTCGACGGTCTTGTCGGGGTCGACCTCGATGTGGATGTCCACGAGGTATTCGAGCCCGACCTTCCGCACCCGGAGCGTCTCGACCTCCAGCACGCCGGGCACGGCGCACGCCTCGTGCCGGACCGCCTCGAGCAAGCCCTCGTCCGCCTGCCGGTCGATCAGGTCGTCGATGTTCTGCCGGAGCAGGCCGCCGCCGACCCACAGCACGGTCGCGGCGACCGCCATCGCGGCCGCGTGGTCGGCCCATTCCCACGAGGGCCCTCCCCATCGGGCGAGCGCGACCCCGGCCACGACCGCCAGCCCCCCGAGGGCATCCAGGCGGAAATCCCACGAGGTGGCCATCAGGGCGCCCGAGCCCGTCCGGCGCGCGACCCGGCTCGTGTGGCGGTAGAGCGCCTCCTGGATCAACGAGCATCCGGCCGCGATCGCGAGCGTGAAGGTGGCGGGGGGCGGGTGCCTCTCGTCGAGGCTGATCCACGCCTCCCACCCGATCCCCAGCGCAAGGGCGATCAGCAGCAAGGCCACCCCCATGCCGGCCACCGCCTCGGCCCTGCCATGCCCGTACGGGTGCTCCGGGTCGGCGGGCCGTTCCGCCACGTAGAGGGCGCCGAGCAATGCCCCGGAGATCGCCGCGTCCACCAGCGAATGCACGGCATCGGACAGCAAGGCCAGCGAGCCCCCGAAGAGTCCCCCGAGGAACTTCACGAGCCCCAGGCCGAGGCTCATGGCGAGGCCCCATGCCGCCGCCCTTCGGCCGTCCCGATAGAGGGTCCTGTTGTCGCTCATCCGCCCATTATGCCGGTGGCCCTCCCCTGCCGCCACCCGGAGCACGGTGCGGAAGTGAGAGGCCGGACGCCGAAGCGAGCGTCGAGGACGTGTACCCCTCATCTCGGGGGATGAGGTGGATGGCGGGGGCCTTCACCAGGGCCGTCACCTCTTCTCCCGGACGGAGGCCCAGCTCCTCGCTCGCCGGGCGGGTCACGAGGGCCGTCAACTCGAAGCCGCAGCCCAGGACCACGCGCATGAGCGGCCCCTCCGAGGTGACGGAGTGGACCCGGGCCGCCAGCCGATTGCGGACGCTGCTGGGCCCCCCCTCCCCCCTCTGGAGGATGACCTCCTCGGCGCGGATGCACGCATAGACCTCGCCGATGGCCCCCTCCGGGGCGACGGCCAGCAACTCGGCCTCGCCGACGAACACCGTCGCGAGCCCCTCATGGACCCGGACGATCCGACCTCGTTCGACGGTCTCCACCCCGACGATCCGGGCCACGGAGAGGTCCGCGGGACGGGTGAAGACCTCGTCGACGGGGCCTTCCTGGCGGATCCGGCCGCCGTCGAGGACGATCACGCGATCGGCCAGGGCGATCGCCTCGACCCGGTCGTGCGTCACGAGCACCACGGGGATGTCGAACTCGGCCAGCAACCGGCGGAGCTCGCGGCGGAGCCCCTCGCGGAGGGGGGCGTCGAGGGCCGAGAGCGGCTCGTCCAGCAGGAGGAGGCGCGGGCGTCGGATCAGGGCACGTGCCAGGGCGACCCGCCGTCGCTGGCCGCCGGAGACCTCGCGCGGGGGGCGATGCTCCAGGCCGTTCAGCCCGAAGCGGTCGAGCATCTCTGCCACGAGTCGCCCTCGCTCGGCGGCGGTCATGTTCCGGAGGCCGTAAGCGATATTGCGCGCCACGCTCAGGTGGGGGAAGAGGGCGGGCTCCTCCGAGAGGTAACCGATGCCTTGCCGTTGGGGAGAGAGGAAGATGCCGGCATCGGCGTCGAGCCACATCTGGTCGCCGAACCGGATCGTGCCCCGCTCCGGGCGTTCGAGACCGGCCAGACAGCGCAGGAGCGTCGTCTTGCCGCATCCCGAGGGCCCGAAGAGGACGGTGATCGAGAACCGTCCGGCCGGCTGCCGGAGGTCGGCATGGACCGAGGCCCCGGACCGGTGGCGCATCTCGAATCGGGCCAGGAGTTCCGCCGTCATTCGGGCAGGCTCCCACGCCCGAGCCTCGAGGCGACCCCGAGCGCCGCGAAGGCGAAGGCCAGGAGGAGCCACGAGGTCCGCCCCGCCGATGCGTAGTTGAGCGCCTGCACGTCGTCGTAGATCGAGACCGAGAGGGTCCGGGTGACCCCCGGGATGTTCCCGCCGATCATGAGCACGACGCCGAACTCGCCCACGGCGTGCGAGAAGGTCAGGACCAGCCCGGTGAGTATCCCCGGCCAGCAGAGCGGGAAGGTGACCCGGAAAAAGGTGCCGAGCCGAGAGACGCCCAGGCACCAGGACGCCTCGACCAGGCGCCGATCGGCCCTGGAGAAGGCCGCCGCAAACGGCCTGACGGCGAACGGGAGGTTGTACAGCACCGACCCCACGAGGATTCCCCCGAACGAGAAAGGCAGCATGCCCCCGGTGGCGGCCCGATACACGCGGCCGATCGTGCCCGCCGGGCCGGTCGCCATCAGGATGTAGAAGCCCAGGACGGTCGGGGGGAGCACCAGGGGCAGGGCGACCACGGCCTCCACGACCGACTTGATCCGCCATCGCGTCGTCGCCAGCCAGTAGGCGAGCGGGAGGCCCAGCATGAAGAGGATCGCCGTCGTGCAGGTCGCCAGCTCGAGCGTGAGCCCGATCGCCGTCCAGTACATGCTCACCCCTCGGGTATCGTGAATCCGTGGCGACGGAAGACGTCCCGCCCCTCCACGCCCGTCGCGTAATCGCGGAAGAGCCGCGTGGCCTCACGATCCCTCGCGCGGGAGAGGATCACCCCCCCCTGCCGAATCGGGGGATGGGCCGCGGATGGGACGGGCCAGGCGCGTCCCGCTCTCCGCATCGCAGGGGCCAGGGACAGCGATCGGCCGATGATCCCGACGTCGGCCGCCCCGCTCGCGACGAACTGGGCCGCCTGGGCGACGTTCTCACCCAGCACGAGCCGGTCCCGGGCCGCCTCGTAGACCCCCAGATTCTTCAGGGCCGCTTCCGCCGCGCGACCATAGGGGGCGTGACGCGGGTTGGCGATGGCGACCTTGCGGGCCGAAGGGGCCGTCACCGCCCGGATGCCGAGCGTTTCCACTTCGAGAGGCGAGGCGTCGGGAAACCAGACCACGATGTGGCCCTCGGCGTAGAGAAACTCACCACCGGCGTCGGCAAATCCCCCCTCGATCAGTCTGCGAGGGTAATCGGTGTCGGCCGAAAAGAAGATGTTGAACGGGGCATTCTGGGAAATCTGGGCGTATAAGCCTCCCGACGAGCCATAGGTCGCCTTGACCTTGATAGCCGGATATCGTCGCCCGAACTGCTCGATGAGTCCATCCAGGACGGGTTTCAGGTCGGCCGCCGCCGCCACCGAGACCTCGCGTGTGTCGGCATTCCCGGCAGGCGAGGCCACGGGATTAAGGCCGTCGCAACCGGCGAGGATGATGGCGATCCACAGCAGCGGCGACGCGACCCCGCGAAGACGGTGACACGACGGAGGAGGCCTCGGAACGGACGATCGCATGGGCTGATAGCTACAGAGCTCGACATCAACGGACGGGATCGCGCCCGGGTCGGGGGCGCCTGATCCGGCACGCTCTTCGTCCCCGCGAACTTACCACAGAAAGGCCCCTCATGGGCAACGATCGTCGGCGCGAAGGCTTCACGCTCATCGAACGGCTCGCGTGATCGCGGTCGTCGCCGCTTCGGCGGGGTTTACCATTGCGTCGCCGACGGCCCTGGAGGCGCCGACGTGTCGGACCCCGGCAGGCCGGCGGGCCGTACTCTGGCGTCTCATGATCCCGCGAGGCATTCATGGCCTAACATTAGGGCTCTTCCGCAGAATCTGTGGGTGCAAAAACGGGGAACGGGCTCGGCTCCGGCTCGACAGGAGGGTCCCCCCTCCCGCCTTCACCTTCGCTTCTCCCCGGTAAATTGAGGGCGAAGCGAAGGTGAAGACGGGAGGGGAGGTGGGAGTTTATCCCGAAGGAGTCCTCATTTTCGGGCCTCGATTCTTGCTACGACAAAGGGCGGCCTCCAAGAACGTCGAATCACGCTGAAAAGCCGGGGAAAAGCTGGCCGATTGGCGTTTTCCCCACCCACAGATTCTGCGGAGGAGGCGGAAATACTTGCCATCATTCCGATGGGGCATGGTCGTCAAGATCGATGCGGAGGAGGCGGTTGCCCCGGCCATTCAACTCCGGAATCGCTCGATCCTTTTCGTCGCAACGATCGCACTCGCCCTGGTGGTCGTCGCCTCGATCATCACCAGGACGATCGCGAGCCCCCGGGAGCGGGTCGAGGTGGAATTGCGCGAGAGCGAAGGGCGGTTCCGTCAACTGGCGGAGAACATCCGGACCGTCTTCTGGATGACCTCGCCGCTGGGGCACGAGATACTGTACATCAGCCCCGCATACGAGGAGATCTGGGGCCTCAGCTGCCGGAGTCTGTACGAGAGCCCCCAATCCTGGCGGGAGGCCGTCTATCCGGAGGACCGCGACCGAGTCCGCGCCTCGTTCGCGCGAAACGTCGCATCGGGCGAGATGTGGCAAGAGGTGTACCGGATCACGCAGCCGGATGGGGCCCTCCGCTGAATCTCGGATCGTGGCTTCCCGATCCTGGATGGACACGGGAAGGTCCTCCGGGTGGCCGGGATCGCGGAGGATATCACCGAGCGTCGACGGGCGGAGAGCGAGCTGGAATATCAGGCGTCGCATGACGCGTTGACCGGCCTGCCCAACAGGACCGTGTTCCAACAGCATCTGGAGCAGAGCACGGTCTCCGCCCGGGCGAGCACCGCCTCGTTTGCGCTCATGATGATCGACCTGGACCGCTTCAAGGAGATCAACGACACGTTCGGCCACCGGTACGGGGACGCGGTCCTGCAGGAGATGAATCCCAGGCTCCGGAATGCCCTCAGGGAGTCGGACATCCTCGCCCGCCTCGGCGGGGACGAGTTCGCGGCACTGCTGCCCGGGGCGGGGGAGTCGGACGCCGTCTCGGCCGCGGAGAGGATCCTGGAAAGCCTGAGGGAGCCGATCGTCTTCGAAGGCCAAACGCTCGACATCGGAGCCAGCATCGGCATCGCCGTCTATCCGAACCATGGCGAGAATCCCGTCAAACTCATGCAGCGAGCCGATGTCGCCATGTATGCGGCGAAGAGGGTGCACGGCGGATATGCCCTCTCCTCGCCCGATCACGCGGAGTACACCCCGCATCGCCTGACCCTCATCTCGGAGTTGCGCCAGGGCATCGAGAACGATCAGCTCCTGCTGCACTATCAGCCGAAGTTCGACCTGAAGACCATGCAGGTCAGCGGTGCGGAGGCGTTGATTCGCTGGCTCCACCCCCGGCAGGGGTTGGTCCCGCCATGTCAATTCATCCCCTTGGCGGAGCAGACCGGTCTCATCAGGCCCATCGGCGTCTGGACCCTCGGTACCGCACTGAAGCAATGCCGCGCCTGGCATGAGGCGGGCTTGAATCTGAACATCGCGGTCAATTTGGCGCCCGAGAACCTGCTGCACCAGAACCTGATCGGCACGATCGACGCGATGCTGAAGAGTTCGTCCACGCTGCCGACGTGGTTGACCGTGGAGATCACCGAGACCGCCATGATGGCGACTCCGGACCAGGTTCGGGGGATCCTGATCGCCCTGCACGAGATAGGGGTGCGTATCTCGATCGACGACTTCGGCACCGGCTACTCCTCGCTCGCGTACCTCAAGATGCTGCCGATCGACGAGGTCAAGATCGATCGGTGTTTTGTGAAGGACATGGTTGCGAGCGACAAGGACGCCTGTATCGTGCGTTCGGTCATCGACCTGGGCAGGAACCTGGGCCTCCGGGTCGTGGCCGAAGGCGTTGAGGACCGTGCGAGCCTCGATCTCCTGGCCTCTTGGGGCTGCGACCTGGCCCAGGGCTACTATTTCAGCCGCCCGCTCCCCCCGACGGAGTTCCTGGACTGGTTAAACCATTCGACCGGGGAACACCCGCACTTTCCGAGGATCAACCGTTGCGACCTTCGAGGTGAGGGCCTGGAGCGGGGCGATCGATCCGGATCCAAGCGTCACTCCAGGATGATCGAGGTCGGAAGGATCGAAAACGCCTGTTTCGACGAACAATCCAGGTAAATCACGCGCCTCGTCCGTTCGCCGCCCGACCGGGTCACGCGATTTCGACGCGATCATCGAGACGCAGGACGTGACCATATCCCTCGGCGCCTGATCGAACGGGATGCGCCCCCGCTCGCCGTCCGTCGGTGTCGGATTCGGGGACAAGATGGTCGATCGTGCCGATCTTGTGTATAAAAGAAAAGTCGAGGGGAGAGGACTCCTCTCTCCTTCCGCCGGATGCGGGAACCGCCCGGATGCGGGCCCCCCGAGATTTCTCCCCCTGGCCCGGGATCCGTCATGGCGTATATCGCAAACACGCCGGATGACGTTCGCGTCATGCTCGGCGCGATCGGACTCGACTCGCTGGATCAATTGTTCGACATGATCCCGCCGGAATACCGGCTCCGGAGGCCGTTGGCGATCCCTCGGGCGCTGAGCGAATGGGAGCTGACCTCGGAAGTCTCGGCGATGCTCGCCCGGAACGCGGGGGCCGACGTCCGCCCGTGCTTCCTGGGCGCGGGGAGCTACGACCACTTCATCCCGGCCGTCGTGGACAACCTGGCCTCGCGCGGCGAGTTTTACACGTCCTACACGCCGTATCAGGCGGAGGCGAGCCAGGGGACGTTGCAAGCGACGTTCGAGTATCAGACGCTCGTGGCCCAGTTGACCGGCATGGATGTCTCGAATGCGAGCCTCTACGACGGCGGCTCGGCGGTTGCCGAGGCGGTCCTCATGGCCCTGGCCGTCACCCGGAGGCAGGGCCGGGTCGTCGTCGCCGGGTCGGTCCACCCGGAATCACGCCAGATCCTGGCGACCTACCTGGCGAACCTCGAGCCCGAGATCGTCGTGATCCCCGCGCCTGGCGGCCGGGTCGATCGCGACGAGCTGACCGCCGCCGTCACCGACGACACCGCCGCCGTGGTCCTGCAATACCCCAACTTTTTCGGGCAACTCGAAGAGGTCGACGCCCTGGTCGATGCCGCGAAGGCCAAGGGCGCGATGGCGATCGTCAGCGTCGACCCGATCAGCCTGGGAGTCCTGCGCCGCCCGGGCGATTACGGGGCCGACATCGTGGTCGCCGAGGGGCAGGGACTGGGCAATCCGATGGCGTACGGCGGCCCGTACCTGGGCATCCTGGCCTGTCGCGAGGAGTACGTCCGCAAGATGCCCGGCCGGGTCGTCGGCCAGACGGTCGACCGCCACGGCAAGCGCTGCTGGGTCCTCACCTTGCAGACCCGCGAGCAGCATATCCGCCGCGAGAAGGCGACGTCGAACATCTGCACCAATCAGGGGTTGCTCGCCCTCCGCGCCAGCATCTACCTCGCCGCGGTCGGGCCGACCGGGCTCCGCCAGGTCGCCGAACGTTCGACCCGCCAGGCGCACCGCGCGGCCGAGCGGCTGGCCGAGGTCCCCGGGCTATCGCCCGCCTTCGAAGGCCCCTTCTTCAAGGAGTTCGCGGTCCGGTGCGACGAGGACCCCGCCCGGGTCCTGACCGAGGTGGGCCGCCTCGGCTTCCACGGCGGGGTCTCGCTGGCTCGCTGGTTCCCCGACCTGGCCGACGTCATCCTCGTCGCCGTGACGGAGAAACGCACGGACGCCGAGATTGATGGCCTGGCGTCTGCTTACACCCGGGCGATGGCGTCGTCTTGATCCGATAATCGTGCGAGCCGATGGACCTTCCTGATGGGGCCGGACGTCTCCCGTGCCGGCACCTCACTCGGGGGCTGAAACGATCTCATGTACAAGCTCGACCCTCCCAAGCTCCTGTTCGAGACCAGCCGTCCCGGTCGCGCCACGGCGATCTTGCCCGACCCGGGAGGGACACCCCGCCCCCTCGACTCGTTCATTCCCCCGGAGCACCTGGCGACATCGCCGCCGCCCTTGCCCGAACTCGGCGAACTCGACGTGGTCCGGCATTATACGAACCTCTCCACGCTGAACATGTCGATCGACTCGAACTTCTATCCGCTCGGGTCGTGCACGATGAAGTACAACCCGAAGCGCAACGAACGGCTGGCCGCGCTGCCGGGCCTCGGCGCACAACACCCTTACCAGGACGAGAGTACGCTCCAGGGCCTGCTCGCCATCCTGCACGAGCTTCAGGAGATGCTCGCCGAGATCGCCGGGCTGCACGCAGTGAGCCTGCAACCGGCGGCCGGGGCGCAGGGGGAGCTGGCCGCCCTGCTGGTCGCCGCCGCCTTCTTCGGGGACCAGGGAGAGAAACGGACGAAGGTCCTGATCCCCGACAGCGCCCACGGCACCAACCCCGCCTCGGCACACCTGGCCGGTTTCGAGACCGTCACGATCAAGAGCGACGCGAGGGGCCTGGTCGACATGGCCGACTTCCGGGCCAAGCTCGACGACCAGGCCGCCGTGTTCATGATCACCAACCCGAATACGGTCGGCCTGTTCGACCCGCAGGTGGGCGACATCGCCGGCCTCCTCCACGACCGAGGGGCGTTGCTCTACCTCGACGGCGCCAACATGAACGCCATCCTGGGCGCGGTGCGTCCGGGCGACATGGGGGCCGACCTCATGCACTTCAATCCGCACAAGACCTTCTCGGGCCCGCACGGCGGCGGCGGCCCCGGGGCCGGCCCGATCGCGGTCCGCAAGCACCTCGCCCCTTACTTGCCCGCCCCGCTGGTCGCCCGCGACGACGACGGGACCTATCGGCTCGATCACGACCGACCCAGGTCGATCGGCAGGGTCCGCTCGTTCTTCGGCAACGTCGGCGTGCTCTTCCGTGCCTACTGCTATATCCGGACCCACGGCCCCGACGGCCTGAAGGCGGTCTCCGAGCACGCGGTCCTCAATGCCAACTACCTGATGACCCTGCTCCGCCACGCGTATCCCGTCCCGTTCGGCGAGCGCTGCATGCATGAATTCGTCGCCTCGGCGCGGACGTTGGCGCGCGATCGAGGCGTCCGGGCCATGGACGTGGGCAAGCGACTCATCGACTTCAACATCCACGCGCCCACGGTCTACTTCCCCCTGATCGTCCCCGAAGCGCTGATGATCGAGCCGACCGAGACGGAGAGCCGCGAGACGCTCGACGCCTTCGCCTCGGCGATGTTAGCCATCGCGGGGGAAGACCCCGAGGCCCTGCGCGAGGCCCCCGTGAGCACTCCGGTCAGCCGTCCCGACGAGGTCCGGGCTGTCCGTACCCTGGTCTTGAGGTGGACCCCGGACGCCGATGGGGCCTCCGACGAGTCATGACGACCGCTTGCCTCGTCCTGCCCTTCGAGGTCGCCGACGGCCCGGCGAACATGGCGCTGGACGAGGCGCTGCTCGACGAGGTGGCCGAGGATCCGACGCATGCGGTACTGCGGACGTATGGCTGGTCGGCACCGACGTTGAGCCTGGGCTATTTCCAGAAGGTGGCCGACGCCGAGGCGGACCCCCGCTGGCGTGACGCCCCGATCGTGCGCCGGCCGACCGGAGGCGGGGCGATCTGGCACCATCACGAGATCACCTACGCGGTGGTCGTACCCGGCGACCACACCCTGGCCCGGCCCGGCGGCGACCTCTACCGCGCCACGCACGCGGCCATCGCCGAGGTCATTGGCACACAGGGAATCGCGGCCGTTCGGCGTGGTGCGTCGACGGTGACCTCGGCGCGTGATCGTCCTTTTTTATGCTTTACCGATCGCGATCCCGAGGATATCGTGTTCCAGGGCTTCAAGCTCGTCGGCAGTTCGCAACGCCGGCGTCTGGGCGCCTTGCTCCAGCACGGTTCGGTGCTGCTGGCACGCTCGGACGTGATTCCCGGCCTCTCGGGCGTGGGTGATCTCTCCCCCATCCGGGAGGACCTTCATTTCTGGTCGAGTCTGCTGCTCGGAGGCATCCCCGCGGCCCTCGGGTTCCTCGCTCGAGCATCCGACGTCTCCGAGGGGACCCGCCTCCGCGCGGAGGTCCTCAAGCGGGACGTCTACCTCGAACCGGCCTGGACCCGACGACGTTGAGCCCCCCGAAGGTGCCGGCATAACGACTCAACCGCTGATGGAATTCCGCCGATGCTTAAATTGCCCGGACGTGCGGTGTGGAGCCTTGGCTTCGGCGGAAATCGAGTTAGAATGCCTCGTGAGGGCCGCCCAGGTCGGGTCCTTCCCCTGTCTTTCGTCGGGACGACATACCCGTCGCGATCCGGCCTGCCACTTGCTCCGGGCCTTCGGGATTCGTTCAATATCTGATCGCTACCTAGTATTGATCCATACATTCTTGCAGTGATGCTGTTGGGAGCATTACCGTTCTACGGAATGTTCGGTCGCACTCAAGACGCGGTCGGTATGTCCGAAGCCTCGTGCGGCCGAACGCCACTCGACTTGCCCTAGGCCCTTCGACCCTTCCGCTGTTGAACCTCAAGGTTGGGACGGTTCCCCATGAAAGTGCAACTCGTCGTTGTTCAGGGCAAACCCGAAGGGAAGATCATCCCCCTGCTGGGTCCCGTCTTCAAGATCGGTCGTGGAGAGAACTGCCATCTGCGGCCCAACAGCGAACTGGTCAGCCGCGAGCACGTGGAGTTCACCGTCGGGGCGGACTCGGTCGCGGTCAAGGACCTCGGCAGCCGAAACGGCACGCTCGTCAACGGTAAGGCTGTAACCGCGTCCTGCCTGCTGAAGGATCGCGACCTGGTGCAGGTCGGGAACCTGACTTTCGCCGTCTCGATCCAGGGTGCGCCGGCCGTGACGTCCAAGGCTCCGACGCTTGAGGGCGTCGCCCCGACGATGCAAGGAACCGCAGCGGCGGCCAAGAAACCCTCCGGTACCCGCGACGAGAACGACATCATCGAATCGTGGCTGGTCGCCGACGGCAGCAAGCCTGGGCCCGAGCGTTCTTCGGGCGTTTTCGGCGGCGATACGGTCTCGATCAGCACGGTGAAGCCCCCTTCCGGCGCGACCAGACCGCCCGACCCGACCACGCCCTCAGGGGCGACCAAGCCGCCCGTCCCGACTACGCCTCCTGGCGCGTCCAAGCCGCCCGCCCCCGCATCGGCCCCGACCACGGCCGACGATGACGACCCGGTCTACGAGCAGCTCCCCGAGGGGGAAGGGGACCCCGAGAATGAACACGATTCAAGCAACGAGACCATGGACGGCGAGGCCATCCCCGAAGAGTTCCTCGACGAGTCGAATCCGTTCTTCGTGAAGAAGCCGGTCGCCGAGTCCAAGCCGTCATACAAAGATACGAGCGACGCCGCCTCGGACATTCTGAAGAAGATGATGGAACGTCGGCGGAGGCCCTCTTAACTCCGGCTTTCGATCCGTCCGACGGCGAATCCTCTTCTTCGAGTGGCCCCGCCGGCCCGGTCTTATGACCCGGCCGGCGCGAGGTGGGGATTGGCAGCACATGCCCGTCGACTGTCCTCCCCCCCCCCTCCCCGATATGAGCCGACTCCTTCGCGAGCTGGTCGACCGGCTCGAGACGGACGTCGTCGGCCAACGCCCTTTGCTCGAGCGTCTGGTCATCGCCATGCTCTCGGGGGGCCACGTCCTCATCGAAGGGGTGCCCGGGTTGGCCAAGACCCGAGCCGTCCGCGCCCTTGCGAGGGCGCTCGACCTGCCCTTCCGACGCATCCAGTTCACCCCCGACCTGCTCCCGGCCGACCTGACCGGGACCCAGATCTACCGGCCCGCGACCGGGACCTTCGACGTCCGTCCCGGGCCGATCGTGACCAGCGTCCTGCTCGCCGACGAGATCAACCGCGCCCCGGCCAAGGTCCAGAGTGCCCTGCTCGAAGCCATGCAGGAAGGGCAGATCACCGTCGGTGATGAGACGGTGATCCTCCCCGAGACCTTCTGGGTCCTTGCCACGCAGAACCCGATCGAGCACGAGGGGACGTACCCGCTCCCCGAAGCGCAGCTCGACCGGTTCCTGATGAAATTGACCGTCGGATACCCCGACCGCTCGGCCGAGCTGGCCATGCTCGATCTGCCGAGCGTGGCCAGCTCGTCGCATCCGGAAACCGGCCCCGGGGGGCCTCCCCCGCTCTTCGGTCCGGAGGACGTGCTCGGCTTTCGTGCCCGGGCCGCGGCGACACGGGTCGCGCCCGCGATCAAGGAGTATGCCGTCGACCTGGTGCGGTCCACCCGCGATCCGGCCCGATACGGCCTCGACCTCTCACCTTTGCTCGAACTGGGTGCGAGCCCACGCGCCACGATCGCCCTCATCCGCGCCGCCAAGGGTCATGCCCTGCTCTCGGGCCGGGACTATGTCACCCCCCACGACGTGAAGAGTTTGGCGTGCGACGTCCTCCGCCACCGGATTATCGTCAGTTACGAGGCCGACTCCGAAGGCCTGGGCGCGGACGACATCCTGGGCCGAATCCTTGACCACTTGCAAGTCCCCTAACTGTCAGAGATAGGGTTATTCCAATGACGTGATAGTCGACCGGGGACCGCCTTGTTCACCGTGAACCAGCCACCCCAAGGACGGGATGGTTCACCGTGAACCAGAGACCTAGACGGACAATTTAAGTCTCGGAAACCGACCCAGAAATGACCCTGCCCTGACGGGGCATAGCAGGCTCCCCGAGGGTTCGTCAGCCGCCCGTCGAGGCGCCCGCCATCGCCTCCGCAGGGACTTGATCCGACGGGTCGTCGGCGAAACGGACCGCGGGCGAGTGCCAGAGGCGGAACCAGTACAGGAGACCCCCCGCCAGGAGCGCGAGGCTGATGTTCTGGGAGATCGTCAGGCCGGAGTAGAAGACCCCCTCGTCGTTGCGCAGGTGCTCGATCAGGAATCGAGTGATCGGATAGGCGATCATCAGCAGGCCCATCACCTCGCCGTCGCGCCTACGGAGCGGATAGTACGCCGAGAGCAGGAGGACCAGGATCAGGCCATCGATCGTCGAGTAGAGCTGCGTCGGGTGCAACCGGAGTGACCACATCGCATTGGGCCCAATCAGCTTCGCGGCGAGCTGCGACTCCCAGGGGGGCGAGTGCTTCGGGAACGCCACCGCCCAGGGCAAGTCGCACGCGTCGCCGAAACAGCAGCCGTTTAGGAAGCAACCCAACCGTCCCAAGGCGATTCCCAGCGCCAGGGAAGGGGCGATCACGTCGAGCATCGGCCGGAGCGGGAAGGGACGGAACGCCCGGTAGAGGAAGAACGCGGCGGCCCCCCCCATGATGCTCCCGTACAGGACGATTCCCCCTTGCCAGACCTTGAAGACGTCCCAGACGCTATGAATCTGGACCCCCCAGTACTGGAAAACGTAGAAGAGCCGGGCACCGACCAGGCCGCCGACGAAGACCCAGAGCGCCAGGTCGTAGATGACTTCGGGGTTGAGCTTCTCGCGGCGCGCGCGCCAGGCGGCGAGGTTCATCGAGCCGAGGAAGGCGAAGAAGAGCATCAGGCCGTAGCCGAATATATTGACCCCGCCCAGGATCGGGATCGTGAACAAGACGCGCTGCATGCGGGGATCAATCCTTCCTGATCGGCTCGACCCGAGGGAGAGGGATCGGCCGGGCCTGATTTCGGGGTCAGGCGAGGTCGGCCTGGAGCGGCGGATAGTCGATCCGTTCGACGATGCGGTTGCTCGTATCGAGCTCGACGACCAGGGGGCGATGCCCGTCGAGCTCCGCCGGAGCCAGCGAGGCGAAGGCCATCACGATCAGGCGGTCGCCGACCGCTCCCAGGCGGGCCATGGCGCCGTTGAGCTCGATCTGGCCACCCCCCCGGATCCCCGGCAATGTGTAGGTCTCGGCGCGGAGGCCGGTC
>JAABUS010004876.1_pt1 | contig 18578 bp, 13 predicted proteins | sample 5560161 | NCBI WGS metagenome assembly JAABUS01 (sample SAMN10711885, study PRJNA513376) | rock metagenome | isolation source: Antarctica rocks | place: Antarctica: Victoria Land, Trio Nunatak nord | collected 2016-01-04 | reverse complement strand
TCAGAGCTTGATGATTAATGAATATCTGAATGAGCAATTCAGTACATTTCAGCTTGAGTCATCAATGTTTGAAACAGCGAATAATGATCAGCAATTTCTTTTCATAGATATGATAGTTGATTTCAGCAAGAATCATACTTTTGCTGTAGAAGATCATCAAGTGAAGTACACTCTCATTATTGTACTGAGACAGTATTTCACCTTTTACATAGTTTAATGCATTGATTTTCAAAATAGTTTGATGTTTGAAATCAAAATGACGAAGAACTGAAGCGAAACTGATCTGTTTCTTCAGATTTTTGAAAGCTTGAATGCAAACTTCATTTCAAACAAAAGACGTGTCTTTTCTAGTCAATTGAGTGAATGATTTGACTAGTTTGAAGAAGTCTTTAATGAAATGATGATAAAAGTTCACAAATTTCACGAAGTTCTGAATTTCTTTCAAATTGATCAAAGTAGTTCAGTTGACTATGATGATCATCTTGCTTAAATTTATGCGAAGATCTTGTTCTGATACAATAACTTCTAATTGCTGAAAGAAGATCGATTTGTTAGTTAGTTTGAATGATAGCACTTTGTATTTATATGCTTTTAAAGCAGTGATAAAGATGATGTAATTCTTGCTATTGAAGTGCATTTGAAGTTTGTTGAATGCTGATATGATGTTTAATCTAGTCAGATGCTTGCAACTCACTATTTTATCAATGATCTCATTTATCAACGATAAAGAATATTTATTTCTTTTGAAAATGACATTTAGCTTTCAATAGTTCACGCAGAATTGAAGATCTTTATTTGCTTTGAGAATGAATAGAACGAAGAAGAAATAGAGAGTCTGATTGAAAGTGATGAATTTCTTCAACAAGTTCTCGTTTAAGTACTTCTTTACTTTCAGAAGTTTGATAGAAAACATTTAATAAACTCGACAGCGAGAAAACATTGAATCATTGATGAGTTCGATTTTATGATTGTAGAAGCGATGAGAGAGTAGTTTATTCAATTGAGTTCAATCAAAAACATTTAGAAACTTGTGATATTTTGATGACAGCTTTGCTTTAATATCTTTCAAGTTCTGAGTCGTTTTATTGATTAAAGAGACGTTTAAAGCGTTCAAATTGCACTGAGTGTTGTACGTGATTTTTCTATCAATATTCTTCATGAATAGAGCAAATACTTCAGTCTGATTCTTTTTTAAGCGATTCAACAGTGTTTTGAATGAAGCAATGTTTATACTTTAAATTGAGATGAACTCTTTCTGAATCGTAGTTGAAACAGATCATTTAAGCATTCTAGAAATCTTTGACTGAGAGATAAAAGTAAATGAAGTTGATCGCGATCAACTTGAGTGCTTTGAATTGAGAGAGATCAAAAAATCGAAATGAAAGTATTTAATTGATTCAAAAAAATGATGAAGTCAATTTGCATATTCAGTAATATTTCATTTTTGTTCATTCATGATTTTTCTAATATGACTTCGTGATGATCGATGTCAGCTATCAACATAGAAACTGTCAATTTCTTATGACTTTCAATGATGAGATTCAATAGAATTTTATGAATGATAGTTTTCTTAAATATCTTTTTATCATATTCTTTTATTAACTTCTCTTTTGTCAATGATATAGATTGAATTTTCAGCTTTTTACATACTCTATTGACTAAATTGATATGTATGATCGTATAAATGACTGAATCACTGTCTATCAAAGAGCAAAGACTGAATGATTCGTTCTGCAAGATGAGAAGAGCATTGACTAGAAATAACTTATCAAAGTAATTCTCTTTTGATAGAATTTCATCTAGATTGCACAAAGATATAATCTTCACTTCAGTGATTATTGAAGAAATGACTAGTTTTTTGACTCAAACTCTGATTCAATATTGAGTTTAAAATGATCATAGTTCTTGTCAACTGCATTAACTTTGATAGATCAATTCAAGCATTCTTTGAAACTATGATCTGATTTGTAACATATGAAACAGATTTCAACTAGAACATCTGCATTCTTGATGTTAGTCAAAACTGAGCTACGCAACTTTGATTAGTCAGACTTTGAAGCAGAAGACTGAACAATAATAGTTGTTCTAGAAATGATGATCTTTGAATCATCACATTTAAGTAGTTTGTTCTTGATCTCTTGAACTGCTCTATGTTCATTGTTCAAGCAAATCAGATAGTTTCAAATATTTGATAGCTTGATGAGTGACTTCATCTAAACTGTTCAAAAGATTTAAAGATGAGAATTTATTTTATTCTTTAAATTGATGATTAGTAGATTCTTCTGATACTTTAAATAAATGTATAGTCATTAAAACTGATTAAAGAAATCATTGAATTTCTTTGATTCTTGAATCAGATTAATATATTTTCTATGATAGTTATCTTTCTTATCAGAGTCATGAAATGATTGAGCTAGTTTCTTTAGAAGTTCATTGACAGTCAGATAGAAATTATCACAGTTGAGATTGTGTCTGACTTAAGTGACTTCAATGACATCATCTGCTAGTTGAAAGTTAATGTAGCTCAGCTTGTAAAGTTTATTTGAAAAGATGTTGATGTTCATTGCTAGCTTCTTTCATATGTCAAGAAATCAGTTTTCTTAAGTAGAATTCTTTTCATCAGTGAACATCAAAGAGTTAAATATTTTATGATATTTAAATTGTTTAAAGTAAATGACAATCAAGAGAGCAGTGATGATTACATTGATCAGTGAAAGCATGTAGTTTTGCTTTTAACTGTTGAATTTCACTCTTGTTTCGTTGTTTCATCTTAATGAGATAATCTGTTTCTTTATTAAGATCTTAAATACATTTCTTTCATACTTTTATATCATCAAGTATGATGATTTCAACGTTTGATTCATTGAAAGCAATGAATGAAGAAGCATGTTGTGAATCAACGATAAAAGAGAAAGCTTGTGAACGTGTTTGTTACAAGAAATCAACGAAAGCTTGATTTTTATTAAATGTGTTTTTAAATGTCATAGTGAAGAAGATGAGAATTGATTTGAACTGAATGAAGAACGAAGCTCAGTGATTTTATGAAGAAAGACGAATGTTTGTTCAACAAAGAAGATGTTTGTGAAAGTGATTGATCTTGAAGCAATTCACGAAGATTTTTTATCATAATTCTCTTGATCGATTTGATTCTCTAGCAATTCACGAAGATTACTTATCATAGATTCTATTAATTGATTTTGAACAAATGCATACTGAATGAGCGATAAATCTTCTAGCAATTCAATGATCATATGTTCTTGTTGATTCTATGAATTCTTTGATGTTGTTCTTGTCTTTCAAGATCAAATCATCAGGTAAACAAATTTCTTTAGACTCGATTCGTTTATATGAGTTAATTGAATGAATAATGAAATCAGTATCATGTGATTAACAAATTCTTAATATAATGTCAGAATCATGTTTAAATGATACAATCAATGAAGATCAGAATTGATAGTGCTTGATCTTTAAAGATAGTTATAACTGAATATTAAGAATACAGAAGAAGATTGATACAAAAGCTTCTATTTATGTAATGTTCAAAGATTGCACTAGACTTGAAAGAGATGTGTTTGTGACATGAAAAGAAGATGATGTAGATGAACAAGATGTTGATGAAATAAAAGAGTGTTAAGAAAGAAAAAAAGTGTTGAGTCATATTTGAGTCAAATCTGAGTCAGATTTAAATCAGATCTCAACTAAATTGTTGACTAGCTTTAATCATTACACAAAGTACTCGCTAGCGTGCATTATGAATTAATTAAAACTTCAGTCTTGTTCAGTCTTATTGATCTTGATACACTCATAACACTCGCTTATTTACTCTTCATTTTACTTTCTATTGAACTTTCTATCAAATGCTTTATCAAATGCATTAATCAAGTGCACAAAACACGTTAAACAGTGCTTCAAACAATGCTTTCTACTGAGCTTTTCACTGATCTTTCTACTGATTTTTCGATCGATCTTTCTATTGATTTTTCTACTAGTGAGCTTTCTACTGATCTTTCGATTGAGTCATTTAGTGAGCTTTCTACTGATCTTTCAATTAAGTCATTTAGTGAGCTTTCTACTGATCTTTTGATCGAGTCATTTAGTGAGCTTTCTACTGATCTTTCAATCGATCTTTCTATCAATCTTTCTATCAATCTTTCTATCAATCTTTCTACTGAGCTATTTATTGAGCTATCGACTGAGCTTTCTATCAAATGCTCTATCAAACATTCTACATGCTTCAAAATACGCGTCAATCAAGTGTATAACATGAATCAAATAATGCTTTCTACATGACTTTCTACATGACTTTCTATCAAGCATTCTTCATGACTCTTTATCAAGCATTCTTCATGTTTTTCTATCAAGCATTCTCGCTTATCTTTCTACTGATCTTTCAATCAATCTTTCTATTGATCTTTCTACTAGTAAGCTTTCTACTGATCTTTCAACTGAGTCATCTACTGATCTTTTTACTACATGACTTTCTACATGACTTTCTACATGACTTTCTTCATGACTTTCTACATGACTTTCTACATGACTTTTCATCAAGCTTCAAATTGCTTTGCAATCAAGAATCAAATTTATTCTCTATCAAGCTTTAAACATGATTCTATCAATCATTCTACATGACTTTCTATCTCTCTAGTTTACTCATTAACTTTCTTATTAACTTTCTCATTGACTTTTTCAACGCATATATTAAATAGCTATTATTTAGATAGTCAAATCAATCATTAATTATTCAACGTTGCAACTACGTATCAATACTATAAATGTTAAAATAGTTGTGTTTATTGAATTAAACGATAAAGATGCATACTGCGCTCATGAGAATGTTAGAAATGCTAAAGATGTTGAGAATATTGATGCTTTTATGAATATGCATCAGCTAAAAGTGACGCAAATCTGAGACATAAGATTAAATGAATATTTGAAATATTGATCGCTAAAAGCATTAAAATCTGTCTTTATCACTTTTTACAAATTGCAGATGCATATCGATAAAGAGAAATTCAATGACTCAGAAAAAGTTTTGAATGAATTTCATAAGTTATATTCAAGCAAATCGCGCTAAATATTGAAATAATTATCAACAAAAGTGAGCAAAGAAACTACATTCATGTGAACATGAATTTTCAAAAAGAAGAGTAATGTTACAAGCATATCAAGATCAATAAGACTGAACAAGACTGAAGTTCTAATCAATTTGCAATGCACGCTAGTGAATTCTCTGCATAATAATTAAAACTAGTCAATGATTTAGTTGAGATTTGACTTAGATTTGACTCAAATATGACTCAACACTCTTTTTCTTTCTTAACATTCTTTTCTTTCATTAACATCTTGTTCATTTACATTATTTTCTTTTCATGTCACAAACACATTTCTTTCAAGTTTAACACAGTTTCTGAACATTACATAAATAGAAGCTTTTGTATCAATCTTCTTCTGTATTTTTAATATTTAGTTATAGCTATTTTTAAAGAACAAGCACTATCAATTCTGATCTTCATTGATTGTATCATTTAAACATGATTCTGACATTTTTCTTAATTCAAAGCACTTAAGTTTATCGCGATCATTTTTGCTTTCTTCAATCATTCAGACTAAGATCTTTATAATGTTTAAACAACTTATTTTAATCATTATTTAGAAAGAGTCATTCTTAATTTAAAGCATAAACGCAACTTCATTTAAAACATTGTTGAATCATTTAAAGAAGAATCAAATTAAAGTTTTTGCTTTATTCATAATAAACATCAATAGAAAAATCACGTACAATACTCAGTGCAATTTGAACACTTTAAACATCTCTTCAATCAATGAAACAATTCAGAATTTGAAAGATATTAAAGCGAAGCTATCATCAAAATATCATAAGTTTCTAAATGTTTTCGATCGAGCTCAATCAAATAAACTACTTTCTCATTATTTCTACAATCATAAAATTGAACTTATTAATGATTCAATATTCTTTCACTATTGAGTTTATTGAATGTTCTCTGTCAAACTTCTGAAAGTAAAGAAGTACTTAAACAAGAATCTGTTGAAGAAATTCATCACTTTTAGTCAGATTCTCTATTTCTCTTTCGTTTTATTCACTCTTAAAGCAAATAAAAATCTTCAGTTCTGCGTGAACTATCAAAAGCTAAATGTTATTTTCAAAAGAAATAAATATTCTTTATTGTTGATAGATGAGATCATTAATAAAATAATGAGTTGCAAGCATCTGACTAAATTGAACATTATATCAACATTCAACAAACTTTAAATGCATTTTAATAGCAAGAATTACATCATTTTTATCACTGCTTTAAAAGCATGTAAATACAAGATGTTATCATTCAAACTGACTAACAAATTAATCTTCTTTCAGCAATATATGAATGATATTTTATGAAACTTTCTGAATGACTTTTGTCAAGTTTATCTAAATGACATTCTCATTTATAGCAAAATGAGAAAGAAACATAAAAATCACGTCAATCTAGTATTGAGTTAACTACATGAAGCTGAACTACAGATAAATATTCAAAAGTGCAAATTTAATGTAAAAGAAACTGTCTTTCTAGAAGTCATTATATTAGAACTAAATCTTTGTATGAATTTCAGCAAAGTGACAGTCATAGTCAGCTGAATCACTTTAATCAATTTAAAAGAAATTTAAAGCTTCGTAAGATTTGTTAACTTCTATCGTTGTTTCATTAAGAACTTCTTGAAGCTAGTCAAATCATTCACTTAGCTGACTTGAAAAAACACATCTTTTATTTAAAATGAGATTTGTGTTCAAGCTTTTGACAATTTAAAGAAACAAGTCAGCTCAGTCTCAATACTTCGTCACTTCAATTTCAAATGACAAGCTATTCTGAAGATCAATGCTTCAAACTATGTAAAAGATGAAATACTATCTTAATACAATGATGAGAAAGTTCTTCATTCAATGACTTTCTAAGCAAAAGCATAATCTTCGCTGAAATCAATTATTACATTTATGACAAGAAATTACTAATCATTATTTAATGCTTTAAACATTGATGATTCAAGCTGAAATGCATTGAACTACTCATTCAGATGTTCATTGATCATCAAACTTTGAAGATTTTCATGAAAAATAAACAGTTAAGTTGATAACAAGTCAACTATCTGAACATTCTATCAAAGTTCAACTTTCAAATCATTTTTAAATCAGACAAAATAAATACTAAAGTTAATGCTTTAATTAAAATGTTTCTAGCAAACGTTTCTGAATTAACTCAACGTCTTGAAGATTGTTATGATTCTAGCCTTCGTCTATTCTTCGTCTAGTCTTCGTCTGATTTCATTCTAATCGAGTCTAGCGAGAATTTGATCTATAGATGATGTCATGAGAACTCTGCATCATATGTGTAAGACGTCAACTCAATCGAGTCTAGCACAGAGCTGAGAAACACACATATAAGTCGAGTTCTTTTCTGTAGATACTTTTCTTTCTTAGCATTTATCTATTAGTTAAATGACATTTCTATGACTCGCTCTAGACCGATTTCTAACAGTAGATAAATGCTAATCAACTACTCTGCTATTGACGTGTAGACGATACGAAATAATCTACTTCGTTTGTTCAGAAAATTCGCAAGAGATTCTTCAAGTTACTTTCATCAAAACACATCTGCAAATTTACTCAAATTTATCAAATCAATCATTCAACCTTACTACAAACAAATCTATTCTTATCTTTCTTACAATGACATGCGACTCTGAATCAGTTGAGTCATAAACAGCTCGTCTGCTTAGAAGCACTGCTAGTAGACGAGTTTCTCTTATTTCTTTCGATGCTTCAGCGAAATCTCAGAATGTCGCTATTTCATGAAACATCAACACAAGTCAACAACTTCGTCAATGAGCTATTGATCAGTCAGACGAGATCATCAAGATGCTAATCGAGCTAAGAGATTAACGAGACATGACTTTGAAACTCAACGAGCAATGAATCGATGTTCAAGTCAATCACATCAAGAGACTTGATGAGCTAGAGAATAATCAAATGACAATAAACACTCAAGAAGAAACTATCATCGATCTACGAGAGAAAGTCTTGAGTCTAAAAAAGAAACAGCGTTCAGCGAATCAGATTTGATCTCGTCAGTCTACGAAATCTCTATCTCGTCAATCTATCGAGAATCATACTCGACGTGAGTCGTTCACTCTATTCAATAATGATCATCACAAGTTCTTCAAGTTTTTGAACTCATTTATATTCACTGATGAAGATGAATCAACATGAAACAGCTGAAGAATCAAGATAGACGACAAGCTTCAAACTAATGTCGATCACTTCGATAATGAGAATATCTGTATTGCCTATGTAATATCTAGACTAGAAGGTGATGCTGCTGAGCACATCTTCGCTCGACGTTGACATGACGCTTCGCATTCATACATCTTGATCGACGAGCTATTTGAGCATCTGAAAGAAATATACGATGAACTAAATAGAAATCGAAAGTGTCGTCACGAGTACAACGCTCTGAGATAAACAGACAAGTCTTTCAATGTCTTCTACTTCGACTTTATGAAGCTATTCAGCTATCTAGACTACGACGATCGCACTCTGATGAACGATCTTCAGAATAAAATCAATAATCGCTTGCAGAATGCTCTATCAGTCTGTTCAGAGAATTTTACTTCGCTCACTCGCTTAAGAATCTTTCTTCAAGATGTGAATAATAAACAGCGAGTCAACTATCAGCTACGCAGTCAGCTTCGCACTGTCATCGTCAAAGTCACTGTCGTACCTGATAAATGCGCTGCTACTTTATTGTCAGCAGTGACGACTTTGATAATTGAATATGTCAAGTCAACTATCTTTTCTACCTCTGAATTAGTCAGATCATCTATCGTCTGCTATATCTGCAAGATCTCAGATCACTTATTCAAGAACTGTTCTCAGAACAAGATTGATATCTCGACATCTCATGCATTCACTCTTCGCCTACATGAAATCGTCATTTCGAAGAATAATGAGAATGAGAAAATGTTTTCTTTTTCGAAGAATAGTGAGACAAAAAACTAGAGACTTTCATCAAAGACGCGATGAAAGATGTGTTAATTTCTTCAACGATGAGCATGTCAGATGATTCTTTTGCTTCTGAATCTTTGACTATCAAATGTGTACTTTCTAGCAATGAAATTAGTTACTCATTGAAGTCATTGATTGACATCGAAGCTGCTGACTATTCGTTCATTGATGAAGTGATCGCGCAGATTGTTTGTGATCAGTTGCAAATCAAGTCTCTGACTTTGATCAAAGCGAAGTCAATTCGAGAATTTGACGATCATTATGCTAAGAAACTCATTACTCATGTCATTTATTCGAATCTGACTGTTCAAGATCATACGATTGACACGACTTCTATGTTGATCACTCGATTAGATCAACATCAAATGATTCTTGAAAAAACATGAATGAACAAAATCGACCTAGTAATAGATATGCGAATCGATTTTCTTCGATTTTCGAATTTCACTTCTAGTCAGAAACTGATTGTTCTACTCTCAAGTCATAGAACAATCACGAAACAGAAGAGCTTGACTTCTACTCATATACTGAGAAGATCGTTCACTTTCGCTACTTCTCAACTCAGTCAGAAATCACTTTCTTTCGATCAGTCAAAAGAGAAGTTCGTTAAATCGATCAAACAGTCAAAATCGTTCGAAGCAGTTTCGCCTAGCGTCAATTCTAAATCGACGTTCAGTCTGAAACCAGCTTTCAGTTCAACCAACATATTCATGATAGAGACAGTCGTCTATAAAATGTTAGTCAAACGATCAGACGTCAAGATCTTTGCTGTTATCGTCTTGAAAATCGATCGACTCATAACTACAGTCAAAAACAAGTCTGAAGAAGTGAATCTACATGAGCTTTCACACGTCGAGATTCTTGAGCAAGTCAGAGTCAAGCTTTTCTCTGAATATCACGACTATCTAGACGTGTTTGATCGAACAATGATCGATCAGCTATCATCTCATCGTTTCTATGATTACAAGATTGAGTTGATCGACGAGAAAACACTCTCTCGAAGCAGACTGTATCAGATGTTGAATTACAAGCTTCAGAAAATAAAGAAGTATCTGATCAAACATCTGAACAAAGAATTCATTTTCTCTAGCTTCGCTTCATACGTCTCGCTCATTTTGTTCATCGAAAAGAAAGACGATAGTCTGTGTTTCTGCGTTGATTATAGAAAGCTCAATGCTTTGATCAAACGAAATCGCTATTCTTTGTCATTGATCGACGAGATTCTCGCTCGAATACAAGAAAGCAAATATCTGACTCAATTGAACATCATTATCGCGTTCAATAAACTGCGAATGCACTCAGGTAGCGAAGATTTGACTATCTTTATCACTTTCTTTGATTCATACAAATATTATGTAATGCTCTTTGAATTAATCAACGAATCGACGTTCTATCAACACTATATGAACGACGTGCTGTTTGAATATCTTCATCAGTTTTGTCAGATCTATCTAGATGACATTATCATCTACAACAAGATCTTGAAGAAACATAAGCGACATGTACGATTGATCTTGAATAGACTACGAGAAGCTGATCTACAGATGAACATAAACAAATGCAAGTTTTATGTTTAAGAGATCATCTTTCTAGAACTATTGATATTCATCGAAGAACTGAAGATGAACTCATGAAAGATACAAGCAGTAGTGAAATGATCTACACTCAATAATCTCACTCAGATGCAGTTCTTCATTGACTTCTGCAACTTCTATCGACGCTTCATCAAGAACTTTTCGAAGATTGTTCATTCAATGATTTGACTCATTCAAAAGAAGATCATATTTGAATGAAATGAAGTCTGTCAGATCATCTTCGACCATATGAAGAGACGTATGATCGAGACTTCTATACTACGTCACTTTGATCAAACTCGTGAAGTTATTCTTGAAATCAACTCATTCAACTACGTCAACGATGAAGTTCTGTCTCAATATGATGACGAAGATGTTCTACATTCAATTGTCTTCTATAGCAAGAACATGTCTTCTGCTGAATGCAACTACGAGATATATGATAAGAAACTGCTGATCATAATTCGAGCTTTTGAACACTGATGACTCGAACTGAAGCTGATCGACATTTCTATCAAGATGTTCATTGATCATCAAGCGCTCATTTCATTGATGAAAGATAAGAAGCTGAGTCGATGACAGATGCGCTGAGTTCAGAAGCTAACTGACTTCAACTTCAAGATAATGTATCGATCTGACAAACAGAACATTAAGATCGATGCATTAACTTGTCGAGCTGACTTCGTGCCTAGAGATTTCGACGATGAACGCGTTTGATATCAAAGAACTACTATTCTGACATTGAATTGAATGAAGATCGCTGATCTAAAGAAGAATAATGATCAATCAATCTATAAACAGATTCTTGAGACTAATGAGATCGACGAGAATTGTACGCTACTTCGCGAAGCAATAGCAAGAGGCGAAGCACAATGTGAAAACATCAAGCTGAAGAATTGTCGAGTTCAGAATGAAATCTTATACAAAGACAGTCAGCTATGAATCTCGTTCAATGAACTTCTGCAAATGAATCTGATTCGTGAGATGCACGATCAACTCTTAATAGATCATCTTGATATTTTTCAAACGATGAAGATCATCAAATGAAACTACTATTGATCGTCTATGCGAAAAACGATAGATCAATATATTCGAAACTGCTATGTATGTCAACGTTCAAAGACATCAAGAAATAAATCAAACGACTTGCTTCAATCTCTATCTATATCTGAACAGCGATGACAGAACATAGTCATGAACTTTATTATTGATCTATCTGATTCGTACAACTACAACGCTATTCTGACTGTCATCTGCAGATTGTTGAAAGAAAGGCATTATATTTCTTGCATCACTGATGATGAAGATATCACAGTCGAAAAGACAGCTGAAATGTTGCTTCAATGAATATATCGAACTCACGATTTATCAAGCTTCATTGTATTCGATCGAGATTCTCAGTTCATCTTCATTCTCTGAAAGTTTCTTTGCAAACGACTGAGCATTTCTCTTCGATTGTTCATCGTCTATCACTCTCAGATCGACGATCAAAGCGAACGAGTCAATCAGAATGTCAAGCGATATCTTTGTTCTTTCTGTTCATATATGCAGAACGACTGATCTAAGTGACTATTCATGATCAAGTTTGTCGACAATAACGTCTTGTTCTCAGTCATCTTCTTGACTCTCTTCTTCATGAACAAGAACTTTCATTCTCATATGAGCTTCGACTCTGACATCATTGAGTATGAAAGCATCTGCGAACGACTGCAGATTGCTCGAGTCGAAGATATATTCAATCACATGAATAAGACACTGATCTTCGCTCGCAAAGCTCTGATCAAAACACGAGAACAAATGATGAATCAAGCTAACAAGCATAGAAAGAAGATCAATTACAAGATTGAATCAAAGATGTTTCTGAATGAACGAAACATTGTTACAGCGAGACTCTTCAAAAAATTGAATGACAAGATGCTCGATTCTTTTCAGATCATCGATTTCATTGACTCATTCTATAAATTGAAATTATCTGAGACTATGCGTATACATAATGTATTTCATTCAGAGCTTCTTCGTCTCGTCGTCAATGATTCTCTGTCTGATCAGAAGAATGAACCTTCGAAATCAATAGTGATAAACGATGATGACGAATGAAAAATCGACAATATATTGAACTCTCGATGATATCGAAGACGACTTTAATATTGAGTCAAATGAAAGAGCTATGACAACGATCTCAACTGATATAACGCTGATGACAACGAGTTTATGAACGCTCAAGAGATGATTGACGACTTTCATATCAAATATTCAAGAAAAGCGCACTAAGAAATAACATTCATGCGAACATGAATAGTCAAAGAAAGAAGATAATGTTACGATTCTAGCCTTCGTCTATTCTTCGTCTAGTCTTCGTCTGATTTCATTCTAATCGAGTTTAGCAAAAATCTGATCTATAGATGATGTCATGAGAACTCTGCATCATATGTGTAAGACGTCAACTTAATCGAGTCTAGCACAGAACTGAGAAACACACATATAAGTTGAGTTCTTTTCTGTAGATACTTTTCTTTCTTAGCATTTATCTATTAGTTAAATGACATCTCTATGACTCGCTCTAGGCCGATTTCTAACAAAGATCATTTTCAAACTATTCTGATTTTCAATAAAGTTGATGTTTTATTTATTGAATCAGAAGCAAATCTCTATCAACGAGAACAAATAATTAATTAAACAGATGAGTTTTGCAGCGAATATAAATAAGCTATGAATGAAAACAAGCTCAAATTTCATATCACTAAACTGAAGAACTGCAAAATCATTAATGACATTTTATTTAGAAAAGATCTACTATAAGTTTCTGAGAACATGCATACAAAATTACTACAAAAAGTGCATGATCAATCTTCAATCTTTCATTTCAATAATAAATGAATCATTGATTTAGTTCAGTGTTTTTACTATTGATCAGATCATTGAGTTATTATTTGATGATACATTTGAAACTATCATGCTTGTCAGTGAAGCAAAGCTTTTAAAGATAGCATCAATGAACTTCATCATTCTCTTTCAATTTTACAGAAATGCTGAAAAAATATAACTATGAACTTCATCACTGAACTACTTCTGTCAAAAGACTATAACATTATTTGCACAATCATATGTTATTTCATCAAAGAATGTTACTATGTTTTCTATCATTGAGAAGATAATGACATTTCAGCTGAAGAAACAGTTTAAATCATGCTATGAAACATCTATTGACTGCATGATCTACTCAGTTCTATCATTTCAGAAAAAGACTTTCAATTTCTATCAACTATGTAAAAGAGTCTTTGCAAGCGACTGAGAATTACAGCTAGTTTATTCACAGTTTATCATTTTGAGATTGATGATCAATTGAAATGAGTCAATTAAAACGTTGAATGCAAACTTAGAATTTATTGCAATTACATGCAAGATGACTAAGTTAAATGAATATTTATGATGAAATTCAACAACAATTTCAATATCTTTTCAATCACTTCAATGATTTTCTTCTACTTTAATAAAGAATTTTACTCTTGAATAAGTTTCAATTCAGATATAATTGATTACAAAACAATTTATGAACGACTTAAAGTTAGAAAAGCAAACAATATTGTCATTTGAATAAAAGAGTTACTGAGCTTTAATCATTAACAATTGAAAAAGATGAAGTTGATCATTGAAGTTCAAATCAATAAATATAAATGAAACATTATTTATGAAGTAAATGATTGAATTTGACTATCTTTCAGAAACGTTAAAACAACAAGACTCTGCAAAGATTTGAAAGATAAACAGCTAAATCTTTATCAAATCACTGTCAAAATGAGTATCTTCTATCATTTTCATTTATCAGTCAGCATGAAGTATTTGCATTCAATATTCAGTTCAAAGTTACTACAATTATATTCAAAAAACTTTTTATCAAAACAGCATTCAGAATCACTTAAATCAATCACTATTGAAAATGATGAACATTAAAAGATAAATGATATATTGAACTTCAGATGCTATTGAGATCAAATACAGTACAAAGTCAAATGAAAAAATTTAGATAAAGATGATGAATAATACTATGTCAATAAAGAGAAATTTAATGATTCAAAGAAAGTTTTGATTTAATTTGATTTAATTTAATTTGATTTGAATTTATACATTCTTGTAACATTGATTTAGACTCAACTCATGAGAGACTTTATGCTATTTATATTGAGTGAACAAAACTCTTTGAAAGAGAAAATCACTTGTCATCTACATGATGACTTCACGTCGTCAAAACAATGATTATGAAACTATGTATTAAGTTTGCATTTATAGCTTCTATTCAACGCATGATGCTTGAGTAAACTTTTAATAAATGTCTGTGTTATTCATTTATGATACATCATCTTTGCTCTGCTCTTCATTGATAATATTTTATACAACAATGTTTTGATTTGATTCTTGATTCAAAAACAAAAGATGTTTTCTTTGCATTCATGATGCTCATGATTGTAACATACGTAGAGCTGCATTCTTTCACTTAATGATTGTCATTCATTGTGCAGAGAAATATGTGATTAAAGAGAGATGCACATGATGAAAAGATAAAGTATGATTGTATTGAGTAATTTTTTTCTTCTCTTGATTTGATTTATGTTACGTAGACGTTGAATGAATTATTAGTATAAATGTGCAATTGCAATCGTTCAATGTTTGACTTTAATCAATGAAAGAAAATGTGTTCTGATCATTCTTTTGAACTCTCAATTTTTCACATAGATAGATGCATGACTTGACATCAAGTAAAGAAGATGAGTTCAAGTCTTCTCAATATATCAGCGTGATTGATGAGTCACTACTTTTTCAAGCACTGTAATCATGACTTTCAGATTAAAAATGACTATTCTATCTGATATTTTTTCATTATTTACTCAACAACATTGTTGATGTAATGAAAATGTTTCAATATATCAACGCAGTTAATGAATTGCAAATTCTTTGATCACTTTCAATCATGACTTTCATACTGAGATCAACTATTTCACTAAATATCTTTTCATCTTTTACTGACATTGACATGTCATTAATCTTCTTCGTAAATTGATTGTGACTGTTAGAAAGAGTGTTGTTGCATGAGTGAAAACTCTGCATGATGACTTTTCTGATTATACAATGTTTTAACATCATTTGAACTGCATCAAATTGAGATCTCTTGACTCTTCTGACTTCTATTCAGAACATAGAATCAAAAGATTCATAGTCAACATCATGTACAGATGAATCTTGTTGTTAATCAGAAAGTTTTGAATGAATTTCATAAGTTATATTCAAACAAATCGCGCTAAATATTGAAATAACTATCAACAAAAGTGAGCAAATGAATTACATTCATGCAAACATGAATTTTTGAAGAAGAAAGTAATGTTATGAGCATATTAAAACTGAACAAGACTGAAGTTTTAATTAATTTGCAGTAAACACTAATAAGTTCTTTGCATAATGATTAGAATTAATCAACGATTTAGCTGAAATCTGATCTAAATTTGACTCAAATTTGACTCAGATATGATTCAACACTCTTTTTCTTTCTTAACATTCTTTTTCTTTCTCAACACTTTTTTCTTTTCTTAACATTCTTTTCTTTCATTAACATTTTATTCATTTACATCATTTTCTTTCTGTGTTATAAACACATTTCTTTCAAGTTTAACACAGTTTCTGAACATTACATAAATAAAAGCTTTTGTATAAATCTTCTTCTGTATTCTTAATATTCAGTTATAATTATCTTTAAAAATTTGAAGCATTATCAACTTTGATTTTCATTGATTATATCATTTAGACACGATTCTGACACTCAAAAGATAATATGCTTAAATCTTTCGTTGCAAATAAGATTCATAATAAATAAATGTATAAAATCTTTGAGATGTGATAATCTAATGTACTGAGTCAAGTACAAATCATAGTTGAAAGTGAATATGATTAACAAAAGCAATTTACAAGAAAAGAGCAAAAGAATTTGATAAAAAGTTTGCTAAATAATGATGACTTTGCATGTGAAAAAATATGTACTAATCAAAGATTGCAACATCATTTAATATAAAAAGACTTCTTGAGACAGATTCTGTGCAAAAATCATAGCAAATGTATTAATTCAGAAGATTTACTACAAAATCGAAAATGAAATAACATATCAAGAATACTTGAAGATATTCTTTGATTCACTTTTTACTAATGTTATTCTCATTGCAGTAACAATGATTGCTCATTGTATATGAGAATATGAATCAGAAGAGCACAGATTAAACAAGTTTAAGAAATTGAATGTAAAAAGTAAGTAAACATTTGCATATATCAATGACTAAAGTGATTGAAGTGAAGCTGAACTTAATAACACGCAGTAACATGAATGCACATCAATGCAATATGAAATCAACAAGCTTGCAAGCATTAACAATTAATATTAAAGATTTTGCTATGTTGTATCAAGCAACAAATTAATAATGATGATATTAAAGCAATTATGAACATTCAAGCTGTACTTAATATATATGTTGATTGTTTCAATGATTTCTCATTATATGAATTAAAAAATGACATGCAACTTAATTTAAATACAAGTCATAAAAGTTGATAATGAGATTCATTTGTACATGATGTCAACAATGAATCTTTTGATTTTATTCTTTGAATAAAAGTCAGAAAAGTCAAAAGATCTTAATTCAATGCAGTTTGAACAATGTTAAAATGTTGCATAATCAGAAAAGTCATCATGCAGAGTTTTCACTCACACGACAACATTCTTTCTAACAGTCACAATCAATCTACAAAGAAGATTAATGACATGTTGATATCAGTAAAAGATGAAAAGATATTTAGTGAAAAAGTCAATCTCAGTATGAGAGTCGTGATTATAAGTGATCAAAGAATTTGTAACTTGTTGACTGCATCAATATATTGAAATGTCTTCATCACATCAACAGTATCATTGAGTAATTGATGAAAAGATATCAGATAGAATAGTTGTTCTCAATCTGAGAGTTATGATTACAATGTTTAAAGAAGTAGTGATTGATCAATTATGCTGATATATTGAGAGAGCTTGAACTCATCTTCTTTACTTGACGTTAAGTCATACATCTATCTACGTGAAAAATTGAGAGCTTAAAAGAACAATCAGAATGCATTTTCTTTCATTGATCAGAGTCAAACATCAAATGATTGCGATTGCATATTTATACTAACAATTCATTCAACATCTACATGACATAAATCAAATCAAGAGAAGAAAAGAATTACTCAATACAATCATACTTTATCTTTTCATCATGTGCATCTCTCTTTAATCATATATTTCTCTGTGCAATGAATGACAATCATTGAGTAAAAGAATGCAGCTTTATGTATGTTACAATCATGAATATCATGAATGCAAAGAAAATGTCTTTCATCTTTGAATCAAGAATTGAATTGAAACATCATTGTATAAAATATCATCAATGAAGAGCAGAGCAAAGATGATGTGTCATGAATGAACAACACAGACACTCATTAAGAATTTACTTGAGCATCATGCGTTGAATAAAAGCTATAGATGCAAACTTGATACATAGTTTCATAATCATTGTTTTGTTACGAGCGTATCAAGATTGATAAGACTGAACAAGGCTGAAGTTCTAATCAATTCGCAATGCACGCTAGCGAGTACTCTGCGTAATGATTAAAGCTAGTCAATGATCTAGTTGAAATCTGACCTAAATCTGACTCAGATTTGACTCAGATATGACTCAACACTTTTTTTCTTTCTCAACACTCTTTTCTTTCATCAACATCTTGTTCATCTACATCATTTTCTTTTCATGTCACAAACACATTTCTTTCAAGTCTAGCGCAGTCTCTGAACATTACATAAATAAAAGCTTTTGTATCAATCTTCTTCTGTATTCTTAATATTCAGTTATAGCTATTTCTAAAGATCAAGCACTATCAAC
>JAABUS010004875.1_pt1 | contig 18581 bp, 12 predicted proteins | sample 5560161 | NCBI WGS metagenome assembly JAABUS01 (sample SAMN10711885, study PRJNA513376) | rock metagenome | isolation source: Antarctica rocks | place: Antarctica: Victoria Land, Trio Nunatak nord | collected 2016-01-04 | reverse complement strand
TCTCTCAAGACCTGTGAGGTTTTTAGAAACCTCACAGGTCGAACCCTCTTTTGGTCAGACCTTTGTGCGCCGTTATTCATTAACTATACGTCAATATAGGTTACCAATTTATCAGTTTTTTCACAATAGCTTAGAAATTTTCCTTAACTCATTTCCTTACATTTAATCTAATCCAGTTTTCACATTAATCAAATCCCATAATCCCCCCATCCCACAAATCACAATTCAGACAATTATTACTTATATTCGGCCTTCACATAACTCATGCACAAATCATGACCTATTGCTTGGGAATAAAAGTGAAAGATGGCTTAGTAGCTATTGCTGATACCCGCATCACATCTGGCACAGACACTACCATGAAGAAGAAGATCTTCGTAGAACAAAAAGATAAATATTCACTTTTTATTATGACCAGCGGCCTGAGGTCAGTAAGAGATAAAGCCATTCTTTACTTTAAGGAACTGGTAGGACAGGAAGAACATAATAAACTGTATAAGGCGGTTAATGCTTTTGGCGAACAGGTAAAACGGGTAGCGGCAGAAGATAAATCTTCCCTGGAAACATCCGGTTTTAAATTCGATTTGAATACCATAATTGGCGGACAGTTAAAAGACGATGAAGAACATAAGCTCTTCTTATTATACCCTGAAGGAAACTGGGTAGAATTAGGACAGGGTGCGCCTTATGTTATTATTGGCAACTCAGGGCACGGTAAAGCTATTTTAAATCGCACGCTTAGGGAAAATACCACCATGAGAATAGCCCTGAAAACCGGATTCCTATCCTTCGATTCCACCCGCGTAAGTTCTAACAATGTCGACTTCCCTATTGATGTGGTTCTTTATACCAAAGACAGCTTTTCACTTGTTGAACACCGTTATGACAAAGCTGACCTGGAAAATATTTCCGCGCAATGGGCCGTTCAATTAAAAAATGCCCTGGAGAATATTCCTGAAGACTGGCTGGACGCTGCTTTTAATAAACAACCCGAAAATTAATGTATAATAATGAAGTTTGAGATCAGTGCGGAACTGGGATATACCGTTAGTAATTCAAGCGCTCTTTTATTGAATATACATGCGCTTAGAACGCCCCGCCAGACTGTTATTGAAGAAACATTCACCATCGATCCTTATATGAAGGTGGAAGAAATACTATCTGTTCATGGCGAAAACAGGTTTATACGAATAGAACTCACTACAGCAGCAACTCTTACAATATCCTATAAAGCACTGGTGGATAATTATTTTGTGATAAATGACTATTCAGATCAGCAGTTGATTTTGGTGGCTCATCTTGACCCATCTGTGTTTCAATACCTGTATCCAAGCCGGTATTGCCAGTCAGATAAACTCTACCGTTTTGCGAACACCAAATTTGGCAATATCTTAAATCCGTTTTCAAAAGTTATCGCCCTTACCAACTGGATCAATGCAAATGTTGAATACCTGAGTGGTTCCACCAATTCACAAACATCTGCATATGATACCGTAACAGAGCTTGCTGGTGTTTGCAGAGATTTCGCACATTTAGGTATTGCCTTATGCCGGGCACTCACTGTTCCTGCACGTTATTTTACCGGTTATGCTTACCAGTTGCAACCACCGGATTTTCATGCCTGCTTTGAAGCCTATATAGGTAATGAATGGGTATTGTTTGATGCTACAAAACTGGTTCCTCTTAACGGACTGGTAAAGATTGCTACAGGAAGGGATGCTGCGGAGGCTGCCGTAGCAAGCCTCTTCGGCATCGTTCAGGGTAACAGTATGAACGTAACCTGTGAAGTGGCTGAAAAGAATTTTCAGCCTTTCTTCTATGAGCACGAGGAGATGAAGGGAATTACTTATAAATAGCTATCAGCTGTCAGCGATCAGGAAGACATTTACTGGTACTGATTTCCAGACTGCTGATAGCTGACTGCTGATAGCTATAGATAATAAACATAACAGTAAATTTCAATTAATAAATAATGCCATGATAAAAATCACCGCTTGTTATTTAATCTTTGTTTTCTTCTTTTTAAACATATACGCACAAAGCGTTAACAAGGTATCGGGAACCGGTGCTGTAAAAGTATCAGTAAATAAAACTGATAGCAGCTACCAGTTATTAAGGGCCGGACGGCCTTACTTTATAAGGGGTGCCGGAGGTGGCAGCTATCCCTCTCGCATAGCAGCTTATGGTGGCAATTCAATACGCACCTGGGGAAGCAAGGACGGACAGAAGATGCTTGACTCAGCAGCAAAGTATGGTCTTACAGTATTGATGGGGATAGATGTTGCTCGCGAAAGGCATGGATTTAATTATGATGATACGGTTGCCGTTAATAAACAATTGGAAACTCTGCGTAGTGAGGTAATGAAATTTAAAGATCACCCGGCACTCCTGGCCTGGGGAATTGGCAACGAATTAAATCTTCAGTATAAAAATCCCAGGGTATGGGATGCAGTTAATGAGATTTCAAAAATGATCCACCAGCTTGACCCCAATCATCCAACCAGTACCATGCTTGCAGGCGTCAATAAAGGCCTGGTAGACCTTATAAAATCAAGGGCTCCTGATATTGATATACTTTCCATTAATACTTATGGCGGATTACCTGGTTTGCCTGCCACACTTAAATCATCTGGCTGGGATAGTCCTTATATGGTTACCGAATGGGGACCCACCGGGCATTGGGAAGGATTGCATACCGCCTGGGACGCACCGATTGAAGAAACAAGTAGCGAGAAAGCAGCGGTGTATAAAAGCAGGTATGAATACTCAATGGAAAGAGACAGGCAGCATTGCCTGGGATCGTACGTTTTTCTTTGGGGACAAAAGCAGGAAAGAACACCTACCTGGTATGGGATATTCACTGATAAAGGGGAGGAATCTGAAGTGGTTGATGTAATGCAATTTCTATGGTCGGGCAAATGGCCGGAAAATAAATCACCACATCTTTATTCACTGCAGGTAGATAATAAGAAATCTATACAAAATGTATATCTTAAACCAGGCAGTACTTATAATGTATTGGCAGTTGCTTCAGATCCGGATAACGACCCGCTTTCTTATCGTTGGGAGTTACTTACCGAACCTACCCAGCTAAGCTCCGGTGGTGATTTTGAAGCAAGGCCACAGACGATCGAACATCTTATCTCATCTGCCGGTAAAGGAAAAGCCGGTTTAAAAGCGCCTGATAAAGAAGGCGCCTATCGTTTGTTTGTGTACGTTACCGATGGTCATAATAATGTTGCGACGGCGAATGTTCCTTTCTTTGTGAAGAAGTGAGGGGATTAATTGTCTAAATTGGGACTTGTGAGATTTATGGGATTATGGGATGGATTTTACAATACCGGAATTCAGTTACTATTTGTTCTTTCATTTGCAAATATTGAAGTAATCAAAATATCCTATTTTACTTTTACAAACGTAATTGTTACCTTTTTGACATAATCTTTAAATACTACAAACCCCAATTCAGAAAATTACGCATACAAAAAACCCGGGAATTAATCCCGGGTTTTTTGTATTCAAAGGTATTGTATCAAGGCTCTGCTGACGGCTGATAGCTGACAGCTGACAGCTGATAGCTATTTCTTCATCTTAACAACCTTCATCGTTTTCCATGCAATTCCATTTTTCTGTATCTGTATAATGTAAACGCCATCCTTAATATTAATACCGTTTAAATTCATTTTTATAGAATTATTTCCTGCAGGAAGCCTGCCAGGGTGATTCGTTAATACCTTTCTTCCATTCAGATCAAAAAGACCAATGCTGATATCATTTGTTGAAACAGCATTATAAAAATCAATGGTAACGCTTTCGTCAAACGGGTTAGGGTAAACGCCGCGCAGGTTAATTGTTTGCTGGCTCGCAACTGCTGCATTTACAACTTCCGAATTTAAGTTGCCTATACGATTATAAGTATACGGAAGAACAGTGGAAGCATTTACCAACGCGAATGCTTCATCAGGAATTCGCTGTCTTGGTATTCCGGGACCTGTCCAGTACACTTCTATTGATTGCCCGCCGTTTTGTTCAAAATAAGCAAAGGCTATGGGATATACGCCAGCGTTAGCAATAGTAATACTGCCGGTAGCTGATTTGGCTGGATGCACACCGTCATTATCTACTAATGCCTGTGCATAAAATTCATAGTTACTGTTAAAATAGATTTTGCTTCCATCATCAGAAACTGTTTCAAAAGTATAGGTGCCAGGAGCGGGTATGTTGATATAACCCCTCCATACAGTTCCGAAATTGTCATCCACCTCAGCGGGTTTGATGCTTATATCTACATTAGATCTTGCGCCAACCCTGTACTCTGGAATTGATCTGAAATCCGGTAGTACCGACCAGTTACCTAAATGAGTATCATAATTAAGGCGGTTCAGGAATGTTGAAGGATTTGGTGAGAAGGCTTCAGCAGGAATAAGTTGCCTTGTGATAAATGGTCCTGACCAATACAATTCCATCTTTTCATCACCAGTATTTTCAAAAAAGGTGATGGAGATGGGATAAGTTCCTGCAATTGCAATACTAACCGTTGCTTTTGCTGATATGGCCGGATGCAGTCCATCGTTATTTACGGTAGCTATAGCTGTTGGAACATACTTGGAATTAAAATACAGCTTGCTTCCATCATCAGAAACTGTTTCAAAAGTATAGGTACCTGGTGAGGGAATATTAATATAACCCTCCCAGACAAATGCGAAGTTATCATTTTTGCCTGCCGGTCTTTTACTGATATCAATAGTAGCAGTCTGCCCCATTTGTACTGGTGTTATGGTGGTAAAATCAGGGAGTGTGGTCCAACTGCCTTCATAATATTTATAATTAAGGCCGTTAGTAAGTATACCAGGACGTGCATCTTCAATAAAAGCCGCATCCGGTATAAGTTGCCGCGGAATACCCGGACCCTGCCAGTATAACTGCATTGTTTGATCCCCTTCATATTGATGATACAATGCCGCTATAGGATACAAGCCTGCTGACGGAATATTGATGGTTCTGGAAACCGAGATAGGCGCATGCAAACCATTGTAATCATAATTATTTATAAACGATTCAGCAGCGGTAGAATAAAACGAATTAAAATAAAACCGGCTGCCATCATCGGATATCGTTTCAAACGTGTAGGTGCCCGGAGCAGGAATGTTAATATACCCTTCCCAAACGTACGCGTAGTTCGAATTAACGCCCTGCGGTCTTTTTGAAATATCTATATTATTTGTTACACCGGTCTGGGCAGCGCTAATGCCATCGAGACTTACAGAACCATAAGTAACGTTTGTATAAAATTTATAATTAAGCCCGCTTGTCCTGGTAGTAACTGTAGCACCCGGGTTACTATAGTCTGAAATGTTTCCTGTAGAATCTACGGCTCTAACATTAAATCTATATTCAGTATTAGCAGTAAGGTTTTCAATGGTGGCAACGGATTGAGAAGTTGTAAGTACCAAAACACCATTGTTGTACACCTGGTAACCTGTAACACCCTTGTTATCGGTTGAATTCTCCCAGTCGAGCCTTACAAACCTGCGTCCCTGGTAAACAACATGTAAATTACCGGGAGCTGTTGGCGATACAATATCTGCATCTGAAACCCTGGGTGTAAGAACATCGTTAGGAATAAGTTGCCTTGCCATGCCTGGTGCAGTCCAGTAAAGCTGCATTGCCTCACCGCCATCTTTTTCAAAATAAGTAATGGCAACAGGATACAAGCCGGGTGCAGGTATATTCACTGACCCGGTTTCAGACTGTGCCGCATGCAGGCCATCATTATTAATCAGGGCCGTAGCTGAAGGAGCATAAAAACTATTAAAGTAAAATTTGCTTCCATCATCAGACACTGTCTCAAAAGTGTAGTTACCCGGCGTTTGTATATTAATGTATCCTTCCCATATAAAGGCAAAATGGTCATTAGTTCCTTGCGGTCGGATACTGATATCAACATTTGCGGTGAAGCCGGTTTTTACCGGTGTTAAAGCAGAAAAATCAGGAAGCATATTCCAGTCGCCGGTATAGTACCGGTAACTTAATCCGGACAATATTTTGTTATCAAGTGAAAAAGCTGCGAGTGTTGCTCCAACGGTGCTGCTGTTGCCGGCTATATACACATTGCTGCCGGATATTACCGCTCCTGTTGACTGGTTATTTTTACCGAAGTTGATTGCTACAATACCGTCATCACTGAAACTATTATCAAGAGAGCCATTTGTATTAAAACGCGCTATCTGGTAATCGTTAGAGCCACCGGCTACCACAATTTTACCATTAGTATCTAAGTTCAATGAGTAATTAGCAGAATTCCCTATGCCACTTTCAATACCAAAATTTGTGGTAACTGTTCCATCGCCATCAAAGCCGGTATCTAAAGAACCATCTGCATTAAAACGTGCAAGTCCAAGCACATAGGGACTGGACGTATTGGAACTGGTAAGGCTTGTTCCGGCAACGAGAATTTTGCCATCGTTTTGAATAATAATGTTTCTTATACTGTTCAGATATCCACCACCATAATTTGTCATTACCTCCCCGTTTTTCCCAAAGGTAGAATCTGTTGTGCCATCAGTATTATAGCGATAGATAACACCTTTAAAACTGATATGACTGCCTGCTGCTACAATTTTGCCATCGTTTTGAACGGCTACCGATGTCATGTTAACAAAGCTAGTAGGATAAGTTATCTTGCCGGCTTCGCCAAACGATTGATCTAATGTGCCATTAGCATTGATTCTTATAAGTTCTTTAATGGAAATAACTGCAATTTTTTCATCGCTTTGAATGGCAATTTTATAATCATTTACAAAACCGGCAAGATCTGATATAAACCGGCCATTTCCATTGAAGCTGTTATCCAGTGAGCCATCCGGGTTGTACCGTGCTATAATAAGTACACCACTATATGTTAAAGGTTGTGCTGCGTGATATCCTGCAACCACTATCTTTCCATTTGAAGCAACAGCAATAGATGTTATATAATTCACCCCGCTGTTAAAATCCGTATGCACTTCTCCGTTACCAAAGGAATTATCTATAGAACCATCAGGGTTGTACCTGATGATGGAGAATTCAATGTTACCCATGCTGTTGGTAAAAGTTCCACCCACCAGAAATTTACCATCAGGCTGCTTTGCAACAGCCCTGTTGGATTTACCTGGCGTAATTATAAGTCCGCCATTACCAAAAGTCTGATCAAGATCACCCGAGTTAGCCATGATGGTTTGTGCCAGCATAATAAAAGCTATGCTTAAGGAAAACCTTACGGGTAAATTAAATGAAAGAAAAAATGCTGCCATTTTAATTTTTACAAAGGAGCATAGGTCATGCAGGAGAATGTACATAACTATCTGGTTTAGGTTTTTAATATATTATAGCTATCAGCAGTCAGGCAATCAATAGCAGGAGATATTCCTCCTGAAAGCTGATTGCTGATAGCTGATAGCTGATGCGTCAGTTCTATCATTTCTTCATTTTAACAACCTTGGCTGTTTTCCAGGCAATTCCATTTTTTTGTATCTGTATGATGTAAACGCCTTCTTTGATATTAATGCCGTTCAAATTCATTTTTATAATATTATTTCCTGCGGGAAGCCTGCCGGGATGATTCGTAAATACCTTTCTTCCATTAAGGTCATAAAGACCGATACTGATATCGTTTGTTGAAACAGCGTTATAAAAATCAATGGTAACGCTTTCATCAAACGGATTAGGATAAACGTTGCGCAGGTTTATATCCTGGCTGGCAACTGCTGAGTTTATTACTTCCGATTTCAGCCCAGCATTCATAGGAGAAAAGTTAAAATAAACTGGCGGAGCAATTATCAATGTGAAGGCTTCATCAGGAATTCGCTGCCTTGGTATGCCGGGACCAGTCCAGTACACTTCCATTGATTGCATGCCATATTGTTCGAAGTAAGTAATGCCAATGGGATATACTCCGGCGTTATAAACATAAACAGAACCTGTAGCAGACCTCGCTGCATGCAACCCATCATTATCTACTAAAGCGTGTGCGCTAGGTGAATAATAATCATTGAAATAAAGTTTGCTTCCATCATCGGAAACCGTTTCAAATGTATAGTTTCCAGGAGCGGGTAAATAAATATTACCTTGCCACTTAATTGCAAATGTATCATCCAATCTTTCCGGCTTTTCATTATTGATATCTATGTTAGAACTGGCACCGGTCTTAACAGGTCTTTCGACATTGAAATTTGGTAGCATTGTCCAGGTACCTGCGTAACTGCTGTAGTTAAGCCGGTTAATCAGGTTTGATGGATTTGGCGATAATACTTCGGTTGAAATAAGCTCCCTGGTAATAGAAGGTCCTGACCAGTACACTTCCATTTTCTGGTCACCCGAATTTTCAAAGAAGGTAATGGATATGGGATAAGTCCCTTTTGTAATACCCACAGTTGCTTTTGCGGAAATGGCCGGATGCAGTCCATCGTTATCTAAGGTAGCAATAGCTGAGGGAACGTATTTTGAATTGAAATAAAGCTTGCTGCCATCATCTGAAATAGTTTCGAAGGTATAGAATCCATCTTTAGCAATAGTAATATAGCCCTCCCATACAAACGCAAAGTTATCGTTTTTGCCTGCAGGTCTTTTGCTGATATCCACCGTAGCGCTTTGGCCAGTTTGCACAGGTGTTAACGCGGAAAAATCAGGAAGTGTTGTCCAGCTGCCTTCATAGTATTTATAGTTGAGGCCATTGGTTAAGAAGCCAGGCCTTGTATCATCAGTAAATGCCGCATCAGGGATGCGCTGCCTTGGAATGCCGGGACCCTGCCAGAACAACTGCATTGTTTGTCCGCCACCGTATTGATTATAAGTTACAGCGACCGGATATAATCCTGCGGATGGTATGTTAATAGTCCGGGTAACTGACAGAGGCGGGTGCTGCCCATTATTAGCAAAATTATTTACCAGTGGATCGGCCGTTGAAGAATAAGGCGTATTAAAATAGAACCTGCTTCCATCATCAGAAATTGTTTCAAACGTGTAAGTGCCGGGAGCCGGAATATTGATATATCCCTGCCAAAGGAAGGCATAATTTTCATTGATTACGGAGGGCTTTATTGAAATGTCTACATTGCTGGTTGATCCTGCCTGCGCCGGAGTTAACCCTTCCAGTCCTACTAAGCCATAAGTAACATTAGTGAAGAATTTGTAATAAAGTCCGCTCGTTGCCGTAGTTAAATAAACCCCACTATTTAGCGAAAAATTTCCCGCAGAATCTACCGCCCTTACCTCTACATAATAGTATGTGTTAGGAGGTAAATTTTCCAGTGTGGCAAATGATTGGGAAGTGGTAAGTATTAAATGGCCACCATAAAACACCTGGTACCCAGCAACGCCTGTGTTATCAATGGAATTTTCCCAGTCGATCTTTGCGAACCTGCGGCCTGCATAAACTACGTGTAAATTAGCCGGAGGAGATGGAGCAATATGATCAAACTGTTCTGTTTTTGGCGTGAAAAGGGCATTCGGAATAAGTTGTCTTGGCATGCCCGGTGCAGTCCAGTAAAGCTGCATGGCCTCTCCACCATCTTTTTCAAAATATGTAATGGCAACAGGATACAATCCCGCTGTTGGTATGTTTACTGATCCAGTGGCGGATTGTGCTGCGTGCAAGCCATCATTGGTGACCAATGCTGTTGCCGATGGAGTATAGAAACTATTAAAGTAGAATTTACTGCCATCATCCGAGATTGTTTCAAAAGTATAATTGCCAGGAGTCTGGATATTGATATAACCCTCCCATACAAACGCAAAATGGTCATTAGTGCCTGAAGGCCTGATGCTGATGTCAACATTCGATGTTAAGCCGGTCTTAACAGGAATCAATGAATTGAATTCCGGAAGTGTATTCCAGTCGCCTGTATAAAACCGGTAATTTAACCCGGATACAGCAATATCTTCAAGGGAAAATGCCGCGAGTATTGATTTTTCGGAATAGTAGTCGGTTCCCAAAACAAATACATCGTTTCCTGATAATACAGCTCCGAAAGTCCGGGCGTTATAAATAGGCAGCGACGTAAATCCGTCTCCATCAAAACTAGTGTCAGGTGAACCATTTGAATTAAACCGTGCAACTAAGAAATTAGACTCGCCACCTGCAACCAAAATTTTCCCGTCTGGTTGTAATAAAATAGTTTGATACAAACCAATGCTTGAAACAAAAGTAAGTTTTCCATCACCATCGAAATCTGTATCCAGGGATCCATTTACATTATAACGTGCAAGCACGACTTTATGGCCAAACAGTGTGTATCCACTAACTACAATTTTTCCGTCGTTTTGAACAGCAACACTAACGGCTTGGTCTAAACCGCCGAAATCAGTAATTGCCTGCCCGTCTCCATCAAAGCTATTATCAGGCGTACCATTTGTGTTATACCGGTTAACAATAAAATCATCATTGTTAATTTTGCCTACTGCAATGATTTTGTTATCACTTTGAATGGCTATAGAGGATATATATTCATTAGAGCTAAAGCTTACTCTTCCGGCTACTCCGAATGTATTATCGATAGCGCCATCCGTATTCAACCGGATCATTCCCAGGTAGGAGGCTACTACTATTTTTTCATCGCTTTGAATAACAGCAATAAAATCTATAAGGCCTGGATTGGATTCAGGTACTGCAACCCTTCCATCTCCATTAAAACTATTATCTAAACTGCCATCAGCATTATAACGTGCAACTACAAGGTTTGATTTTCCGGAAAGGTAACGGTGTCCTACAGCCACGATTTTTCCATTAGGAAGCACTGCTATGGAAGTAATGGAATTAGATCCACCATTAAAATCGGTGAGCACTTCTCCGTTACCAAAGGTCTTATCTACCGACCCATCCGGGTTGTACCTGGTCAAAGTGAATTGTGCTGGAGTGTTGAGGCTAAGAAACGCTGCTTTGCTTATTAGAAATTTACCGTCAGGCTGCCTTGCAATAGCGCTGGCTGATTTATTTGGAAGCGTTAACAGCCCCGCATCAGCAAAAGTAGGATCGAGCTGTCCTGCGTTGGCCAGGCAGGTGGTTGCCGGCATAATGAAAAGGAGGCCGAATAATATGGTTTTTAAAAATGAAGAAAGTTGTAAAGGTTGAAAGAGTGCATAAATTTTTCTTACGGCAATGGAATGCAGGTCATGCAGGGTTGTATACATAAATATGGCTTTAGCAATTAAAATTCGTTTTCAGCAGGGGACGAATGTGTTACAAAGGAAGATTGGAATATCTAATTGAAGTAAATCAGGAGGAAAGTACAAATAGTAACAAAGGACGAATTTAAAATAAAGCTATAGATAATTATAATAAAATGCAAACGAAATATTTTTATTATTTTATTGGATATAATTAATAATATTGCAGTATTTCTTACCCTGAGTACTAAAAGTTCTTTATAATAGTGATTGAAATGTACTTAGGGTCAGATACTTAATATCCATAAAAACAAGGATTGAAAGAAGAAGCCAACTTTAGTTCCTGATAGAGCGAGTTGGCTTCTAGAAAATAAAAATTAATTTTTAAATTAATCTTAAAACAATGCAAAGTAATAAAAAAAGGATGAGCTTTTTAAATCATGATTGTCTTATAAATCATCCAATTATGAAAAAACAAAAAGGTTGTTTTATTAGTTGCAAAAAATGCAATAACTATCCACAGATGGATGAATCTTATTGTGAGATTTGTCAAAATAAAATATTTGATGATGATTGATTGCTTTACAATTTAAAAAGACATACTTTAAAGAAGGATATCTATTAAAATAATTATGCAAGACAAAGCCTTTGTTCAGATTGGTAAATTGGTCTTGAAACAGATGGGTAATAAAGAGCCATACGAGCTTTTTATTCAAAATATGTTTCCTGAAAAAGAAAACTACAAAATGATAGTTGCTGTCTTTGAATTGAATATGGTAGGTGAACAATTAATCTGCTCGTTTAAAAACATCGATCCTCAAAATGTAAGTGTTCAAAATTTTAAAAAATATGCCTACCGTAAAGGTTCTGCAAGGGGTGGTGATGTGACTTTCACTACTAAATTTGGAGACATTGAAAAAAAGTTCAGAACATTAGTAGATAATCAATTTAAAAATATTGTAAATCGGCTCTCTATTTCAAAATTATCAAAGGAGTACCAAGTATTTGGTGCTGTTTATCAATTTCTCCTAAATAAAGAAAACTTTGAGCATGTTAAAAAGGAGTTATCAAATTTCTATGATAGTTTACCAAAAGAGGAAAAAAATATTTCGGGATTAAGTATTATGTTTATTATTGATAGAAATGAAAAATATTTAGCAGATTTTGAGGTTATACAACAGATTTTAAGTTCAAGCGGAACAGAGGAGAAATCCGAAAAATATAACGTTAAATCCGAAGGTTTAAATTCCGTTTGCTCAAGTTGTCTTCAAATAAAGCCAGTGCTACATGGCTTCGCATCTCCTTTTAAATATGCTACAGTAGATAAGCCAGGAATGGTAAGCGGATTTTTTAAACAATCAAACAATTGGAAAAATTATCCCATTTGTACTGATTGCAGTTTAGAATTCGAATTAGGGCGTAGTGATGTTGTGAGTAATTTAAGTGGCTATTTTTATGGAAAGGCTTATTATATGGTACCTAAAACCATCTTAAATAAGGATATCGACAATCTTTCAAAAGCACTCAAACGATTAAAGGAGATATATTCCAACATTTCCAAAGAGGCCCAAAAGATCAAATTAAAGGAGGATAGTTTACAAAAACTAATTGCTTTAGAAAAAGATTATTTTAATCTTAATCTTCTTTTTTATGAAGAAAATTCAACAACTAAGGCAATCAAGATTAAGTTGATGTTAGAAGAAATTTTACCTTCAAGATTTAGAAAGCTTTTTATAGATGCACCTGAAAAAATAAATGAACATAAATTATATATAGGTGCATTTAAAAAGGAGCCTTATAATTTACTATTTAGCTTTGGGATATTAAAAACCTTTTTTGAAGATGACTTTTATGACTTAATTCAAAAGGTTTTCATGCTTCAACAAATTTCGACAGAAGCGCTTTACTCTAAATTTATGGAAGTAATCAGAGGTAATTATAATAGAATGCAAACATCAGACGGATATGTTGAAATGACTAATTTGACAATCAAAAAGGCCCATTTAACTATTTCATATTTTAAAGAACTTGGACTAATAACTCATTACTCAAATTTTATATTGATGGACACCATTGAACAGTCTGAAAAGAAGCCAGCTTTTAATTTAGAAAAGCTAAAACAATTTGTAAGTGAAAACAACGGATTTTTGGATTCGGATTATAAAGTTGGTATTTTCTCTGTCGGAATATTAGTCAGGCTTATAATAAATATTCAGCAAAATAAATTAGGAAATACACCTTTTGAAAAAAAATTAAAAGGATATCATTTGAGTGCTGAATTATTGAAAAACATTTACATTGAAGCATTAAATAAAATCTCCCAATACCAGAACTTTTATACTTATTCAAATCTCCGTGAGTTTATTGATCATTATTTCGTCCTTAACATTCATAAGGTTAATAAGATATCAAACAACGAACTATCATTCTATTTTGTTGCAGGAGTTGAATTTGGAAGCCAATTTAAAAACGTTGAATCTAAAGAAGAATTACAAACCCCTTTATCAATATGATTATGGCAGATACAATCAAAAATCGTAGTGAACTTTTGTTTCTGTATGAAATAGAAAATGCTAATCCTAACGGAGACCCGCTAAATGAAAACCGGCCTAGGTTTGATGTAGAAAATTCAACAGTAATTGTTTCGGATGTTCGGCTCAAACGAACTATAAGGGACTACTGGTTTGAATATAAAGGATTTAATGGTGAAAATGGTAAAGACATTTTTGTACGGGAAACTAAATACATGGAAAAAGACAAGTCGTACGTATCAGATGGTAAAAGACGCGCTACTGCTTTTGGAGAAAATAGGGAAAAGGTTCTGCAAGCTTGTATTGATATTCGTGTCTTCGGGGGTGTGCTGCCCTTAAAGAATGATTCGATAACATTGACGGGACCTACCCAATTTCAAATGGGATGCTCATTACACAAGACCGAGATTATTACAGAACAAGGTACCGGTGCCTTTGCTTCAGGAGATGGAAGATCTCAAGCTACATTTCGAACAGAATATAAAGTGCCATATGCCTTAATTGGTTTTAATGGGGTAATTAATGAGAAATCGGCAAAGTATTCGCAAATGAGTGATGATGATAAAAAGTTGTTGGAAGAAGGTATTTGGGAAGGAACAAAAAATTTAATTTCACGGTCGAAGTTTGGTCAGAATCCCGTTTTACTAATAACAATCAATTATAAGGATTCATTTTATATAGGCAACTTACGCCAGAGACTGAAATTAAAAACAGAGAAAAATGATTTGGCTATCCGAGGACTTGCAGACTTCGAATTGGATTTAACAGAAATCTTTGTTGAATTAAAAGCCAACAAAGATAAAATTGATTCTGTTAGTATGATAATTGATTCGCGTCTAAAGTTATTTCCAAAAACAATAATTTCTGAAGGAAAACTGAATCTTGATGCACTTTGAAAAATTGCTTGTATTTGATATTAGTAGTGAATATGGTCATTTCCGTAAATTCAATACTACTACCTCACCTCTGACATACTCAATTCCTTCACGACCTGCTATAACAGGATTGCTTGGTGCTATATTGGGTATTGAAAGGGAAGTTTCAGCAGGAAAGTATAACGAGGGGGTAGTGCCTGTTTCAGAATTATTTGAAAAATCCAAAGCAAGTATAAGCGTGCAACTTCTTAACCCAGTTAAAAAAGTTAGTATTGCCTTTAATTTATTAGATACTGAAAAGACTGCATCCAGTTTCTTCAATATAAAGCAAAGAACACAAATTGAATTTGAATTATTAAAGCATCCTTGTTTTCGAATCTTTCTATGTGTAGAAGATGATATTATATTTAATGAGTTAGTTAGCCGCATAAAAGAAAGGCGTTCTTACTTTACCCCATACCTTGGTCTGAGTCAATTTACTGCAACTATTCAATTTCAAGAAGTTTCTAAAATTAAACTTTTAAGTGCTGGTTACTTTCAGGAAGTATTGACTGCAATAAATCTTTCAAATGCTGATCCAGATGATCCAATTCAATTTAATTATTCAATGGAGTTTAAATATAATTCAGATACTATGCCTGTACAAATGTTGAAAGACAGAGTTGTTACTGAATATTCTGATATAATTCTAGAAACTAGTGGTAAGTCAATGATGGTAAAATCGGACAAAATATATCAAGCCGAGGGTTTTGGCAATATTTTATTTTTATGAACTTGTATTCTCATCCTGATAAATTATTGATTGACCATCTTAAAATGGTTGCAAACAATTGCAGCAGATTGATTGCCGAACGAATATTATTTGTAGATAATCCTTTAAAAAGGCAGGTACTGCTCGACCTGGCATATCTTGCAGGCTCTTTTCATGATCTTGGCAAAGGAACTATCTTTTTTCAACATTACTTGCTTACTCAAGAGCATGAAGTAATCGGTCCAAAAAATCATGCCTTAATCTCTGCTCTTTTTGTAAAAGAAGTTTCAAAAGAATATTTAAACAGAACATCTCTTTCTAATATTGAAAAGGATTTGTTAGTTCATTTTATATTTACTGCTGTAAAACGACATCATGGAAGATTAGAAAACTTTGAAGATGAAATATATATAGAATCAAAAAGTAAGGAACTGCAAGAGCAAATCGTTGCTTTTTACGAAGAAGAGACAGAAGCAATTATTACTCACTTTAATTTGCCCCTATTATTAGACTATAGATTTGAAAGTTTTAAAAAGTATATTTTATCAAAGGAATACCTGACGGATATGCCAGAATTTTATCTGGAGTTTTCAGAAGATAATGACTTTAATACAACACCAATACAAGAAAAAATAGAATATTATTATTTTCATCAATTATTATTTAGTGTTTTGTTGTTATCTGATAAATCCGATGTGGTTTTAGATAAGGAATATGATGTTGAGAAAGCTTCGATACCATACAATAAAGTAGAAGCATTTCGGGAAAAGAAAGGATTTAATAAACCTAAAAATAGACTCGATGAAATCAAAAATGAGGCATTTGATAATACTTTGCAAAACCTATCCAGAGTATTTTCACTTGATAAGCACGCTTACTCAATAACCTTACCTACTGGTTTAGGAAAAACCATAACATCATTTGCAGTAGCACTTAAAATTAAAGAACTAGTAAAGTTGCCATCTTGCCGATTAATTATCACAATTCCGTTTACATCAATCATTGACCAGAATTTTGAAGTTTACAGCCAAATAGTTGGTACAGACAATTCTAATTTCTTGCTAAAGCATCATCATTTAGCTGAGCCGGTTTTTAAATTAAATGATCAAGAACTTACACCTTCCAGAAGCGAATTCCTAATTGAAACCTGGCAATCTGAAGTAGTCGTTACAACTTTTGTCCAGCTCTTAAATTCAATTTTCTCCAATGATAAATCCTTATTAATGAAATTGCCAAATTTGGCAAATTCCATTGTGATTTTAGATGAGGTGCAAGCCGTTCCATATGAATATTGGCAACTTATCAAAAATACTTTTGAGGTGCTGGGAAAAACTTATAACTGTTATTTTATATTGATGTCAGCTACTCAACCATTAATGTTTTTGCCTGAACAAGAAATTATAGAAATTGTTCCCAGTTATAAAAAATATTTTAACTATTTTAATAGAACAAGGCTGATTAATAAAACAAATAACCAAATATCATTTGCAGCCTTTATTGAGGAAGTAAGTCATTATTTGTCTGAAAATGAAAAAAAAGATGTCTTAATAATTCTAAATACTAAAAAGCATTCTAAACAATGTTTTGAGCAATTAAGATGTTTAATTAATAGTGGGACGGAATGTATTTATTATTTATCAACCATGATTACGCCCTATGAAAGAAAGAAAATTATTAGTCTAATTAAGGAAAAATATTCAGGACGTAAGATAATAGTATCTACTCAATTGATTGAAGCAGGAGTAGATATATCTGTAGATACTGTTTTTAGGGCTATGTCGCCGATTGATTCTATAATTCAATCAGCGGGTCGGGCAAATAGGTATAACGAAAAATCTCATCAAAGTGAAGTTTACTTATATGAGATAGAAGAGTTAAGAAAAGCAACGTCATTCGTTTATGGAGCGGATTTAATTCAAAAATCAAAAAACGTATTAAAAAACATTGATACTATTGATGAAAAAGATTACTTGATATTAATTCAAAATTATTTTAAAGAGGTTCGTAAGCAATCCGATGTTCATGTTTCTCAATATCTTAAGGCTATGTCAACCTTCAGCTTCAAAGATGTTGGGATGTTTTCATTGATTGAAGAGCAAAAAGCAGAATCGGTTTTTGTACAATTAAATCAAGAAGCTAAAAATATTTGGGAACAATATGTAAATATATGGGAACGCCCGACCTTGGAAATTTATGAGAAAAAGATAGAGTTCTCAAGATTGAAATCATCATTCTACGATTATGTAATTAATGTTCCGATTCCACAAGATCAGAAGAATATTAAATTCGATAGTGAACCAATTTTTGGGTTTTATCTTTCTAGGCTTGAAAGTCCAAGTAAGTTTTACAGTTATAGCGAAGATGATTTTACTAAAAATACTGGATACAACGAAATTAATACCTTAAATTTTTAGTTATGTCTAGCCAGGTTCACCAAGCTATTATTCGGTTTCCTGAAATAAAGCTAAATACCAGGGACGCACATAAACTGCGCGGATATTTTGGTAACCTCTTTAGGGAATATTCTCCTTTATTGCACAATCATCTGGAATCTGGGGAGTCATTATATAAATACCCGTTAGTTCAGTATAAAGTACTTGAAGGTGTACCAACATTAGTAGGATTAAATGAAGGAGCAGATTTGTTGATTGCTATGTTTTTAAATATCAAAGAATTAGTAATAGATGAAAGCTCTTATATAGTGTTTCAAAAGAACATTGAAAGCAGAATGGTTGAAGTGGGATTATCAAATGATTTGTATTCTTATAAATTTCAAACTCTTTGGTTGGCGCTAAACCAACATAACTATGCAGCTTATTTAAATGAAGATGAAGAACAACGATCAAAACATCTTAAGGCCATTTTAATAGGAAATGTTTTAAGTTTTTTTAAGGGTTTAAATTATAGAGCTGAAGGAGCAATAATGGCAAATTTAAAAATAACAAACCAGAAAGAGACACAGTTAAAAAATAATGCCATGGTGGCATTTGAAGCTGGTTTTATTTCTAACGTAGTATTACCTGAAACAATCGGGTTGGGCAAGTCAGTATCCAGAGGTTTTGGAACGATAGTTAACAATCATTAGATCAACTAAATATATTTATCATTATAAAGTAGAAAACTATCTCCTCTACTAATGAGTGTATTTTAAAGTAGAATAAACTTATGTGTATATACCGATGCATGGTAACCCCCCATTCCGTTTTATGGTACCCCCTTATTCCGGGCATGGTAACCCCACCTGTTTAATAGTGCCAAAGGAGTTCTTATTTACTATCTTAT
>JAABUS010004872.1_pt1 | contig 18583 bp, 22 predicted proteins | sample 5560161 | NCBI WGS metagenome assembly JAABUS01 (sample SAMN10711885, study PRJNA513376) | rock metagenome | isolation source: Antarctica rocks | place: Antarctica: Victoria Land, Trio Nunatak nord | collected 2016-01-04 | reverse complement strand
TCCTCCCCCCCCCAGCAAAACAAACCAACTCGCCGCCTCCGCCGAAGCCCAGCAGAAGAAGAAGAAAACCGCCGACAACGAGCTAGTGCGTGAGATCCCTCAAGTATCGTCGGCCCTCTTCTTCCAGCACAACACGGCTCTGATCCCCCCGTACTCGGTGCTGGTGGATACGAATTTCTTGTCGCATACGGTGCAGCATAAGCTGGAGATGCTGAGCACGATGATGGACTGTCTCTATGCGAAGTGTATTCCTATGATTACGGACTGTTTGTCTCCCTTCTCCCTTCCCATCCCTTCCCCTTCCCCCAAAATCTAACCCCCCCCCCTTTTCCTAGGCGTAATGGCCGAACTCGAGCGCCTCGGTCCGAAATACCGCATCGCCCTGCGCATCGCGCGCGACCCGCGCTGGGAGCGGCTCTCCTGCGACCACAAAGGCGTGTACGCGGACGACTGCCTCGTCGACCGCGTTATGAAGCACAAGGTGTACATCGTCGCGACGAACGATCGGGATCTGAAGCGGAGGGTGAGGAAGATCCCGGGGGTGCCGGTTATGGGCGTTGCGAGGGGGAAGTATGTGATTGAGAGGTTGCCGGATGCGCCGGAGCGATGAGGGGGGAGATGGTGGGAAGGGGGGAGGGGAGGATTGTCCGGGCGGGGGGAGGGATGGAGAGGTTGTGTGGAGGAGGGGCGGCTGCCTGGTCTTCTTTGGTTGCTATGCCTGATGAGAGCGCAGGTGGGTGCGGGTGAATTGAGTGGATGGCCTTTGCCCCTATCATCCGCAGTGAAGCAAGCCAGCAATTGGCCTCATTTGCCGCAGGAACATGACGGGAGGAAGGGAAATTGAGACACCGTGGCTAGCTTTCTCAGAACACATGGATTGATAATTGTGCCTCTTGCAGAAAGCGGCGGAGCAACCCGTCAAGAATGTCGAGGAGATGATCTGATGAACGGTAAACTCCAAAGTTTCAAATTTTGTATGTTACATGTATACAAGAAGAGAAAGAAGACTACAACGATGTATACTTGGAACAAGAACCGACCTCTATACCCACCAAATCCCTAATCCAAACAGTTCCTCTAGCCCACGATAAACATCCCAAAATATACTAATTAACAGTCCTCCGCTCCATCCTCGCCCCCGAAAGCGGATCTAGTTCCTTCTTGCGAACCCACTCTCCGCTCCCCTCCTCCCCAGTCTTCGACTCCCACACCACTTCAGCCTCGGCAGGGATCGGACTGAAGGCGTCAACCTCCTCGATCTCATCTTCATCTTCCTCTTCAATGATCTCGCCACTCCGTCTTCCCGCCGCGGAAGCGCTTCGATGGCTCCCGACGCTCTGATCCCGACTGCGGCTCTGGCCTCCAGAAACGGAGACGGCACGACTGCTTCCAGGGCTGTAGTTGCTGATTGTGGTCCCGAGGGTTAAGGCAGGGCCACGGAAGGGAGTCCGTCGGCGTTTGGCGAATACCAAGGGAGTGCCAGGGGTGGGACCGAAGGCTTCGTTATAGCTGTGAGCAGGGGCGTTGCGGACAAGACGAATGTTGGAGGGGAAGGAGCCGAAGGTTGGGGTTGCGGGAAGCACTTTGACGGAAGTGTGCGGCGAGTTGATACGGTGGTTGCCTGACAGCGATTTTGCAGAATTGTGACGCACGGCTGAACTTGTGACGGAGTTTGTAGTCGAGGACGTAGAAGAGGCTTTGGAGTGTACGGGGGGTCGGCGCATGGAGCGGATGGAGGATACAGAAGATGATGTTGACTTGCGTCCTCGAAGTCCGGTGGAGGTACGTTTGTAAGATGCAGAACGGGGTGTTAGGGGTCCTGGAGAGAGCGATGAGCGAGGGTTATTGGCATTGATCCTAGGTGGAGTTGGGTAGTATGCCAGAGATTGACGCGTCGGTGTAAGGGTTGTGGGAGCGTTGCGGTAGGAGGTTGCCATTGTAGGTGACCGACGAGGCTCGGGAGGACTTCTCTTCTCTTGTGGGACTTTCAGCGTAGACGTTTCGCTTTTCGCGGAAGGCGACTTGGCTCGTTTGGCAGACTCGACGAACCAATGTTTGATGTGCGCCAGCTGATTGATGAACCCGGACTGGTGCTTCTTGCCAGCACGCCTCTTGGGATATCCGTTAGCCTTGAGGAAGTCTGGGTTAGTATGAGCCAACTTCAAGTTGCTACTTGGTCGCTGTGATTGCATGCTAGGCTCCTTCGGCGGAAGGGGTGGTCTTTGTCTGGACGAGCTAGAAGATCGTACAGGATCCTTTTCGATCGGTGGAGGCGGAGTCGGCGATCGTGGTGACTCGAGAGTAGCACCTTCTGGCAATTGAGGAAGCTCAGGTACTATGATCTGGGCTGTCGGATCCTCAGTTTGACTAGTATATAGCAATTTTCTTATAGGTAACTCACGAGTCGGTGTACTGCGACTATGTTGCCTACCCCTTATCCGGCTAGGATCTGAAAGCGGAGGAGAAAGTTGCTCCTCATCGACCTCCTTGAGTGGACCTCCCATACGTTCACGACGACCACTAGCGGCACTGAGTCTTCGCAGAGCCTTCGCTTCGGCTTCCCTCTCTTTCCGCTTGCGTTCCCTCCTCTTCTCCTTTCGCTCCTCCTTCTCAACCGCAAGAGCCCACCAGCCCGCCAGTGGATCGCACCGCTGCGCAAGCACATTTTCTATGACCTTATCAATATCGACTCCGGCAGATCGCATTCTTTCCAAGGTTTCTTTCTCTATTCCAGTACTGAATGGGGCCGGCTGCATGAGCTTGAGGATTACTTGTTGCTGTGGAGCATGTTCGGCAAGGAAAGGATTTGTAAGAATATCAGCCAGAGTAGGTCGTATCAGTGGCCGTTTCGATAGCATCGAGGCCACCAAGGCTTTGACATCTGCAGGCATGTCTTTTGGCCACTTGGGCTCCATCGAAAGAATCTTGTGCTTCGTGACCATGTCATCATCGTCATCGAAAGGAAGCTCGCCTGTCAGCAATGCATACAGTATGATGCCAAGACTCCAGACGTCGACCTTCTCGCCCGCATACTTTTCGCCCTTTAGCATCTCTGGAGCACTATAGCAGATAGTCCCACAGAACGTCTGCAAGTAGCTTGCCTTGCCCTCATATTCGCGGGTGAATCCAAAATCGACGAGCTTGACGTTCTCATTTTTGTCTAACAGTATATTCTCGAGCTTTAGATCACGGTGAACGCACGACAGCGTGTGTACGTAGGTAACCGCTCCGACCAATTGCGTAAATATTCTTTGTACCTTCTCGAGGGGTAGTCGGCCATGGTTTATGAGGTAGTTGTATAATTCGTCGCCTGCTATCACTTAGATTTAAAAGACTGGTTCTCTGCTGTGGCATCGTACCGGGACAATATTCCAGGACCAGCCAAACTAGATTCTCGGTTACGATGACTTCGTAGAGTCGAGCGATGTGTGGATGTAGGAATTGTCTATGGTGGTGGATCTCGCGCGCAAGGTTCGAATCATCTTTCTGTGCCGACTTGAGCACGACCTAGCTCTTTTCAGTATATCTCTCTCGGCGAGTAAGACACGAGTATACCTTGGATCCACTGGTGAGCTTGTGCGTTGCGAGATAGACTTTGCCAAAGGATCCCTTGCCTATAAGGCGACCCAGGGTGTAGTTGCCGACCGTGCGTAGGTCTTTCGACGAGAACTCTCTGCAATCACAAGATCAGAAAACAGCGCAAGCAGCCAAATGCGGGTGGCCCACTCCAGCAGGTCATTGTAGAAGAGGGCGAGCTATTTTGAGTTTTGAGTCAGCGGAAGGTTAGGCAAGGAAGATGGAAAAGAGAGATCTGGAATGATATTTGGGCGCTGCTAGTCCGTACTTTATTCTGCTGCGACTGTAACTCTGACTTGGAGCTGACAGCCGGCATATGTCAAGGTGGTCAAGTTTTATCCACAACCCCGTGAATGGGGCGATTGAACAATGCTTTGAAGAGAGGCGCGGACGTCATGCAGCTGTTGTAGCGACGAAAACAATACTCGACTCATGAGGTTCAAGAATAGAGCAGATGCTGGCGAATTGGGAGGACTGATCCTTTGGAGTGGCATTGTTGCGGTGCGGGTTGACAGGATTTGATGCGGGAAAATCCCTGGATCTGCGGCACACAGGCGAAGCCCTCCGGGCTCGCCAGGCATTCAACGCATCAATAAATTCCTACACGTAATTTGATAATGGCACTAGGCCTTACGCAATGCGTAGTTTGAACAATTTTGCTTCGTGTGTCTAGCTCGGGTAAAGAAATGCAGAAGCCCCGGTTTTCCCCAATGCCTAAAACATGCTTCATCCTGCCAGACTGCCCAGCAAATGCCTTTCGTAAGCGCGAGAACCACTAAGGTGGAAACGCAGTAGTAAAGAGTCGAACGGTCGGACCAGTTGTACATAGTCTAAAGCGGAGCCCAGGTATCTCCACGAAATGAGAGGTCCATCTAACTTCCGTCCCCCGCGAGATGGTATGTTGCCGGCGATGCGTTGTGCATCCTGTGTCCGAAAGCATCTCTCTCGGCTTGTCTGGTGAGGCATGGGAGACTGATCGAAATCAAATACAGCATGAGGATAGCTCATTCATGTAGCCTGGTCAGGGTCAAAGCAACTCCTGTTGGAACCTCCTTCACATGAAATCTTCGTCACTGCTTTGGTCAGCTTGGTAGAGCAAGACTTGGGAGAAGTGAGGCACGGACTCAGCTTCATCGTATGCCGTTGTATCCGCGCGGGAACTCGCATCTCTGCTAGCCACAAGGCTTGTCTTGCTCTTCGCAGCCTTCGACTTCTTCCCTCCCTTCTCCGCAGCCTTCTCCTCCTTCATCTTTTCATTCGACAAGGTCGTGAGACCACTTGCGATCTTCTTGATCTGCTCGCTAGGCAAGTCCTTGACCAGCTGCCTTGTGAACTCTGGTAAGAACAGGGTATACTGTGCCTTCTTTGAATTAGACGTTAAGATAGGCACAAGTGTTTCCCTCAGCTTGAGGAATTGATCTTTGGTCATTGGGTTGAAGAGCGGGAATGACGAGAGATCGACAGCTTTATTCGGGTCTTTTGGATCTGCAACAACCACAGGCCTCGTAGACCGATTCTTACTGATCCCAACGTTGTCGAACAGGTCCTCGGCATGGCTTAGGTCCGCCGCCTGTTCAGTCTTCCGTAATCGTTCGCGCTTTTCGGCTTCGTCCTCTTCTTCGCTGCTTGACTCTTCCTCCTCCTCTATTTTCCGCCGCAAGTGCTCCGTTCTCTTCTCTTCTACCCTCTGCGACTTCGACTTCTTGTTGGCAGCGGCTTCAGCCTCCACTTTCGCTTTAGCCTCAGCGACTTTTTTGGCTTTTTCTCGCTCCACGTCGGAATCTTCAGCGGCATCCCAGGAATCGACGACCTATGTCTCGTTAGTACCCTGCCTCTGACCGATATTGCGATCCGCTTACATCACTGTCGTCTTCCTCGTCCTCAAACTTGTGCCTTCGGGCGATGGTGGGACCAGTGGGTGAAGACTCAGGCGTGCTACTGTCCTCGTCGTCCTCGTCATCGTCTAGAAGTAGAGATCTTTGTCAGATGATCAAAATCGTTGAACAATTGCCTCGCGGCGCCGCCTTTAGTGGGGGGAGTACGTACAATCTCTCCTTGGCGGCGCCATGATGGGTTTTAGTAGCTGTGTGTTCGTAAAAAACGGTAAGGTAAGCGTTGCTGTCGCAATGTCTAAGAGGTGGCAGAACCGTCTCTGGTGGAAGATCTTTGTGTGGGAAACGATATGACGCCCGCATGTGTGAATGTAGCGCAATTGGAGCAATTGCGCTAAACTTGCCGCATTTAGCGCATTTTGAGGCCGACTATGTCCGAGGTGTTCCTGTTGCCGCTTTCGGTATTGGAAGTGATGAGGACAACAGAAATCTACATGAGGACAGGATCTTTCCATCTCCATTCACTCAAAGAGAAATCTCGTGGATGTACAACTTTTGATTCATTATGCTAAGTAATCAACGCTTGGCCCATCCTAGTATTGCTAAGGCCTTCTCCCCAGTCATCCATCACAAGCGCTGCCGTGATCTTTTCAGAGATCGACAGCCTTACGGAAGTTGTTACCTACAAAGATAGCCTTGTCTCCAAGTTCCTCTTCGATGCGCAGGATCTGGTTTAACTTGGCCTTTAAGATATCAGCATAGATATTGGAGTCCGTTGAGGAAAGAATGTCATACCAAACGTTCCGAGCGGGCAGGAGCCCCTGTCTTGATCTGCCCACAGCGCAGACCGACAACGATATCGGCAATGGTGACGTCCTCTGTTTCTCCCGAGCGATGAGACACCATAACACCTGTGTATTGTCAGTCAATCACCCAGGTAGACTCAAGGAGAGCTGAATAGCGAAGCAACTCAAGTATCCATATTGGAATCCCGGTCACATGATGTCTCCCCCAAGGAAAGTTTAAACATACCCCAACCTGCCGTGAAGGCATCCTTGGCGGCTTGAATCGATTCCGTCAGGGTACCAATCTGGTTGACCTTGAGTAGTAAGGCGTTGCAAGACTTCAATTCGATGGCTTTCTTGATGAATTCGGGATCTGCCGATTTCAGTCAGCCTTTAGCAGCGTTTACGTGCAAGCAGTCTCCATACTCGTGACGGTCAGATCATCTCTTGAGGAACACTCTACGTCAGTCATGTTCCCCTCAATTGCACTTGCCAGCAACTTACCCAACGATCTGCAAGTCCGACGACTTGTAGAAGTAGCTCCAGGCTTCCCAATCGTTTTCACCGAATGGATCCTCAATGCTAACGATTGGATACTTGCTGATAAGTTGCTTGTACAAGTCCGCAAGCTGCTCGTAGGTAAGCCATTTGCTTTGGTCGCTATCTGGATTCTTGAAATCAAGATCGTATTTGCGGGCATCCTCTTTGTAAAACTCGCTAGACGCGACATCCATGGCAATATTGACCTTTCCGGTATATCCAGCTTTCTCGATAGCCTCGACAATGAGATCCAAAGCCTCTTCTGCACTCTGGATATCTGGCGCAACACCTCCCTCGTCACCTACGTTTCCAGCTGATTGACCATACTTCTTCTTGGCAAGCGATTTGAGCTGCTGATAGACTTCGCTGCCTTGACGCAGAGCCTCGGAGAAAGACGGAGCATTGCTATAAGAATCAGCCAAGAATGGTGACTTAAGCCGTGGTGGAACTGTCCTACCTAGGTACGATCATGAATTCTTGGAACGCAAGGCGGCCACCAGCGTGGGACCCACCATTGAGAACGTTCTGGAACGGAATTGGCAGGACGTATGGCTTCTTCGTCCCCGCAAGGTCGGACACATGTACATAGAGTGGTACTTTCTAAGTGATCTCAGAGTTGTTCGTTTGTGGCAGTTGAAGACGACTCACCTTCTCGGCAGCACCAGCCTTAGCGATGCCCAAGCTCACGCCAAGAATGGCATTGGCACCCAAGTTCGTCTTATTCTTGGTGTTGTCCAGCTTGATGAGGAAGTCATCGACGGCCTTCTGGTCTTTCACATCCAGATTGGCATCGATCACCTTCGGTGCGATGAGCTTGTTGACGTTCTCGACGGCCTTCAGGACACCTTTGCCGCCCCACTTGGACTTGTCGCCATCTCGTAGCTCGTGGGCCTCGTGCTGGCCGGTCGAAGCTCCGGAAGGGACAATGGCTCGGTGCAGGCCGGTCTCGGTGACGACGTCTACCTCGACGGTGGGATTACCGCGGGAGTCGTAGACGTAGCGGGCATGGATCTTTGAGATAGTCATTTTGGGTGATTAGAGACAGCAACGATGTGCAAAGAAAGAAGAATTCTATGTTGCTGGGCGTTGCTTTTTCTACATGCAGACTAGAGCAAAGTTGCTGCAGCTTGGTGGGGCAAGTACCATGGGACGAGGGGCAGCTCTTATCTCTCCATCTTATCTGATCGGCCTTGCTTTGACCGAAGCTCAACTGATCCGGACTAAAGGCGTGTCCCTTACAAACAGCAGCTATGGTCATAAGAGATCGTTGCTATGGAATGAGGCATGCTTAGTTCTAATCGTCCCACAGTAATAGTGCCGTCCAGCTGTCCAGACGAACATCAGGCAACCTGACCCTTTTGGTGTCACAGCGTTAAAAGCCAGTTGAACGGGCTGAGATATTTAAGGAGTTGATGATATATACTAATTAGGCACTCTATATACTAATTAGGCACTCGCGTAGTAACCATGTATGTGCCTCAGAGAAGTAGAAGAGAGCTTCCGCACTCGCAAAACCGCCGCAAAGGATGCTCGATATGGGGAATCTCTAGAATTGCTCGCTCCCGCAATGCTAACGCCAATGTATTGCAAATGCTCTAGACGCGGCCACAACCAATAGCATGTTATTACAAGCAATGACACTGAAGATGTAAAACTCAAACGGCCACAGTCTCGAGCTTCTTGCCCTTCACGGATTTCCACTCAATGCCTAGGGCGCCGAAGATCGATAGACATGCCAATGCCACAGCGACGTAGTATGTTTGATCAAGCGCATCGTTATATGACGACAAGACGCCGGGAAGGAGGGATGGATCCTGCGCGGTAACCACCTTGCTAAGCTGCGTGGCCCCGGTTTTGAGCACGATGGCCGGGTCAAGGGTAGGAACAGTCTGAACTAGGTTTGATGCCAGGCGGTTGGTGAAGACGTTTTGCGCCACCGAGATGAACAGGGCCCCTCCGAAGGTTTGGGCGAAAATGAGCATAGAAGTGCCTGTCGGGACATCCTTCAGCTTTAGAACGGTCTGAGCCGCTATCAAAGCTTGTTGCATTCCAATTCCAACACCAAATCCATAAACGATTTGATACCCAAGCCAATGTCCAATTGGGGAATCAACTTTCAAGGTAGCAATTAAGCCCGCACCGATGGACATGATGACCGATGAAGCGATCATGAACGGTGTATAGTAGCCAAGGGCGGTCACCGCGCCTCCAGCTGCGATCGAGAAAAGGACTAGACTGAGGATCATTGGGAGATTGCGGATTCCTGACTCTGTGGCACTTGTGCCTTTGATTGCCTGGAACCAGATCGGGACGTAGTAAATCATGACGAAGAATGATCCACCCAGGGCGCCAATATACCAGAAGGCAAATCCTACAGTTCGCTGTTTCAGGACCCTGGGGGGAATAGTGGCGTTTTCTTGCTGCCAGACCTGAATCAGGCCAAACGCGATGGCGAGAATGCCAGCGACTACAAACAGGGCGATGATCCTTCCATTGCTCCAGTGATATTTCGTGCCGCCCCATTGCAGCGCGAGAAGGAGACAGATAACACATGGCATGAAGACCGCAGTACCAAAAGGGTCGAATTGCTTGAAGCGAGCCTTGAACCCAATGGATTCCTCACTGTGCCGAACGGGAGAAGTGAAGAAAACGGCTATTCCAGCGATGGTGACGGCACCTATTGGGAGATTGATGTAGAAACACCATCTCCAACTGACGTGATCCGTGAAGGCGCCCCCCATTAAAGGTCCAGCCACCGAGGCAATGCCATACATAGCTCCAATGACGCCAGTGTAGATCGGTCGCTTAATCAACGGTACGGTATATGCAACGATGACAAGGGCTCCAGAGAATATTCCCGCCGATCCGATGCCAGCAACGGCACGGCCGATGATAAGAGCAATAGACGTTGGCGCAACGGCGCAAATCAGAGACCCGACTTCGAATATGGCAATGGCGCTGAGGTATACCCATTTAATGCTGAAGAAGGAGTAGAATTTGCCGAAGAGTAGCTGAAAGGCACAAGTGGTGAGGAAATAAGCTAGAGGGAGTCAGCAACGGCTTGCAGCTTAGAGCCAGGCCAGAGGGTAGTATACCGGAACCGTACCATCCAACATCCTCGAGCGCCTTAAAATGGTCGGTTATCTTGGGTATTGCAGTCGCAATGATAGTGTTGTCCTGTCTCCAGTTAGTACTGAGATGTGGGGACGAGATCATGGTCTACGCGTACTAAAGCCATCAAGAAAACGGAAAGACAGAGCGAAGCAGTAATTATGCCCAACTTGGCCCCTTTCGGATACTCCTGCTCATCGTCGAGCTTGTCCAGAGCCTCGGCCTCTTCTAAGGGGGTCGCCTCCACGACCTTTTCTTCTCCAATATATGAATCGACGTTGCGAGGTGACGGGCTCCGAGATGGATTCCGAGGGAGATTTTTTTCAAGCTGGGAAGTTGATGTATTCTCGCTGGCAGTGGGCTTAGGGACGTCGTTGCTATCGCTTGGGGCGGTTGAGGCCTTGGAATTGGAGAAAGGGAGTTTCATGATGAACTATGATAGGCAACGGAGTGAAGGCAAAAGTGAAAGCTGCTATGGCAGAATCCAGTGCTTGACTATGGTGAGTCTAACGAGTGGAAGGAAGGGGGAACAGTATGTACATAGGCGTGAGGTTATATTCTTTGTTCTCTGCGCAAAAGGAGTGGATGTTGCATGCAACCGTCAAAAGGATTTTATCGATAGTCTGTAGGCGCCCACATTTAGCCATTGGAAAATATGTCCGTGTCATTTCGGCATCAACGTCCTTCCGTGTCACGCTAGTGCCCGGGATTTGAGATCTCGACCGATCCGAGCGTGCGACAAACGTGCGCGCGGGGCGGGAGTGAGTCCGATCCGGTACGCTTGGCCCATCGAACACCAGATCCTCTCCGAACCCAGATACATACATAACTGGGTAGTAATACAGAGTTTGAGCCAGCCAGGGCACATACTATTCACCTCTGTTTTTGCGCTTAACTATTTACACCCCGGTGGCACCGTGGATCTGCTTGCTCCCAGGTCCCAAGAGGATCAATGCGCAGACAATTATCACGGTGAAACTGGCGATCCTTGGAGCTATATGGCGAGGTGTCTCCATGGTACGATTCTCCATCGTGGCAATGCTCGCAACACTGCGGTGAAGTGTGATTATTTCTATCAAAGCTGATCGGCCGAGCAAACAGCAACCTCCTCTCTTGAAACAAGCCGGTCATGTCAATTGACTTCGAAGACAAGGTTCTGTAGGATGTATGTCACATTTCTGTGACCTCCCACTCGTCTCAACCTGGCTGCTGACCAGTACAACGGAAGTCGTTGAGATTCTCCTGGTGGCAAAAATCCAATGCCCAAATCCCTTCACGCAGCATGGTTACGAGAAAAGCTGTTGAATGATTCTCAAGGCACCTTTGCCAAGCGGTTTAGAGCAATACACCTTACACTGTACCATGGCGACGCTCCCTGAATCGATCATTGTCCGATAGCTCAATATCGTATCATACTCGTTTGTGGTGTTGAACAGAGGTGGATGCTTTACACAGTGAGGTAGTGTCAAAGGTCTCATTGAGGGTGTTCCGGTCAAGATGCAAATATACGTCTACTTGCTCCAACTTAGCCCATGTCGACCATTGCCCTGTGTCATATGCGTCCATCCCCTGGTAACTTACCCCTGGACAAAGACACAGTGTTTGGTGAGATAGCCGCTTCCTAAAGTACCTGAGGCATGCATGTAGTGAGCCCTTCAAATGCGGGAGCTTAAGCTTATCTGCAGTCAGGACGGCAAACAACATCGACGAAGCAAGACAATCTGTTGTACTTCAAGTGCGTGCATACAATCAATTCTCTCATCTGTTGTTCCTTTCTCTTCTATTGTCCATGCATCGGAGATAGCGGCCTTTAGATTCCTTCAAAGCCGATCATCTTCATGCACCAACTGAACAATGCGTTTTCTGTTCGCATGTTAATCTTCACCCTAACTACATGTACTTTATTCTGTCGACAACACTATCGATCCCTCATATATTATTGAAACGAACCATCTAGCTTATATCAATCTAATACGATGGCCACCCGCGAAGGACCCCCAGCTCTGCTCGAAACACCTCAGGAGCATATCAACTTTGTCCCGGCTAAAGAGGGAGAAATCATCAAACTTGGGCCGCTCACTCTTCGAGTCATGGAGGATGGGTCACATACAGGTACTAATCTCACATCCTCTTATGCTTTCGTACAATTTCTTTCATCCTTTCCTCAGCCGCTTATCATTTTCCCAGACAATCGCCTCGGAGCCGTTGAGCTCATCATCCCACCTAACACTTCCGGCCCTCCTGCGCATTGGCACGAGATGCACGATGAAACCTTCCTCGTGACCAAAGGAACCGTGCGCTTCCATACCACTGGCCTCAAGGAACCCCAGCCCGATGTTGACGCTAAAACAGGCGACTACGTAACTGTCCCTGTGCGAGCACCGCATACGTTCTCGAATCCTTTCGACGAAGAGGCCAGGTTCTTCAGTACCGTCACGCCCGCTTTCTATGTCAGCTATTTCAAGCTGATGGCGAAGATGGTGGAGGAGCATGGAAAGTTCACGCCTGAGATCAACAAGGCCGCCATGAGCGCCTTCGCGACGATCCCCGTGGACAAGTAGCATCAGGGAAGCTGGGCCGTCACCGTCTCTTCTTGAGGGTAATCCAGATCTTTTTTTTCCCCGCTTGATGGACGTGCCACATCAATGATGTTGTGCTACTTGGTTCGATAGAGACTATGCGCTGACTGTGAGCTGGGCTGCCAGGAGCTCTGAGGTTGGCGGAAATACATAGCTTCTGCTCTACTCCAAGGAACTAGAAAGTATGATCACGATTGTTCTGCTCTTCCTGTCCAGACTGCTTTATACGTGTGCTGCGCGCTATCAAGCTGTCGTGATTCCGCCCGAGATCCCAATAATTCCCATCTTCGTCAGACATGATTGCTAGCCAAGTAGGAGCCACATCGTTTGGTGTCAGAGGGGTAACTGACAGAACTGACACCGGCTGACAAGGTGATATCCGTGATATCAGGGGGACCTTTTGGTGTATAGGATTCCTGATATTATTGATATCATGAAGGCCAACTGACAAGCAGCTGACACGTTTTTGTGTCTAAACAAGGTCAAAAAGTCTAGATTTTTGTCAACAAGGCGCCTGCCTATTAAATTTTTTTGCAAAAACAGAGCTTAAAAGCGCTTAGTCTACTTTAAACTTACACTTACTACAATATATTTTATACGTTGAGTTGTCTGTTCAAATGCAAATGCAAAAGCGACTTAATTTTGATATTCGTCTTAACCCTATATGTAATCCTAAACATTATATCAAGATTAAGCAAAATGCGACCGTGTATGTAGAGCTCAAAGCAACACAACTTTTGACCCAACGCTTTGAATTTTGTCGCAAAACTCTAGTATTGAAGCTTCTTGCTTAAAATCTAAACTAGACTAATCACCTGTTTTGATATGCGTGGGTGCGTTGCTAGAGACAATTGCAAGAGTGCGAAGCATCTGAAGTTCGCGAAATCTTGGCAAAAGTGATATCGTCTTGGAAAGTCAGACTTCTTCGCGTCTCTATGTTCTTATCTGGAATACCATGCATAGTCGCTTAAGTATCCCTGCGCTGCGTTTGTAGTCTGATGTCCAGCTCGACAAAGGGATTGGAGATGCTGTCACGCACAACAAACCATTCTTCGAGCTTTGGACTGGCACAGAGTGAGAGGACGGCCAGTGGATTCTGAGCCGTTTGGGGTCAGCGAGAACCGGATAATCTTCGGCGGCATCTCGGAGCGTCATGCGTTGATTGGCCCGATGATTTCGAAGTCCAGGCATTCAAGGGCTTGATAACCTGCCCTCGATCCACTCTTCTTTATTTTGGCTTCCAACTGGAGTATAGCCGTAAGCTCCTCCGCTACGTGGTCATCAACAATCTCAGACGCGAAGAAGCTGAGCACCTTAGGTTGCAATACTCTCTTGACCGTGAATGGCTCGCATGGATAACAGATGCCAAGACTCGGGCTGATGGGGGAGGATCAACTACGTTGAAACGGTGCGATGCCTAATTATACTACTACTAAGGTATTCCCAATCCACTTCCTTCAGGAAGCTTGTGAGAAGTGTACTGCGCCCTGTCGGCTATCCTGTTGAAATTGCGCTTGCTCCCGCCACGATGGATCGTGGAGGATCATTGAAAGTCAGCCCACACGCAGCCGCAAGCATGTCCTCACCTCCAAAACTCTTTGGCCGCCCAGGTGTCCATAATTCCCCAGGAGATCTCCAAGCTCCGCCAGACGCTGGTAGCGATGTCTGGCACCCCGATACCTTCGAAAGCGCCAGATGGACCGTTCTTTGTGGACACAGCATCGTGTCAATGCGCTATACAGCCCACGCGCCAGATCGAAGTCCACAACTCCCAGCCGCATGAAGCTTGGCGATGCATTGGACATGGCAGTGATGATGTTTACGTAGGCGACAATGGCAAATGGTTCTTTCCTATCAAACTCGTTTCAGAAGGCTCCAAGGACACTTCCGAACCAGTATATTGGGCGGACAATCCTCCTAACAGTAAGGCACCGTATGTCGTCGACAACAGCACAAATGTCCTTCGATTCCAACCCCTTGATGCTGGCGATGGTTCCAAGCTTTCCTTGGTCGACAACGCCTGCACTGGGGAAAACAGCACTGAGCAGTCCGCCAAGTACTACGCCTCAGCGAAGGACGTTCAAGCAGGCAGACCACCTTCCTCCGTAGCTTTGTGTTATCCTGGGACGCAACCGGTCACTCTCGGAAACGCAAGCTTCTGGAACGATCATGGTTGCAATCTGGGCTTCTTGTGTAAGTTTTTGGTGGAATGGTGATGTTGCACCCGCACTCTAACATCAACTCTTCAAGGCCAGAACAACACGGTCATCAGGCTACCGCAATGGTGCCCACCTTACTCTGCTTGCAACAGTGCTAGACTATCTGGGGGAACCTGTCCTTTTCCAATGGGGCCACTTGAACCTATCGTTTGTAAAGAGGGCAATTACTGTCCAAAAGGCGGAGTCACGTCCATCGTCTGTCCTGCTGGCCATTACTGCTCCAGAGGGGCATACGAGCCAACAAAATGCACCGTTGGTGCACGCTGCCCAGAGGGTAGCTATTATAATATGACTTATCTACCCCTGGGTTTCCTCATAGCGCTTGATTTAGTTCTGATAGTCTGGACACTCGGTGCAAAGTTTCGAGAACGGCTCAAGAGAGAACCTCGAGCGGCGTTCAAAGAACCAAAATCCTTGTTAAGACGAGCCGTCACCTTAGTTGATATGGAGCAATATGGACAGCAATATCAACCTTTAGAAGACGATGATTGTGGCGTAAGCTCAAGGATTGTCACCGTGCAACGGTCAGATACTGGATTTGGTGGAGCCGCACCTTATGCATTTGACGAAGTGGAGCCTATCACTGCTAAGCCAAGAAACGATTTGCAATTGTTTATTCAGTCAATGTCGCGGTGTATTGGTGCGACAAGCTTCGGCTTATCGTTTGAATTTATCGACCTGGCGTTCCTCCCGAACAAGGCTAGCAGGCCAATCCTGTCTGAAGTCACTGGCAATATCAATCGCGGAACACTCTCGGGGGTCATGGGAGCTTCTGGGGCAGGAAAGAGTACCTTACCCCTTCCCTGCCTGAAGGGCCCATGATGTTCATTTGCAGTACTGATGATCTGCAGCCACTTTCGTTAATGTATTGATGGGCAAGACAGCGCATACGGGAGGCACCACTAAGATCAATGGGGTGACTGGAAATATATCTAAGTAGCTAAGCCAATTCCGGAGGACACTTAAGAAAGGGCACTGCTGATTGCTGGGATCAAGGTACAAGAAGATCATTGGTTATGTACCTCAAGATGACATTGTTCTTCCTGAGCTCACGGTCCGGGAGAACATCCTGCACAGTGCGCGCATCCGACTTCCTTCCAATTGGTCGGACGCAGAAGTTCAGCGTCACGTCGATATCTTATTATCATGTCTTCAGCTTGCACACGTCAAAGACTCTTGGGTAGGAAGCGCTGCAGTACCAGTGATCTCTGGGGGACAGAGAAAGCGTGTGAGTATCGGGATGGAATTGGCGGCCCTTCCAATGGTAAGCAGATAATTGAAAATCTCTTATCCCATGCCCATGCCCTGGCAGGGTGCTTTTTCTAGAAGTCAGGGTTCAATCGCGTCAACATTCAACATTCAACTTGAAGCATTCTGCAATCGCTCCTTCTGGGTCCCTTGGTCGTGCAACTGGAATTCTTGGACATTTTGTCTTTTAGCTATAGACCTTCACTGGTCGATTCGCCTATCATCACTTTATTACACCGTTCTGTTTGAACGTACCAAGAATTGGTGCACCGTTTCTTGCCAGGGCATAGGATACCTTCTCGAGGGCTCCAGAAGCTTGAACGATGTCTTAGCAGCATCCGCTCCAAGCACATGCCTCATACTTTCGTCCACTAGCTACAAGTGCAAAAGCTGACTTCGAAAACTAATAGGCGCTGTTCTTGGACGAACCAACTTCTGGCCTGGACGCAACATCCGCCTCTTCAATCATGAGAACACTAAAGGAACTTTCTCGACTGGGCATTACCATCGTCACCATCATCCACCAGCCACGGCAGGAAATCTTCGAGTCTCTAGATAATCTGCTCCTGTTCGGTGCGGGTCGAATGATCTTCCAAGGTCCTGAAAGCGACGTCCAGGGATACTTTGAGAACGTGGGATTCAAATTCCCAGAACACGCTAATCCTGCAGACGTGGTAATGGACATTATTGCCGGCCAAGGTCAGTTATATAAGCCAGTCGGCGAGACCAGTCTACCGGCTCTGATCGAGCGATGGAAAAACCACCAATACAACCTTCAAAAACACTCCAGCGTATTATCCGTATCACGGCAGGAAACCCAGGCTCTGCGAAGGTCCATCAAGATGCGTGGCGCGCCTTGGTGGCGCCAGACCTACTTCTGCTTCCTCCGATCCATCACCCAGCAAATCCGTCTAAAGAGCAGCTTCTTCAGCGAACTCGGCGTCGGCGCTCTCGCGGGCTTCCTCATCGGCCTCGCCCAGCTCAACTCGCACGGCATCAACTTCCAAGGCCTCTTCCACTTCCCCTACGAACTCCTCTCCTCCTCCTTCAACTACGTCGCCGTCCCACAAATGGCCCTCCTCGTAGGCCTCTCCATCGGCCTCACCGCCTCCTCCCCAGGCGTCAAGATCTTCGGCGAAGAGAAACTCGTCTACTGGCGCGAAGCCGCCGCAGGCCACCACCGCCTCGCCTACCACGTCGGCAAAGTCGCCTCCACGCTGCCGCGTATGGCTCTTGCGAACCTTCACTTCACCACGCTCTTCCTCCTGCTCGCCACGCCGCGCATCCCCTTCCCCGCCGCCTTCGTCGCCAACCTCCTCTACTTCTGGTGCATCTACGGCCTCGCGTCCTGCATCTCCATGCTCACCCGCCGCGAGGACGGGCCCTTGCTCGCCGTCATGACCTCCCTCATCGTCGGCGTCCTGAACGGCCTGAGTCCCTCGCTCGCACAGGTACGCGTCTGGCACATGCAGTGGCTGTGGCGCGCTTCGCCGGGGACGTGGCTCGCGGAGCTGTATTTCGATCAAAATGTCCGCCCGCTCGCGTATCTGTACAATGTGGATCATGCGGCGGAGTACCTGGGCTATCGGCTAGGGCATTTCCAGAGAGATTTGTACATGCTGTTTGTGCTGGGGCTGGTGTATCGGGTGGTGGCGTTTGTATTGATGGTTGTGTGCAATCGGCATCGCCAGAACTAAGGTTGTGAGATACGGGGGACAGACAGGACTTTGCTTGCACGATCGTGGTTTGGGATTTGACCGCATGGCGTGGCGCTTGGGGACTTTTGGGGCTGCTGGATGGCATGAGCGTTGCGGCTTGATCCTTGACTCCTGCATGGTTGGGCTATGAGAAGGCTGCATCTCTGCGGTAGCGATGGCACGCTCACTGTACATTTCTGGTGGGGTTCAGCTCCGAGCAAGGCAAATCGACGGGTATACCTCGATGGTGGACAATGTACATTGAGTCCAGATGCAGAAGTGGGCAATTCGGTTTAGAGCGTTGTAATTGAACGCGCAATGTTTCCATGTGCAGCGTTGGAGGAGTGAGTACCTAGGTAGAGAAGCATTCTTCCCAAGTCGTTCCGCGCTTCCCGCCGAGCTGAAGTATGTCATTGTCCTCCCCTTGCGGCTATTCCTCCCCCCTCCTCACCATGTCCACCCCCTTCTCCCCTCTCCTCCTCCTAACAACCTTCTATACCTCCCTTCCCGCCCCCGAATGCAAGATGTGGCGATTCGGTCATAGCGTTCAACCCAGCGTGGATGGAATATGCAGACTGAGCCCGCTGTTCGAAGAGTAAATACCCAGGGACTGATTATCCCCACGTCGTCACCCCCTTCCGCCCACCTGACCCCTTCCCCTCCCCGTCCCACCCTACCTCCCCACCATCACCAACCCCCTCTCCCCCATCCTCCTCCTCACAACCTCATATACCTCCTCCGGGCCCCCCGTCGCGTCGACCCTCACTACCTTCCCCTCCTTCTCAAAGTACTCCACGACCGGCATACTCGTCTCCTCGAACGTGCGGAAGCGCTTCTCAATGCTCTCCGCGTTGTCGTCGCTGCGCCCGGACGTCTTGCCGCGGTTGAGCAGGCGCTCCTGCATCACGGAGGGGGGGCAGTCGAAGAAGAGCGTGAACTGCGAGGGGCAGACTGAAGATTCGAAGTGCAGGGCTTGGTCCATTTTGCGGGGGAAGC
>JAABUS010004869.1_pt1 | contig 18597 bp, 16 predicted proteins | sample 5560161 | NCBI WGS metagenome assembly JAABUS01 (sample SAMN10711885, study PRJNA513376) | rock metagenome | isolation source: Antarctica rocks | place: Antarctica: Victoria Land, Trio Nunatak nord | collected 2016-01-04 | reverse complement strand
AACGTGCCTGGAAAATTCGGGACCGTGCGGCTGTTTTTGCGGTCGTGGTAGGCGGTGACGCGGCCCGAGCCGGATCGCAGGGAGAGTGAGCCTCCCGCGCGCCCGGAGATCTGGGCCACGAGCGCGAGGCCACCGCCGCGCCCGAGCTCGCCGGTGCCCGAGACGCCCATCATCATCGCGCAGCGGATGGCGTCGTTGTCCGTGGTAGTTTGCTCGGCGTACCTGTCGTTCTTGGACAGGGTTTCGCGCACGCCGACGCCGCCGTCCGCGATGGCGACGAGGACTTCCTCCCCGCGTCTCCTGGCCCCGCTGACGATGTGGTTGTACGCCTGGACAGCGGCGAACGCGCCGAATCCGTCCTCGGTCGAGCCGTGTTCGGCGGCGTTCGCGCATATCTCCGAGAGGGTCGAGCAGATCGCCACGCGCTCCCGCAAACGGTAGCCTTTGTTCTCCAGGATCTCCGAGATGCGTGTGATCACCCCCGGTATCTCCTCCTCGGTGTGGAACTTGATCAGCTCTTGCAACGTTCCGGGGTTGTGTCTCTGGCGATCTTCCAGTGAAGCGACGTCCGCGTTCGTCCGCACCCTGTCGCCGAAGAGCCGGAAGAAGTCCATCCGCTCCAGGTACGCCGGTACGTTGCGACCCGCGAGCGTCACGCTCACCTCTTCGCTGCGTGGGATCAGAAACTCTAGCAACGCGGCCAGGCCACAGATACCGGCAGGCTCCACGAACTCCACGGAGCGCAGATCGAGAGAGACCGGCTCCCCTTCCACGCTCGTGGCAGCGCCGAAGGCAGGGTCGAGGCTCCCCATCGTGAGCACCCCGCTCATCGGGCCGTGGCCGCGTACGTCGAGTTCGAGTTGTGTTTTCACCGTCTACATTATAAGCGGTGAGGGAGTCCGCCACGCCACACAGAGACCGGACTTTGGCGGATTTCGATTCTAGCTGTGCCCGCGAATGTTGTCAGCGAGGGCGCGGGCCACGGAGTCTACGTTCTGGCCCTCGCGAACAGTGAGCCCCGCGTAGGATTCATCTGTGCCCATCTGCTCGCTGAGGAAGGATCCAAGCCCACGGGCGCGGCGGTCGATCTGGAGCACCACGTCCACGGAGCCCGCCGATGGAAACATGACCATCTCGATCTCATCGAAGTGTCCCCTGAACTCTCCGCCGTGGGCCACGAACTCGAACTCCTGGGCGAAAGGCAGGTGACGCCGCAGGCGATGTGGCAGATCCTCGTTATCAGCCTCGTGCAGCCTGAAACCTAGTCGGTCGAAGGCATCGAGGATTGTCTGCTGGGTGGCGGTTGGCCGAACGGTGATCGAATCCGAGTCAGACGGGTCCATAGCCATCTTCACGTCGAGGGCCGTGCGCACCCATATGGAAGATCGCCCAACGGAAAGCGGCGTGTCGTAAGGGAGGTCGAACGAGAAGGGAAGCTCGCTATTATCCCTCGCCTTGATGACCGTGTGTCCCGCCACCTGGAAGCGCTCGATGGTGCCTGTCTCGGTGACCGTATCGTCGCCCGACTCACGCTTGTAGTACGTCTGGACTTCGAGGCGAATGCCGTCTACTTCCGCATCCGAGTCACCGCCGTGTATCTCCACCACGCCGCGAACTTCGTCCCCCGGCGCGAGGTCGCTACGCTCCAGCCTCGTGTCTACCTTTGCCGCCCCGATACCGATGCTCGACAACAACCGGCGAAAACCCATGACCATCCTCCTTGAAGGTCGTGTGCAATGCGCCAGTCAGTATAATGTCCTTCGGTCTCTCGGTCACGAAGGCGGTGGATCTCCCGTGAGACACCTCGGATCAGGCGCCGCGCCGCTTCTCGTAGAAAAGTTCGGTGTAGCGACGGTTGTCGTAGCGGCTGACGATGGCGCCGTTTCCTGTCTGTTCGAAGCCGTTTTTCTCGAATACCCGCTGCATCCTGTCGTTGTCGGCAAGCGTTGAGCCCCGCAGAACTTCGAGGTTCAGTACGTCGAATGTGTAGTCGGCGAGTAGGCCCACGGCCTCGCTTGCGTAGCCGCGGCCCCTGAGGTTTTCGGGGCCGATCTTGATACCGAGCTCGCACCCACCCTTGCGGAAATCGTAGAGGGTCGCCATGCCGATGGGCTTCCTGAGGTTGCCGTCCTCTTCCCCGGCCTCGATGATGAACGTCTTTACGCTGGGATCTTCCCACCGGGACAGGTAATCTCGCCGGGCGGCGGAGAGGGAAATGGAGATCGGTGGCCGTCCATTCCAGAATGCGAGTTCCGGATCGCGATCCCACGCATAGGCCGTCTCCACGTCCGCCGCGTATGGCGGACGCAGGATCACTACTTCTCCGCGTATCGTCTCAAGGTCTTCGGCGTGGATCTCCGATCCTCCTTCTCGGACGCCACAATACTACACGCCATATGCGCCCACTCAAGTGTCATCCAGCACGCGCTCCAGGAAAGTCACCGCGCTACAAGATAAGGGCTTCATCTGATTAAATGGGCGTGACCCGACACCCAGGAGAGGCATTTGAGTGGGAGCGTAGGGGAGTTCTTCGGGGGCTCCGGGAGGAGGATCCGGGACGGCGTCTGGGGGGACGTCCCTATAGACCGGGCGGCGCGGATGCTGCTCGAAACCCATGCGCTCTCACGGTTGAAGGGGATGCGGCAACTCGGCTTCACGGCCCAGGCATTTCCAAACGCCAGGCACACTCGCTTCGACCATTCCGTCGGCGTCTACCATCTTACGCGACTGACCCTCAAGCGAATAATTGACTGCGGCGCGTACCTCGAGTACCGCGACGTACAGGGCGCGCTTGCCGCCGCCCTCCTGCACGATGCTGCTCGTTATCCATACGCGCAGGCTGTGGAAAGTATCGCCCTGCCAGGCATCACCCCCGTTCAAGAGTTGAGTCGGCGCCTGATCGAAGACTCCCAAGTAGCAGACGTTCTCTCCGAAGAATGGGATCTCGAACCCTACAACGTGTTCAGGCTTATCGCAAGGGACCAGGGCGCCGAGCCGCATAGCTTGACCCCCACGGAGCATCTCGTGCGGGACATACTATTCGGCGCCCTGAACACCAACGGCCTCGACTGCTTCATCAGGGACGCCCGCGGCGCGAAAATTCCCTGCGTCATGCTGGACGCGGAAACCCTGATCCAAGCCATCAAAATAGTGGGACACGAGAACCGGGCGATCCTGGCGGTGGAAGAGGGCGCTGCAGGCTCCCTCCAGTCTCTGGTCTTCTGCCGCTATCTGATGCACTACAACGTCTACGGGCACCACACGCTGCGCATACCCACCGTGATGTTCATGCGCGCCGTACAGGACGCCATACAGGCTGGCGACGTGAACCCCGAAAAACTGGCCAGCCAGGACGACACCGGGGCGCTCGCTATGGTCAGGGATTCCGCCGGACCCGAAAGCTCCTCTGCCGCCCTGACCAGACGCCTCGCCGACCGGCGCCCTTACCACCGAGCCCTGGAATTCGACGAACGCCACCCGAGCTACGCCTCCCTCATCAGGCTGCGGGAAGACGCGTCCTGGCGGCGCCGGGTCGAGGAGGCGTGGTGCCACTACCTCATCCGCTACCACAAGGGCACAGCCGGCCCCTTCGACATCCTCATAGACCTGCCCCGCAAGAACCGTTTCACCATGTGTCTGCGTCTCATACGTCCCGCATCGTTACCCTGGGAACACAGCCTCACGGACTGGCAGAGCCTCTCTGGCATGGGCGAAGAAGATATGATCCGCTTCCACTCCCCCCTCCACCGCATCCACATAGTCACGGCCACGGGCGACCTCGCAGCCTCCGTGCGTCGGCACGCCGAAGAACTCTTCACCATAGCCGAAGAAGTCGGCTGATAACGAACCCCGTAAGGGCAAAGAAAAAGGGCCGGTTTTCACAGAAGGGTGAGACCCTTTTCCGGCCCTTAGCGGCTCCCTTGATGGGTGCCGCTAGAAATTACGATTGATTATAAGGACAAGCTATAGTTGGCGCAAGCTCTCTTTAACAAAACTTAACCTGGCCTTTCGATTTCGTGCGCCGATGCTATAATTCCGCGAGGAGGGCCGCTAGCTCAATTGGCAGAGCAAGAGACTCTTAATCTCTAGGTTCCAGGTTCGAGTCCTGGGCGGCTCACTCTACTAGCGTTCGGCTGACAGCCTTCGGTTTCTCTCACAATTGACTAACAAGATCCCTCCCGCGCAAGAGAATATTCTGGTGCATTTTTGCGGGGGTGCGGGCAAAAGAAAGACGGAGGAGTGCAGGCTCTCCTCCGTCGGTGATTTCGTATTTGGTTCCGCGCGGAGTGCGCGGGGGGATTCGCGGTGTTCGGCTTGTGCTACCTGCGCCGCAAGACCGCGAAGGTCAGGATGCCGGAGCCCAAGAGCAGGGCAGCCGCCGGCAAAAGAATCGCCGGACCACCGCTCTCTGGGATGTCCGAGGCTTCCCCACCCGACATAGTCTGTTCCATCATTGAGCCTTCCATGCCCATGGTGCCCTGCGCCATAGCAGCCGGCGCGAGGATCATCATGACCAGAAGAGCAGCCGTGGCCAGGATGATTACCTTTTTCTTCAACAGAGATACCTCCTTCTCTACTCGTCTTTAACGGCCTGCACTCCTTCTCCAAAGTGAGAAGTTACCCGTAGTGTACCTATCCGAAACGAAAAAGTCTCCATTAACTTAATGATTTTTAACAAATTTAATACTATTGGAGTACGTGGCTAATGACCTGGCCGCCCTTGGTGGCGGGGGCAGTAGGATTCGAACCTACGGGCGTTTTACCGCCTCTGGTTTTCAAGACCAGCGCATTCGTCCGCTCTGCCATACCCCCATCATACCCCCGCGTGGGGAGTTTAACCAAAGTGGGCCTTGTGGTTGCGCCTCCAGATTGTGACAGCAAGGCTCACGGTTGGAAAGCGGGGCCGATGGCCTCCCCTCCTGGTTGGCTATTGGCCCTGGGCCATGATAGCGAAGATCCCCATATTCCGCATCCTTTGGCAACCTCTCGCGAACGTGGCGGGTTTGCGCCGGATTCCCGGAGGGTATACCTTGGCGCTTCACCCGTTGGCCCGCAGAGTGAGAGACCTTTGTGGATTCCCCCTCCTAAGCTGCCAGGCGATTACCTTTCAAGATCCGACCTGAATAGGCCGATCCGTTCAGTCCTGAAATGTTCCGGCGGAAGGGCAGACGTCGTTTAGCACGCAACCTGGGCAATCAGGTTTGCGCGACTTGCAGACCCGGCGGCCGTGCAGGATGAGCAGGTGCGAGAAGACCGTCCAGTCTACCTTCGGGACCGTCTGCATGAGATCCCGCTCCACCTTCTCGGGATCCCGCTCGGCAGAGAGTCCGAGCCGGTTGGATAGCCGCCTGACGTGGGTGTCCACAACCACGCCCTCGTCTATACCGAAGCCGTTGCCAAGCACCACGTTGGCGGTTTTGCGTCCGACGCCTGGTAACTTAACTAGTTCGTTCATGGTGCGCGGCACCTCGCCGTCGTGGTCTTCCAGCAGGGCTCGGGCCATCCCCTGCAAGGAACGTGCTTTGTTGCGAAAGAAGCCTGTCTGGCGGATGTCTTCCTCGAGCTCCGAAGAGTCCGCCTCAGCGTATTCCCTGGCGGTGCGGTATTTCTCGAATAGGGACCCCGTCACCTGATTTACCTGAACATCCGTGGTCTGGGCTGAGAGAATCGTCGCGACCAGAAGCTCCAGGGGGTTCGTCCAGTGGAGTTCGGTGGTTGCGCCTGGGTACTCCGCCTTCAGGCGGGTCAGAACATCGGTGATCGGGGCTGAATTCTGGCCTGGCACGATGGCCCGGCATTATAGCGTGGATTAGACTGTCCCTGGATCGAGAGCAGGAGAAAGGAAGGCCAGTGGCCGACGTTACCTTCGATTACGGAAATTTGATGGAGGTCGAAGGCGGCCTCACGGGGCGGGATCTCAGCGATGTGAACTCCCGCTTGCAGAACGCCGCTGGAGAATTGCTGCAAAACTCATACGGTTTCATGCGGCTGCCCAGGGAAAGAGAGGCTGCGGCTGCGTGCATGGAGCTTGCACAGGAGATCCGGAATTCCGGCGCCACGGACTTCGTACACGCCGGGATCGGTGGTTCGGCCCTTGGTCCGATGGCTGTGCAGCGGGCGCTCAACCATCCTTATTACAATCTGCTACCGGCCGAAACCCGCGGCGGCCCCCGCATTCACTTCGCCGAGAACACTGACCCGAACTCACTGGGCGCAATCCTCGACGTGGCGGACCCGGAGAATACCTGGGTCAACGTCGTCACCAAATCCGGCACGACAGCCGAGACCATGACGAACTTTCTGGTAGTTCGTGGCGTCCTCATCGAGGCGCTCGGGGAATCCGGCTACGGCGACAGGACAGTGTTCACCACAGACCCGGAGGAAGGCTACCTCAATCAGATCTCCGCCCGCGAAGACATCCGAACGCTTTCCATCCCGAAGGACGTTGGCGGGCGTTTTTCGGTGCTCACACCCGTCGGATTGCTGCCAGCCGCCGTTGGCGGTCTTGACGTGGATGCGCTCCTGCGCGGCGCGGCCCAGTGCGTGGACGAGGTCGAGGCGCAGGGGGCGGAGCATCCCGCCGTCGTAGGCGCGGCGATGCACTATCTGATGGATACAGCGCGTGGGCGCAACGTCAGGGTGATGATGGCGTACGCGGATGCGCTGGAGAGAACCGCAGCTTGGTTCGTGCAGTTGTGGGCGGAATCGCTGGGCAAGGACGGCAAAGGCTCGACGCCGCATGGCGCGGTAGGCACCACGGACCAGCACTCGCAGGTCCAGCTATACATGGAAGGTCCGCAGGACAAGGTCATCGAGATTCTGGAGGTCGGGGAGCATCCCAGGGACCTGGAGATCCCACGCGCCTACGAGGACCTTGATGGCGTCGGATACCTCGGCGGTCATACGATGGCTGAACTGCTCAACGTAGAGTGCGACGCGACGCGGCGGGCGCTGGCCGAAGCCGGTCGTCCAAACAGCACGATCAAACTGGGGACCATAAACGAGGAGAACCTGGGCTATCTGTTCCAGGCCCTCGAAGTACAGACGGCCATAACCGGCTCCCTGTACGGCGTGAACGCCTTCAACCAGCCAGGCGTCGAAGCCGGGAAGCAGATCACCTACAAACGCATGGGAAGGCCGGGTTACTAGGTTCGAGCCTCGGCCCGTTTCATAGCCACGCCGAACACGATAGGGGCGGCCCTGCCATAGAGTGGGCGCTCCTCCACATCCTTGACGACGCGCCAGAGAGATGGTTTCCTGCCCTGTAATTCTCCGAACGCCCGGTTCCTCTCGACGTCGTCAGCGAGGAGGATGCCACCGGGGCGCAGCTGGGGCCAAGCCACCTCGAACTCCCGGCGCATGTTGCGGTGGGTATGGAGGCTGTCGTGCAGGAAAACATCGACCGTTCCCAGCTCTTCGAGGAGGCCGGGTAGAACCCGCGCGCTGGCCCCGCGATGAAGCACCCAGCGCGCCTTGAGTGCATCGGGGACGGCGACGCCCCATGACGCGGTATGGCTTTCGCGTAGGGGGGGGAGATCGACACTGTGAAGCGCACCGTGTCCGTTTTGTTCCAGCGCCGTGAGGATGAACGCCGAGCTTACTCCATGGGCCACGCCGGTCTCCACGACGATGGAGGGCCGGATCAATCGGCAAACCAGATAGCAACAGCGGGCCAGCACGGAATCAGCGGGCCACTGCGCGCCGCGTGGGTTCTTGTCATGGGTGCGGCGCAATATGCGGCGCGTCTCTTTTTCCACACCGCGCAACGCCGATTCGTCCAGAATCTCAGCCGCTAGTCCCGGGTATGGTTCAAGGTCCCTGAGCACGGTTTCCCAACCTGCCGTTTCGTAGTTTGGCTTCGCGCCGAAGGGGATTTCGGCACCGATGTCCGCGTATCCGAGCATCCGATCCAGCACCTCTCGAAACGGAACCCCGAGCCCGATGTCCTTCGCTGGCCTCATTGCGCTCGCAATGCTCCTTCGGTTCTTCTTCAATGATCAGATGATAGGCGACCGGAGCGTTTCGGGTATCGGTTGAGTCGCTGTGCATCTCAGAATATACACATGCGCCCGACGGCGGAATTTTACGGTGGAGATCGCATAGCGGGTATAATGGCCTTCGTACCGTCTCAAGCGGAGGAAGGACTTCCATCGTGAAATGGCTCAAGGTTTATGGTCTTCCGAAACTGCCCCTCTTCCTGGCGCGTTGGGCTATGAAGCTCGGGCTGCCGGGGCCCACCTGGTACAAGTGGAAGGCCGCGAGCGCGGGGACCGGGGTTATTCTGGACGAGATGATCCGGGCCGCAGACGACCTCGGCTACGACGGACAGAAGGTCGGCAAGCTCGCCATGACCCGCATCGGCCAGAAGCAGGGCTCCGACCTGCGCGAACAACTCGGCGTCAAGACCATGAAGGACACAGTGGACGTGGTCATGCTCGCCAACCGCTTCTTCGACATCGAGATCACGCTGACGGAGACGAAGGAAGGCGAATACGTCATAAACGCCGACCGCTGTCCGTGGTTCGGCGGGATGGGCCACGACGGCGTCCCCGGCTGGGACGTGAAGCCCTGCGCCGCGTTCTCAACCTACGAGAAGGCGATGGTCAACGCCATCAACCCCAACGTGAAACTTTCGTACACAGAGAAGCGCACCACCGGCGGCCACACCTGCCGCGGCGTCTACCAGTACAGGGACGAAGAGCTAGGCGATGGCCCCGCCGAGGGCGTGCAGCCGGAGATGGTCAGCATCGGCCGGAAGCCGAAGAATTAGGTCGAGGCGAAGGCAGAGTAACTTGAACTTAAGCGTGCGGTAACCGGGAGACTTCTAATCGGAGTGGACGTTTCTTCCTTTTACGAGCTACCGCGCCGTATCTTCTTGGACTCTTCTACCCTTCAAGCTTTGCAGGATTACGGAGCCTTCATCTGGGATGGCGAGCCGTTGTCAGAATCAGCACGCGTTAGGCGCGATCCAAAGGGCTTAGAGAAGCTGGAAGCCTTACGAGCCATCATGTTCGTGAATCAGCGCGCGATGTTCGAGTTTGCACTATCCGAGAACAGCCTCGTGGAAGTTTCGGATAGAGGAGATGCACTCTATTTGAGGTGGGCACATGATGTACTAGATCATTGGCTAGTCTGCGTCGAAGAATCCGGCGGTCTAGCTTTTGCAAATGAAACCTTTTTGACAAAGGTCGACAGCGGTTCTTTTGGCTATCTCGGTGCTAAGGATCGTCTCCTGCTCAAGGACGCGATCTCATTCGGGTGTGAAGCGTTTTTGACTATGGAGAATCGTCTTCCCAAGAATGCTACCCACATAGAGCGTGAACTAGGCATAAAGGTTGTTACTCCTGCGCAATATTGGGAACTTCTGCGGCCGTGGGCAAAGTTGTACGCGTAATGCTCTTCTGGAAGGCTTCGTATTAATAATCATCTGTTGCTCGAAACATCGTGTAGACTCGCGCACGTAGAAGTTCTCAGACGGAGGGCGCTTTGGAACGCATCGAGATAGATACCGCGCGGGGCAAGGAGCGGGTGCCGCCGGGACAGTATCTGGTCGGGGACCGATGGCCGATCCTGACCTACGGCACGACGCCGACATTCGACCCGCAGAGTTGGGACTTCACGATAACCGGGCTTGTAGAGAACCCGCTGCGCTTCACGTGGGATGAATGGAACGAGCTTCCGACGGTAGCGGTGAAGGCGGATATGCACTGCGTCACCTCGTGGAGCAAGCTGGACAACGTATGGTCTGGCGTACACGCGGAGCATCTGCTGGACATGGCAGAGCCGAAGCCGGAGGCAAAATTCTTCTCGGCCATCTGCGACGGCGGGTACACGACGAACGTGCCGGTGGAGGAACTGTACGAGGAGGATGCGATTTTCGCCACCCACCACAACGGGGAGCCTTTGGAGGCGGGGCACGGGGCGCCGATGCGGCTGGTGATCCCACGCCTCTACGCCTGGAAGAGCGCGAAGTGGCTGAGGGGCCTGGAGTTCCTGGCCGAGGACAAGCCGGGTTTCTGGGAAGAGAACGGCTACCACAATTACGGAGACCCCTGGCAGGAGCAGCGCTACAGCTTCAGCTTCTGACGCCGGTCAGCGCTTCGGGGTCAGCGGGTACTCGTAGCGCTTCAGCAGAGGGAAAGTCAGCCCCGTGACGACGTTCCTGTCGCGGAGCTTCATTTCTTTCGTCCACTCGTCGTCCTGCCGCAGCGCGACGGAGCCCGTGTCAAAGCGGTTGGGGTTACCCGAGACGGTGTGGCTGACGCCGAGTTTGACCTCCCGCTCACCTACCAGGGGCAAACCTGCGTCTGGTTCGCCGATCAGGTCGAGTATCCGCTCGAAGCTGGGCCTGGGAGCGGAGACGAAGTCCTCGTAGCGCAGACGGCGATTTTGGCCGGAGCCGCGCCACAGGGTTTCGATGGAGGCGTTCCAGGCGTCCCAGAGAACCGCGCTGTCGAGGGCGCTCTTCCTGTGCATGAACTCGCGATCCTCGCTGTCTGGCTGCTGTTTCTTCTTCAGCCACGAGTAGGCTGCGGCCCTTGGGTCCCGGATCAGGTGGAGAACCCGCACGTCCAGCTCGGGGACCATGTTCATCGCATACCCGTAGGCCGGCTCCTTGGACGAATCCACGATCACCCGGCTCCCCGTGACAGACCTTATGGCCTCGTACAGCCGGGCCGAAGCGTCGAGGAACTTGCTCATACGGCCCTTGAGGCTGCTCCTGCCTTTCTCAGTCAGCATCTGCGGGATGTGGCGGGTGCGGGCTCCTGAATGCTGGAGGCGCATCATCTCGTTGGCGTCCACCTTGTCCATACCGCCGAACGCTTCGTCGAAGACGCTCCGCCACACAGGACATTCGCGGGATGGGCGACCACAGCCGCACAGCCTGTTCTCGATCAGGGCGTGCTTCCAGATGAAGTTCAGCTCGCCGCCTGAGAAGAAGCCATCCACCTGTCCCAGGCTGTTCGAGAGGATCGTGCTCCCACTCCGCCCGAAACCCGCGACGTACAATACCTTCGTTGGCGTGCTATCCACGGGCCTCTCCTCCACTACCGGCAGATCTGCGTCCACGCCGCAGCAGCCGCTGCGCCACTTTCCAGAAGGTGCCGAGGAACTCCTTATCCGACTCCGAGAACCCGAGAAGCCACAGCAGCCCGAAGAAGAGAACAACAAGGAAGCCGCCGAGGAACATTATCGTTGGAACGGAGACCGGCACTGGCAGGAACCCGAATATCGCATCGAGCGGCAAGGATATCTTCAGAACGTAGGTTACGACGGCGGCGACGGCGCCAGCCGTCAGGGGCTTCAGCCACGCTGAATTGACCGGCCAGTATCCGAGCCGCCACTTTACGGCCGACATAGTACCCGTGTTCTCGACGATGATGGCCGTGGCCATCCCGATGGCGGCCCCCAAAACGTCGAAGCGCGGTATGAGGATGAAGCTGACGATCACACCCGTGGCGGCGGCGACGGAGGTTGCGATCATGGCGTAATTCTGGTTCTCGGTCATGGCGAGCATCCGTGGCGCGGGGCCGACAGACGAGCTGTATAGCTGCGCGATGGAGACTATGACGAGCGCCGTAACGCCAGCCCCGAAAGCCTCCCCGAAAATCCCCAGCACCTCGGGTCCGAAGACCACTATCACCAGGAAAAGCGCGAACGCGCCGGTGAAGATCCAGCGCGACACGTCCTTGTAAAGCCTGCCCATCTCCTCAGTATCTTGCCGCGCGTGGAGGCTGGAGATGATCGGGGAGAAGATGCCGCTGAAGGCGAAGCGCACCACCGTCAGGAAAGTGGCGGTGCGCGCTGCGGCGTTGAAGATACCGACCGGAGCCCCGGCTGCGAAAACGCCAAGGATCAGGATCGCGGAGAAGTTATTGAGGTACTGGGCGCCCTGCGTGATGCTCATGGGAATCGAGACGCCAAACAGCGACTTCAACTCGAATCTGGTCTGCGCCCGGCGATTGAAGAGATCCGGAAACAGCTTCCTGAGGTAGTAGATACCGACGATCCCGGCGAGGAGCATAGAGAAAGCGTAGGCGGCTATCACACCGTAGATCTTCGCCCCGAGCACGTAACATACGCCGACGAACAAGAGGAACAATCCAGGACGTATGAGCTGCTGGATGTAGACCGCGTACGTCACGGTCTGGAAACCCTGGGTCGCCCACGCGGTCATGGTCATGAACACGAAGAACGGCAGCACGAAGGCAAAGCCTCGCAGCACGCTCACCATGTTGGCCCCGTTCTCCTTCAGCCAGCCCGAGTTGGCTATGAAGCCGGCCCCGAAGAACAGCACGACTGAGAGGATCAGGCTCAAGATGATCGGCAACAGAAGCGCCATCACTATGGTGCCGCGTACCCGCGCGGCGTCCTTATGCTCCCGGTAGTGGGCGACGTAACGCACCACGCCGTTCTCCATGCCGAAGCGGGAAAGAATCTGCAAACCGTTGATCAGCGCGACGCCAGCCGTATAGAAACCGTAGTACTGCGCGCCGAGCAGGCGCGCGAGGACGGGCTGCGTCCCGAACGCGAGCAGTTTCCCGATCCCCTGCCCGGCGGTGCTTATGCCTGCGCCACGAGCAACCTTGGCGACGTTGGTGTCGTCCTCTTTGGGACCGACAGGCTCGTCTACCTTCGCCCCGACGGCACCGGCTTCCGAGGTTTCTTCCTCGCGCACGTTACCCTGCTCTTCATCAAAGTCTTGTCTGGAAGTCACGGCGCTAGATTATAGAGGTTTTGACGCAGGACGCGAGGCTGGCCTGTCGAGGCTAGGTGGCTGCCCGTTTTTTGCGGCGGAAGGACAACACGCCGTGGACAAAGAGCGAGAAGGCCAGCCAGACCCATCCTGCGCCAAAGATCGTCCACAAGGTCGCCCCGAGGGTCCCGAAATCGTAGACGAAGGAAATCAGGCCGCAGAGGCCCCCGATCACGAAGGGCAACAATCCCCAGGTGGGCAAAGCGCCATCTTTCGGGGCGAAAACCCCGAAAAGTATCGAACCAGCGGCCAGAAGCAGAAGTCCAAGCCGGAAAGTCCTCCAGGCGGGGGCAGTCATGATGTAGATGTTGTCCAGATGGAGCCAGTACAGGCCAAAATCACCAGCGATTACCATACAAAGCCCGATGGCTGCGGCGAAGAAGCCGATCTTCTGCAGCAGGCCGGAACGTTCCGACTGCCTCAGTTGAAGCCCGATCAGGCCGATCAGAAGCAGCAACGGGGCCGAGGGAAAGAGCTTCCAGAATACGTCGGGGGTCTTGAACTTTAGGTCGGAGAGGTGCACGCCCAGCGGGGAGAGCGCCCACAGCATACCGCCAGGCGCGCACAATAGCCCGACCCATCTGATGAGGAACCTGATCAACGCTCGCAATACTAGTCTCCCGTGTGTATCCCGATCTTCAGGCTCAATACTTTGGCAGAGAACCCCCCGCGTCTGCAAGCACGTAGTCATCGAACATGTGCTTGACGACGTCGGAGTTGCTTCCAGCTATGTCTTTCTTCATGTCCGGGTCTAAGTTTAGATCGAACAGCTTCTCCTCCGTCCGGTCGTTGCGGGCTGTCATTATGTACTGATCGTCGCGCGCCCATACGTAGTTGTCGTACCCGAGCGTGAAATGCGGGCGGTCCTCCGCAGGCTGCCCGCCTTCGAGGATCGGGGAGATGTCCTGCCCGTTCATCTCGGCTAGTTGCTCGATGCCGAGGAGGCTGAGCACCGTTGGCGCGATGTCGTGGATGGAGGCGTAGAAATCGCTTGTCTTGCCAGCGCCCTTGCCCTCGGGATGCCGGATGAAGAACGGGATGTCCGTGAGTTCCGGGTAGAGCGCGGGGTATGGCTTGCCTGTGTATCCGTGCTCACCGAGGGCGACGCCGTGGTCGGCGACGACCATGAGCAGGGTGTTCTCCGAGAGACCGAGATCGTCCATCCTGTTCAGGAAGTTTCCCAGCCAGTGGTCCACCATCGTGACTTCACCGGCGTATAGGGCCTTCATTCTTTCGAGTTCAGTGTCGGTGATCCAATCATCCTTCGTGTAGTTGGGGACTATTGGCTCGGGGCCGTCGTAGCCGTCACTGTACATGTTGACGTACTTCTCGGGCGGGTCCCATGGCTCGTGGGGATCGAAGGAATCAACCACCAGGAAGAAAGGCTGGGCCTCGCGGGCGAGCTCCAGATATTCGCCCGAGCGGGTGAAAACCTGCGGGGAGAAATAGTCCTCTTCCCCCTTGCGATAGCGGGTGTTGGCGAGGTACTGGCGTACTTTATCCCTCATGCTCCCGTCGTTGCCTGAGACCGTGTAGCGGTTGACCTGCTTCTCGGAGATTGAATACGTGGAACGGTAGTGGTCGCGCTCCTGGCCCCTGATGAAGTCGAAGACGTCGAAGCCGCGCTGGAAGTTCATGGAGGCTTTGAACTCGTGCTGGGTGTCTGTGATGAGGACCGTGTTGTAGCCTTCGGGCTTTAGCACTTCGGTGAGGGTTGTCTCGTTTTCGGGGATGCGCTGCCAGCCAGCGGGGAAGTAAGTCTCGCCTTTCTGGGGAACCCAGTTTCGGAAGGGCCAGGTTCTCATTCCGGTGTAGATGGACCGGCGGGCGCAGATGGTTGGGATGGATTCAGGGTAGGCGCGCGTGAAGCGGAGGCTTTCGTCGCCCAGGGCGTCGAGGTTGGGAGTCCGGATCCAAGGGTTCCCGTATGCCCCTATGTGGTCTTTTCGGAAGCTGTCCAGGATCACCAGTATGACGTTCATTCTCGACCCTCCACTCGGAAGATATGTACAGCCGGAACTGGCGGCGGAGGCGCCCAGAAAGGCGGTCCCCGCAGTCCCCGCTCCTGCCGCCTTCAGAAAGTCTTTGCGCGTCAGCGTGCGCCGCAACCTGCTCCTTATCGGGAGAACTTACCGGACTTTTGCACCACGTAATATACCCGTATTTGATCGCCATGGAGCCTTTTGGCAAGGCGTATACCCGGATGCGCCGCAGCTCCGAGATTCTAGGTAGCGCCGAAGAAGCGGAGCGTCTCCCGCAGCCCGGATGCGAGATCCACCTCGGGATGCCACCCGAACGTATCCCCGGCACGCGAAGGGTTCACGCTGCTGCGGCTCTGCTCGCCAGGCTTGCCTGGACCGTGTTCGGGCGGCAGATCCTTGCCCGACTCATTACGCAACAACTCGTATAGCCGGTTCACGTCGGTCTCGATGCCCGTGCCGACGTTGTACGCACCGGAAGGGACTTCAAGCTCCAGGGCCAGCACGTTGGCGCGGGCCACGTCACCTACGAACACGTAGTCGCGGGTCTGCTCCCCCGTGCCGTTGATCGTCGATGTCTTGCCGTCGCGCAGGTTGCCGCAGAAGATCGCCACGACCCCTGCCTCACCGTGCGGGTCCTGACGCGGGCCGTACACGTTGGCGTAGCGTAGCGCCACGTAAGGCAGCCCATACTGGGTCTCGTAGTAGTGCAGATACCGCTCCCCTGCCAGCTTCGAGACGCCGTATGGGGAGACAGGGTACTGCGGATGATCCTCCGCTGCGGGAAACTCCTGCTGCTCGCCATAGACGGCCCCACCAGTGGAAGCAAGGATGAACTTTTGTACCTCGTGCTCCACGCAGTTCTGCAACAGCCGGACGGTGCCGAGCACGTTCACGTCAGCGTCGAAGTCCGGCTCGCGCACGCTGCGACGCACGTCCATCTGGGCAGCCTGATGGGCCACAGCCTCCGGCCTGAACTCCCAGAACACGTCATCCAACCCGGAACGGACGTCAGCCTCGAAGAAACGTGCGCCTTCGGGGACGTTCTCCCGCTTCCCTGTCGAGAGGTTGTCCGCGACGGCTACCTCGTGGCCGCCCTCCAGAAGATGATCCGCAACGTGCGACCCTATGAAACCGGCCCCGCCGGTGACGAGAACCCTCATCGTCCCGCGGGCGCCCCCACGCGCCCCACACGTTGCTCGAACCAGTTTATTGTGGCTTCGAGGCCCTCACGCGCCGGGGTGCGAGGCTCCCATCCAAGGGCCTCCCTTGCGCGGGTTATGTCAGGGCAGCGCTGCTTCGGATCGTCCTGCGGGAGCGGTTTGTAGACGATCTCGCTGCGGCTGCCTGAGAGTTCCAGGATCAACTCAGCCACCTCCTTCACCGTGTATTCGACGGGGTTTCCGATGTTCACGGGCCGCCACTCCTCTCCGTGCATCAGGCGAAAGACGCCTTCGACGAGGTCGTCCGCATACTGCACGCTGCGGGTCTGGGAGCCGTCGCCGTAGACGCTGAGCGGGATGCCAGCCAGCGCCTGGGTGATGAAGTTGGGGATCATACGCCCGTCATCAGGGCGCATCCGTGGTCCGAAGGTGTTGAATATCCTTACGATGCGGGTGTCCACGCCGTGGTGGCGGCGGTAGGCCATAGTGATGGCTTCGGCGTAGCGCTTCGCCTCGTCGTAGACGCCGCGGATGCCGATGGGGTTGACGTTCCCCCAGTAGTCCTCGCGTTGTGGATGGACCTGCGGATCTCCGTACACCTCCGAGGTCGAGGCGAGGATGAGCCGCGCCTCCTTGGCACGGGCCAGGCCGAGGGAATTGTAAGTACCGAGGGCGCCGACCTTGAGGATCGGGATCGGTATGCGCTCGAAGTCCACCGGGCTCGCGGGGGAGGCGAAGTGGTAGATCTCATGCAGTTCCCCCGCGACGCCGATGTGGGTGGTCACGTCGTGGTCCACGTACTCGAAGTCCGCGTCCTCTTTGAGGTGGGCCACGTTGTCCAGCGACCCGGTGCGCAGGTTGTCCATGCAGATGACGCTGTAGCCTTCCGCCAGCAACCCCTCGCAGAGGTGGCTCCCCAGAAACCCGGCCCCGCCCGTGACCAGCGCCCGCTTCTTGTCCCCGCTACTCACGCCCGAAACCCCTGTACAGAAGCCCGGCGTCGCGCGCCGAGGCCGCGTCCAGGGCGTTGCGTCCATCCACAAGCAGCTTCGGCGGCTCCATGAGCGACGAGGCCTCCTTCAGATCCAGCCCCCTGATGTCCTCCCACTCGGTGACCACGACAGCCGCGTGCGCCCCAGAGAGCGCCTCGTGCGGGTCGAAGACTACTTTCAGGTCTGGGAGGCGGCGGGCGGCTGCCTTGCCTGCTACGGGGTCGTAGCCAACCACGCGCGCGCCGCGGGTGACGAGGGCGCGGGCGATCTCGAGGCTCGGGGCTTCCCTGATGTCGTCGGTGTTCGGCTTGAAGGCGAGACCGAGCAGCGCGACGCGCTTGCCCTTCAGGGTGTGCAGGTCGTGCTGGAGCTTGGAGATCACACGCCGCCGCTGGCGCTCGTTCACGGAGACCACGGAATCCAGCAGCGTCGGCTCGTAGTCGTACTCGCGGGCGATGGAGCGGAGGGCAGAGACGTCCTTCGGGAAGCACGAGCCTCCCCAGCCGATGCCAGGGTTCAGGAAGCGGCTGCCGATGCGGGCGTCCAGGCCGATGCCTGTAGCCACGCTGGAGACGTCCGCGCCGACGAGTTCGCAGACGTTGGCTATCTCGTTGATAAAGCTGATCTTGGTCGCAAGGAAAGCGTTGGCCGCGTATTTGATCATCTCGGCGCTAGCCAGGTCCGTGGTGACGAAAGGAACCGCAGCCCGCGGCCTCGGGTCCATCTCCGTCGGGAAGGTCTGCTCGATGAGAGGCTTGTACAACTCCCTCATGGTGTCGAGCGCGTCGCGCCCCTCGGAGCCGAGCACTATTCTGTCAGGAAAAAATGAATCGTAGACAGCGCTCCCTTCCCGCAAGAACTCGGGGTTGGATACTACGCGGTAATCCACGTCTCCTTCATCGTTCTCGGCGGCGCCCTCCCTGATGAGCATGGAGACGTAGTCACCGGAACCGACGGGTACGGTGCTCTTGTTCACCACGACGAGCGGATGCTTTCGCTGGGCGCCGGCCAGCGCGCCGCCTATGCTTCGGGCGACGGCGGCCACGCTCCCGAGGTCGGCGGAACCGTCATCACCCTGCGGGGTGTCCACGGCTATGAAGACCACGTCGGAGTCGCGCACTACCTCTGGAAGGCTTGTGGTAAAGGAGAGCCGTCCACGATTTACGCTGCGCGAGACCAGGTCTTCGAGGCCGGGTTCGTAGATCGGCATCCTGCCTTCCCGCAGTTGATCCACGAGCGCCTCGTTCTTGTCCACGCACGCAACCCTGTGCCCGATATGCGCCAGGCAGGCGCCAGTCACGAGCCCAACGTACCCGGACCCAACCACCCCGACGCTAAAACTCTCGGCCAAAACCTCTCCTCAAACGTCCTTCAAGATCCGGCAAAACTTACACTCTCGGACCTCGACTTACAAGGAAAACGCCGGGAGTAGCCCCGTTCAGTACGCGCCTTCGCGGCGCAGAACGGCGCCGAGGGTGCGGAGTATGATCTTCACGTCGAAGGAGAGCGACCAGTTCTCGATGTAGAAGAGGTCAAGGCGAACCATCTCCTCGAAGGGGAGGTTGCTCCGGCCGCTGATCTGCCACAGGCCAGTCATCCCAGGCACGGCCGCGAGCCGCCGTTTGTGCAGTTCTCCCATCCGCTCGAAATCTCGTAGGGGAAGCGGACGCGGCCCTACCAGGCTCATGTCGCCCTTCAGGACGTTC
>JAABUS010004868.1_pt1 | contig 18606 bp, 21 predicted proteins | sample 5560161 | NCBI WGS metagenome assembly JAABUS01 (sample SAMN10711885, study PRJNA513376) | rock metagenome | isolation source: Antarctica rocks | place: Antarctica: Victoria Land, Trio Nunatak nord | collected 2016-01-04 | reverse complement strand
AGGGGGGTACGAATAAGGCAGTGTAAAAACGTTGATTTATTTTTAAAAAACTTTAAAATTTAACAGTTGAAGGGCCTTTTGCTGCAATGTGGGTTAAAAGTATTACCTGAAGTCTTATGAAAGATATTTATATAACCAGCACCGCCACTTGCCAATACTTGTTGTGTAGCTGCATCATAAAAAACATCATCTACATCATTTACTAAGTCATTACGTGTGATTTCTTTGCCGGTTTTACTGTCATAAACAACCAATAGAGAAGGATGGCGAAATCCTATAATAACATGATTAGAGGCAGTGTCTAAAGTCATAGGAAAATTTGCTCTAAGCCTGCTAATTTTCCATGTATCAACAATCTTTAAACTCTTTAAACCAATGACTGCAATACTATGGTCATCGGGCAGGTTAACATATAATTTATTGTTCTTTTTATCTAACTGGAAACTTTCAGGATGTGCAGGTAGTTTTACATTACCAGTTTGTTTATGAGCTGCAGGGTCTATTAATGCCATTCCACCATTTCCATATCCCACATACATTTTTCTTTCTTTTGAATCATAGCGTATATTATCAGCATCAGAACCGAGGTGAATAGCAGCGACCTTCTCAAAAGTGGCAGCATTATAGAAAACACAATCACCATTGCCACCACTTGCAACTGCTATTTCATTTTGCTCTGGAATATACGCTAAGCCTTGCGGTTCATCCACACCTTTAATACTGCGAATCACAGAACCTTTTTGCAGGTCTATAGCTTCAACAGTATTATTACCTAAAGCAGCCATATAAAGCACCTTGTCTTTAAGATTTATAGCCATGTGGTCTATTCTGCCTTTTACGGCAGGCATCTCTATTACCTTTTCTAATTTGAGTTTGTCAGCCCCAAAATTTGCCTGTCCTTTACAATTAGTAAAACAAACTATCAAAGACAGTTGTATAATAATAAGTCTCATAAAAGTGGTGGAATAAATAATTCAGGAAAATAAAAATGCTACTCTTGTAAGAATAGCCCTTTCAATTTTTATGGGTAAGTATACTAATGCATATCCATATTCATCGAATGCCCTTGCCTTGCTTTTTACCAGTTTGGTCAATCGCAGCTTTTAAGCCTTTTGCTAATTGCTCCGCACTTCCTATGCCCCAATAATGCAAAAAGAAAATTCGTGGCTGCTCATGTACCATGTGATTATGCAATGCCACAACTTCAATTCCGTTTTCTATAAGCGCTTTTAATACTGGTTCAACTTCATCTTCCAGCATTGTAAAGTCACCGGCAACTGCAGCTTTATCGGGTGTACCCTGGAAAGCAGCCCATGTATTAAATCCCAAGAAGATTGAACTGGTACACCATGTTCCATCAATTTTACATCGGGGCGACCAATCGTATATTTATAAACACCTTTAGTCATTTCTCCTTTAGTGCCAAGTATTCCATGCACCTTTTGAAGGGTCACCACCTCTCAATTCCTTTATTTTATCTAAAACTGCCTTAGCCTTTTGTGCCATTACTTCTGCGCTGCCGGAACCACCCATGTGCATGAACATGATATTTGGATGATTGCGTATAAAATGATTATGAATAGCAGTGCTTGTCAAACCCTGCTTTATAATTTCCCGTTGCACAGGTTTTAAATCAGTTTCAGTAAGTATAAAGGTCGCCCATTATCATTACGCCATTTTTGGCTGGTGTAAAAGCAACCCATGTACTCAGTCCCATTGGTGGTGTAATCTTGAAATCATCCACCATAACACTCAAGTCATTTTGGGGAATAGTTACTTTATATTCACCATTATTAGATTTACCTTTCATACCCATTACCCGCTCAATAGTAGTAGTATCAACAGCTTTTTGTGCTATAGCAACTTGGCTCAATGAAGCAAGGCAAAGAATAGGTAATGCAGCAAACAAATGAATATTTCTGATTATCCCTTTCATACCAATATTTTACTTATCATTTAAGAAGTGAAACAAAGGTACACAAAATAACGCTTGTGAAAGGCAGAAGTTAAGCGCATATCTATGAGAAAGAATAGTATGGATGTAGGCTTTTCGTATTCTCTTTACTATTTTATTCCAAAGCCATTTTCTCCGAACCCTCTTAGCCGCAGCTTCCCCAAGTCTTTTTCGTAATATAGGGTTGCTTAGTAATTCTAAAATAGCTTCGGCTAATGCATCAACATTTTTCGGGGCGACTAATAGTGCACACTTCTTATCCGCTAGAATTTCAGACGGGCCTCCAATATTGGTCGCGACAATTGGCAAACCATATAACATTCCTTCAAGCACTACCATGCCAAAGGGTTCATACCAGCTCAGTATTACCAAAATATCTGCTTTCTCATACCATTTAATGACTTCATTAGGTGTAAGCCATCCGGTAAAAATAACATGGTCTTTAAAAGGCTTAAGGATGTCTGCGAGCCATTCTTTTTCAACTTCAGGGCTGCCACCATACCCGCCTGCTAAAACAAATCTCGCATTAGGAAAATCAACAAGCACTTTCGGGATAGCTGTTATTAACTCCAAAATTCCTTTTCGTTCCACAAACCTTCCGGTATAGAGAACGGCCAAATCTGTTTTATTCCATTTTCGGTTATCAAAAATCCTATGTGCATTTTTTGAATCATGTATGCCATTACCAATTACAAAGATTTTATTAACAAGATGCGGATAATACGAAACAAGCAGTTTTTTTTCACTTTCGGAGATTGCAATAATACGGTCACATTCATTGATTGCATCCTCTTGTATTTTCCAGTGGGTAAAAAATTGACCTATTTCATACTCTGCCTTATCAATTGAATGTACGGTGAAAACAATAGGACAATTGCACTTTTGCCGAATTACTTGAGCCACAGGTAATAACCATGCGCTATGAAGATGGATCAGATCAGGAAACCAATACTCTGACAATAAATCTGCACTCTTCAATGCTTCATTTGGGGAAACGTGAAAAAACGCAATTTTTTTCTTCTTAATATATTTGTCAGCGGAAAATTGATTTGTTAGCTCCTGTGATGACAAAGTCTTCCAGCTACCATAAGGTTGTTTGTTTATCACCAGACTTCCTCCAACAAGTAGCACCCCAACAGAATATTTTTCAATAGCGAGTGCAGAAGTGAGTCCACCTACAGCCGTCCCCAGCCCACCCCAAATTACAGGAGGGTATTCAGGAGTGATATGAAGAACTTTCATAAATATCGGTCGTTAACCGTTTTAGGTAATGGCATGCCACTGCCTGAAAATGGATTCAAAATTACTTTACAATAAATGTTGCGCTTAAATTGCTTTATACTGCATTTTTCTAAATGACACTCTTCCTGTATGTGTTTGCAATCCGACAAAATGAGGCGTTTCAGTACCTCTAAGTGGATCAGCATTGGTATAGTCAGTTGCTAAGTTGCCATTAAGAAACACTTGGTATTGCTGTCCTACACACTGAACTTCCATCTCATTCCATTCACCAAAATTTTTTAGGATTGGATTATTCGGGGCAGCCAATCCATATATAGCTCCTGTTTTATGAATACCCAATCCAATTGGATTTCCTTGTCCGATATTATCAATTTGAACTTCAAAACCAAAGTCGATAGCTACGTAGGCTGTGTTATCGTAACCTTTGCTATTAATATCAGGAAAGCGAACGAACACTCCTGAATTATCATCATCACGCCATGTAAGGAATTCTAATTTTAAGCTGTAATTTTGAGGCATTGGATCTGTATAATAGTATAATCCCAAATCATTGCCAGGTTGAGATTCCAAAGCTCCTCTGACAATGTTAAACTTACCGGGATTATTTCTGGTAGGTTGATTTGTAATGGTGCTCATCTTCCATTTGCTTGTATCAACCCCGTTAAACATCATGGTGTATCCCGCATCAGGAGTGAAAGGTGGAACTATGAAGAGATCCGCTAATCTTCTTGCCAGTGCGACACCGGTTAACATGGGATTGGGTGAACCCATTGTTGGAAATAGTACCGGTCCGGCAGCATAAGCATTAGAAACAAAATGAAATTTTGCATTTACATCAGTAACAGAATCCGTCGGATCGTTACCAATCCACAAAGTCCCTGCTTCATGGTGGGTTGTGCCCATACCATCACGCCTTCCGCCATTCCATCGAAAATCATATGGGAGTAAGGCTTTCAAGTCAGTAGCTGTATTTGCAGGAAGCCATGCATTTGAATTTGAAAGGACTTCAAAATTATTCCCATTGGCAAAAAGTTTTGCCACGTCGTCGGATGCTTTGTCCATCGTCTCCCATAATGCCATATCATTGGCATTTAAATTATAAGTGACGAATGCACGGCTTACCCCCACTTCATCAACAGGTTGCTCTGTAGCAAGCCGAATAAAACTTCCTGGATTTCTACCTTCTGTTTCCCCGATGCCTCGCATGGTAATTACTACAGTTTTATCATCAGACTGATTGAGTAAGTCCACACTATCATAATCAGGAACTTTTTTAAAGAGTTCTGCTTCTGAATCCGTTGTAGGAGCTGAGACGCCTGACGCTGTTATTTGTAAATGGAAGTATGCTTTTGTTCCATCTCCACGATCATAAGATCCTTTCACAAAAAGCGCAGATGCTTCTAGTGCCTTTAACAGTGGGTTTAAACCATCCACAGAGGTGCGAGGAATTCTAATTGTTATGTTCGAACGTAAGTGCGCCATAAGGTTTTGGCCGATCAAATTATAATTGTTTATTCCTTGAAAGGAAAGTAATGCAAGTCTTGTAGTTTCAATTGTGCCAATACCCAGTATAACGTTTGCATTTTCAGTTAGTGAAATAAATCCTTGCGTAGTATCAATTCCGGTTACACGCCCTGTACCACTATTCACTTCAGTTACTAATCTAATTACTCTGCAATGAGGAATTATCATCAATCTTTTTTTTACATCATCAGGAACGCCGTTGTAAACAGATTCATTTGATGCCTTCCGAGTGGAATCAATGATGAGTGGTACGGCACTGAACTTGTTGACCGGAAATAATCCCGAAGCCGTTGTTGTTTGAACAGCAAGCGGAGCTTCCAATTTGAACTCGTTTACCGCTGCCGGACTTAAACCTTGTGGTGTCCCAGGCGTAACAGGGAGATTAAGAAAAGGTATTGCATCAGGAACTTTTCCAGCTTCTATTCCAGCAAATAATTGTTTTCTCAAGGCTTCGTGCAAATCACCATGTATAAAATCATTTGTTGTATCCGTTCCTATTTGAGAAGCAGCCCGTGCAAAATATTTATTGTTAAGATCGCTCTTAACGCTTGCCGGCCATTTTGGATCAGGCATTTCAGTTAGACCATTGAAGTCTAATAATTGTGGTGACCATCCCCCGAAGAAAAGTGATCTTCCGCCCAAGCAATATGCTAGTCCCGGGAAGCCAGCTTTTACATCAGAGACCCACGGTAATCCCCAAACTTCATTTTGAGGTTGTTGCGGATCTGTTTCCATAGCAGGAGGGGGATTTAGACCAAGAATAGGCAGATTCTGAAAGTGTTCAGTAAGGACAAGCGGACCTGCTTCAAGTATCAATATACGATGATTGTGACTTTTATCTTTTTGGAAAAGGTGTTGTGCAAATACTGGCCCAAAGCTACCTCCACCAATCACGATAATGTCAAAGGGTAGCGCATCGCTCTGGGGACTTCCATCTTTCCGGGTTAGTCCTTTGTCTGCACTATTCATGGCTTCATCAAAACCATTACAGATATATCTTCCTAAAACATCTTTTGAAAAGTCAGTTTCTTGAGGTTTAGTAGTTGTCATACGATATATTATAATTAGTTTAAAAATGTTACTTTAAATGTTTCAGATTTAAAGTATTTTTTAGTTTGTCTAACAAAATAGAGATTATTATTTGAATGTGCAACCTTATTTTTATTTTTTATACTGAATTAAGCAACAAAAATTCTTGATAGTAATGAAGTGGATAACCCGGGAAAGACCGAAAATAGACAGAATAGCTTGTCCCTGGCTCATCAAAAACTTTGTTGATAAAGAAGCTGAATTTATTTACACTTCCCCCGACAAGGTAAAAGAACAAGCCAAAGCATTAAACGCAATTCCTTTTGACATTCCGGATGTTGAATTCTCACACTATGAAGACAAATGCACATTTGATTACATTGTTGAAAAATATAAAATTACAGACCCTGCTATTCACACCATAGCTATAATAGTAAGGGGTGCAGATACAGACCGCCACGATATAGCACGCCAGGCTTCAGGCTTATGGGCTATATCCGCCGGTTTAGCTTATAATGTGAAAGATGATTATGAATTACTGCAAAAAGGCATGATGGTTTATGATGCATTATATAGCTGGGCAAAACATCTGCAAAAAGAAAAACATACTCAAAACCCGGTTGACCATTTATTCATTGATGTTTTCAATAAGTTTATTGCACAAAAGCATGCACAAAAGAAAACACCGGATTGGGTAACGGAATTAAAGGAAATCATACAGGACCAAATAGATACAAATTTGAGTCTGACAGATATTTCTAAAAGCCTCGATATTAACCCGTCATATTTATCAAGAGAATTTTCAAAACACTTCAATAACCTATCATTTGGTGAATACATTAGAAAACTACGTATTGAAAAAGCAATTGAATTAATCAAAGCAAACCGGTATTCACTTACAGAAGTAGCGTACCTCACAGGCTTTTCAGACCAAAGTCATTTTACAAGAATATTCAAACAACATACCGGTACAAGTCCATCAGCATACAAAAAAGTATTGGCGAAAGGTAAAGCAGATACAAAAGGTTAAATCCGTTCTATTTATTGAAGTTCCTATCAACAACATTTGCATATTAAAACATGCATTATGAAATGGATTACAAGGGAGCGACCTAAAATTGACAGAATGGATGAAAAACACACATGGCAACCAAAACTCTAAGAATGGAAGAAACGACCTTACAACCTGTTTACACTCTAAGGAAATTAATAGTATACTTCTTCAAACTTGGCTATGCAGGCTTTGGAGGTCCTGTAGCTTTAATTGGTTATATGCATAGAGATTTAGTAGAAGAACGTAAGTGGATTGCAGAAGAAGAATACAAAGACGGTTTGGCATTGGCACAACTTGCACCTGGTCCTTTAGCAGCACAGTTAAGCATTTATTTAGGGTATGTACATTACCGCATTTTAGGTGCAACCCTCTGCGGACTTGCTTTTGTACTTCCATCATTTTGTATGGTAGTTGCTATTGGAATAGCCTATAAAATGTTTGGTGGTTTACCCTGGATGCAGGCAATTTTTTACGGTGTAGGTGCTGCAGTGGTTGGCATTATAACCATAAGCAGTTATAAGCTGACAGAGAAATCAATTGGCAAAATCAATATTAAATCATTCATTGAAAAATGGTTGCTTTGGGTATTCTTTTTAATAGCAGCCATAATAACTATCATCAAACAGCAGGAAGAAGTACTGTTATTTGTTGCCGCGGGTATGATTTATATGTTTGTAACGGCTCCGCCAAAATGGTTTAAGAAATCTGCCGCTTCAAATGCTATATTTTTTTTAGGCATTGGGTTTTGGAATTTTGAATGGAACACACTTAGAGAAATTGCATGGTTTTTTACAAAAGCAGGAGCATTTGTCTTTGGAAGTGGTTTAGCAATTGTACCATTTTTACATGGAGGTGTAGTAAATGAATACCACTGGTTAAATGAACATGAATTTATAGATGCTGTAGCAGTTGCAATGATAACACCTGGTCCGGTTGTAATTACGGTAGGTTTTATAGGTTACTTAGTAGCAGGTTTCCCCGGAGCATGTGTTGCAGCATTAGCAACATTTTTACCCTGTTATTTATTTACAATTTTACCTGCACCTTATTTTAAAAAGTATGGTAAACACCTTAGTATAAAAGCATTTGTAGATGGCATAACAGCAGCAGTAGTCGGGGCTTTAGCAGGTTCGGTGATTGTTATAGCTATTCGTACAATCAGAGACATTCCTACAGCATTAATAGCAGTAATAACAATTTTAATTCTATTAAAAACCAAAAAAGTTAAAGAACCCCATATCATTTTAATTGCAGCGCTTATAGGACTTGTTTATAAATTGTCTATCTAAGCCGAGATTTCTTTTCCAATTCCATTACTGCATAAAAACTTTTCACGGGCATGACTTCCATTATTCCGTTTCCTTTTGGCTAACAACGAAAGAAATTGAAGCATAGCGGTAGGAGACTTTTTGGCCTGGTGTTGATGGTTTTACTTTTATTTAAGTTAATTAAAGTTTAGTCTTACTGAACGCACAAAGTTTAACCAATACATTTGCAATTCCTATAACCACATGTCTGAACTAAAAAAAATAATTGTAAAAATTCCTGTACTTGTACTTGATATTTTACTTTTTGCTTTACAAACAGTAAAGCAAATTATTTTACCAAACAGAAGAAGAAAAGGCAACATCCTATCCAGCTTATTTGACTTCTTTATTGGAACACTTGAAAGAATTTTTCATTTTGAACATGGTTTTTTTCGGATGGCTGTCCTGTTTAAGCACAAGTACTGCAGGCAAGGGTTGATAATAATTACTACTCTTTTGTTCCTGATATCCTCGTTCGAGTGGTCGGGTCTGGAAAAAAGTGATAATGAAACAGGCAGGTATTCAGAACAACTTAGACCGGGAGTTGCAGAAAGAATAACTGTAAAGCAAGCTCCGCACAATCATTATACTAAGAATGCCGGGCTAATAAAAACTTATTCGGCAAAACATCACATCGTTTATAGCTACATTACTCCGCAATCTCCGCAAAAAAAATATCTTTTCATACGCAGTTTCCTTATTTGATATCAGCATTTTATTTCAAATTCTAAACCCCTTCCTGCATATGGAACAGGTACTGATATTTTAATGCAAATCAAATAAAATGAAAAGATTAGTCACAATACTATTATTACTTCCCCTATATCCAAAAGCACAAAATACATTTAAAGCTGTAATTAAAAACGAAGACACAAAAGAACCGTTGCATGGTGCTACTGTTCAAATCAGGAGTTTAAAGTTATCAGCAACGTCAAACGATGCAGGTGTAGTTATTATAAATAATATCCCAAAAGGTAAACAAGACGTTGAAGTAACTAATATTGGTTACAAAAGATTTGAACGAACCTTTGCTTTCCCGTTAAAATCTGCAGATACATTAGAAATTTTCTTAGAAGCCGGAGCAGCTACTTTGGATGAAGTAACTGTTTCCAGTACAAGAGCAGGAAGGAGCATTAACAATACACCAACAAGGGTAGAGGTTATTGCGGAAGAAGAGGTGCATGAAGAGGCTGCCATGCGTCCTGGCGACATAAGAATGTTATTGGCAGAAAGTACAGGTATTCAAACACAACAAACCTCTGCTACCAGTGCAAATGCAAGCATTCGCATCCAGGGTTTGGATGGACGTTATACCCAAATTCTAAAAGATGGCTTTCCAATATATTCGGGTGCGGCAAACGGTTTGGGTTTATTGCAAACTCCGCCATTAGATTTAAGACAGGTAGAAATTATTAAAGGTTCTTCATCTACATTATATGGCGGTGGCGCAATAGCAGGTTTAATAAATTTAATAACTAAAGTTCCTGCTGATAAAAGAGAGCTTAATTTTCATATTAATGCCACAACAGCAGGCGGTCTTGACATTAATAGTTTTTATAGGCAAAAGTTTAAAAAGGCTGGAGTAACTTTTTTTGTTTCAAGAAATACAAACAAGGCTTACGACCCCGCAAATATTTCTTTCACTGCCATTCCAAAATTTGAGCGCTACACTATTAATCCAAAGTTATTTTTATACTTTAATGATAAAACTAAACTCAATTTTGGCCTAAATACAACCTTTGAAAACCGGTTCGGCGGAGATATAAATTTTATCGAAGGCAAAGGAGATAGCACACACAGTTACTTTGAAAGAAACAAAACAAAACGCATATCTGCACAGCTTACTTTTGACCATCAGCTAAATGAAGAAAGCAGCTTTAAAGTCAAGAACAGTGTAAGCTACTTCAACCGGGGTATATATAGCAAGGGTTATTCATTTAACGGAACGCAATACAGCACTTTCACAGAAGCAACTTTTGTAAATAAAATGGAAAAAAGCGATTGGGTTGCGGGTATAAATGTATTAACCGACCAATTTAAAGGAAACCCGTCAACACCTGTAATACTTAGAAACTATAACCAAACAACCTTAGGTGCTTTTGTACAAAACACCTGGAACACTTCAAATTGGTTAACAGTAGAAACAGGGTTAAGAGGTGATTATGTAAAAGACTATGGGTTTGCATTATTGCCACGGGTATCAGCACTTTTCAAAATAGCGCCAAAGCTGACCAGCCGTATAGGCGGAGGATTTGGGTATAAAGCTCCAACCATTTTTACTGAAGAGAGCGAAAGGCTTTTATATAAAAATGTATTACCGGTAAATCCAACAACCAATAAATTAGAAAGAAGCTATGGCGCAAATTGGGATATTAACTACAGAACATCCTTTAATAAAATAAAGTTTAGCATCAATCAGTTTTTCTTTTATACCTGCCTGAAAAACCCTTTATCACTTGAAGCTGTGTCAAATGGATTATACAAATTTCAAAACATTTTGGGGCATATAAACTCAAAAGGTGCGGAAACAAATATTAAACTGGGTTATGATGAATTGGCTTTATACCTGGGATATACTTACACAGATGCAAAAATCAATAATAACGGTATAATGTCTGATAATCCGCTAACTCCAAAACATCGCTTTAATAGTGCCCTTGTTTATGAATTAGAAGACAAATGGAAAATAGGTTCAGAAATATACTATTTCAGTAAACAAAAATTAAGCGATGGCAGTACAGGCAGAGATTATTGGCTTACGGGTCTTGTAGCAGAAAGATTATTTAAAAAGTTTTCATTGTATATCAATTTTGAAAACTTTGGAGATGTAAGGCAAACAAGATTTGAAAGCATCTATAGTGGAACAGTGACTAATCCAATTTTTAAAGATATTTACGCACCATTAGAAGGTTTTATAGTAAATGGCGGCATTAAAATAAAACTATAAACCATATAGACACAGTGGAAAATGCTACAGCTATACTATCCACCTTATTTTAAAGATATTCACCCTTTTCCAATGCGGCTAAGAGATACACAATTAGGTAGCGTAGAATACTATTAGTTTTACCCTAAGTTTTACCTGTAACAAAAAAAACTTTACAATAAGGATTTACGCTACATTTCAAATAAAATCAAAACATGTCGAAAGCTTCTGAAACCATTTACCACTTTGACTTTTACTAACCCTGCTCTTTTTAAATAATCAGTTTTAATTTACCTTTAGTGTTAATTAAGTTTTAGTAAAGTAGAAAACCTAAGGGTTATGGAGATTATAATTTAGCCAATGCTTTGGACATATGATGTACTGTGTTGCAGCATTAGCAACATTTTTTACCCTGTTATTTATTTAAAATTTTACCTGCACCTTATTTCAAGAAGTATGGAGAACACGTTAGTATAAAAGCATTTGTAGATGGCATTACAACAGCAGTAGCAGGGGCATTAGCAGGGTCAGTATTCGTCATAGGCATTCGTACAATCGAAGACATTCCAGCCGCATTAATAGCAGTAGGAACAATAATTATTTTATTAAGAACGAAGAAAGTAAAAGAAACACACATCATTTTAGTGGCAGCAGTAATAGGAATTATTTTGAAACTTCTACTATCATTATCCTAAAAGGGAACATTAATCAGGAATAAAATAAAATCTTCCGCAAAGTTAATTGTCGCCCAGGCTATAGTACAAAGCCAAACATAACTAAAGCCGAGCAGCCAGAAGACTACGACATAAACACAAATCGAACACAAGCAGCCATCATTTATTCCGTTTCCATTGGTTTGGTAACGCCATTATACTTTAGCTCTTACTGATACAAGTTCAGATCCTCATTAATGCTTTTATCGCAGTACAAGCATTTATCCGGTATGTCTCTTTCATGTGCCGCTATCGGGTTTATGTATTCATCATCAAATTCGTCAGCATTCTTACCCGCTTTCGTCACTCCCTTTTTAGGGTTTATTACCTGCATTTATAAAGAACCACAAAAAAACATCATCTTTATTTTTTATTAATAGTCTTAAAAACCTGCATTATGGAACGTTGGATTATTTATGCAATTGTATCAAGGCTGTTTGCTGGGCTTACTTCTGTAATAGCAAGATTTGGTAGGAAGGATTTAAGCAGTGATACTGCTTTAGCCATACGTACCAGTGTTGTTTTCACCATTGTTATTGCAAACGCATGTATCTTAAAAAACGCTCACAGCGAAATTCAAAATGCGCCGGTAAAGAATTTATTTTTTCTTGCCATTTCAGGCATTACAACCTCTGTTTCATGGATATTCTATTACAGGGCAATGAAAGAAGGGCAGGTGTCTTATGTGGCATCATCGACAAAGCAAGTATAACCGCCGAATTACCATGTATCCTGGTACCGGAATTTTGCCGGTAGATGGAGGGACTTTTTATGTTTTATTTGGTGTCAAAATATAGCATAAGGTTTTCCCTATTCGTAACATCTTTTTCGGCATTATATAAACAACCTTCTTTCCTATCCGTCACTTTTGCGACTTAAATATATTAGCAAAGTGAAAGGAACAATATTAATAGCCATAGGATTATTGCCGATAGCACTATTAGCACAACAACCTAAAGACACTCTAAAAACAACTGTATTAAAAGAAGTTACAGTAACGAGCATTAAAACAGTTCGGGGTACAGGTCACATGCCTGAAACCAAAGATGGAATTATTTATTCCGCAAAAAAGAATGAAGTAATCTTAGTAGACAGTTTGGATGCAAACAAGGCTATCAATAATACAAGACAAATTTTAGGCAGAATACCAGGGCTGAATATTGTAAAGACAGAAACAGGTGGCTTTACAGCAAATGGTATTGCAACCCGTGGTTTAAATCCCACGCAGAGCATTGAAATGAATACCCGGCAAAATGGATATAACATTAGTGCCGACGTGTTTGGATATAATGAAGCCTATTATATACCGCCTATGGAAGCCGTAAGCAGAATTGAAATGGTTAGGGGAGCAGCTTCATTGCAATTTGGTTCACAATTTGGCGGAATGGTAAATTATGTAGTAAATGAAGCGCCCAAAAACAAAATTTTTGAATTATACACTTCTCAAACCGGTGGCAGCTTTGGTTTATTCAATACGTTTAATGCAATTGGCGGCACTATTAAAAAGGTTAGCTACTACGGTTTTGCACAGTATAGAACATTAGACGGATGGAGACCAAACAGCAATCAAAGGCAATTATCAGCATTTGCAAAAATTCAATACAATGCTTCTGCAAAGTTTAATGCAGGCATAGAATATTCCTTGCTTCGTAACAGAATTAAAATGCCTGGTGGTCTTACCGATAGCATGTTCGCCGCTAACCCACGTGCTTCATATAGGGCAAGGAACTGGTTAAAAAATCCCTGGAATATTGCAGCAGCATATGCTAATTATATAATTTCTTCACAAACAACACTTAGTATAAAATCTTCTTTTCTTTTTAGTAACCGTGCACTGGTTTGGCGCAATGAAGATGGTGGTGCAGGAGCTTTAGATGAAATAGACCCTTCATCCGGAAAATTTGTAAATCGTGAAGTGGAAAATGAGGATATGCATAATAGCACTACAGAACTACGCTTATTACATAACTACAGTTTAGGTAGTACACAAAATACATTGGCCGGTGGAGTAAGATATGCCTATGCGTGGTTTAAAAGACAAGGTGGCGGCGAGGGCACTACAGGCTCCGATTTTGATTTATCAGTTACTGGTCCCTATGAATATGACCTTGATTTTACTACCACGAATATTGCTCCCTTTATCGAAAATATTTCAGGTTCAACCGTTTAGCTATTACTCCCGGCTTTCGTTTTGAATATTTGAAAAGCACTGGTAAAGGATACAAAGAAGATAATGGAAGTAAAATAATTACCGGCGAAAACAGGAAAAGAGGCATTCCTTTGTTTGGTATAGGCGCAGAATATAAAACATCTTCAAATACCAACATCTATGCTAACATCACCCAGGCGTACCGTCCAATTGATTATTCTCAATTAACCGGGTTTGGCATTACTTCTAAAATTGACCCCAACCTTAAGGATGCTAAAGGTTTCAATGCTGATTTTGGCTACAGGGGTACAGTAAAGAATTACCTGAATTTTGATATTGGACTGTTTTATCTGGCTTATGATAAAAGAATTGGCACAGTACTAATCAATCCCGGCACTGCAAGTGAGTATACGCTACGAACCAATGCAGCAAACAGTGTACACAAAGGTGTAGAAAGTTATATTGAGTTCAATCTTCTTAAATACGTAAATACTAATACAGTTAAAGGACTAAGCATTTTTAATTCACTTGCTGTTATAGATGCAAAATATACAACCGGTGAATTTAAAGGCAACAGGGTTGAAGCATCTGCAAAATACATTAACAGAGTTGGGTTAACGTATTCAGACAAAAAACTTTCAGGTACTATACAAATAAACAACACTGGAGATGCTTATGGCGATGCAACTAATGAAAAAATAAGCAATGACCCTGTTGCCGGGTATATACCCGCCTATACAGTTTTAGATGTGAGTGCTACCTACAAAATTAATTGTTATTCTCTTAAAGCAGGTGTAAATAATCTGACCGATAAGGCATACTTTACCCGTCGTACTGATGAATATCCTGGTCCAGGTATTATACCTTCGATTGGCAGGAGTTTTTATGTAGGTATATCTGCAAAGTTTTAAACTACCATCTTTGCTTAAATAAGAGTTTTAAACATCGTAGTATGCTTTTTTGAGGTAAGATATTTGTTTAAGAAAACCTATAAAAACAACATGGTAGCGATTGAGATGCTTCAATAAATACGGACAGTTGAGTTGCTTAAATTAGCAATTCAAATGAAAGAGAAAAGTACAGGTGTCAGGCGTCGCAAGTATGATGCTTTGTTTAAAGAAGAAGTAATAAAATAGGCATTGAATGAAAAGCATCTTACTATTATGTACAGGCAATAGTTGCAGAAGTCAGATAGCAGAAGGTTATTTGAAAAAGTTTGCAGCAAATAAAGCAGAAGTTTACAGTGCAGGAGTAGAAACACACGGAGTTAATCCAAGAGCCATTCAGATAATGAAAGAAGATAGCATTGATATTTCACATCACACATTCACACTACATAAACGAATACAGAAACATTGATTTTGATTTTGTAATTACCGTGTGTGATAATTAATTAGGCTACGCTTAAAATTGAATCACTAGCTTTTATTCGTTTTTCTTCCCATTTCTTTTTCATATGTTGACCTAATCGTTTTGCAGCATCCAATTTTGTAACTCTAATGTATTTCATAAAAGCCTTTTCTGTTTTATGCCCGGTTATCTTCATTATTTCCGGTATAGGGTATCCATCTAAGTAAAGGTTTGTAGCGATGACCTGCGAGCGGTATGGCTTGAAATACACTGGTAAAGGGGCATAGTAGGACTGGTAGAAAGACGCCCTGTTTCTATCAATCCAGCCTTCTCACATGCTTGTTTGATATAGTCATTAAACTTCTGATTGGAAAGAGATTTAGGTAAGCTGTTGAGATTGCTTTTATATTTATCAATATTTCTAATACAATTGGATTACAAGGAATAATAACAAGCTCCTCAGTTTTTTCAGTTATCACTTTAATAAATAAATCTCCATCAATATTTACGATATTTTCTTTTTTAATAGTTGAATAATCCGAAAAGCGAAGTTCAACATAACAGCCGAAAATAAACAAGTCTCTTACCTGATCTAATTTCTTGTAGTTTGAAAAATCAAAGCTGTAAAGTTTTGCAAGTTCATTTTCGGAAAGATAAACTGCATCTGTGGCGACCTCTGAAATTGTAAACTTGTCATGTTTAAATTCAAGGTTAGCAGTAAGCTTTAAATCAACTGCTTCACCCATAAATACTTTTAATAGCCTTATATCTTTGGCAATAGTATTTTGCGATATTGGCTCTCCTTTTTGGTTTTTTAGCGTTTTTAGAAATGCTACATAACTATAGAAGAAGTTGAGTGTAATACTCTCAAAAGTAATTTTAGTCTTGTTTTAGGACTTTTATCTTTTCCCTTGTTTTTTATCTCACCAGAGACAAATCTATCAATTAAAGAGAAAAATTCATTCCTTGGCTGCTTTTCATCTTTTAAATTCTTTGAAAGAAATTTGTTTAAATGATTTCGCAGGGCTTCAGGAGAAGGAATGCCGTTTTTTATTTCCCGATTGTAGGCTGATTTTGTTTCCCTAACTTAAATTATCTAAAAGGTCATTTAAATAGTATTGCCCATCTTCCGTAGTTTGTTTATTGTTCTTGACCCGTTGCTTATCCCGGTTCCAGTTTGAAGGGCTAATATTTTGACCGAAAGTAAAAATGAAAGGTATATTGCCATTGTACTTAAACTTTAAATAGATTAAAGATTTTCCGCTACCATTTGCTGGTTTCTTTAAATAAAAATTGACTTCTCCCATGTTGACAATTTTAGAGACAAAACTATAACTAAAATTTGTGGTTGCCCGTATGGTTGCCCGTTATTTCTTATTCCTTCTTACCTTACTTTATAAGTTAAAAAAACAATACTATTGTAAATCAACTAGTTAATATTACTAAGTATGGATTTATAAAGCTGAATAAAGCAGGTTGCTATACTCCCCCTACAGCTATTAATGCTTCTTTTTCTTCCTGACTGCTTTAGCTTTAATTTCTCGGATACTGCTTTCGTTTTCATTTTATGTAAGCAACCTTTTCTATTTCTATTCACTCTTTTAAAATAAATATTAAAAGTATGAATCTTAGTAATTTAGAAGAAAAGTTGGCAAATAACACTTGTCATATTCACAAGCAGCAACCCGAATTTGCTATTTTAGAAAACGGAAACCTAAAATTTGAAACATGTTGCCTGTTGTTTAAAAAGCAATTGAACTTAATGGTTGATAATTACAATGAAAAACAAGGAAGTAATTTTGCTGTAGTATGATAAGATTTTTTCTTATAAAACTTCATATTTAGAGCAAGCTGAATCAATAGCATTTCTTCATAGATAGAATCATGAAAAGCTAGAAAAGCTATCGTTTTTACGATAGTTTAATAATCTTAAACTTCTTAAATTTTTTAATGACGCTTCGATTAAATAAATAACCCGGAGTTTTTTAAGAATGCCTGCAAGACCAATAACTTGTCTTTATCTTATGTCACTCAGCGAAAAATTATCCTATTTTACGAAGGCTGGATCTCTATCCGGCTTTCCGTTTACTAATACAATAACTATAGTATTATTGATTGCAATTTATTGAAGCTAAATAATTCTTCACACTGCATCAACCTCTTTCTGATTAGCTATTTTTATGGTTTTTCCGTTAAGCTTTAAACTTTTAATAAAGCGAGGTAAAAGAGCATTAAGCTCGTGTTTCTCTATGTTTTCAATTTCACTTTACTCAGTGTATTTATATCCGACTCCGCGAACTGATTGAAAAAATACAGGATTTCGGCTGTCTTTTTCGAAGTACTTTCTGAAGTTCAATATAAAATTATCAATAGTGCGTGTAGTAGGGTATACATTGTATCCCCATACTGATTGCAATATTTTTTCACGAGTCACCACTTCATTTCTGTTTTCGATCAGCAGCTTTAGCAGCATTACTTCTTTCTTGCTCAATTCAATACTCTGATTATTCCAGTTAGTAGCAACCTGTGCTTTAAAATCAATTTTATTATTACCAAATTCATAAGTCTCACCTATTGTTTCTTTATCATTTAGTTTCTTATTTTTCAAAATAAGTTTGTCAACTCTTAACAAAAGCTCTTCGAGGTTAAAAGGCTTTACCATATAATCATCTGCACCTTTTTTTAAACCCAGTACCCTGTCAGCGCTTGAGTTTTTAGCGCTTAATATAAGAATGGGAACTTCATTGTTTTGTATGCGTATGGTTTCTGTTACACTAACGCCATCCATTTGAGGCAGCATGACATCCATTATTATTAAATCAAAATATTCATCTTTTATGGCCTTTAGCGCTTCATTGCCGTCGTAGGCAGAGGTTATTTCATAACCCTCAAGCTCCAGGTTTAGCTTTAGGGCGTCGTGCAGGTTTTCTTCATCTTCTACCAATAAAATGTTTGCTTTGCCATGTTCTCTGATCATACTACTATATTATATTTTAAAGGTAACAGTAAATAAAGATCCTTTCATTTCATTATTTGTTACACTTATGTCTGCATTATGATCTTTTGCTATTTGCTTGCATAAATATAAACCCAGGCCGGTTCCTTTTGTAGTACGGGTTGCTTCGTTACCTATTCGGTAAAATTTTTCAAAGATTTTATCTCTTTCTTCTTCTGCAATTCCGGGTCCTTCATCTCTGACAGTAAAGTTTATTCCTTTGTTATCTTTGTATAAAAGAGTTGCTACAGCAGAATTTTTGGGAGAATATTTAACAGCATTTTCAATAAGATTGCTGATCATCATTTCTAATAGCAATTCTTCTCCGGTCACATACAAACCATCTTCAAAATCTCCTGATAT
>JAABUS010004867.1_pt1 | contig 18612 bp, 18 predicted proteins | sample 5560161 | NCBI WGS metagenome assembly JAABUS01 (sample SAMN10711885, study PRJNA513376) | rock metagenome | isolation source: Antarctica rocks | place: Antarctica: Victoria Land, Trio Nunatak nord | collected 2016-01-04 | reverse complement strand
GCGCGAGGCGCTGGAGGCGGCGATCACTGCAGCGTTCGCGACGATCACGGCGGCGGATGCCATCGGCTGGTTCACTGCCTGCGGCTATCCGCTGCTCCCGGCTCAACCGCTATGAAAACCGCTCTAGATTGCATCAGCTTCCTTCGTCACTTTCTGCACCTGTTCCATCGTCTTCGAGCGGCGTACCTGGACATGTATCAGGAATTGTTACTGCTCGAACCCGAGAGCGCTGTGAGCCAACCGCTGAAAGAGGCATTCTTAGCGATGCGGCAAGCGACAGAGAGCATCGAATAATGCCGCGACGATGAATCAACCTTGGCTGCGGTCGCACGGAGCAATCGAGGCAATTCCAGAGCGAGGCACTTGGTCACGGGTCCGGTTTCGCGCCTCGCGCGCCGCTCCGTCACGGCTACTTGAAGTAGGAGACGTATGAGAGCAGGATGAAGACGGTGAGCGCCCAGAAGGAGATGCGGCGCGCAGCATTGCCGGCGGCGAGGGAAAGGCCGAGGGGGACAAGAAAGTACCAGGTGTGGATGCGCGGCCAGAGGAGGAGAAAGACGGTGAGCGATTCGCTCCACGCGGCCAGTTCGTCGTGAATCGTCCAGGCTTCCAATCGCCAGTGTGTGCGCCAGATCGTCGCCACCTGCCAGATGCCGAACAACGCCGCCGCCAGCGCCACCGCCCGCGCGGGCGTCCGCGCCGAGACCCATCCGCCGGTCATGACCGAGAGTGCCCAGCCGATGCCGCGCAGCAGGAAGTTGTTCAGCCCGCGGCCCGGTTCGTTCACGGTGCTCATGATGCTGGAGTAGCCCGTCCAGTAGGGCAGGAAGGCGCACGCTGCCACCGCGAGCATTGTCGCGCCGATCCGCACGGCGAGCCAGGGCCGCCCCCGCATCGGCGCGCGCAGCAGGAGGCGCAACCCGCCAAGGCCGACAACCGGGAGCGTCGAGTACTTGATCAGCGCGGAGGCCGTCAGCCCCGCGATGGAGAGGATCGGTCGTGACCGGAGCAGGAGACACGCGCTCCCGAGCATCACCGCGAGGATGAGCACGTCGTTGTGCCCGATCACGATCCCCTCAATTAGCACGAGCGGATTCCAGGCGAACGCGAGGTACGCCCACCCCGCCTGCTCGGGCCACCGCCGCTGCACCAGCCGGTAGATCGCCCAACCATCCAGCATCACCAGGGCGAACGCGACGACCTTGAACCGGAGAATCAGTTCGAGCGGCGTCGCACCTTTGCCGAGCATCAGCGCCTGCGAGAGGAGCGTCCAGAGTGGGCCGTACGGCGAGGGAATGTCGCGCCAGTAGAGGTACGGGGTGAGCGGATCGGCGGGCGCGACGCTGTTCGCGGTGGCGAGATAGGGGTTCGCGTGGTAGACCGACGCGAAGCGGCCGTACATCGCGTAGGAGAACGGGTCCGTGGAGAAGAGCGGCGGGACGAGGACGGCGAGCAGACCAAGTGCGACCGCCCCCACCGCGCCCATGCGGACATCGATTGGTTGTGCCCGCATTTTCCAGATGAGGGGTAAATAGACCAGCCATAACCCGATGACGCATGACCACGCGAGCAGGGCGAACGGCGCGGGCGGGACGGTGGCGAAGGCGGGGAATCGCTCGTGGAAGAGGTGGGCGTTACGGACGAGTTGCTCATACGGCACAACCGCCGCGCTCCTGATCGGCCACGCGGCATTCGTGAACGCGAGGATAACAAGAATCGCGGCGAGTGCAACGCCGCTCGTAGCGATGGTGAGGACGCCGCTCCGTGGGGGCGCGTACGTCTCAAGTGGCTGGAGTGTCGCCCGTCGCCCCTCGGAAACTGTGACCGTCATCGGGCGTTCGCGCGATGCCTCAGGGCAACGCTCCGCGCGATCACATCTGGGAGTGATCGGCGCTGCGGTCGGGAGGGCCACATCGTCGTGACAGCGCAATACGCCATTGTACCGTGCCTTCCTCGCCTATCCAGGCCGCGTTGTCGGCAACGTGCCGGGACGAACAACCGTTGCCGCAGTCGCAAGTTCCGCGCCACATGGCGCCTTCGCCGCGTGGATCGTCCCAACGATGGGCGTGTGTGCGAGCGGTTATCACGATGATCCGGTCACTTAATGATCTGCTGCGATGCGAGATATGCGGGCGGTTCGTACCAATCACCCTGATCCCGACCGAGCAGCGCGGTCGGCGTGCCGACGGGGTCGCCGGGGGGCGGCGGTGTCAGCGCCGTGATGAGGAACCGATCGTCGAGGCGGAATCGCTCGACGATCTGCTCCGGCGTGACCTGCTCCGCCGTGATCGTGTCCGTCGTGCCGTACGGTCGCCAGCCGAGATAGGAGGCCCAGTCCATGTACGTCGTGCGCGCGATCCCGCCGCCGAGCGCGGAGAGCATCGTGCCGTCGCCGAGCGAGACACCGACATGGCCATAGGGATTGGCCTGCTGGTCAAAGAAGACGAGGCTTCCCGTCGGGGCGTGGCCCCGGTAGAGCGGGCCGTTAATCGCGTCAACAATGGCGCTCTCGTAGCGCGGGTGCGCGATGTTCGCCTCGGCCAGCACATTGCCGATGAACATCTCGCACCAGCCCACCCACGGGGCGCCGTCCGGTCGGTAGAACTCGCCGAAGTGGCGCAGCGCGGCACGCGCGATCGCCACATTCCCGCCGATACCCGGATCGTCCAGAATCTGCAGGCCGGAGAGGTCCAGCGTCGGCACCGGGGGCGGGGGGGGCGTGGCCGGGATCGGCGTCGGGCTACTCGTCGGCGTGGGGCTACCCGTCGGGGTTGCCGATGGAGTCGGTGTGACCGTCGGCGTGCTCGTTGCCACGGTTGGTGTCGTCGTCGGGTGCGGGGTCTGCGTTAATGACGGCGGCGAAGGAGATGCGGATGCAGTCGGTATCGCTGGTTGCAGCGGGGCGATAACCGAAGGGGGCGTCGCCGTCAGTGCGGGTGTTGCCGTCACTTGTGACGTTGCTATCCCCTGTGGCGTTGTTGTAATCGACGGTGTTGCGGTTGCCGATGGCGTTGCCGTGGGGAGCGCCGCCTTCAGGGCGGGCGTTGTCGTCACCGGCTGCGTCGGTGTCACCGTAGACGCGGGTTGCGTGGGGGGGGGCATCGCGGCGCCGCTGAGCGAAGACAGTTGCGCCGTGCGCGGGACGATGGTCGGCGTGAGCGTGGGCGTACTCGTCCCTGTTGCCGCCAGCGCGGCATATGGCGTGGCCAGCAATTGCAGCGCGAGCAGCCCGCCGACGCAGACACGACCGACCCGTTGGCCAGTGCCGAACACGCGATACCACTGCGGCACCGGTGCGTAATTATCCTTGCGTTCGTGCGAGCAATGGGTAGTGGCGGATTCCACGCGCGATGCCGGTCGGTGATGCGTCCCATGGATGTGCACGATAACCCCTTGCCCCATGACGCCCCAATTATCTCCCCAGAGGCGTTATGTACGTTCACCGCCCACCCAACAGTGGCACCATAACAAAGACCGCGCCATTGGGCAAGGGGGCCGCATCTTCAACGATTATTGAAGCACCTTCAGGGCGAGGCGCAATAACACGCGGGTCGTCGCGCCGATGCTTGGAATGTCCACCCACTCATCGGCCTGGTGATAGTTCGCCCCCGTGGGGCCGAGGACGACGGTTGGGATGCCGAGGTCGGCGGCGAAGTAATTCGCGTCCGCGAGGCCGCGCATGTAACCGAAGCCCGGCGGCGTGCCGTGCTCCTCCACCCACGCCGCGACGACCTGGGCGACGTACGGGTGGTCCGGCGCGATCTCCCACGGCGGGTAGTAGGGCGGGTCGATGGCGAAGTCGAAGTGGGCGGGGGAGGCGAGGCTGTCCGCCAGGCCACGCATCTCCGCCAGCACGCTCTCGCCCGTCTCGCCGGGGGCGATGTGGCGGTCCACGATGAAGCGCGCCTTCTCCGGCACGGTGATGACGTACTGCGCGTTGCCACTCTGGAACGAGAGGACGGTCTGCGTCGCTTCAAGGCGCGGGTGCTGACCGAGCGGGAGGTCGCCGACGCGGGCGATGAAGCGCGCCGCCTCGACCGCCGCGTTGGTCCCCTTCTCCGGCTCGGAGCCGTGCGCCGCCTTGCCCGTCACGTCGCCGCGCACGAGTACCTTGCCGATGCTGCCGAGCATCACGCTCGCCCCGGACGCCTCGGTGACGACGCAGGCGTCCGCCCGGATGCCCGACGCCACGAGCGCCCGCGCGCCGATGGAATACGCCTCCTCGTCCACCACCGCGCTGAAGATGACGGTGCCGTGCCAAAGGTCGCGTCGTCGGTCGAGCGCGCGGGCGGCGAGCATGATCGCCGCGACGCCGGACTTCATGTCGCATGCGCCGAGGCCGTAGAGGTGGTCGCCGTCGCGCCATCCCGCCCACGGGTCACCGGACCACCCCTCAACGGCGAGCACCGTGTCCGTGTGGCCGTTGAGGAGCAGGGTTGGGCCGGGGCCATTCTCGATGCGGACGAGGACGTTCGGGCGGTCGCCCTCCGTCGCCATCAGCGTCGGCGCCATCCCCTGCGCGGTCATCCACGCCGCGACTGCCCGCTGCACCGCCCCCTCCTCGCCGGGATAACTGCGGGATGAGACGAGGTGCGCCGTCAACGCCGCCGCCTCCTCCGCGTCCGACGACGCCCCCAACCATGCCTCGTCCATCATCGTCACGTCCCTCCCATTCCGTCGCCTGACGTTCGCTCACCTGCGTGCAGTCTGGCCGCACACACGGGCGCTGTCAAAAGGCGATGGGGCGGCCGGATTTCTGACGAATTGCGTGTCTCCTCTGTGCGGGGAATCTTTGTTGCTATCGATACGTAAGTATTCTGTAAGGGCGGCCTGCTACGGTACTCGCGCAGCCACCCAATTGTTGGCCTCGTTGTGGGACGCGGAGTGCGAGGTGGTTCGCGAACGGTGTTGATCGTGAGGTGGGCGGGTGACGCAGCGTATTCTGGTGGTGGACGATGAGCCGAGCATCCGTGAGGTCGTGTCGCTCTACCTCAAGCGCGAGGGGTACAGCGTGCGCGAGGCGGTGGACGGCGAGGATGCCCTGCGCGCCGCGTACGAGTTCGCGCCGGACCTGATCGTGCTCGATCTGATGCTGCCGAAGAAGGACGGCATGGAGGTCTTCCGCACGCTGAGTGTGAAGCATCCGGTGCCGGTCATCATGCTCACCGCGCGTGGACAGGAGACGGATCGCATCGTCGGCCTCACCATCGGCGCGGACGATTACGTGACGAAGCCCTTCAGCCCCGCCGAACTCGTCGCCCGCGTCAAGGCGGTGCTGCGCCGCGCGGGGACGCACGATGCCGCTTCCGTCGATCCTGCCGCGCGCCCGCTCATCTTCCCCGGCCTGACAGTGGACCCGCGCTCCCGAACTGTGCTCGTCAATGGTGCAGAGGCGACGCTCACCGCGACGGAGTTCGACCTGCTGAACGAGTTGGCGCGGCATCCCGGCCAGGTCTTCACGCGGGAGCAGCTGCTCGATCGCGTCTGGGCCGAGGAATTTTACGGCGATGCGAGCACCGTCACCGTCCACATCCGCCGCCTGCGGCAGAAGATCGAGCCGGAACCGGACAACCCGACTTACGTCCAGACGGTCTGGGGCGTGGGGTATCGTTTCCGTGCTCCGAAAGAAGGAGCGTGACGATGCGGGTGGAGCGGGTTGGAGAATGGGTCATGCCCGACGCCACGATGCGACGGCGGTTTCTGCGTGCGTTTGCGGTCGTCTGTGCTGCGTTCGCGGTAGTGGAGGTGATGGCCGCCCTCCTTTTCCAGCACTCAATGGGCGACCTGGGGAAGATCGCCGCCTTTCTCCTGCTCTCGTGGCTGCTCTCGCTCGGTGTGATGGGACTCGGGTATGGTCTGCTGCGGACGGAGATCTTCCCCTCGATCCGGGCACGGATCATCGTCGCGCTCATCGCCGGATCGGTCGTGGCGCTGATCAATGTACTCGTCTCCGCGCTCCTCATGTTCGCCTCCCGGCACGATGTCCTCCTGCTAATCGTCCTCTCGCTTTTCGCGGTCGTGGTTAGCGTGGCACTCGGCGCGGTGCTCGCCGGATCGCTCACCGACCGCCTGCATGCGGTGAGCGACGCGGCGGCGATGCTGGCGGCGGGCGATCTGAACGCGCGCGTCCCACCACCGGCGGCCGACTCTGCGCGTGAGGTGCGCGCATTGACGCTCGCGTTCAACAGCATGGCGTCGCAACTGGAGACGGCGGCGATTCAGCGCGCGGACGATGACGAGGCGCGCCGGATGCTCGTCGCCGCCATCTCGCACGATCTGCGCACGCCGCTCGCGTCCGTCCGCGCGATGATCGAGGCGATCACGGACGGCGTCGTGACGGATCCGGAGACGGTCGCACGTTTCCACGCGACGATGGGCCGCGAAATCCGCACACTCTCCGCGCTGATCACCGATCTCTTCGAACTCTCGCAGCTCGAAGCGGGCCAGCTCGCCCTCTCGCTCGCCCCGGCGACGATCCCGGACCTGATCGCGGAGGTCGTCGAGGGGTTGGGGGCGCAGGCGGCGGCGCGGGCGATTCACATCGCCTCCGGCGTCGAGGGCGCGGTCGGCCCCGTCGTGATGGACACGCCCGCCGTGCGCCGCGTGCTCACGAACCTCGTGCAGAACTCGCTGCGCCACACGCCCGCCGACGGCACGATCGCCGTGACCGCGCGCGCCGTCGCCGATGGTGTGCAGGTGGATGTAGTCGACTCCGGCGAGGGCATCCCCGCCGCCGACCTGCCGCACATCTTCGAGCGGTTCTACCGGGGTGAGAAGTCGCGCTCCCGCGAGACCGGCGGTGCGGGGCTTGGCCTGGCCATCGCCCGTGGTTTCGTCGAGGCGCACGGCGGCCGCATCTGGGTCGAGAGCGAGGCGGGCCACGGGACGCGCTTCTCCTTCATCCTGCCACGGGCACCGCGAACGACCTGAAAGTAGCGAGTAGCAAGCCGACAAGTGGGGCGAGCACCGTCAGCCCCGCATCCCGGTCGGCGATATCTGCGGTATGCACCATCACCGTCAGCAGAAGGCCGAGGGTATCCACGCCAATATGCCGCGTGCACCCGTTCACCTTCTTGTTCACGTCGTAGCCCCGGATCCCCCTCTTTCCGTCGCCTTGACGCTCTGCGAGTCGATGATCGCCGCCGAGGGCGTCGGTTCCCGGCCCGCCGCGCCGCGCACCCGCTCGCGCAGCGTCGCGTTCATCGTCTCCCAGACCCCCGCTCGCCGCCAATCGCGGAATTAGCCATAGACCGTGCCGTGGGGCGACAAATCGTGCGGGAGCATCCGCCAGTCGCCGTTGACGATTTCGCGGATGTCCACGACGCGGGGATGCCCACCCGGTCTAGCGGGCGGAATGAGGGGCGCGAGGATTGTCCATTCGCCATTGGAGAGATCAGGGGGGATACGATTCGCGGGCCATTGCGACCCTCCTCCGCTCCGCAGGCCTCGGGCCGTTCTAGTGGGTCAGTTGTGTTGGAGATTGCCTTTCGCTCATACTGCATGCTCCCCGTGCGGAGAATGCATAGGCCCTGCCAACTGACCCTTTAGCACCAACGGTTAGATATAGCCCTGACGTAGGACGATACCTGTGGCTGCATCGACGAGGACGCTCAGGGGGATGCGGTAATAATCCTCATTCGGCGTCGTGCCCTTTAGGATCGGGTCGTAACCCCGAAAGACAACGCGCCAAATGCCGCTCTCCTCAGTCGCGTAGACATCCTGCCAGGTCGCGATGTAGAGCGAAACCGCCGTGCGCGCGACGCGGATCGCCTCGTCCTCCGTGGCCACGGTCGGCCTTGGCGGCGATGTCGGAGTCGGCACGCGCGCCGTGGGCGGGACGTCCTGCATACGCGTCGCGAGATCATCGGCTTGCGCGCGCCCGCACGACGTGAGGAGCAACACCCCGCAGAGCAGCGCGAGTGCGGCGGCGTTTCTCGGCATGAAACCCTCCTTTTTCGCATGGCGCGGGGTGAAAGATGCCGACGTTCACCCATGGGATAGTGCGCTCGAACGCCTGTTCGTATATACTCTGTACGGACATACGAGGCGGTGAACGTTTTGTATTGCGCTGATTACCAAAACCGTGGGCACGGCGGGCTTGCGTAAATTACGGAGCGATGATACACTGTCACGATGCGTTTGTGAACGTACAGGGACAAGAACGTGTCAGCGAGGGGGCGAAAGGACGTATGCCACACGATCAGATTATTGTTCGAGGAGCGCGCGAACACAACCTCAAAAATGTTGACCTCACGATCCCGCGAGACAAGCTCGTCGTTTTCACGGGCCTCTCCGGTTCGGGCAAGTCGAGCCTCGCGTTCGACACAATCTACGCCGAGGGGCAGCGCCGCTACGTCGAGTCGCTCTCCGCGTACGCGCGGCAGTTTCTCGGCCTGATGGAGAAGCCGGACGTCGATTACATCGACGGGCTGTCGCCGGCGATCTCAATTGACCAGAAGAGCACGAGCCGGAACCCGCGCTCGACGGTCGGCACCGTCACTGAAATTTACGACTACCTCCGGCTGCTCTACGCCCGCGTTGGCCACGCGCACAGCCCGACAACGGGGCGCGCGATCCAGAAGCAGAGCGCGGAGCAGATCGTCGAGCACATCCTCAACTTCCCGGACGGCACGCGCATCCTGCTGCTCGCGCCGATCATCCGCGACCGCAAGGGCGAGCATCAGGGAGTGTTCGACGAGGCGAAGCGCACGGGGTTCGTCCGCGTCCGGGTCGATGGCACTGTGCGCGACCTTGACGAGAAGATCACGCTCGCGAAGTACAAGAAGCACACGGTGGAGATCGTCGTGGACCGTCTCGTGGTGCACCACGATATGCCGAGCGACGAGGAGCAGGGGTTCCGCACGCGGCTGACGGACAGCGTCGAAACTGCCCTCCGGCATGGCGAGGGCGTGATGATCGCGGCGGAGGTGGACGGCGCGGACCATTTCTTCTCCGAGAAGTTGGCCGACCCCGAGACGGGCGAGTCGTTCGAGGAGTTGGAGCCGCGCGCCTTCTCGTTCAACAGCCCGCACGGCGCGTGCCCGCATTGCTCCGGCCTCGGGACGGTGATGGAGTTCGACCCCGATCTGATCATTCCGAACCGCGACCTGACGCTCGGTGAGGGCGCAATCCAACCCTGGGTGCGGACGACGCAGGGCGGGCAGGGGTACTACCTGCAAATCCTCCAGGCGCTCGCGGAGCGGCACGGGTTCCGGGTCAATGACCCCGTGCGGAACTTCGCGCCGGAGCATCTGGCCGTGCTGCTCTATGGCAACAACGGCGAATACTTTCCCGTGAAGTATCAGACGGGAACCGGGAAGACGCGCACCTACGACACGACGTTCGAGGGTGTGATCCCGAATCTGAAGCGGCGGTACAAGGAGACGAGTTCCGATCATGTGCGCCAGGAGATCGAGCGGTACATGGGCGCGAAGCCCTGCCCGGTCTGCAAGGGGAAGCGGCTGAAGCCCGAATCGCTCGCCGTCACAATCGCCGGGTACAACCTGACCGATGTGACGGAAATGACGGTGCGCGACGCGCAAACCTTCTTCGATGCCCTGGCGAACCGGGGGCGGCTCGATGGGCCGCAGCACGAGACGTACGTCGTCGGCGTCGCGGGCAAGGACGCGGTGAAGATCCTGCTGTCCGATGACGATTTCCGGCTCTCGGATCGCGAGCAGATCATCGCGAAGCAGATCTTCAAGGAGATCCGGGAGCGGCTCGGCTTCCTCGTCGATGTCGGCCTCGATTACCTGTCGCTCAATCGCGCGGCGGCGACGCTCTCCGGCGGCGAGGCGCAGCGCATCCGGCTCGCGACGCAGATCGGTTCCAGCCTCATGGGCGTCATCTATATCCTCGATGAGCCGAGCATCGGCCTCCATCAGCGGGACAATGCCCGCCTCATCAATACGCTCCTGCGCCTGCGCGATCAGGGGAACACGCTAATCGTCGTCGAGCACGACGAGGAGACGATGCGCACGGCGGACTGGATCGTCGATATTGGCCCCGGCGCGGGCGAGCACGGCGGGCATGTCGTCGCGCAGGGCCACGCCGAAGAGATCAGCGCGAACCCGGCGAGCATCACCGGCCAGTTCCTCAGCGGGCGGCGGAGCATCCCGATCCCCGCGAAGCGACGGCGCGGCAACGGCAAGTCGCTCCACCTCAAGGGCGCGCGCGGCAACAACCTGAAGAACCTCGATGTGCGCTTCCCGCTCGGCACCTTCACTGTGGTGACGGGCGTCTCCGGCTCCGGCAAGAGCACGCTGATCACGGACACACTTTATCGCCGCCTCGCGCAGCATATCTACCACAGCAAGGAGCGACCGGACACCTTCGACGCGCTCCTCGGCATGGAGCATCTCGACAAGGTGATCGACATCGACCAAAGCCCGATCGGGCGCACACCGCGCTCAAACCCCGCGACGTACACCGGGTTGTTCGCGCCGATCCGCGACTTGTTCGCGTCGCTGCCGGAGGCGAAGCTGCGCGGGTACAAGCCCGGGCGGTTCTCGTTCAATGTCAAGGGCGGGCGCTGCGAGGCGTGCGGCGGCGACGGCATTATCCAGATTGAGATGCAGTTCCTGCCCGATGTCTACGTGCCGTGCGAGGTCTGCCACGGGTCGCGCTATAACCGCGAGACACTGGAAGTAAAGTATCGCGGCAAGAGCATCGCGGATGTGCTCGATATGACGGTGGACGAGGCGCTGGCGATGCTCGGCAATGTGCCGCAGATCGCGAACAAACTCCAGACGATCACGGATGTTGGCCTCGGCTACATCCACCTCGGCCAGTCCTCGACGACGCTCTCCGGCGGCGAGGCGCAGCGCGTCAAACTGGCAACGGAACTCTCGCGCCGCGCGACGGGCAAGACGATGTACATTCTGGACGAGCCGACGACGGGCCTGCACTTCGCGGACGTGGAGCGGCTGCTTGAGGTCTTACAGCGGCTCGTGGAGACTGGCAACACCGTCCTCGTGATCGAGCACAACCTCGATGTCATCAAGACCGCTGACTGGGTGATCGACCTTGGACCGGAGGGCGGCGACAAGGGTGGCGAGATCATCGCGCAGGGCACACCGGAGCAGGTAGCGGATGTGCCGCAGTCGCACACCGGTCACTTCCTGCGGCGGCTGACGTATGCGCATCGCGGCGAACCCGCAGGCGTCGCCGCGATGTAGCCGCACCATTGTGCGTGTGCCGTGTTACACTGCGCCTTCATTACGCGCGTGCACATGCCCGGTCGGCATGGATGGTGGATACGCAGATGGGAGTTGTACTAATGGCGGCGTTCTCGCCCGAGTTTCTCGAAGCGCAAAAGGCGAAGTTGATGGAGGAGCGCGAGCGGTTCCAGAGCGAAATCCGCGCAATCGACCTCGAACTGATCCGCCTCGGCCAGTCACAGAGCGACGAAGGCTCCGGTGTGGGCAACCACATGGCGGACGAGGGGAGCGACGCGCAGGAGCAGGAAAACGACCTCGCGGTGCGCGCGAATGTCGAGGTGATGCTCGCGGAAGTGCAGCACGCGCTGACGAAGTTCGACGACGGCACGTACGGCATCTGCGAGGATACCGGCCAGCCGATCAACACCGCGCGGCTCGAAGCGTTGCCGTACGCACGGTACACCGTGCAGGCGCAGGAAAAGCGCGAGACGGCGGGGACGTACCGACCGCTGCCGAGCATCCGCTAGCAGATGGTGACGGAACGCTCGGAGACGCCGCGCGACCTTGCCCGGCCCGCGCGCCGGTTCGACCCATGGCCGATCATCGTCGCGGCGATCGCGGTCGTGCTCGATCAGATCACGAAAGCGCTGGTGGTCGGCGCGTTCGACGCGCTGGGGGCAAGTGGCTCGAAGGTCATCATCCCGCATGTGCTCGAGTTCCGGCACGACATCAACACGGGGGCGGCGTTCAGCCTCTTCCAGGGGCGAAGCACGACGCTGCTCCTGATCGGGCTGATCGTCATCGGCGTGCTGATTTTCTACTACCGCGCTCTGCCGCAGGGGAACCGCGTGCTGCAGATCGCGGTCGGCGCGGTGCTCGGCGGCGCGGTCGGTAACATCATTGACCGCGTCCGCCTCGGCCACGTGACGGACTGGATTCACATCACGCACTACCCGACATTCAACATCGCGGACAGTTGCATCACGCTGGGGATGTTCACCCTTGCGGGGTACCTCCTCTTCGTCGACCGCGCCGCGCGTAACGATGCGTGACGATGCCGGACGAGCGCGCGATGCACGTGCTGGTCGTCGCGACGGAGTGTGCGGGCGAGCGTCTGGACCGCTTTCTCGCTGGTGAACTGGCCCGATACACGCGCGCTTACCTCCAATCCCGCATCGACGCGGGGGAGGTGATCGTCGATGGTCGCACGCGCAAAGCGAGTTACCGCCTCCGTGGCGACGAGAAAATCACCGTCACCATCCCGCCCGTCGCTGCCACAGAACTGATCCCCGAACCGATGCAATTGAACATTGTCTACGAGGATGCGGACGCCATCGTGCTCGACAAACCGGCGGGTGTCGTCGTCCACCCCGGCGTGGGCAATCGGACGGGGACGCTGGTGCACGGCATCCTCGCACACGCGCCGAATGTGCGCACGAATGACGAGGTGCGCCCCGGCATCGTTCACCGGCTTGACAAGGAGACCTCCGGCCTGCTGATCGTCGCGAAGCACGACGCGGCGCGGGAATTTCTCGCGGCGCAACTGCGCGACCGCACGGTGCGGAAGATGTACGTCGCGCTCGTCCACGGCGCGGTCACGGGGGATGTGACCGTCGCTGCGCCGATTGGGCGCGACCCGATGCACCGGACGCGGATGGCCGTCGTCTCCGCCGGTCGGCACGCCCTTAGTGTCCTGCATCCGGTCGAGCGCGTGCCGGGATACACGCTGCTGCATGTCGATCTGCACACGGGGCGCACGCATCAGATTCGTGTGCACTGCGTGCATATCGGGCATCCCGTCGCGGGGGATCGCGTCTACGCGGCACGGCGGGTTGTGCCGCGCGGCCTGACCCGGCAATTCCTCCACGCCACGCTGCTCGAAATCACGCTGCCCAATGGCACGCGGCCCATCTTCGAGAGTCCGCTGCCCGCCGATCTGCAGGGTGTGCTGAACCTGCTGCGTCGCGGCGGTTCTTGACCTATACTGCGGCAATGAAACGAACGTCACCCGCGCGGCGGTCGCACCTTGCGGCGACAGGGCGATGTCAACGATCTGATGATTGCTCGCATCGAGTAGCGATGCTATCCTCCCGGCGATGGTGTTTGTGAAGCGATGCACGAAGTACGAACAGAGGGGGCGATGCCATGGCGCGGATGGTCGACGAGAAAACGGAGACCGCACCGGCCGCGTCATCGCCGCCCACCCCACTGTGGATCGACTGCGATCTGACGCGCATGGTGCTGATGCAATTCATCGCGGAGGAGATCGGCAAGTTCGGGTTGAAGCGCGCCGTCGTCGGCGTCAGCGGCGGCCTTGATTCGGCGCTGGTCGTCAACCTCGCCGCGCGTGCGTTGGGGCCGGAGAACGTCCTCGCGGTGCTGATGCCGTACCGCATGAGCAACCCGGAGAGTTTCGATCACGGGAGGCTCTGCGTCGAGGAACTTGGCGTGGCGTACCGGAAAATCTCGATCACGCCGCAGGTTGACCCCTACATCGAGCAGTTCCCGGAGATGTCGAAACTCCGGCGCGGCAATGTCATCGCCCGCGAGCGGATGCAGATTCTCTACGACCAGTCGGAGGCGTTCGGCGGCCTCGTCGTCGGCACATCGAACAAGACGGAGATGCTGCTCGGCTACTCCACCGTCTACGGCGACTCCGCCGCCGCGATCCACCCCATCGCGGACCTTTACAAGACGCAGATTCGGCAGCTGAGTGCTGCGGTCGGTGTGCCGCCCGCAATCATCGGCAAGCCGCCGAGCGCGGATCTCTGGCCCGGACAGACCGACGAGGACGAGCTACAACTGACCTACGCCGCCGTGGATGAACTGCTCTACGTGCTCGTCGATCGCCGGATGCGCCCGCAGGAGGTGATCGACCGGGGTATCGCCACGCCGGGGATCGTCAATCGCGTCGTGCGGATGGTGCGGAACGCGCAGTATAAGCGCCGGACGCCGCCCATCGCGAAGCTCAGCGGGCGCACGATCGAGCAGGACTTCCTCTATCTGCGCGACTGGGGACATTAGCGCGATCAATCGGGCGTATGTCGCTTTGGGTGATTCGGTGCGCGGCCACCGGTGAGCCAGCGACAGAGCGGTGCAGCGAGCAGCGCGACGCCGCCAACGACTACCACCAGCCCCACATCCACAATGAGCATCGCGCGGCCCGGCTGCTGATAGCTCGTGCCCGCGAAGGTGCGCGCGAGCATCGCGCCGCCGACTATCAGCAACGCCGGAACCACCCACCGACGCCCGCGCTGGGGGAGGAGCCACGCGATGCCCACCGATAGTTCTGACAGCAGGAGAAGGAGCAGCACGATGGTCAGGAATGCCTGCTCAGAGGAGCGTGCGGCGATGCCGGGCGCCACGCCAAAAAGAAGGGCGATGGGCGCGATCAGCGTCCCAGCCCAGCCTGCGTCCTCCGACGACAGCACAAGGACGGCACCGATCAGCAGGCAGGTCGCCGTGAGCAGCGCCATCCATGTGAAGGTCAGGGGGAGCAGGTGCACCGCGACCGGAGCGGCGAGCGCGACGGATTCCACCTGTACGTGCAGCCCGAGCAACGGGAAAACCACGACGAGGAGCATAAGGCCCACCGGCCACGTCAGATGCGCGACGGACATCTCCCGCACGAACATCGCAGCGGTGCCGACCGCGAGCACGACCGTCGCCACAATGACGGTGACGACGGCAACGGATGGCGACGGGAAATGATGCCGCACCACCGCGAGCGCGACGGCAACGATGAAGTACGGAGTGAGCGCGTCGAGCGCGGCCAACCAGTGATGCGTGTCGATCGGTCGCCGTGGCGGTGCGACCCGTCGCGCCGGTATCGCGTCGTGCATCGGTGCTACCCGCTGGTTCAGGTGAGTGCCGCGACGACGAGCGGGGCTGCGATGACGCTATCGAGCGGCACCCGGACGAGTCGGCCCGCCTCCATGTGGCTGGCGGTCTCCCATCCCGCCTCGCACAGGATCTGCACGGCGACCTCGATGTTCGTACCGAAGGTGTGCAGCACATGGGTATCGGAGCCAATTGTCACATGCTCGCCGCCGCACTCGCGGAAGAGCCGCAGGATATCCGGTCCCGGCATCGGCTCGCGCGCTGCGGTGCGGACAGCGGAGGTGTTCAGGTCGAACCCTTTGCCGCGCGCCGCCATCGCGGTGAAGATGCGGGTGAGTTGATCACGGTTGTGGTCGAGGTCGATCCGGCCGTTGACCGTATGGTACCGCTTGCCGAGATCGAAATGACCGATCACGTTAAAGAAGTCCTCGGTGGTGACGAGCGCCTCGATCTCATCGAGGTACTGCGCGTAGACCGCGATGCTCGGGTGCTTGTGCGCCCGCTCGCCGAGATACTCGCCGTTGATCCAGTGCACCGAGCAGATGATAAAGTCGAATGGCTTGTCCGCGAGGTAGGCGCGCACCTCAGCGGCGGTCACGCGATTCCAGTCCACCTCGGCGGCGGCGAGGATCGTGAGGCGGTCGCCGTAGGTGGCGCGGCACGCTGCGATCTCTTCCATGTACCGGGAGTACTGATTGTGGCCGCGATTGCGGTCTGCCGGGTCGTGGTCGATATGGTCGGTGAATGCGACTTCGCGAATGCCGATCTGCAAGGCTTTTTCGCAGTACGCTTCCATCGTCACCTGACTGTCAGGCGAGTTGGTCGTGTGGGTGTGATACTCATACATCCGAAGGTTATCCTCCCTTTCTCACCGACCATGATACCACGGCCCCGCGCGGGGCATGATGCTATACTCCGGCGGGCGTCGGGGCGCACAAGGGGAGAGACGTTACCGGATGATGAGTTTCCTGCACGAGTTGCGCCGAGAGTTCGATGGCCAGAACACGCTGGCGAACCTCGTTGTCCATCTCTTCTGGTCCACCATCACCATCGGCGTGGCGGTGCTGCTCGCGCGCCTCGTGAAGCGGCTCGTGCGCCGGATGCTCGCCCGTGCGCGCTTCCCCCGGAATATCGTCGCGCTGGCGGGGAACGGCGTGACGGTCGGCGCGGGGATCCTCTGCGCCGCCTTTGTGCTCACCATCTTCGGGGTGCCGACGGCGGCGGTAGTCACCTCGCTCAGCCTCGCGACCGCCGGGATCGTGCTCGCATTTCAGGACGTGCTGAAGAACTTCATCGCCGGCATCTACCTGCTTGTCGAGCGGCCCTTCACGATTGGCGATCACGTCAAGGTGCGCGACGCCGAGGGCACCGTCGAGGAAGTCTCCATCCGCACGACCGCGCTGAAGACGGATGCCGGGGTGCTTATCCTCGTGCCGAACAACATCATCTTCACGGAGATCGTCTCGAACCGCTCGACGCTCGGCATCGGTCACGCGACGCTGACGCTGACGAATGTGCAGGGCGCGCCGGATGAGATCAGCGCCCGCGCCCGCGATGCGTTGTCGCAGATCGATCGGCTCGCCCCGCAGCCCGCGCCGCAGACGAAGATCGTGGCGGTGGGCGATGGCGCGACGGAGATGCAGGTCGAGTTCTGGTATTCCGGGCAGCAGAACCCCACGGCGGAGGCGATCACGCGGTTCGGGGAGACCTTCCCCGACGCGCGGATCACCAGCGGCAGTTAACCCAGTCAGAGTGAGAGGAGACGGGATGCGCCGCATCGGTGTCTACGGCGGGACCTTCGACCCGATTCACATCGGCCACCTCGTCGCGGCAGCGGAGGTGCAGTACGTCCTCAACCTCGATCAGGTGCTCTTTCTTCCTGCGGGCGAGCCGCCGCACAAGACGGGCAATGGCATGACCGCCGCCCGACACCGCAAGCGGATGGTTGAACTGGCGATCGCGGACAATCCGGCGTTCGGCCTCAGCACGATTGACCTCGACCGCCCCGGCCCGCACTACACCGCCGACGCGCTGGACATCCTGCGGCGGTCGGAGCCGGACGCGCGACTCTGGTTCGTGATGGGCGAGGATACGCTGCTCGATGTGCCGAACTGGCTGCACCCGGATCGCATCGTCGAATACGCCCGCCTCGCGGTCGTCACCCGCCCAGGCTGGAAAGTCGATGTGACGGATCTCGCGATGCTCGACACCGCCATCCCCGGCATCGTCCGCTGCTGCGACTTCGTCCCGATCCCGATGCTTGACATCGCCTCGCGCCAACTGCGCGAGCGACTCCGCTCCGGCGCACCCAACCGTTACCAACTGCGCGAGATCGTCTGGGAGTACATCGCGGCGCACGCGCTGTACGGAGCGAAAATAATGAGTAACGAGTAGAGACGACAGGCCTGCATCTTCTCGTTATTTTCTCCTCGTAATACTTTTTCGCGGTCCCTCTCGTTACTCGTTACTCTCTCCTCGTCAGTATTCGTTTCAGCTCGCGCTGGACGAGGTCGGGGCGTTCGTCGCGGAGGGAGGGGAAGGCGATGCGGCGGCGGCGCGTCTCGGAGCGGTCGATCGCCGCGATCACGAGGGCCTCCTCCATCGCGGGGCCGCGATGGAGTTCGACGCCGCCCGCGTCCACGACGAAGCTGCCGCCCCAAAAGTTGATGCCGTCCTCCCACCCGACGCGGTTGCACTGGACGATAGGCACCGTCATGCTGCCCGCGTAGGAGCGGCAGAGCGCGCTGACGTACTCGATGGAGGCGATGTCGCCGGTGCGGCTGTCCATGCCCCGGCCCGGATGGTTGTTGCAGAAGAGCAGGATGTCCGCGCCGTCCATCCAGAGCAGATACGGCGTGCTCATGTGCCAGAAGTCCTCGCAGATGAGCATCCCGACGCGACCGAACCGCGTGTCGAAGGCCCGCACGCTCTCGCCGCGTGCGAAGAACCGGCCATCGTCGAAGAAGCCGTACGTTGGCAGGTAGACCTTGCGGTGGACGTGAAGGCACTCGCCCCCGCTCCAATACGCGGCGGCGATGTAGTAGCGGCCCCGCCCGTCCTCCTCGACGAATGAGAGCACGAGGTCCATCGGCCCCGCCAGGTCGGAAAGGGCGCGCAGACGGTCATCGTGCGCGAGGAGCGCGACATCGGGCACGAGATCGCGCAGGAAATAGCCGGTGAGCGCGAGTTCGGGGAAGACGCAGAGGTCGGCCCCCGCCGCCCGCGCCTCCGCGATCACCCGCTCGTGCGTAGCGATGTTCGCGTCGAGGTCACCGAGGTGCGGGCGCACCTGCGCCAGCCCGACGCGCAGGATGTCGCCGGAGTGAGAAGTCGCAACGCTCCCCACCTCATCGGCGGGAAGCGTCGGGACGGTGGGCATACTCATTCGCTTACCATCCTCCTCTCGGGGGCAGCGGGGGAACTTAACACAGAGACCACAGAGAAGAAATCAAGGATAAGAGAGATTTCTCTGTGCGCTCTGTGCGCTCGGTAGTACCCCACTAAACCGTGGTCAGGCAGCATGGGCCACCTCCCGCAGCCAGTTGGGTGGTCGTCCTCGTCGTTTGACGGTGGGTACCGGCACCGGGACGGTCAGCAGTTCGTGCATCGTCCA